>Ga0315296_10000201_pt1 | contig 56125 bp, 63 predicted proteins | sample YL17G14_18_MG_FD_203921 | JGI IMG/M metagenome (GOLD analysis project Ga0315296, IMG submission 203921) | Sediment microbial communities from Yellowstone Lake, YNP, Wyoming, USA - YL17G14_18 | ecosystem: Environmental > Aquatic > Freshwater > Lake > Sediment | place: USA: Wyoming | collected... | reverse complement strand
TAATTCCACCGTCTTTATTTACCCGAGCCATAGCGAAGGGTGAAGAAGAAACTTTAGTTTCTTCGCCTGCTCCTACCTCAATTAAAATTTCTTTTAATGGAGGAGCAACCGATACTTTTTTCTCGCCAACTATTGACTATTTTCAATATGTTTTTTTGAAAATTTTAGAGAAAATGGGTAGGAAAATTGAAATCAATATTTTAAGAAGGGGCTATTATCCAGAAGGGGGAGCAAAAGTTGAAGTGAAAATATTCCCCTCTAAATTAAAAAATCTCAATTTAGTTGAAAGAGGGGCTCTTAAAAAAATAATAGCCATTTCTGGTGCTTCCCAGTTTTTGGAAGATAAAAAAGTGGCTGAACGGCAGTTAGCTGGCGTAAGAGAAATTTTGGGGAAATTAAAATTACCAGTTGAAGAAAAAATTGAATATTATGATACTCAATGCCCGGGGAGTCAAATTTGTTTAATTGCCGAGTTTGAAAATACAATAATTGGAACTGATAATCTAGGGAAACTGGGGAAAAGAACCGAAGATATTGGAAAAGAAGCCGTTCTTGAACTCTTAAAAGAAGCGAAAACTCAGGCCTGTTTAGATAAACATCTAGCTGACCAAATCTTACCTTATCTGGCCCTTACCTCTGGTAAATCTCAGATTACAGTTTCAGAAATCACTAATCATTGTAAAACTAATATTTGGGTAATTGAGAAGTTTTTAGATGGAAAATTTGAAATAATGGATAATTTAATTAGTTGGACTCCAGGAAGCATTTTATTTTAGCTCTGGCTGAAAATATTTATTAATCTTAATTTCAATAGGTACTACTTTCTTTATTTTACTATTTTCAATTAAAACTTTTAAGATTAAACTTCTCATTGTTTCTTCTGAAAATCCTTGATCGAAAATGAAGTTTCCAAGAGAGTAGGCAATGTAACCTGATTTATATTTTTCAATCGGTTGAACCACATGAGAATGGTGACCTACTATTAAGTCGGCTCCAGCGTCAATGGCTGCCCGGCTAATTGAAATTTGAAAGGGTGTTGGTGCCGAATGATATTCCTCACCATAGTGGAAAGAGATAATTACCAAATCTGCTTGCTCTTTAATCTCTTTTATTTCTTTTTCCATTCTTTCTTTTTCCATTCTTTCTTTTTCCAACCAGCCAATACCCCCTCTTTCTCCGTTAGCTGCCCAAAGTTTTGAGCCTAAATTGGTGTAAGCCAAAAAGGCGATCTTGATGCCCTTAATTTCCTTAACCACTGCTGGCGAATAGGCAGGGGCCCGCTCGCCAGCTGGCGAGCGGGAGGATGCGGTGGGCGGGTTGTAGTCTTTTTCAGAAAATCCTCCACCGACATAATCAATGCCGGCTTTTTTTAATCTTAAAAAATTGTCTTCCATTGCTTCTCTCCCATAATCAAAAATGTGATTGTTAGCAACTGATAAAATATTAAAACCAGCAAAAACTAAACCTTCTATTGCCTTAGGGTCAGCTCGAAAAGAATAAATACTTCCGACTTTCTTTCCTTTATCAGAAATTGGATTCTCTAAATTGCCAAACAAAATATCGGCTTTTTTAAAAACTCGGTAATTTTTAAAAATGGAAATTTATAATCTCCTCCTCCATAATTTTTAATCATATACTCCACTCCCCTGTCTAGCATAATATCTCCGACAAAAAATAAAGTTATTGGTTTTTCTTTAATTCTCAAATAAAAACTTTCTGATATTTGGGATAATAAAATTTCTTGAATTTCTGTTTCAGTTTTTTTTATTTCCAAAATTAAAAAACATCCGACTAAAACCGCAATGGAAAGGATGATTAAAATGAAAATTGATGTTTTCTGATAAGTTTTTCTAAAATAAGATGTCATTCTCGATAAAGTCTTTTTAAACCGGCTTTTTTAGCAAGCAAAATTGCTTTTTGATATTCTTCCTTGGTAATTCTCCGGGAAAACTGGGGTACATCTTTTTATTATACCAAAAAGTCCCGCTGGAAGCGGGACTTTTTGGTAGCCTCCACCACCAAATTTTGGTGGGGGGTTAGCGTCGGAATTGACTTCTTCTTTTTGCATGACACTCTCTACAATAAATCGGTCTATCCGCTGAAGGTTGAAAGGGAAGCTCGGTTATCTTTGTTCCACAATCAGCACAAGCCCAATCTCCCTGATACATCTGAGGCTGCCCAGCACCTTCTCTGAAGGGGCGGGGTTTCTCAAATTTTTTGAAGGCCATAATTAGATTTTTTATTTGATTAAAAATAAAGGCGACCTTTTGACTCTTCAGTAAACTCAGCATCATCCTGAGCTTGCCGAAGGATGACTCTCTAAGTCGCTCTACTTATTTGGGCCTTCGATATAATTGCTCCAAAATTAGAAAATCATTTTGAAGACCACTATCTAAAAAGACCTAATTTAAGATACTACGACTTATCGGTCTAATCTCATTCTATCTATTCCATTTAACAAGTCAAGTGAAATAGACCTATTACCTTTTTCTGTCTTCCTTCTTCAGGGGCCCGCCGAAGGCGGGAGCCAGCTAAGGGCGGGTTGTAGTCTTCCGGCTCTTCCTTGATTATATTAAAAGTTTTTGTTGCCTGTTCAGTTTGATCAATTATCAATTCAATCCCTCTCGATTTTATCTCATTTTTGGCCTCATCAGTCACTTTGGCAGCACCAGATTCGCCAGTACCAATAATTATGGTATCGGGATTTTGTTTAATTGCTCTTTTAACGTCTTCAACATCTATTACATGGCTTTCTTTTCTCCACCATTTTAAAACCTCAACTGCTTGCCCTTCACCAAATTTTTGGCGGGGGGTCCAGCGGACTTCAATATCGTGGTCATAAGTTTTTCCATCGATGGTGATGGAGCCAAAATGGTATTCCTCAATGGGCATATTTTTTATTATTTTATTATTTTTACTGCCTCAGTTTTCGAAAACCTTAGGGGAGCTGAGGGTTTTTCGGCCGGATAGCCAACTAGAACTATTACAATTGGCCGTAAATTTTTTGGCAAATTTAAAATTTCTGTTACTTCTCTTTCATTAAAAGCCCCTACCCAGCAACTACCTAGCCCGAAATCTACTGCCAGTAGTATCATATTCTGGATACTAGCTGAAACATCACAAATTGAATAAAGATTTTCCCCTCGTTCCCCATACCTTGAGATTATTTTATCATCAGCACAACCAACAATTACTAAAGGAGCTTTTGCGATAAAGCTTTGCGATAGGGCGGCTTCAGCCAAATCTTCTTTTATTTTCTGATTAAAAATAAAATAGAACTTTCTTGACTGTAAATTTCCTGCTGATGGTGCCCAGATTAAGGCTGTAATTAATTTATCGACTATTTCCTCGGAGATAGGCTTTGCTTGAAATTCTCGAATGCTCCGCCGATTTTTAATAATATCCAAAAGTTTCATTTTATTTTTGTTTTAAAATAAGGTACCTTGTTTTGAAAGGCTCTTTTGTTCACTTGGTGAAAAAATTCTGATCTTTCCATAAACTCCGTCATAGCCTGGCTCAATGAAAACTTTTCCTTCTCTGACCCGAAGTATTCCTTCGGCAATTTCTGGCAAAGTAACGACTTCTAATTCCTGGCGAGGAACATCAATTAAGGCTGAAAATTCATTACCAAATTTTTCAATTAAATTTTTATATTCTTTATCGACTTCTATTGTCCCAGTACCCTGCCCTAAAGCATCGGCAATGATTTCTGCCAAAGGAATTAAACTTTTAAAAGGAATTGCCTTTTCTGGTTTAAAACCCTCTGGTCTATCTGCCAAAGAATTAACTCTGTTTAAAACCCCAATGGTTAAAGGTCTCCCGCAATTTGGACAAATATTGTTATATTTTTTAGATTCTTTTGGGGATAAACTGATTCCACAAATTCGATGACCATCGTAATGATATTTTCCTTCCTGAGGGAAGAATTCAATCGTATATAAAAATTTTTGCAGATCTTTAAATTTTATCGCTTCAGCAATTGCTGGATAACTAATTTCAGTATCAAAAACATTAGCTTCTCGACCTATTTTTTGGGGGCTATGTGCATCAGAATTACTTATTAAAGTAATTTTATCCAAGCTAGAAAGCCGCCAATTCATATCAGGAGAAGAAGATAGTCCTGTTTCCAAAGCATAAATATATTTTGAATATTCTTCAAAGCATTCTTCTATCGTATTAAACCCGGATTTGGAACCAAAAATTGAGAACCAGGGAGTCCAGGCGTGCGCGCAGACAACCAAACAATCCTCGGAAATTCCCAAAACAATTTTGGCTAATTCTTTAGCGTCTAATCCTAAAATTGGTCGGCCATCAGATTTTAAATTCCCAATCCAACCTAAATGAGTATTGATTTTTTCACAAATTTCAAACGAAGGAGAAAAAATAATAAGATGAATTTTTCGAACCTTAAATTTTTTAGAATAAACACAGCTGACTTCGGTAGTTAAAATAAAACGAGTTTCGTTTTCAGGTATTCCAAACTCGTTATTTTTTATTTTTGATTTTTGATTTTTGATTTTGTATAGTCCTGGTTCAACCCTCTCCAATTTCTCTTTCAATTCTTTGAGCCAGGCCGGATGGGTAAAATCAGCCGTTCCCAAAACCTTTATCCCCTTAATCTTGGCCCATTTATCCAGATTTTCTAAATCCATCTGGGGAGAAGTTGCTCTTGAATATTTACTATGTAAATGAAAATCAGCAATGAATTTCATAATTTATTTCTTCATTAATTTGACACCCAGACTCGCTATCTGGGCCCCACCGAAAATTAAAATCCCGGCAAAAATTGACCAGGCAATAAGATTTAGAAAAGTTGGTAAGGTTTCCACAGAAATTATTCCCTTTAATTGCTCTTCAATCATTTCTTGTATTTGAACTTGTAAATCTTGAGTTTTGCCTTTTTGTGGTAAAACAGTTTCCTTTTCGGTTACTTTAAAAATCTCCGGCGCTTGAGTCTTAATAGTGAAAATATTGTAAGAAGAATAAAGACTGTAAAGTATTATGGCTATTCCTAAAAAGAGTAAAAACCACCCAACGATTTTTTTAAAATTCATGTTTTTAATTTAAATTAAACTACCCAACTCTCGAAGAATGTCATCTGGAATAGGCGGAGGTTTGCCCACCGGGCTTCTCCCCGGATATCTCCAGGCACTAATTATTTTAATCTTTTTTGACTTAATTATTTGGTACATTAACCAAATTTCAGTCGGATGTTTTTTAGTTCCGGTAGATTGCATAATAGCGATTGTCCTGGGAGCAACACCTGTTTCTTTTCTCTCGGGCGCTCTCAAAACTCTTTTTAACCTCTTTTCTGATAACTGATATTGCCGCATCTTTTCTTTAACATGCTTGGTCCAAGAGATTTTTTCTGAATCCTTTGGTAATTTTAAAAACATTTTTTAAAGCCCCAATTGACCAGCAATTCCTTGCATTGAGTCAAGACCAATTTTGACAAATTCTGCCAAACTTAAATTTAAGTATTCTTCAGATTTTTTGATTATTTCCCGATTAGCTCCTCTGGCAAAAGCTCTTTCTTTAAAACGATTTAAAACATTTTCTGGCGTTAAATCGGCCAGCTTTTTTGAAGGTAAAACTAAGGCAGCCGCCACAATCAAACCGGTTAAGGGATCTACTACAAAAAGAGTTTTTTCCATTAAAGTTTCTGGCAAAATTCCGTGAGCTTCGTTGTGAACTTTAACTGCCTGGCAAACATCTTTGTCTATCTCTAAATCCTCAAGAAGGCGCGCCCCAACTAAAGAATGTTGAGTGGGATCATCTTTTGTTTTTTCATAATCAATGTCATGTAATAATCCAGTTAAACCCCATTTTCCCTCATCTTCCCCAAAACGCCGAGCCAAAGCTCGCATGATTGCTTCAACTGCCAGAGAGTGTTTAATCAAAGGCGATGAAGTTTGCCCCCTTCGGGGTTTGCCTTCATCTTCACCTTCACTTCCATTGCATGGAAGTTTCGGTTTTTGATTAGAAAGGTTTTCTTTTAATAATTTTAGGCCTTTTTCCCTATCCATAATTTTAGGGTTGTAAAATATCTTCAATCCGACCGTTAATTGAAATGATCACCTCTTTAACCGTCGGGAATTGTTTAAGAGTTTCAGTAATTTGAGCTCTAATTGCTGAAACCCGGCAAGAACCCCCAACTTGAAATTCCAACTGCTCATCAAAATCAACCTTCGCTACTTCATCTTCAATAGTTAAACTTTGAATTTTTACACCAGGGTTAATACTGGTAAAAAAGCCTTGATTTTTCTCAGCCTCGGTCGGCCCCTTTAAAAGTTCTTCCAAGGCTGCTCGACCGACGGCTTGGGTTTTTGGAACTTCTCTTTCAATTGGAAAAACCTTATTACAAGAAAATTCGGGATCAAGTTTACTATTATTAAAAAATATTTTAAGAGTAATTTTCTCTTCTTTAGATTTTTCTCCCTCTTTTTTTGACTCGAAAAAATTAAAAACCAGATAACCAACTGCTATTAGAATTAAAATTAAAATAATTACAAAATTCCTCTTCATATTTCATTTCCTTTCCCAATATTCTTCTGCCTCTTTTTCCATCTTTTCAAGTCTGGTGTAATAATCGGGAAATTCGTTTAAATGAGCAAGGGCAATTTTCCCCGTCATCAGTGGGTCATCGTCAGTAACATTAGTATTAGGGTCTCGCAATCCGTGCTCTAATTCTACATCCATTCCCATCCTGAATTGCTCAACTTCAAACTTTGTCCAATCAATCCCCAATGCCTCGCCAATTTTTTTAGCCTCTTTTGTAGTAAAATGTTTTTTGTTTTCCATTTTATTTTTTATTTTTGAAGATTAATTTTTAACCTTTAATTTCTCTCAACTTCGGACTAAATTTTTTAGAATAATTTAAAAATATTTAATCTCAAAATCGTTAAATTCGCCTTGGTATTCTTGCCATTCGACTTCAAAGTCATTGACTTTAGCCCAGAATGGACCTCTTTTGACCCATTTAATCATTTCCTCAACTTTTTCTTTTTCACCTTCTAAAATTGCCTCAATTCGGCCATCGGGTAAATTTTGAACCCAGCCCTTGACCCCCAGTTTTTGGGCCTTCTTTTGAGTATTCCCCCGAAAAGAAACGCTCTGAACTCGGCCGGAAACAAAAATATGGGCTCTAACGAGGGGCCCGCCCTTTGGGTGGGAGGGCGGTGGGGGGGTATGTAGTTTCTCAGCCATAATCCTATTTAAATAATTTTCTTTGCCTAAAATTTTGGGCGGTTTCAATTGTTATTTTCTTACCAGATTTAGTTAAGGAAAAAGAGGCTTTGGGGTTACCAGCAATTAATTTTCTTTTTCTGAGTGCACGAAGTTGGCGATCTAGCTTAAGAGAATCTGGCCAGTGGGGATATTTAGAAAAACTAAAGGCTCGGGGAAATAAAGTAAAGCATTCTTTAATTAGTCTTTCAAAAGTACATTTTTCTTTTTTTTCGATTACGGAGTTAATACCAAAAAGAATCAAATTGGCAATTCTAATCCTTTTATATATTTCCTCATCAATCCCGTTAGAAATTTCACCCACTTTTTTGCTGCTTTTCCGTTTTTTTTCAAAATTTCTAACGAGGTCAAAAGATTTTACTTTTTGGGGCATTTTTCTCTTTCATAATAGCCTTTTTTTATTTAAAAATCAATAAAAAGCGGCTGGATGAGACATTTCTCTCAAGCCGCCTTTACTTTGCTGTAATTACTCGATTTTTCCCCTTTTCTTTGGCTTCCTTTAATACCTTGTCGGCAAATTCTTCGTATTTGGCTATGGCACAAGATACCGTTACCCCTAACCCCCAAATGTTGGCCTTTTCTATTTTAACTCTCACCCTTTCAGCTATCTGGCGAGCTTTCTCTTTATTCCCCCAAGGCAATAAAATCGCCAGTTCATCTCCTCCATACCTGAAGGCCCGCAACCGAGATTCGGCTAAGAGGATAAGACCAATCTTTCTAAGGATTCTATCCCCTGTCTTGTGGCTGTAGCGATCATTGAACTGCTTGAAGTTATCGATATCAATGAATATTAGATGGCCATTACTCCAGACCATCAAGCGGTAAACTAAATCGTAAACCCTCCTTACCCAAAGAAACGTTAATTTGTCTACCATAAACAGAAGTAGCAGAGCCAAAAGAAACAAATCAAGCAACCAATGCATCTGTTCCCTCCTTTCCTTCTTGGAAGTATAGCTTCCTTTTGTTAAATTCTCCGATTCAGGAGAATTTTAAATCATAACAAATGAAATAAAAAAATCAAGTCAGATTACTTTAAATAATAGGAAATTTGAGATATTGCTCCCAAAATAAATATTGCTATTAAAAAATATAACAAAAACGAAGGTAGTTTTAAACTGTATTCTGGTTCCCGGTTTCCCAGTTTTTTAATTTTTTTGAAAATTAAAACGATTATTATTCCCTCTATTACCCCAATTAAAGTTCCGACAAATCCAATTGTCTCAACAAATCCTCGAAAGCCAACCAAAAATAAAATTAAAGGCAGACCGGTAGAAAAAGAGGTGGATATCCATTTTGGAAATTTATAATCATAAATTAAGGTATTTCTTAAATAAAGACCAATTACCAAGAATGAATCAGCCAGGGTTATTACTGCAGCTAAGGCTCCGAAAAAAATAATTTTTTGTCCTAAAAGTGGAATTAATCCTTGAAGTGCTTCTGGAGAAGTCCTATCTCCGCTCACTCCCACCACTGTCAGAGTAAATAATAAATAGAAAAAAACAACAATTAAGGTTGTCGAGATTATAACTTTTTTATATTTTCCTCTCTCCTCAGCAGTTTTCAGAATTTCGCCAATTTCGGGTATAGCTGTCCAGCCGGCAAGGGCAAATAAAATTACCCCATATGGTAAGAAAAAATTTGGTAAATTTATTAAGGTGAAATTTTGAAAATTAATTTTTGGCAAGGCAAAGAAAATTATAAGAAAAACAATTAAAAAGAAAATTAAATTTGTCAAAAGTTCAGTCGGAGCAATCAGTTTTATTCCTCGAAAAATAAAATAAACCAAAATTAACCAAAAAAATAAGCTGAAATAAAAGGAATCTAAATTTAACCATGGAGAAAATAAAATTTTCAAAAAATTTCCTCCAATAATAATATAGGCTAAAAGAGCTCCCGTCGCTCCCAAAATGGTTGAGATAGTAATCAAAATTTTTCCCCAATTTCCTAAATATTTTTGAGAGTATCCAACCAAACGGTGCTTTTCTTTTGTTCTTAAAACAATTTCGCCAAAAAAGAGATGAAGCAGTAAAACTGCTCCACCTAAAATTAAAAAATAAAAAAGACCGAGAATTATCCCGCTTTTTGATATGACATAGGGAATTCCAAAAACTCCTGCCCCAACTATTGTTCCAATTAAAGTGGCTAAGGCAAAGTAAAATTTTTTATCCTTCATTTAATTCCTGCTAAGTTTTGCTAAAAAATTTTTCTTCCACTAATCTTAGGCCGGCCAAAATTCCAATCGCCAGGAAAGTTACAAAAATGGCTGGAAAATAGAGTTTAACTCCCACTGCTACTCCAATGGCTGATACAATCCAGAGGCCAGCAGCGGTAGTTAAACCTTCAACATGTCTTTCTCTAAAAATAATTATACCGGCTCCAATAAAACCAATTCCCGTGGCTACTGCCTGAATGACCCGAAGAGGATCGAGATTTACTTCTCCTTTACTCCTAAAAATTTGGAAAGCCTCAAAGGCAATTATGGTAAAAAGGGCAGAACCCAGAGAAACCAAGGCATAAGTTCTCAAACCGGCTTCTTTTCTTTTGTATTCTCGTTCCAGTCCAACTGCCCCGCCCAAAAGAGCGGCCAAAATCAGTTGAAAAATGATTTGAATTTGGGGATTTTCCATAAACTCGACACTAATACACTAATGAAACACTAATGTCACTAATAAATATTCGTGTCATTCGTGCCAATTCGTGTATTGGTGTCAGGTTATACTTTATAAACTTTATAGCCTTCTCGAACTTTTTGAATAACTTTTAAACCAACACTGTCTCCTTTTTTAGCCTCGTTCACTTTTTTGTGCTCAATTTCCATTGATTCGACTCTTTGAGTAAAATCAGTTATTCCTCCAACAATTCGAATGGTATCTCCTATTTTTAGAGTATCAGACAATTCAATAACTACCACTCCGATATTCCCAAAATAGTGGGTAACTTTCCCTATTAATTTTCCCTCTTCGGAAATTGGCTCTTCGTTTGGCATGGTTTTAACTTTGTTAAGGAATTTAATTAATTAAGCGATTTTTTTAAATCGCTTATGCTCGACCTTTTTTTTCTTAATTTGTTGAATTAATTTCTGAACTAGTCTTTTGGGATTTTTATCATAAATAATTTTTTCTCCCCTCCGATGGGGTCTCCGAGTAATATCTTTTATTAGATCGGCAGTTCCTCCCGAACCTAATAGCACTCCAATTGGTTTTTTATCTTCAAAGGCAATGGTAAATTCATTTAGAGTTCCCATTCGGCCACAGGTAATTATTACTCCGTCTGAAGCTCGAGTCATTAAAAGATTTCTTCCTGAATAGTCAAAGCCAGTATAAACCATAACATCAAAGCAGTCTAATGGAAGTTTATATACTTTTTTGTGGGATATTTCTGAAGCAGCTGGTGAAAAACCAATAGACAAACCGCCAGCTTTTTTACAACCTTTGGCAACGAAATAAGGAACACCGGTGGTAGCTCCAGTAATTAAAATACAATTTTGGCGGGCAATTTCTTTTCCTATTTCTTTAGCCAGGGTTTCAATGTTTTTTACACAATGTTCGGTTTGGGAAGCTCCAGCAACGGCAATTTTGTAGGGCATAATTTTAAACAAAGTAAAAAGTCAAGATTCTTCTATTTATTTTAGCAAATCCGAGAAAAAAATAAATGGACAGTCATTCTGTCCACTTATTAAGAGGGGGATCCGGACTTACTGAATTCGGTTTAATCGAAATTTGCTGGGGTCGGACATATCCAGGCACGTGCATCAAGCCTCCTTCACTAAGTACCGTGTCCTTAGGGAATATAATCCCGCACCCCCTCAATTTTGAGTTTATCCAGACTAAAAATACTTGTCAAGAGATCTTTAAAATTAGTTTTTGAATTTAGGGCAAACTTCGAGAGTCATTTATCCCCATCATATTCACAGTCACAGTTTTGTGCCCTCACTCCGACTCGAACGGAGATTTTGACCTCCGGAGGGTCACGCTCTATCCTATTGAGCTATGAGGGCTTAAAATAATCTCTAAATTATCTTAATCTTTTTAAAGTCTTTTTCAAGAATTTCTCTAATTTTAGGAAATCGCAGTCCGGCAGCTGGATGATAAGTAATAAAAAATTCTTTACTCTCTTTTTTAACCCATTTCCCTCGAAAGGAGCTAAGCTCCTTTTCTGGAAAAAATACTGAAAAGGCAACTTCGCCCAATAAAATAAATTTCTTAGGATTAATAATTTCAATTTGCTTTTTCAAATAAGGGAAACAGGCCTCAATTTCTTTTTTTGCTGGTCTTCTGTTTTTAGGAGGAAAACATTTAATAGGACTAGTGAGAAAAATTTTATCTCTTCCAATTTTCGCGATTTCTAAAAGATGATTTAAAAATTTTCCAGCAGGACCGACAAATGGCCGGCCAATTTTATCTTCTGTAGCTCCTGGTGCTTGACCTACAATCAAAATTTTAGCATTTACTGAACCTTCTCCAGGAACAGTATTTTTTCTTGTTTTCCATAAAGGACATTTTTTACAATTTCTGATTTGATTATTTAATTTTTCTATCTCGATTTTTTTATTCATGTTTATATTAGTCTTGTGACTAAGAACCCAATGATTGAAAAGAGAGCGATTGGTGGCAAAGCTGGAATTGGCTGGCGAACTTTTTGGCTAGTAAATATCCAAAAACTAAGAAAAAGACCGAGCAAAGCAAAAAAAGCAACCAGAGAAGAATTTAAAATCCCTTCAGGTATTAGTGAAACTGTTAAAATCAAGGGAAAAACCACATCCCCTCCTCCTAAAATTAAAAATCTTCCTCCTGGCTTGACTTCTTTTAAATCTGCTTTAAAATCGGAAATTTTTTGGGGAACAATTAAAGCTAAAATGACACCTGCTTCAATCATTTCTTTTGCCATCTTTATCATGTGCTTGGTTTTATAAACAGCAATATAATCATAAATGGAGAAAATTATTAAAAGCAGAACTATGATGAATGGATTAATCTGCAACCCTAAAACGTTTCCAATCCCGGCCATTCCGAAAATCATAGCCAGATTGTGTAAAAAGACTGAAGGTTTTTTTAGCCATCCAAAAATCAAAATTCCCACCAAAATTAAAGCGAAAATATCTGGCAGCCATAGACTGAGCAAAATTATTCCTCCCCCGGCGGCAATCAAAATAAAAAGGGTTTTAAATATAACTCCGGGGACAATTCTCGCTAAAGCTTGAATTATGGTCCCCTTTCCCGCTTTGAATCTTCTTCCAAAAAAAGAAATGAGAAGAATAAATAAAGTAGCTAAAAGAAAATATAAAAGAAATCGCCAAAAAGAAATAGCTGGCAAAGAAACTTCCTGAATCTTTAAAAGCTCATTTAATTTAAAAGCACTAGCAATTCCTAAGCCTAAAGTTAAACAAAATAAAAAAGCCTCGATAGCAAAAACCTGCCAAGGGCTTTGGATGGAGGCTACTTCTGTCGGCTTTTGATTTTCATTACCTTCTGGCATTTTTGGTAAATAAAACGGTCTGGTGTTCGATAAGCCAACTTGCCCTTTTTAGCTTTTTTTGAGGAATAATTTTTCATTCTTTAGATTAATTTTAGCAATTCTTTAACCTTATCTTTTCTTTCCCAGGTAAATTCTGGCTCCTCTCTGCCAAAATGGCCATAGCAGGCAGTTTTTTTATAGATTGGCCGCAAAAGATTAAGCTGTCTGATTATTCCACCAGGAGTCAAGTCAAAAATTTTAGGAATAACTTTTGCCAATTTTTCTTCTGAAATTTCCCCCGCCCCAAAAGTATCTACAGTTACCTCTGTTGGTTTTGCTCCTCCAATCACATAAGCTAATCTAATTAAACATTTTTCAGCCAAACCAGCCGCCACAATATTTTTTGCAATATAACGAGCCATATAGGCACCGGATCTATCAACTTTAGTCGCGTCCTTGCCGGAGAAACTGCCTCCGCCCACCGGAACTACTCCCCCGTATGCATCGACCACATTTTTTCTGCCAGTGGCTCCGGTATCTGAAACCGGGCCTCCGATAGCAAAACGACCAGTATTATTGATATAAAACTTCGTTTTTTTATCCAGAAGATTTTTACAAACTGGCTTTATTACCTTCCTAACGATGTCTTCTTTAATTTTTTTCAAAGAAACATCTGGGTCGTGCTGAGCGGCAATAATTACATTATCCAATCTTCTGGCAACTCCATTTTGATATTCAATAGTTACTTGCGATTTCCCATCCGGTCTTAGATACGGCAGAATTTTCTTTTCTCTAACTTCAGCTAATCTCATAGCTAATCTATGGGCTAACATAATTGGCAGAGGCATCAACTCCGGAGTTTCTCTGCAAGCGTATCCGACGCTGAAACCTTGGTCACCTGCCCCCTGTTTTTTAGTTGCTGTTTTTCTTACTCCCTTGGCAATGTCTGGAGATTGGCCATGAACAGTATTGAAAACAGCCACTGTATGATAATCAAAACCATATTCAGGTTTTGTATAACCAATTTCTTTTATTACTTCTCTAACTAAATTATTTATGTCCACCCAGGCTTTGGTGGTAATCTCACCGCCGACAATTACATAACCATTACCAACCATAACCTCGCAAGCCACTCTACCATATCTGTCATCTCTCAAGACAGCATCTAAAATCGCATCAGCAATAGCATCGCTGATTTTGTCAGGATGACCAGGAGCAACTGATTCTGAAGTGAAGAAGAACTTTTTAGGCATAAAGCTTATTATCTAAAGCTAGAAATTAATCTTCTTTGGGCTTCAATTTTTTCTTTCATTTTATCAAAAAAACGGAGTTATTTTTTCACTCTTGAAATTCTAATTAGCCCTGAACAAGGAACAATTTCAATTCCTCTTTTTTCTAATTCGTCTAAAAATAAATTCATTCCCAAAGAATCAGAACTCATGTGGCCAGCAATGATTACATTTATATTTGCTGCTTCAGCTTCTTTCTTGTGTTCTTCTTCTATATGCATGCCAAGTATTGCCCCAATTCCGGCAATGGCCATTTTCTCATAGATTTTAGGAGAACCTTCTGTCCCTCCAGTAATTTCAGTTACGGCAATCTTGCCACACCTATTTTCTTTATCTCCAACATAAATTTTTGGACCAGCACCGATTTTTGTTGCCTCTTTATATTCTGGGATTTCTTTTAAGAGATTTAATAAATCTTCAAGTCTCATTAAGCTATCTTCTTTTTCAATTTTGTCTTTTAAAAATTTGGCGGCTAAATTATCAGTAGCAGTGTGAAGACATATTAAATTAAATCCCAAAATTTTTGCCGCATCAACTGTTCTTTGATGATTCCTTGCATTTACTCCCCTGGCTACTTCAGAAATTCTTTCTTTCATTAAGCCCTCGGCAATATTAATTGGCACTCCGTATTGATTCAAAACATCACACTGAAGCTCCATTACTTCATGTAAGTTAGCTAAACCCTTCCCTAAAGGATGATGAGAAATAATTAAATCAATATCGCCAATTTCTTTTGCTAATAAAATTTCAGCTGGTTCAACATCAATTCCAACTAAAACTCTTTTTATTTCTTTGTTTTCAGTTATATGTAAAATCCGTGAATCTAAATAGGGATTTTCTAAAGATTCTGAATTAAACTCCTCTTTCTCTTTTCCCGAAAGTTTCTCGTATTTCTCTTTTCTCCTTTTCAAAAGTTTCTCTACACCTTCTTTTCCCCGAAAATCAGCCTCTATTCCTTTATTTATTGCTAATTTGTAAATTTCGTTTATTTTCATAGCTTTGTTGATAATATATTTGAGGCGGTCACTTTATTTGTATTATTAGTATTTTTTATTTTAAATTTTTGATATAACTCATTAATTTGTTTTTCTTGTTCCTTTACATCCAAAACTTCCCGGCGAATCCGGGCCTTTTCTCGGCGAATAAATTTTCTTAAAGATTTCGGTGGTTTCTTTTTCATACCAGAAAAGCCTTAAATTTTCAAAAATTTTCAATTTTGAATTGCAGTTTTGCATTTTGATTTTTGAAAGGCGATGAGAACTCCGTTCTCATCTTCACCTTCGCTTCCTTCGGAAGCTCGGTTTTTGAATTGTTTTTTATTCTCCTTTAATTACCGCCAAGGGTACCAATCTTGCTACTTTTTTTGATAGGCCAGCATTATGGACAACTTCTACAACGTCGTGAATGTTCTTGTAAGCTATCGGAGCTTCTTCAGCAATTCCTCTCCAGGACCGGCATTTAACAATTATTCCTTTTGATTCTAATTTATTTACCACTTCCTGTCCAGAAACTCTTCTCATCGCCTCGTGCCTTGACATTGTCCTTCCCGCACCGTGGTTTGTAGAATAAAACGCCTCTTCTCCTTCTTTTGTCCCTACTAAAACATAAGAAGCTGTACCCATTGACCCCGGAATTAAAACTGGTTGACCAACTGAGTGATATCTTTCTGGAATCTCAGAATGGCCTGGAGGGAAAGCTCTGGTTGCTCCTTTTCGATGGATGCAAATCTCTATTTCTTGTCCGTTAATTTTATATTTTTCAATTTTAGCGATATTATGGGCAACATCATAAATTGCCGTCAATGGCGAAGCTTTTTCTCCTAAAGCTGATTTCCAGGCCTTTCTGATATAATGAGCAATCATCTGGCGATTAGACCAGGCATAATTTGCACCAGCTGACATTGCTAAAAAATATCTCTTTCCTTCCGAAGAATTTATTGGGCAGGCTGCCAGCTCTTGATCGGGAAGCCTTATACCATATTTTGTCATTGCCTGCATCATTAATTTAATATAATCAGTGGCAATTTGATGACCGAGACCCCGAGAACCGGTATGAATCATAATAACAATTTGGTCTTTGAATAAACCAAAGCTTTCAGCGACTTTTTCATCAAAAACTTCATCAACTTTTTGAATTTCTAAAAAATGATTACCGCTCCCAAGAGTCCCAACTTGATCCCTTCCGCGATTTTTAGCATGATCAGAAACAGAAAGAGCATCAGCCTGAGGAAGTTTTCCTTGAGACTCGCAATTTTCCAAATCTTCTTTTTCGCCATAACCTTGCTCTACTAATCTTTGAGCTCCTCCCTCTAAAATTTTATCAATCTGCTCAATTGAAAGTTTTATTTGTCTCCCTCGACCCAGGCCTGAAGGTACTTCTTTTTGGATTTCAGTTGCTAACTCTTCGAGGTGGGTTTTAATATCTTTTTCTTTATAATCTGATTTTAAAAGTTTCATCCCGCAATTAATATCATAACCAACTCCGCCGGGCGAAATTACTCCATTTTTAGTATCCACGGCTGCTACTCCACCAATTGGAAAACCGTAACCTTCATGCATATCAGGCATAGCCAAGCTATAATTTATAATTCCTGGCAGGGTAGCTACGTTAACTAATTGTCCAATTGATCTATCCCGAAAAGCATCCTCTAGCATTTTTTCTGAAACATAAATTCTAGCAGGCACCCTCATGTCGGACCGAAAACTTTTCGGAATTTCCCAAAGCCAATCTGATATTTTTTTGAAATCTGATTTGGAAACCATATATCGAATTATAACAAAAATAGCTGGAAATTTCCAGCTTCGATTTAAAACCCGATCTTAAACTTGTTAAATTATATATCAAAAAGGACGGTTGCTTCCCAAATTCCATCTTTTGATCGAAGAATATTCTTTCTTCTCCCGTCTTCACTTCGTTCAGGCCTTTGATGAACCTCTAAACCATGATAAGTTACTGCTTTAATGTCTTCGCCAAATCTTTCCACTTTTTGGCCAATTAGTTCAGCTTCTAATTCCGTGTCGGTAAATTTAACGAATTTTGCCTCACTATAAATTTCTTTATTAACCTGAATTAAATATAATACTTCGCTCAAAAAATCTACCAAAAGAGCAGGTAAGTCGGGAGATTTAATTTTTATTTTTTTAATTTTTATTTTTTTAATTTTTATTTCGGCCCGGAGGGCACTTGTCATTCCTAAAAGCATATTCAAAAATAACTCTTTTTTTGTCTTCCCATAAGCCCTAATTTTTAAATCGGCTTTATGTTCTAAAATTTCATATTTTTTCATATTTTTAATCTTTTTAAGTTCTTCTCTAGTCACTATTCTATCATCCCAGGGAATTTTTTTGGAACCGATCACCATTATCTGTTCTGTTCCCTTTCCCAAAACTAAGACAATGTCCCCTTTTTTTGCCATTTTCAATCCCCTCTTAATCGCTTTTCTTCGATCTTCTATTTTTAGATAATTTTCTTTTGGAAAACCAGCTTCTTGTATTCCTTTTTCAATAGCTTCGAGAATTGCCAGCGGATTTTCATCATAAGGGTCTTCGTTACAAAGAATTAAAAAATCTGAATATCGGGCAGCAATTTTCCCCAAAATTGGTCTCTTCCACTTATCTCGACCGCCGCCGGCTGAGCCAAAAATTGAAATAATTTTATTGTGAGGTAAATCGCTGACAAGTTTAAAAACCTTCTCAAAAGAATCAGGTGTATGAGCTAAATCAATAATTATTTTAAAATCTTGCTCCTTATTAATAAACTCCATTCTACCAGGAATTCCTTCGATTCTTTCTAAGGCTCTTTTGATTGTTTGAAGATCTATACCTTGAGAAAGTCCAAAACAAATTGCTGCTAAAGCATTATAAACATTAAATTCGCCTAATAATTTTAAATTAAATTCTTGATTATTTATGGAGAAATTTAATCCAGCTGGCGAAATTTTAGTATCTTTTACCACGATGGTCGATATTCGATATCGACCACTTTTAAGAGTGTAGCCATATTTTTTATTTGCTGGGAATTTCAAAAAATATTCAACATTTTTGTCATCTAAATTAACAATATGGATTCCTTTTGTAGCTTCAAAAAGTTCTCCTTTGGCTTCTCTATATTTTTCAAAACCGCCGTGCGATTCAATGTGCTCCGGACCTAAATTGGTAAAAACCGCCGTGTCAAAATTAATAAATTTATGCCGGTATTGTTTTATCCCCTCCGAGGTAACTTCTAAAACTGCGTATTGGCATTTTTCTTTTACCATTTGACTTAAAAATTTTTGAAGGAAAAATCGACCAGGCATAGTCATATGATAAGGATTTAACCATTCTTTTTCGCTAATTTTTAAAGTAGCAGAAGAGATCCAGCCAACTTTAAAACCAGCTGCTTCTAAAATTTTACCAGCTAAATGAACAACTGTTGTTTTCCCTTCGGTGCCAGTTATTCCAATAACTTTTAGTTTTTTTGAAGGGAATTGATAGAAAAGGGCGCCTAAAAAAGATAGCGAAAAATGATACCAACTAATTAAAAAAGGGGGAATAAATTTTTTAATTAAGTCTTTCATCAGTTTTATTCTAACTTGAACTTGAAGAAAAAGAAAATTTTAGATAAAATATCTTGTATGTTCAGGTTAAAATCTCCGTTTAAACCTACCGGCGACCAGCCACAAGCGATTGAGAAGTTAACTAAGAATTTGAAATTGGGTATTCAACATCAAGTTTTGTTAGGAGTTACTGGTTCAGGTAAAACTTTTACTATAGCTTCGGCGATAGAAAAAATCCAAAAGCCAGTTTTAGTAATTTCGCATAATAAAACTTTAGCTGCCCAGCTCTTTCAAGAATTCAAAGAATTCTTTCCCGAAAATGCTGTTCATTATTTTGTTTCTTACTACGATTATTATCAACCCGAGGCCTATATCCCTCAGACCGATACCTATATTGAAAAAGATGCCAAAATTAATGAGGAAATTGATAGATTAAGACATGCCGCCACCCAGGATTTATTAACCAGAAATGACATTATTATTGTTGCCTCGGTTTCTTGTATTTATAATATTGGCTCGCCTGAAGCCTATCAACAGGTTGCTTTAGAAATTAAACCAGGTCAAAAATTAAAAAGAAAAGAGTTAATTTCTCACTTAACTTCTTTACAATACCAAAGAAATGATATTGATTTTAAACCAGGTACTTTTAGAGTCAGGGGGGACATTATCGATATTTATTTAGTCACCGGGAAAGAGTTTTTGAGGGTTGAGTTTTGGGGTGATAAGATTAGAAATCTTTTTGTCTCCCCAGCCACTTTAACCCCTAACTACAAGTTACTAACCACTAACTACAAATTATTCCCGGCTCATTTTTGGGTAACTCCCCAAGAAAAATTAGAAATTGCTATTGAGAATATAAAATTGGAATTGCATGAGAGATTGAAAGAGTTAAAAAAACAAAAAAAGCTTTTAGAGGCTCAAAGATTAGAACAGAAGACAAATTATGATTTAGAAATGTTAAAAGAAACAGGCTATTGCCACGGGATTGAAAATTATTCAAGGCATTTAGAATTTAGAAAACCAGGTGAAGCTCCTTTTACCTTGCTTGATTATTATCTTAAAGATTTCCTGGTTTTTATTGACGAATCTCACATGACCTTACCTCAACTCCATGCCATGGCAAATCAAGACAGAGCTAGAAAGGAAACTTTAATTGAATATGGTTTTCGACTTCCTTCGGCAATTGATAATCGACCTTTAACCCTTGAAGAGTTTGAAGAAAGGATAAATCAGGTAATCTACATTTCAGCTACTCCAGTTGAGGAAGAAAGAAAAAAAGCCAGTAAAAAATATATTGTTGAGCAACTGATTCGGCCTACTGGGTTATTAGAGCCTTCGATTGAAATTAAACCAACAAAAAATCAGGTTAGAGACTTGATTGAAGAAATTAAAAAAAGGACTAAAAAGAAACAAAGAGCTTTAGTTTTAACTCTGACTAAAAGGTTGGCTGAAGCCTTATCTGATTATTTGGCTGAAAGTGGAATCAAAACCCAATGGCTTCATGCTGAAGTTAAAACTTTAGAGAGACCTCAAATTCTTAAGGATTTAAGAGAGGGGAAATATGATGTTTTGGTTGGAATTAATTTATTAAGAGAGGGGTTAGATTTACCGGAAGTGGCCCTGGTGGCTATTTTGGATGCAGATAAAGAGGGTTTTTTAAGGTCAAAAACAACTTTAATTCAAACCATGGGCCGGGCAGCCAGACACCTAGAAGGCCACGTTATTTTGTATGCTGATAAAATTACAAAATCAATGGAAGCTGCTATTAAAGAGGTAAAAAGGAGAAGAAAAATTCAGACGGAATATAATAAAACTCATAAGATAACACCAAAACCGATTATAAAAGAAATCAGAGATTGGCCTTTTGCCTTAAGGGAAAAAGAAATAACTTCTGAATTTTGGATGATTAGAGATGAAAAACTCTTAGAAAAAGAGATGGAAATAGCTGCCAAAAACCTAGACTTTGAAAGAGCAGCTAAAATTAGAGACTTGATAAAAAAGCTCAAATAAAATATAATAAAAAGTGCCGCTCTATTATTTTTGAATTTTGATTTTTGAATTTTTATTTTGACTGAGCGGAAGCGAAGGAACATGCCTATTACTAAGTCAGCAAAAAAAGCTCTCAGGCAAAGCTTGAGAAGAAGATATAAAAATATTCAAAAAAAAGCTAAAATAAAAAACCTGATTAAACAGGTGAGAAATTTGGTCTCCCAACAAAAGACCGAAGAGGCAAAAAAACTTTTACCTCAGGTCTATAAATTATTAGATAAAGCTGCTAAAACTGGGTTAATCAAGAAAAATACTACCGCTAGAAAGAAATCAAGAATTACTAAATTAGTTAGTAAGCCAAAAAGTTAAATTTCAGCAATTAACAAGTCTATACCCGTTTCAGGGTTTATTTTACCGGTTTTTATTGATAAATCTACCTGAAAAATTTTTTGGTAGATTTTTTTTAATTCTTCAAAGGTAAATTTTTTAGCTTGGGAATAGCTTTTTTTAACGACGAAGGGGTGAAGCTTACTTTGCTTTAAAATATGAGAATAAGGTCTGTTTTTCTCAATCATCTCTTTAATCACCAGAAGATTACGAAATTGAAAATTAATCATGGTCAGAAGATAGAGGGGCGAATCTCCTTTTTCCAAATGTTTATGAATTAATTCTAATGCCTGCTTTTTATTTTTTGAAGCCAGAGCATCAATGGTTTTGAAGATATCGGTTTCGATTTTTGGCTTAACTAAAAGTTTGATATCCTCTACTTCAATTTTTTGACGATTTTTATAACTCACTAATTTTTTTATTTCATTACTGGCCCGCCAAAGATTATTTCCAACAAAATCAAGAAATATCTCTAAAGTTTTTGGTTCAATTTTTACTCCGTAATTTTCAAATTCTTTTTTAACCCATCTCCTTAATTGTTCTCCTTCTAAAGGTTCAAATTCCTGAGATTCTCCATATTTTTTTAGTAGTTTGAAAAGGCTGTCATTTTTGGGAACTTCGCTAATCTCAAGAAACAAAATTATATCTTTGGAATCTATAAACTTTTTTGAATCTTTTAAAAAACTTTCTTTAAATTCTCGATTGGGGAAAACGCTTTTTAAAACTATCATTTTTTTCTCTGCAAACATTGAAGTCTGCTGAAACTCATCTCTAAAATCTTCGAAGCTCAATTCTCTCTCATCAAAAAACTTCAAGTTCAGCCCACTTTTGTGGATTTTTTTGTAATGTTCAATTATTTCATTTAGTTTTTGCCTTGACCTATAGGTATCAGGTCCGTAAAGAAAAATAATCATAGACCGAGCACCGCGGCAGCGGGGCGAAGGTGAAGATGAGGGCGACGCCCTCATCGCCTCACCTTTGACAATTTGGACAATAATGAGCTGAGCGACCACCAATTTTAATTTTCTTAATTTTTGTGCCGCACAAAGAACATTTCTCTCGATGATAAACTTTATGATATTTAGCATAATTACCTTTTTCCCCACAGGCGTCGAGATAATATTCAACCGATGAACCTTGGTGCCGAATCGCTGCTTTAAGAATTTTCTTAATATTTTGGAAGATTTCCTTAATTTCTCTGTCGGTTAGTGTTTTTACCAAACGTAACGGCGCTACTTTTGCAGCGAATAAAATTTCATCTGAATAAATATTGCCAATACCGGCAATGAATTTCTGGTCCATTAACAGGGGTTTTATCTTTGCCTTAGGTCTTTTAGTTAAAAGAGTTTTAAAGATTTTTAGGTCTATTTCTAAGGCTTCCGGTCCGAATTCTTTCTCTATTTTTTTTGTCTCTTTTACCTTTTTCCACCAGCCAAATTTACGTGCATCATTAAAAATTAATTGCGAACCATCATCAAAATTAAAAACCTTGCGAGTATGCTGCGAAGGTTTTCCATTAAAAATTAATTGACCGGTTAGTTTCAGGTGAAAAATTAAACTCGTACCGTCGTTAAAATCAATTATTAAAATTTTAGCCCTTCTTCGTACTCCAACGATTTTCTGACCATTTAATCTTTTGCCAACAATCTTTTGCGACAACTGTCGCCGAATTGTCTCAACCTCTGGCAACTCCGGCATGTTTTATTATTTGAGGGCGGCTTTTATTTTCTCGACGATTTCTCCGGGAGTAAAATGGGCTTTGATTAAATAATCAACTGCTCCCATTTTTAGCCCCTTTTCTATATTCTCTTTTTGATCAATATTAGTGAGAATAATTACTGGAATTGGAACTAGGTCTGGGTCTTCTTTTATTCTGGATAAAACTCCAAAACCATCAATTCCCGGTAAAATAAGATCAAGTAAAACCAAATCCGGTTTTTCCTCTTTAACTTTTTTAATTCCCTCTTCCCCGTCAGCTGCTTCAGAAGTGTCATAACCTTCCTTGGTCAGCTTTTGGGTAATTAACCTCCGGAGAAATTTATCGTCTTCAATAATTAAAATTTTTTTTGCCATGTTATTTGCCTATTTGTTTTATTACTTTTCCAATTACTTTCTGGGGGTCAAATTCGGCCTTAATTATCCAATCTTTTGCCCCTAATTTTTTTGCTTTCTCTAACTCCTCTTTTTCTCCTAAATTAGACAAGGCAATTACTGGAATTTCTTTTAATTCTTCTTCTTTTGCTATTTCCTCCATTACTTCAAATCCTCCCATCTTGGGAAGTAAAATATCTAACAAAATAAGATCGGGTAGTATTTTTCTTATAGCATTTAATCCTTCTTCTCCGTCTCTGGCAATAAAAACCCAATAACCCTCTTCAGTCAGTTTTCTTTTGAGGAGATTAAGGGTAATTTCCTCATCTTCAACTATCAAAATTTTCTTTGGCACCTTATTATATTTTAAAACTCTTTTTAAAATTATTCAAATCCGGGGGACCACCTTTTTCATTTTACCACAATTTTAGATTTTTCTCATCTTTTTCCCCCTCTCTTGGCAAGCGGTCAATTAAACTATAAAATTCGAGGTTTTTAAAGATTTGAGCCACTTTTTCTTTATCATATTCCTTCCAGCGGCATTTTTCTAAATTGAAATCTATTGGCACATCTTTTCTAATTTGAGAAAGCATCCCTGAAAAAAAAGCTTGCTCTTTTTGCTGAAGTAAAATTTCTCTTAATTTTGGTTTTATTTTTTTAATTTCCTCAGTTTTTTCTTCCAAATTTTGATAAAGCGCCTCTAAGCTCCCAAATTCTCTAATTAGTTCTATTGCTGTTTTTTCGCCAATTCCTGAAACACCGGGAATGTTATCCGAAGGATCTCCTTTTAAAGCCTTAAAATCCGGAAGTTGTTCAGGGGTTAGTCCTTGATATTTTTCTTTAACCCTTTCTTTATCATACAAAACAGTATCTTTAACCCCCTTTTTTAAGGTATAGACCTTAGTGTTTTTATTAACTAATTGCAGGGCATCTAAATCGCCGCTTAAAATAATGGTTTCGATTGCCGAGCTTGGCGAAGCCGAACTCGGCGGGAGATGAGGTAAAGCCTCAGCGACCTCTGGAAAGGCTTGTTTTTTGGGGGCAAGGTGAGAAATAGTTCCAATAAGGTCATCGGCCTCAAAACCTTCTTTTTCAAAAATTGAGATATTAAAAGTTTTTAAAATTTCTTTTACTTTAGGAATTTGCCGATATAACTCTTCCGGGGCCGGGGGGCGCTTGGCTTTGTATTCTTTGAATTTTTTGTGGCGAAAAGTAGGAGCGGGAAAATCAAAAGTTGCCGCGATAAAATCAGGATTTAATTCTTTTATCGCTTTTAAAAAAACTAATAAAAACCCGTAGATGGCATTTACTAATTCTCCTTTTGGGGTAGTTAAAAGGGGAAGGGCATGATAGGCTCGATGGATTAGAGAATTACTATCAATGATTAAAAGACGCTTTTTAGACAGGTTAGGGCCTTCCATTTTATTAAACTCATACTATTTTTATTTACTTTATCATAATTTGCCGACTTTTAACATCGACAAATTCAAATTTAATCCAAGTTGTATTTTTTGGCATAATCTTTCGAATTTTTTCAGCCCATTCAACAGCAACAGTATTTTTAGGATTTTGAATAATTTCTTTAAACCCTAAATCTAAAATTTCCTTTGGTTTTTTTATTCGATAACAATCAATATGGTAGAAATTTTTAAATTTAGTGCTTGGAATTTGGAACCCTCTTAGAATAATGAAAGTAGGGCTTAAAATTTTTTGTTTTAACCCTAACCCTTTGGCAAATCCTTTTAAAAAAGTAGTTTTCCCTCCTCCTAAATCTCCTTCTAAGCCAATAATAAAGGCGGTTTTTTTAAGTTTTGTTTTCAGGATTTCTTTAGCTAAGATTTCTCCCAGTTTTTTTGTTTGGTAGGGATTATTGGTCAAATATTTTTCCATTGACTTTTTAAAAAAATCGGGGTAAGTTTAAATAACCAAAAGATTATGGAAGAAGTTTCCAAAAAAATTACTGGAGAAGTAGAAATTTCCCCGTCTATTTTTAGCATAACACAAAAGGTAAAAAATGTTCCTGACTTTAAAGAAAAAGTTGAGGGGTTTTTGGAAAAAAGCGTTACTGAACTGTTAGAAGTTATTTTAGGAGGATCAATAAATCTTGAGACTTCTGATATTCATATTGAGCCTCAGGAAGAAGAGGCCAAAATTCGGGTAAGATTAGATGGGGTTTTACAGGACGTTATGGTTTTTGAGCGAAAGATATATCAAATTCTTCTTTCTCGAATTAAACTTCTTTCTGGCATTAAATTAAATATTACCAATCGACCCCAAGATGGTCGATTTTCTATTTTATTTGAAAAAACTCTGATTGAGATTAGAGCTTCAACTCTTCCAGCTGAATATGGAGAATCAATTGTTCTTAGACTTTTAAATCCAAAAAGTTTAATTGAGATTGAGGCCTTAGGGTTAAGAAAAGATTTAGTGGAAATATTTAACAAGGAAATTAAAAAGCCAAATGGAATGATCATTGTTACTGGTCCCACTGGTTCTGGAAAAACAACCACTCTTTATGCCATTTTAAAAAAAATCAATGACCCAGAAATAAAAATCATTACCATTGAAGACCCGGTTGAATATCATTTAAAGGGACTTTCTCAGACCCAGGTTGATCCAAAAAGGGGCTATGATTTTGCTTCGGGTTTAAAATCAATAATGCGTCAGGATCCTGATGTAATTTTAGTTGGAGAGATTAGAGATCTGGAAACAGCGGAAATTGCCTGTCAGGCGGCTTTAACCGGACATTTGGTTTTTTCTACTTTACATACCAACGATGCGGCTGGAGCAGTGGCTAGACTTATTGATCTGGGAGTACGTCCTATTTCTATTGCCCCATCAATAAATATGATTGTTGCCCAAAGACTCCCCAGAAAGGTTTGTAAAAAATGTGTTAAATTTGTTAACCCTTCTTTTAGCGATTTGAAGAAAATAAAAAAGGGATTAAGTGGAGTAAAAAAAGAGGTTTTACCATCCTCATTTTTTGAACCTCGTTTTAAAATTCCCCAGGCCAAGGGTTGCCAAGGTTGTAATTTTACTGGTTATAAAGGGAGAATCGGAGTTTACGAAACCTTTTTAGTTGATGATGAGATGGAAAATTTTATCTTAACTAATCCTTCAATTGTTGCTATGAGAGAAAAGGCAGTAAAAAAAGGAATGGTTTTGATGCATCAGGATGGATTGATAAAGGCCTTGGAAGGAATTACAACTATTGAGGAGGTGGAAAGAGTAACCGGCGAATAAAATGGCCCTAGAACTGGGGGCAACTTGGGTATTAGGAACACAAAGTTTAGAATTTTTCTGAGGAGCAATCTCGCGTTAGCCAGATTGTCCATCGAGGGAAAATTCCTGCCCCCAGCTCTGGGGCCATTTTCTAACCCCTAATTTTAACAGATTATGAAAAATTTGTCAAGGGTAGCAATTTTGTTTTTTCTTCTTTTTGCCTGCCCTACCCAAGCCGCCAATCCTCTTAATGTGGTCATTAACGAAATCGCCTGGATGGGAACGAAAACCTCGTATAATAATGAATGGATTGAACTTTATAACAATACCGACTTTTCAATCAACCTCGGGAGTTGGGTTTTAAAAGCAGTTGATGGCAGTCCAGAGATCAATTTAGCAGGAGAAATTCTGGCAAAATCTTTTTATTTATTAGAAAGGACCGATGATAATACTGTTCCTAATGTCTCGGCTGACCAGATTTATACTGGAGCTTTGGGGAATAATGGAGAAAATCTGCAATTATATGACAATTCGGGAAATTTAATAGATTCAGTAAATTGTAGTGCTGGTTGGTTTGCCGGCGATAATTCGACTAAACAAACAATGGAAAGGAAAAATCCCACTCTCTCGGGAAATTCTCCCGAGAATTGGCAAACCAGCCAAAATCCTGGCGGTACCCCAAAAGCTAAAAACAGTTTGGTTATAGAACTTCTTCCACCCCCAGAGGAACAAATTTTAGAACCAGGCCCAGCAACCTATCCCTCTGGCATTGTTATAAATGAAATCCTTCCTTCCCCTACTGGACCAGATGAACAGGAAGAATGGATTGAGATTTTTAATCAAAATAATTTTGAAGCCGATTTATCTGATTGGCAAATTACTGATGTTATAGGTACTACTAAAACCTATACTTTCCCCGAAGGAACGAAAATTTCTCCCAAGGGATTTTTAGTTCTCTCTCGGCCAATAACCAAAATTACTCTGAATAATGACGGCGACGGCTTAAATCTTATTCAACCTGACGGAAAAATTATTGATACAGCAACTTATGAAAAAGCTCCCCAGGGAGAATCTTATAACAGGATTGATTCTAAATGGTCCTGGAGCACCACTTTAACTCCCGGGTCGGCAAATATAATTCCCGCTCCAATTTCAGAAACTAAAGAAGCTGAGCCTTCTCAAAAGGAGGTTAAAGAACCCGCCTTCAAAGAAGAAGCCGAGAGGAAAAGAGAATTAGCAGCAGTTGGCGAGCAAATTCCAAAAGAAGCTTCTTTTTTGGCTTTATTAATTGCTTTGGCTATCGCCATTTCCTCAGGGGTAATAATCTTAATTCTTAAAAGGAAAACAAAAACAAGCTATAATAAAAATATATGAGCGGACATTCGCATGCGAAAACTATAAAGCATCAAAAAACGATTACTGACCAAAAACGAGGTCAAATTTTTTCGAAAATGGCACGGCTAATTTCGGTTGCAACAAGAGAAGGAGGGGCAGACCCAGAAATCAACTCTAAATTACGTCTTGTTATTGAAATGGCTAAAAAATGGAATATGCCGAAAGACAATATCGAAAGGGCGATAAAGAAAGGAACCGGAGAATTAACTGGTGAAAAACTGGAGGAAATAACTTTTGAAGCTTATGGACCAGGGGGAATAGCGATTATTATTGAAGGAATTACTGATAATAAAAATCGGGCCCTGGGGGAGATTAAACAAATTTTAAGTCAAAACAACGGAAAATTAGTTGAGGAAGGTTCAGTAAAATGGCTTTTTGAAAGAAGGGGGTGTATAATCCTACGAATTACGAATCAGTCCGAATACACGAATAAAGAAGATTTAGAAATGTTGGTTATTGAAGCTGGGGCGGAGAATATTTATTGGCACAACGATTTATTAGATGTTTATACAAAAATTGAAGATTTGGAAAAAGTAAAAAAGGATTTAGAGGCTCAAGGAATAAAGATTGAATCGGCCTCTTTGGATTGGGTAGCCAAGGAAGAAATTAAAACCGACGAGAAAACAAAAGAGTCTTGCCAAAAACTTTTTGAAGCCTTGGATGAATCGGATAGCGTCCAGGAAATTTATTCAAATATCAAGCTTCCGTGAAGCGGAAGCGAAGATGAAGAAAAGAACGCAGTTCTCTTCGCCTTAAAAGTATAATAAATGTGCCAAAAGAATCAGAGATTAGAAAAAAAGCGATTCGAATATTAAACAAAGGGGGTTGGATTACCTGGTTTCCTTCTCGTGCCAGATATAAACAAAATGACATTTTCGGAATTATTGATTTGTTGGCTGTTAAAGGAAAAATAATGAAAAAAATTCAACTGACCACCCTCCCCAATGTTTCTGCTAAAAGAAAAAAAATAACAAATTTCCTTAAAAAGAATAGGGTTCAAATGACGGTTGAAATTTGGAGTTGGGATCGAAAGAAAAGAAAATTTAGAAAAGAAAAGATTAATATAAAAATAAAAGAGGCTTAGCCTCTTGACAAGGGTTTTTGGCAATCTATAATACCTTTTAGACTTGGGGAAATATCTCAGGGTAGACCCAAAAAGGTCGAAAACAATTAAATAGAAAATAAATAAAAAATAGATTATGATTTACGAAGACGAATTTATTAACGAAGAAGAAACTCCAGAAGAGGAAGATGAAGAAGAAGGCGAGAAAGAAGGAGAGAAAGAAGGAGAGAAAGAAGGTGAAGAGGAAGGTGAGAAAGAACTCTAACAACAACTAACCGCGCACATAATCTATGTGCGCGGTTTTTCTAACCTACCCTGGCAAATTTCCTTTTCCCTACCTGAAACACCTGCCCTTTTTTTATTTCGATAATTCTTTTCCAATCTTTTTGAATTTCTCCATCAATTTTTATCCCTTTTTGTAAAATTAATCTTTTAGCCTCAGATTTCGAGGAGGCTAATTTTGTTTTAACTAATAAATCAAGGATATTAAGAGTTTTTTCTTTAATCTTAATTTTGGGAATTTTTGAAGGCAATTTCCTTTTTTTGAAAATTCTTTCAAATTCTCTTTCGGCTCTTCGGGCTTTTTCTTTCCCATGATAAATACTGACAATTTCTCGGGCCAATCTAGCCTTTAAATCTCGGGGGTTAGCTTTTTTTTGCTTTAGCTCTTTGTCCATTCCTTCAATCTCTTTTAAGGGAATTTCAGTACATAATTTAAAACAGTTAATAATAACCTCGTCGGGTAAAGCCATCATTTTCCCGTACATTTCATTTGGCGGACAATCTAAAGCAATAAAACTTTCTGTCTTTGACATTAATTTTCTACCGGTCTTTGGGTTAATTAAAAGTGGAGTGGTGATCACAAATTTTTCTTTTTGTCTATAAATTTTCATTAAATCACGACCGATCAACATATTAAAAGTCTGATCGGTTCCTCCGACTTCAACATCGACACTAAGAGCCACTGAGTCATAACCCTGAAACAGAGGATATAAAAATTCATGAAGATAGATTTCTTCTTTTTTCTTTAGTCTTTCTTGAAACATATTTCTTTTAATCATTTGCCCGTGGGTAAATTTAGCAGCTAATTTAATAATTTCTTCCATGGTTAATTTATTTAACCACTGACTATTAAATTTTAGTTTGGCTGGGTTTTTCTTAGATTTGAAATCCAAAATCTTCCCAACCTGTTTCTGGTAGGTCTTACAATTCTCTAAAATTTGTTTTTTTGTTAAGGGTTTTCTAGCAGTTATTCTTCCGGAGGGATCGCCAATTTGGGCAGTAAAATCACCGATGAGAAGAATAATTCTGTGTTCCAAATCTTGAAGTTTTTTTAAAAGAAAATAGTTGGTCGAGTGTCCCAAATGTAAATGGGGAGCAGTTGGGTCTATTCCATGGTAAATTGTTAATCTCTTTTTTTGTTTTAACGTCTTTTTAAAATCTTCTTTTGAAGGATAAATCTTATCAACCCATCTGGTTAAAAACTCTTCAATTTTTTGATCAATAGTTTTTCTCATTATTTTTATCATATCAAAAAATCTAAAAAATTGCAATTTTAAGCAAAATTTAGTAAAATGATGGCGTTCATGGCAGAGAGAAGATATTATCGGAAAATCTATCAAAAAAACAAGAGGAAAAGAGGTGGCTTAATTTTGAAACTTTTCGGCATTAGTTTTTTATTCTTTATTTTTTTCTTCTTATTTTTATTTCTTTATTATGCTAAAGACCTTCCTCGGCCAGAGAAATTTACCGAGAGGCCTTTTATTCAATCTACTAAAATTTATGACAGATCGGGCCAAATTTTACTATATGAACTGTACGGCGAAGAAAAAAGAACCTTAGTTTCTTTAGAAGTTATCCCGGATTATTTAAAACAGGCAGTAATTATAGCCGAAGATGCTAATTTTTATCATCATTTCGGAATTGACCTTAAAGGGATCAGTAGGGGAATTTTGATTAATTTAAAAATTATGAAACCAATTTATGGAGGCTCAACTATCCCCCAGCAACTTATAAGGTCGGCCTTTTTTTCTCTTGAAAAAACCGCTGAGAGGAAAATCCGAGAAATTATTTTAGCCTTAGAATTAGATAGACGTTATTCAAAAGACCAAATTCTTGAATGGTATTTAAACCAGGTTCCTTTTGGTCAAAATACTTATGGAGTGGAAGCGGCTAGCCAGACCTATTTTCGAAAACCTGTTTCTGAAATATCAATAGCTGAAGCGGCAGTCTTGACCTCTTTAATTCGGGCTCCAAGTTATCTCTCGCCCTACGGAGAGCACAAAAATGAATTATTAGCCCGAAAAGATAATATTTTAGACCGCCTTCACAAAATTGGTTATTTAACTTCTGAAGAAACAGAAAATGCCAAAAAAGAAGAGGTAAAATTTGCCGAAATTTTACAACCAATTAAAGCTCCCCATTTTGTTATGTATGTAAAAGAATATCTCGAAAGAGAATATGGGGAGGATTTTTTGAAAGAAAAAGGGCTCAAGGTTTATACTTCTTTAGATTGGGAACTTCAAGAGTTGGCTGAGAAAATAGTTTTAGAAAGGGCAAAAATTAATGAAAGCTATGGAGCATTTAATGCTTCTTTGGTGGCGATTTCTCCTAAAACAGGAGAAATTTTAGCGATGATAGGTTCTAAAAACTGGTGGGCCCCTTCTTATCCCGAGGGATGTAACCCGGGAGTAAATTGTCTTTTTGAACCAAAAGTCAATGTGGCAACTTATCGAATTGGCCGCCAGCCGGGATCGGCTTTTAAGCCTTTTGTTTACGCCACCGCTTTTAAAAAAGGGTATGACGATAAATATGTCCTTTTGGATGAAGAAACTAATTTTGGAGTTTTTGGGGGAAAACCCTACATCCCTCAAAATTATGACGGCAAATTTCGGGGACCGGTAACGCTCCGCCAGGCCTTAGCTCAGTCTCTTAATGTTCCTTCAGTTAAGGTTCTGGCTTATTTAGCTGGTTTAGAAGATAGTCTTAAAACCGCCAGAGAAATGGGGATTACTACTTTAGATAACCCTTCTTCTTTTTATGGATTATCAATAGTTTTGGGAGGAGGAGAAGTGAAGCTTTTAGATATGGTCTCAGCTTACGGAGTTTTTGCCACTGAGGGCTTAAGAGTTCCTCCGGTTTCGATTTTAAAAATTGAGGATTCGAAAGGAAATATTATCGCCGAAAACAAAAAAACTCCAAAAAGAGTTTTAGAAACTGAGATTTGTCAGTTAATCAATGATATTTTATCAGATAACGAAGCTAGAGCTCCGATTTTTGGTTTAAGGTGTTCGATGTATTTTGAAAACTACCAAGTTGCAGCTAAAACTGGAACAACTCAAGATTTTAGGGATGGTTGGATTATTGGTTACACCCCTTCAATTGCGGTAGGAGTTTGGGCAGGTAATAACAATAATGCCCCGATGCAAAAAATTGGGGAGAGTCTAGCCGGTCCAATTTTTCACTCTTTTATGGAAAAAATTTTACCAAAATTCCCCAAAGAAGAATTTAAAAAACCTGAGCTTAGCTCGTTTTGATCGGCATCACTACATAAATATAACTTGGATCCCCTACTGGTTTTAAAACTCCCGGCCCTCCTTCGCCATTAAGCTCAAAGATAACTTCCGCGCTTTTTATATTTAAAAGACCATCAATAAGAAATCGGTGGTTAAAAGAAATTTCTAAAGGCTCGCCTTTTATTTTTCCTGGAAGAGGGGAATGGTACTCTCCTATTTCGGGATTTTGACTAAAAACTTCTATTTTTTGAGTTTTCGAATTAATTTTAAATTTAACTTCGTTTATTTTTCCGCTAAAAAGAGAGGCTAGTTTAACCTGATTCAAAAACTCATTTTTTTTCAAAATAGCTTGAGTTTCATATTTTTTGGGAATAATTTCCTGATAATCCGGGTATTCTCCATCTATTAATCTTGAAATTAACTGAATCTGGGGATGAGAGGTCTCTGACATAAGAAATTCAAACATTATTTGATTGGGCGAAAAGTAGATTGTAAGGTGGCCTTCTTTTTCTCCAAAAATATTTATTATTTCTTTTGCGGTTTTTTGAGGAAGAATAAAAGAATACCCCTTTTCAATAAGAGGCGTATCCGAAAAAATTTTTTTCTCCCCTAATCGAAAACTATCAGTAGCTGCCATTGTTATCAAATTTTTCTGGAATTTAAAGTAAATACCAGAAATTTCTGGTCTAGCTGGAGAAGAAACAGGAAGGTCAACAACCTGGTTTAAACTTTGGCAAAAACTAATGTTTTCAAGAGAGAGCGTATCACTCTTTTTTATTTCTGGAATAATAGGGAAATCGTCAATGGGGAAACCCTTAATTTGAGTTTGGTAATTATCACAGGAAATACCTAAAGAAAGGTTTTTTTTCTCAATTTCTACCTTTTTATTTGGTAGCAGAGAAATAAAATTAACTAAAGTACGGGTCGGGAGAACAATTTTACCTTCTTTTTCAATTTTCGCTAAAGTCCACCATTTAATTCCGATTTCTAAATCAGTAGCGGCAAGATTAAGAAAATTTTTTTCTGCTGTTACTAAAATATTATTCAAAATCGGTAAAGTTAAAGATTTTCCAGTAATCCTTTCAACAATTTCTAATCCTTTTCTAAATTTTTCTTGAAGTAGAGTTACTTTCATAATAAAATAAAGTATTTAAATTATTGCTAATAATTAGTGTTGTGGAAAAGTAAAACATTTTGCTTAATTTGTGAATAATAAAAGACTGGAAGAAAACTGGGGAAATTTTGTTAAAAAATAAAAATTAAAGTTGTCTAAATTTTTTTTAAGAGGATTTCCTCTTTTTTTATATTGTGAACTTCACAGGGGAAAAACTGTTTAAATCAGGGGTTTAAAAACCTCTGTTTTATTAAATTAATTTCTTCTCCAAGGTTTTCATTTTTTTCTACCTCCTTTAAAATTTTTTCATAGGAATAAATTGCTGTGGTATGATCTTTCCCCCCAAATTTGCTACCGATAAACGGGAAAGAACTTTTTAGACTTTCTCTTAATAAAAACATCGCTATTTGGCGAGGCTTAACAATCTCTTTTTTTCTAGAAGCCGAGAAAAGATCTTTTTCTTTTAAGTCATAAAATTCAGCAACGGCTTGGATTATTTTTTTAGGGGTAGTTATTTTGGCCTGGTTATAAATTAAACCTTTCAAAAGATTTTTTGTGGCTTCAATATCTAGGGGTTTTTGGTTTAATTTTTGAAAGACTATTAGGCGATTTAAGGCGCCCTCTAATTCCCTAACATTTCTTTGAATAACCGAAGCAATATACTCGAAAACTTCTTCTGAAAAATCTGATTTTCTTTCTCCCGCCTTAGCTTTTAAAATAGCTACTCTGGTCTCAAAGTCGGGGACGCCAATATCGACTATCATTCCGCCCTCAAATCTTGACCTAAGTCTTTCAGTTAAAGCTGGGATGGCTTTCGGAGGTTTATCGGAAGAAATGACGATTTGTTTATTTTTTTCATACAAAGCATTGAAGGTATGGAAAAACTCTTCTTGAGTTTTTTCTTTCCCGGCTAAAAACTGAACATCATCAATAATTAAGAGATCAATTGTTCGGTATTTTGATTTAAAGGTTTCCATCTCCTGGTTTCTAATTGAGAAGACAACTCCAGAAGTAAATTTCTCCGAAGAAATATATTTTACTTTTTTTTGAGAAAAGTTTTTAATTACTTCATTGCCAATAGCCTGTAAAAGATGGGTTTTCCCTAAGCCCACACCTCCATAGATAAAAAGAGGATTATAAACAAAGCCTGGATTTTTTGAAACCGCTTCAGCAGCAGCGTGGGGTAGTTCATTAAAAGAACCGACAATAAAATTTTCAAAAGTATATCGGGGGTTGAGATTGGTTTCTTTGTCTGTTTTAAATTCCTGGAATTCAAGCTGGTCAGTCTCTGGGATTGTTACCCTTTCTCTTTTTAAGATTTTTAATTCAGTTTTGCTAACAATATATTTAACTCCTTTAATATTTTCACCTAAGTTATGTAAAATTTTGAAAATAAGTTTATTATATTTTTGCTCTAACCATTCTTGGGCAAAAGAGTTAGGGACGGAAACTATCACCTGGCCCTCCTTTTGGGAAATAACTCCAGTATTTTTAAACCAGGTTGCAAAATTAGCCTGCGATATATTTAATTGGATTTGGGCAAGAACTACCTGCCAGAGTTCCTCATTAGTCATAAATTTTTTGGATATTTTTTGTCTACTTATATTATACCCGAGGTCAAGAGAGTGTAAAACCGAGATAAACTACTATTTTTTGTTAATAACCTGGGGAAAGGAGGTGAAATTGACTTAAAAATTTTTTTTGATAAAATAAACTAAATATGTCAATTACCTATCAACCTAAGAAAAAAAAGAGAAAACGTACCCACGGTTTTTTAATTAGAAAAAGAAAAAAAGGAGGGAAAAGAATTATTTCTCGAAGAAGGAGAAAGAAAAGGAGGCGCCTTACTGTTCAATGAATCTTCGATTCATTTCAATCTTCAATAAATTTTCAATTTATTTCGCTGTTCAATGAATTTTCAATTCATTTCACCTCCGAGTTTAAATTCATGTTGTCCAAAGAAAATCGTCTCAAGAGAAAAAAGGATTTTGAAAGAGTTTTTAAAGAAAGGAAGAAGTTTAAGGAAGATTTTTTACTTTTAAAATTTATTTCAAATAATTTAAACCAAAGCCGATTCGGAATTATAATTTCTCAAAGAATTTCAAAAAAAGCAACTTTGCGCAATAAAATTAAAAGGAGATTAAGGGCGTTACTAAGGTTAAGGTTGCCAAAAATAAAAAAAGGAATTGATGTTGTTTTAGTTGCCCTTCCAGGTTTGGAAACCCAGGATTTTGGGGAAATTGAAAAAACAATAAATAAACTTTTTGAAAAAGCAAAAATAATCTAAAATCGAGCACATAAATTATTATGTGCTCCGATAAAATGTTCAAAAAATTAATTCTTAAAACCATCAAATTTTATCAAATTTTCATTTCACCTAATTTAGGGAAAACCTGTAGATTTTATCCAAGCTGTTCAAAATATTCCTATCAGGCAATCGAAAAATACGGATTGATTAACGGTTTTTTACTTTCCTTTAAAAGATTATTAAAATGTCAACCTTGGCACCCGGGAGGAATAGACTTGCCATAAAATATGGACGTCATCGACCCGCCACCCTTTAAGGAAAAAACATGGATTTACTTATCAACGCTTTCAACATAATCCTATATCAGCCCCTCTTTAATGTTCTGGTTTTATTATATGAATACCTGCCCGGGCATGATTTTGGAGTGGCGGTAATTGTTTTAACAATTTTAATCAAACTTTTATTTTATCCTCTGGGAGTTCAGGCTATTCGCTCTCAAAGAGCTCTTTCTGAACTTCAGCCAAAAATAAAAGAAATTCAGGAGAAATATAAAACAGACCGAGAAAAGCAGGGAAAGGCGATGATGGAACTTTATCAAAAAGAAAAAATAAATCCCTTTTCTGGCTGCCTGCCTCTTTTAATTCAACTGCCAATTCTAATTGCTCTTTACCAGGTATTTTGGAGAGGTTTTCAACCAGAACAGATGACCTATCTTTATAGTTTTGTTCCTCAGCCAGGATTAATTAATCCTACTTTTTTTGGAATAGTAAATCTTGCTCAACCTTCTTTATTTTTAGCAATCTTTGCCGGGATTACTCAGTTTATTCAGACAAAAATGCTTACCCCGAAAACTCCCAAATCAAAATCAAAAGACAAGACTTCTCAGTTTTCTAATATGATGCAAAAACAAATGCTCTATTTTTTCCCGATTTTTACCGTTTTTATTCTTTTGAAAATGCCTTCAGCTATCGGTCTTTATTGGATTGTGACCACAATATTTTCAATAATTCAACAGTATTTTATTATCAAACCACATGCTCAGCCAAAGCAATCTTAAAAAAATTAAAAAAATCACCGAGGATTTTTTTAAAAAAACAACATTTGGAGTAGAAATTGAGATTAATCCTCAAAGGGAACTTACCCTTCCTATTAATTTAAAAACTGATCAGCCCCAGATTTTAATTGGAGAAGGAGGCCAGACCTTAACTGAAATTCAACACCTTTTAAATGCGATATTAAAAAGAAAAATCAAAGAGTCTTTTTATATTGATCTCGATATTAATGATTACAAAAAGAAAAAAATTGAATATTTAAAAGAGCTAGCTAAAACTCTAGCCGATGAAGTTGCTCTGACTAAAAAAGAAAAATGGCTTCCTTCAATGCCAGCCCATGAAAGAAGAATTATTCACCTGGAATTAGCTGAGAGAAAAGACGTTACTACTGAAAGCGTGGGCGAAGAGCCAGATAGGAAAGTAGTAATTAGGCCTTACCCTTAATTAACTTGTCAACTCATAATAGACAGCGAGAGTCCAACAGGGCAAGGCACCAACATAGGGGATAAGTTCGCCGATTATCGGGGTTAAAAATTTTGACCATTTGCCCCGAAAAAGTTTTTTTAACCCCTTTTCTACTTTTTGTTTGGCCCTTTCTGGCACAACAATGGTTTGAGACCGAAGAAACATCCAGCCACCAATAAGAAGGATGCCGACTATATCAGTTATGAAAAAATCATCAAGACCAAGACAAATGAGAATCACCCCGATTAAATCAAGCAGGACAGCTAAAGGCAACATTATGACCCCCTCCGGGCTGAAAAGATTTCCGATGTTTCCTGTTTCTCTTCCTTTAACTTCTTCTGCTTCTGGCTCTTCTTTTGGTTCTTCAGTATCTTCTTCTGCCATCGAAATAAATTTATTTATTGAGATGCGAGATGAATCATAGATTCAGCGAGCATTTTCACTCTTCAGCTAATTCTTTTTTAGCCTTTTTTATTTTTAAAACTTCTTCGGGAGAAGAGGTAATTATCTGGTCCTCAGTATAAGAAGCTTGGACTCCAATTATTACGTGTTTTGCTGGGCCGGCAAAGAATAACCCTTCTCCTACCCCAGCCTCAATTAAAAATACTCTCTCTTCCTCAGTCAGAGCAAAGGCTTTCTGGACAGCATCAATTGCCGCCGGAACAGTTTTCATCAAAAGCTGTAAAGCGGAATTGGTAATAATTGGTTGACCATAGACTGATCTCATAAAATCAGGGACATCCTGGGTGATGGTGGTTACTCCTAACCAATACTTTCTGGCTCTTTTGACCAAACCATATAAAAAGGAAGCTCCGTCTTCTGACTTCATTAACCACCAGGCTTCATCAATTACTAAAATTCTCTTTTTAAGTTCAGCCCTAATCGTATTCCAAATATATCTCATAATAATATACATTGCCATTGGCCGGAGCTCTTCTTCCATGTTTCTAATTCCGAAGACAACAAAGCGATTTTCCATTGAAATGTCGGTTGGCTTATTGAAAAAGCCGGCATAGGATCCCTTGGTGAATTTACGGAGCCTGTTGACCAGGGATTCGGTTCCGGCCATTCCTTCTAAAACCTCTTCAAAATCTGACATTAGGGGGATTCTTTCTTTCCAAAGAGTAGCCGGGGTTTCTGGTGTAATATCTTTAGCGGCATAGGTTTCAGTTAGGGCAATGTCAATAATAGCGTCTTCTTCCGGGGTCAGGCCGCCTAACATAAGTCTTAATAATCCAACCAGGTTTATAGTATTTGTTCTCAAAATATCAGCCGGTCTTTCGTCCTCTCGGGGTAGGGGCAAATCAAAGGGATTAATATGATAAGGAGCGGTTAGAGAAATTTTAAGATAAGAACCATCAACCGCATCAGATAAGAACTCATATTCATTTTCTGGGTCAATGATTATTATGTCTACGCCTAACATTAAGTTCCGTAAAATCTCTAATTTGACGGCATAGGATTTGCCGCTACCGGAGGTTCCAAAAACCGTAAGGTTGGCATTTCCCAAACTAAAACGGTCAAATAAAACCAGAGAATTGTTGTGGCGATTTATTCCATATAAAATTCCTTCATTTGCTGAAAGATCAAAAGAGATAAAAGGAAAAACACTTGAAAGGGGTTCAGTGTTGATGGGGGTGTGAATCATTAAGAGATCTAAACCATAAGGGGCGGTAGACAAAAACCCCTCTTTTTGCTGAAAAGTGGCTGGCTTTGTGTAAATTAATCTGGCGTCAAAAATTGATCTGAGAACATTTTCAGTTTCGCTTAATTCTTTTTCATTGTCTCCATAAGTGGTGATATAAAGGCCAAAACGAAACATTTTTTCCTGGGCAGACTGAATTCTATTTCTCAATTCCTCAATGTCTCGGTAGGCGATTTCCAGGGCCGGCTCTCTGACCAGGCCTTTTTCTTCCCTTTCCATGATTTCGGCCTGAACTTCAGCAACCCTTTTTCTTAATTGTTTTAAAATTGGACCAGTATCAACTGGATGGATATGGAGAGAAATGTCCATTGGAGCAGCTAAATTTATTGCCGGTGATGCCCAGGCCGTGCTGAGATATCTTGGAAAAGAGAAAACAAAGTAGGACTTGGCAAGTCTCTCTCCGACTTTTATAAAATTAGAGGTTATTTCAACTGAAGAAGGGGCAACAATATCGGTAGCCTTAATCACTTCTGGTGCAAAAATCTCTTCTGGGGCTTTTGATTTTTTTTTAAATGGCCACATATTGAAATAGTAATTAGAGGGCTAATTCCGGAGGAATTTCCGGGAAATAGCCAAACTCAGCTTCTTTCGGATGATGGTGACTCCAGAAAAGTTCGATTAATTCAGGAGTGGTTAAAGGAACGGCTTGGAGACCGCATCTTTTCAAACCCAGGACCACAAATTCCATTCGTTGTCTAAGCTGAAATTTACATCTCTGAAATAATTCTTCGGTTAGTTCAGGCAGTTTTGGCTTTTTTAATAATCCGCCTTTTTCTTTAACCCCCGTTGCCTCCAAAAGGGTGAAAGGAACAACAACAAAGAAACTTTTTTTCATAATTGTTCCAGCTTCGACATAAGCTGCAATAAATTTTCGATACTCAGCGATTTGGATTTTTAGCAATTCATTTTTCTCAGCCTTTTCAATTTCTTCGAGTTTATCCAGGTAACTTGTGATATTGAGTCTTCGAGACTGACAGACAATCTGGCAGGAGAAATCAAGGGAATTCAAAAAATTCTGAAATTGATAAAGGGTGGCATTTTGTTCCTCTTCAGATTTTAGAGCAAAATTTAAAGAAGAGGTAGCCAAAACCCCTCTTATGGCTTTATTTTTTAAGATAACAACCCCTTCTCGAATCTGTTCAATCTCTAAAAATTTTTGAGTGGGAGGTAAAGCCATATTTTTATCTTAGTCTGGTTTCTAATTCGGTTGTTAGTTTTTTTAGTCTGCTTTTTTCAGCAATTTTTAGAGGAAGCTCTTCGGCTTTTTCCTTCGGTATTTCTTTTTTTACTTCAGGGATTCTTTTAATTAAAGGTTTCCTTCCCCAGATATAAATTTTTGGAGAAATACTCTGAACAAAAAAATTTTTCAAGACAGTGGGTAAAGGAATGCCCCCAAATTTGAAAAAAGCTAAAATTAGAGCCAATGGCATTAAAACTACAGCCACCAATATAAAATAAGTAAAGGGAATAGTAAAATAGAGTATAAACAAAATTACTCCCGCTGCTCCAACATAAAGAAATTGTTTAAAAGTAAAAGGACCGACAATTTTCGCCTCTCTCTCAATAAATTGGGGAACAGTAAATTGTGCCATAATTATTCTAGGGGTTCGCGATAAACATCTGGTTTTTTAGAAGGTGGTTTTTCTTCTTCAGATAAGGGGGCGGTTTCAGGGGGCGATACTTCTGGGGGGCTAACGGCTGGAGATCTCTCCGGAGGTTTAGGTGGCGGAGTAATTTCTATTTTATAAAGCTTTTCTAAACTGCTTTCCATAGGATAAAAGATAAAACGATTAATTTCCTGGCTAACCTTTTTCGCAACCTCCTTCTCTAATTTTACTTCTTTCTCTAAGGTTTCCTGAAACTCATTTGGTGGTAAAACCCCAAGTAAAACATACCCTGTGTATTTGGCAACTTTTTCAGGAGTTTTTCTCTCCGTAACCCCGCTTCTAGTACAAATATCTTGAATATTTTGAGCAGTTTTTTCCGAAAATACCGCTTCTTTTAAATCTTCAGGAAGATTTTGGTAAAGCTCTAATAATTGTTCTTGAGTATAATTTCTCGGCATAATATTGACAAAATTTTATTAAGGTGTATAATAAAATTAAAGGAGGTGCGCCATGTTTAATTTCTGGAAGATGTTTAATTTCCGGAAAAGGCGGATGAAGTGGTTCGAAAGGTTGGCGGAGAAATCTCAGGACCGTGTCTCGGAGCTCGAGGAGGAAATTATCCTCATAAAAATGCTGAAAGATTTGGAGGACCGGGAGAAAGACCTTCGGAAAGAGCGAGACAATCTCATAAAGCAACTAACTTCTCCTGGAGTCCCTTGATGTTTCGAAGCCACAAGGTAGGAGTTTTTCGAAAATTCCTACCTTTTTCATTTTATTATTTTTCACCTCGTTTTCTCAATCTTTCTACTCTTTCTCTCGCTTTCTTTCTTATTTCTTCTTCTCGTTTTCTCAATCTTTCTACTCTCGGGCTTGTTGGTTTTATTCCTACTGCTTCTCCGAGAGTAACTGGTCCTGGTTTTTCAGGGGGCTCTTCTCCTCTTTTATCCTTGGGCACGTATTGCCCTATTCTCCAGCCTTGTTCTTTGGCTCTGGGGCTATCTAAATAACTGAAGTAGCCTTCTCTACCTTCATGTCCTTTTTTAAAGTCTTCTCTGAACTGTTTCCAAACTTCCCCGGTTTCTTTATCGGTTTTTGGAGGAGAGATGCCTGCTTTATCAATAAATTCTGAAAAGCTGTTATCAATTGTCCAAAGAGAAGTTTCTTGGCCTTTTTTCACCTGACGTTGGGCATTTTCCCAGAAGTCTCGGCCTCTTTCCATTCCCCCTTCAACTACATCTTTATCTTTAAGTACCTCTCTTTCCCAATGAGCGATATGAGGAGCCCTTGCCTCACTGACTGCTTTTCTCACCGCTTGTGCTTTTGTTAATTTCTCATAACCAACTATTTTACCTGCTGCTGCTCTGGCAAAACGAGGGTCGCCCCTAAGGAGGGTGTTGTGCCTGCCTCCGGCTTGAGCTATTTGGAGTCTTCTACCCATCTCCTTTGAGAAATCCTCATTTTTGAAAAGGTCGGTATCGGTTTTTCCCTTTTTCTCCCAATCTTTTCCATAGTATTTTTCCTTATAAGCAGTGACCAAATCTTGCATATCTGCTCTTTCAGTTAATTCTGCCATACCAGCTACCGCTTTTACTCCATAATCTGCTCCTATTGCCTGTCGATAAGCAATTTCTTTCGAAGAATAAGGCTTAACTTTTTCTCTTGCGGCCTCGATTGCTGGTCTAAATTCGCCATAAGTCCTGAATTTTTCTGGCAAGAACCATCTCCCAACTGGCACTCTTTCCCAACCTCTGGTTATTGCTCCGGCTGCTTCTCTTACATGAGCTTTTTCTTCTGCCCATGGTTTTATTCCTCCCCAAATTTTTCTTCCTGTCCATTTTCCAGTGGTTGCCCATCCTTTTTTGGCTAAAGAAATAGCAGCAGTCGCTCCCATTGCCGAGGTTTGGAGACCAACGATGAATCCGATTAAAAGAAAAACAACAACTATGAAAAAAGGGAAAACTTGATCAAGGTAGCCAGTTATCGCAGGCTCTATGCCAGGCATTTCAAGTTTCGTTGTATAGACACTAGGTAAAACCTCATAGACTCTGGCGCCCAAATAGAGAAAGAAGGCAGCCGGTATTCCGATAATTGACCATTGGATGAGGTTTGACCACCACATATCCCAATATTTTTTGGTAGCCGGGAGAATCCAAAAAACAAAAGCCAGAGGGGATAGAATAACTAAAATCCAAATGGCAAGATATCTCAAAATAAAAAGAGCGGTAAAAAGAAAAAAGGCAAAGGCAATAGCGTAATTCAGGATTATCTGGACTAGACTTTGAGCTATTATGGTGGCTTGACCGCTGAGAGTGGTAAGACGGGAAAGTATACTCATGAAACCACTCCCCCAGGTCGTGACTTGGGCTAGAATACCAGAAATTCCCTCTCTAATTCCAACCAAGAAATAGTTCATTATAATGTTAGCAGGGTCAACAATTAAGCCACAAATAACCGGGGCAAAGTTTACCAGTAAAGCAACAATAATTAAGCGAGCCAGGGCTTTTTTGGCGTTTTCTTCACCTAATTTCAGAACAATAGAAACAGCAATAAAAACTAAAACAACTACTAAGGCCAAATTAACAAAACTTTGAGTAATATCTAAACCAATTCCGATTACAGGGTTAGCATTTAGTGGGCAATCTATGTAAGGTGCCGGACAGGGTCTGGTATAACTGATATTGACAAAACTGGGACCGGTAACAAAATCAAGAATAGCTCCCATAATTAGGGCAAGAATTTGGGAGATCAGGATAAAAAAGATAAGGTAAAACAGAATAAAAGTAATCGGTAGGATAAGGAGGATGCCTAAAATACGATCCCATTGAGCAGCTGCCGGGAGAGGGGAAAAGAGAATAACCAAAAGGACCAAACTTAAAAACAAGAAAATTGACCTCTTTTTACTGAAGAAAGAGAGAAGAATCTCTTTAGTTTTAGGATTAGTTTTTTTGAAAAATTTCATTTTGGACTGCTAAATCTTAATTATTATAAAGTTTGGCCGGTGACGACATACATTGATTGAAGACAGGAATGGCATCCCTCTCCCCATTCCCAAGGTTTTAAATAGCTCCAAATACTACAGGTGCCGCAGCGACCAATTGGATCGTCTGAAAGACTGGCGTCATCGCTTTTTTTCAGTTGGCATTTGCCTTCAAAATTGTCTTTTTCAAAAAGAAGGGCAAAATAATAATTTTCCGGATCAATTTCTATTGACCTGGTATTCTCTTTCAGCGATTCTTTCCCCGGTACGTCAAGATCTCCTGGTGATACCTTTTTAATATCTACCCCTTCAGACGGCTTAAACTCTTTTTTGGCAAGGCTTGGATCTTCTTCTCCGGCCAGAACAAAAAAGGAGGAAGGTAACAATTGTGATTCTTTCTTCTCTTCTTTTTTTTCCGCCCCGATTTCATTAAAAGCCAGGCCTTGATATAAGATTACCCCATTGGCGCTGGCTGGAGGAAGAGTAGTTGGTTTTTGAAAAAGAGTAATTGAACGGGCAGTAAATTTTAACTCTGGTTGAAGTAATATTGGACGATAGACGTTCCCAGCTATAGGCTCTGGTAATAATTTACATTCTCCACCAAAATTGTCTTTTTCGTGGAAAACTATCCCATAATTAGACTCCCACTCAGATTTTGTTTTTTTTGTCTCAGGATCGTATATTTTTTTCTCCGAAGGGACGATAATCAAAGTTGAGTCCTTTTTAATTTCAAAATTAGCTAAATTCCCGGAAGAAATTACTTTAAAACAGACCTTTTTTTCCCCGGCTTTTTCTATTTTTTCTGCTTTATAATTACAAAGATAAACTCCGGAAATAATTGTCGGTTCAATAGGGGTAATTTCGGCTGGTTTTAAAATAACCAATTGAGGATTAATGGTAGTAAAAATGAGATAGGCTGAAAGCAAAATAATGCCTCCTAAAAAAGCAGCAAATATCCCCTTTTTTGCTTCTGAAAGCTTTTGGGGGTTGCCCAGAGAGAGGAGATAACTGATACCTTGGTAAATCAACGCCCCAAAAATCAAAAAACCGATCAAAATAACCGAGAAGCGGAAAATATAATTTACATATTCCGGGAGTCCGCTGGTGACATATTTTGGAGTAGGCACCCCGGGTATTTGGGGATAAGCAATTTCTAAAACTCTTTCCTCCTCGGCAGAAAGAAGGGCAAAACTGCCTGGGAAAAGAGCGACCAGAAGGATAAAGAAAAGAAAAATAAATTCTTTTTTCATATATTTATTCTAATATAGAATTGATGTCTTGGGAAATCTTGTTTATTTCTTCTCGGATCGCTTTAATTTCTCCAAGATTAGTCTGGAATTGAGTTATTGGACAGGGGTTTTTTCCAGAAGGCTGACCGGCCAGGCATTCACCCAGATTTCCTAAGTTGCCTAAATCAATATTCAGAGACGGTGCCTGGAAGCCGGGGACTTTAATTGAGAATTTTTTTGAGTAACTTAATTCAGAAAGAGGGATATCCGGAAGCTCGAAGATTAAAGGTTTAGGAAGGGTGAATTTTTTTAACTCCTCTGGCCAGAAGATTGAAATTTTTTCCGGGAGGTCAGTTTCCTCGGCTAAAGGAGTGGCCGGACATTTAATATCTTCTGCCAGGATTATTGTTGGAGGAATTTTTAACAGTCCATTTTCTACCTTGGCTTTTTTGAGATTTTCTTCTAACTTCTTTTGTATTTTGAGGCTAAATTGGTCAAGTTCTTTTTTGCAATTTTCTTCTACTTTCTTTTTTATTTTAGGGCTAGCTTGGTCAAGTTTTTCTTGGACTTGTTTTTGAAAAGCTTTATTGAAGACTTTTTCTACACTTCCGGTTTTATCTGTTATCTCTTTCAGAAATGTTTTTATTTCTTCTCCTTGTTCTATTTTTATTTCTAATAAGGTGATTTTGCTGGGATATTTCGACCAGGAAAAGTAATAATCCGGATAAGTAATCTTCAGAGGGATAGGGACTAAGTCAAAATTAATACAGAGAGAAAAATCGGGAATACCAAGGGCGTTTTTAATAAAAGAGCCGACGAGAGAGAGAATGTCAATATCAATACCTTCAAAGGAAAAAATGAATTTTGGCCGGGGCAGGGGAATTTTGTATGTTCCAATCTCTGGCCCGGTAAAGGGGAGTAAAGATAGCCCGGTTAGTTGAGGGAAGGTAAAAGGGACAGGAGGCAATTGAATCGGGTCAATTTTTATTTCCGGGCAAGGAATTTTCTTTAAACCAACCCCTTCAATAAAAACCTCCTGATCTGCCGGGCAAAGAGAAAGAGGAGGAACCTTGACCGGGGGCAGATTTAAGACGGGTAATCGAGGTTTCAAAGGAGGAAATTCATCTTGATAGTCATCTAAATCGAGAAGCTCAATATCAGGGATGATTAAATCCTCAAAAATCAGATTGGGAAGTTTAATATCCAAAAAAGGCCAAAGTCTGAAGTGGGGTAATTTAATATCAGGAATTATTATATCAGGAAAAGATATTTTAGGAGTGGTTGGAGGAGAAGCTGGCCAACCTGAGATGCTGGAGGGGTAATCAATAATCTTTTGGGAAGGGCAGCTTGCTTCCTGGCCGAGAAATGCAAGCTGACCAGGAGCTTCTATTTTGCCGGTAAACAATGGTAAGAGCTTGCAGGGCTCAGGTGCTTCTTCTCTTCCTCCATCTCTCAATTGAATACATTTTTTTTGGAGGGTCTCGATAGGATTAGTATTACAATCTGAGGGAATTGGTTCATTTTCTTGGCTAAATAAATTCTTACAGGCTGCTTCCGGCTTTCCTATTGATTGACATATTTGGGGAGGAGAACATCCTGGGCTTACAAAACATTTAGTACATTCAGTAACTATAGTTGTTGGCACATTTTCTATGTCGAAACATTCTGCGAATTTCTCGGTTGGTATTCCATTTTTGTCCTTCATAGCTGGCAATTCTTGACACTTTTCAGATAACCACGCAAATGTTTGAAAGTACCAGTCAATCCCTGAGCTTTCTTCTACTTGGATATTTTCACCCCCCTCACATTGATAAGAGGAAGACGGCAGTTTTGGAGGGAGTAAAGTCATTCCTGGAAGAGGTTGGGGAAGAGAAGGTTGGATAGGGTGAAGTATAATCAATTGGAGCTCTAAATCTTCAAGTTTGTCAACAGGGGTTTCCGGATAGGCAATAACCATCTCTGGCACAGGAATAACTAATGGAGAAAGTTCAGGAAGTTTTGATAATGGAATTTCCTCGGGTAAGGAAAAATTGACGCTTTTAAATTCAAGTTTACCAAGTTTTAAATTGTCCAATTTTACCCCTTCTTTAAATTTTAGTTTAATTGGTTTTTGTTCGCCTGTTCCAGCACTCAGGCATTCTTTAATTTTAAAAACATCACCTGAATTGCAAACCGGCCCGCAGTTTTCAGCTGAACAATTAGAAGGCAGTTTGCGATTTTTTTCAGCCAGGGAGATAATATTTTCACTACTTGTTAAAAGGTTATTTAACTTAGTTTTTAGTTCTTCCGCCACTTCTGGCCTCAGAGTTTCTAATTCTCTTTCTAAACCAGTTTCCATTTCTTTAACCAGAAGATTTTTCAAGACCGAAAGCTTTTCCGCTTTTTCTCTAATCTCTGATTGTCTTTCTTCAATTTTTTCTCTTTCTAAACAGGGTTCACCGAAAGCCTTGACCGAGCCAGGCTGGCAGGTTAATCCTCCTCCTAAACACTGAGACTGGGCAAACTTGCAGTTACATTCTTCAGTAGATGTATTTAATTCTTTGTTCAAAGAGACTAACTCTTCGCCGACAAGAGACATTTCTGAAGCAAGATAGATTAATCTTTGGGGATAGCGAGGAAAGAAATAAGGAATTTCTATGCCCAGAACTGAAAATTTATTGCTAAGAACGGTAATAACTTTTTTAAATTCTAACTTTGTTGTTTTTAAATCAGCTTTTGCCAAAAAGAATCCAGACAAAACAATTAAGAGGAGCAGGACCAAGATAATCTTTTTTTTCTTTAAATATTTTGGCATATTTTAATTAGCGCCGCATTGGTAAGCTCCGCCAATGCTCATGTGGATATGGTCATAATGGCCAGGGGCTCTAAAGAGGATATAAGCTTGGCGAGAGAGGGTTTGAGAACAGGCTCGACCAGCTGTTATTATATAATCGGCGTTTTCCTCGTCGCCAAAATCAACAGCATAAGATTTCCTTTGGTAACGGCAATTTGGTCCGCCGTAATGAGCAGAAACCCTTTCTTTCCCGTATTTTACTTCACAGATATGAGTACAGCCACCAGGTGAGGGGCATTTTCCCCAGGAACAGGTTCCCGTATAAAGCTTAGAATCAGAGAATGAGGAGATTCTACCGATTGTTTTTGTTTTGTCTATCTCTTTTTCTTCTTGAATTTTATTTAAATTTTCCCGCAGACAGGAAAGAAATTCTTTAAGGGGTTCAGAAGCATCATTGTATTGATTATAGTAACTTACACTTTCATCGCAAAGCCAGCCCTCTGGACAGTTTTTTATTGATGGCAGGGGTTCATATTTTTTGATTGGAACCTGATAAGCTAATTCGCTAGGAGGAGGAGGAATCCAGGGAAAAGAAATTTTTTCTTTGGAAAGAGTACAACAAAAGAAGTTTCGAGGATGACAGTTACCAATTATCTGGCCTTCGGCTCCGTAGTTTCCGATGGTATCCGGACAATTTAAGAACGCCCAGGTTGGTTCCATAATTTCTGGGCTATAACAAAGGCCCATTCCCTGTCTGATATTATTTAGATTTTTTGGATTTTCTTTATCTTCAAGAAGTGAGAAAACCTGAGGAAAGACTTCTTTTATTTCATTTATGGTAAGGAAAATTCCGTCTTCAGTTTTTTTAATCTCTTCGGTAATTTTAGCTATTTCTGCCCTCGGGCAGGGTTCACCGGCGCAAATACCAATGGCCTGAAGACAGGGAGATGTACAAAAAAAGCCCCAACAACAACTGCAACATACATAACAGGGATTAGGAATGCACTTACAATTTATTTTACAGGTTTTGTCATTACATTGAGAAACAAGTTCGGTCATTTTTTCGATTTTTGAAGCCATTTCCCCCTCCAGGGAAGCTAATCTCTCTAATTTGGCAAGCAATAAAACAGCCGACTCTCGAAGTTTGTCCAAAATTTCACCCAGCGGGAACTCAATCGGACAACTATACCCTTCAGTTGCAATCATTTCTCGAGGCAGTTCGGGTACGGTTATTTCTGGGGGCATTTCAATATCCTGAGGATAGGGATAATCAAAAATAGTTCCCCCGACCGAACAGTAAAAAGTGAGCGGATCTCCTTGAGATTTAGGAGCACCCGGGATTGTTACAGTTTCCAATTTCCAGCCCTGTTCCCGGAAAAAATTGAGACGGCTTAAATATTCATTAAGGTCAAATAGGACTTTGGTTTGGCCTTGGCAAGAAAGCATTTCCTGTTCGACATCTTGGAATTTACTCAGTTTCTCTTCTAAAACTTTTTTCTCTTCAATGATTTTTTTCTGAAAATCCAAGAGTTTTTTACTTTTCTCGTGGTCAATTTTCAAAATTTTTTCCATTTCTTTTCTTACGTTTATTCCTTCCCTTTCCACATTACAGGGGTCGCCGGCGCAACCAATTGCCTGAGCGAAATCTTTTGGTTTGGTGCAAAGACTGATAAGCTCCTCGCATCTACATTCTTCGGTTAGGCTTTTTAAATATTTATTTAAATCAGCAATTTTATCAAAGGTTATCTCCGATTCTTTTATTTTTATTTTCTCGTTTAAAAAATTTTCATTATCCTGAATAAGATTTTCTGTTTTTGTTCTCCATTCTTTATTCCAGAGTTCTTTTTCAACCATTTGGCCAATTGGCAATTCGAGAGCGATTAAACTAACTTCTTCCCCTTTTAGGGCAGCAGGCGGGGGGGCTTCCACTTTTTTTATGAGTTCCAAAAGAGGAGGGTGGAAAATTACCAATTGGGGATTAATAGTTGTTAAAATTAAATAAGAAGAAAGTAAAATAACTAATCCTAAAAAGGCAGAAAAAATCCGGTCTTTTGCCTCTCTCAATTTAGTTGGTTGGCCAGCCGAAGTCAGATAAAGAACGCCTCCCCATATTAAGGCACCAAAAACTATTAAACCAAAGATGATAATCCCAAAGCTAAAGATATATTTTACATATTCAGGTAAGCCGGTTTTAACAGTTTCCGGCTTTATTCCGGAAATTTCCGGATATTCGACTTCTAATTTCCTTTCTTCTTGAGCTAAGACAAAAGCAAAAGAAAGGAGAAAGAAAACCAAAGAGAAGAAGACAACAAATTTTAGGGCTTTTTTATTCACCATTGGTTATTATAATATTATAACAAAAGACAGAATAAAAATAAAAAAAACAAACTAAAACTTTTTGTAAGAAATGACCAGTCTTTTAGACTGAGGGTTTCGGCTCTTTGAGTAGGTTTAATTTTATTTTTCAAAAGCCAATTTTTAACTTTTTCTCTCTCAATTTTTAGACCCTTGGATAAATTATTAATTAATTGTTTTCTTGGCTGAGAAAAACCCGCCTTGACGATTCTAAAGAATCGCTCGCGAAACCCCGCACCAGAAACTTCGTTTCGGTACGAGGCAGGCTGACGCGGAGTGATTTTGATAATAGCTGTGTCAACTTTTGGTTGAGGCCAGAAAGATTTTTTTGAGACAAAAGAAATAATTTCAGGTTTTGAATAAAATTGAACAGAGACTGCTAATAAATTCATATCCGGGGGCTTAGCACAAATTCTCTGAGCCACCTCTTTTTGGACCATTAAAATCATTTCTTTTGTCGGATTTTCTGCCTCTAAAAATTTTCTGATAACGGGCGCTGTAAGATAAAAAGGCAAATTAGCTACCACCTTATATGAATTATGAATTATGAATCTAAAATCAGGAATTTTTAAAATATCGCCTTGAATTATCTCAATATTCTTTATTCTTAATTCATTATTCAAGATTCTTACCATCTTTGGGTCTTTTTCAATAGCAACCACTTTTTTGACTCTTTTAGCCAATTCTTGGGTTAGATTACCAATTCCCGGCCCAATTTCTAAAACGATATCTTTTTCTTTTAAATCAGCCTCTCTAATAATTTTTCTAAGAACTTTTTCGTCCACTAAAAAATGCTGACCCAACCTTTTTTCTGGTCGGGCAAGGTATTTTTTAAGCAAATTTTTAATAGTTCTTTTTGAGGTAAGTTCCATTAGTTAATTTTAACATAAAAAGAGGGTCTTGACCCCTACGCCTAAGCTTAGGTGTGTGGGCTTGACACTCAATTTTGGCTAAGATAAACTAAATAAAAGTGGTCGAGAAAAGGAATTTAAATATTGAAAAACTATTTCTAGACTACCTCAACCCTTCGGCAAGCTCAGGCTTTTGCTGAGTAAAATCGAAGGGCAAAACTCCTTAAATTTATTTAAGGAGAAAATAAGCAAGATTTTCCAAAAAATTAAGGGATCTAAAAAAGACCCTTTCTCTTATTTAGGAATAACTTCGGTTATTTTATTTGTGATTTTATCTTTTGGAGCCAGTTCAATCTCTAAACCCTTTGTTCAACAAAGGGGCTTTTCTTTTCTGGCAACAGTTTCTGAGATTTTTAATAACCCCCCAAACCAATTTTTATTAACTTATCAAAAAGGGAAAATAGAATCTCCTGATTTGAGTATAATTCAAGAAAACAGCCTTTTGGGGGTTTCCCCTCCCACTACCTTTTCCCCTAAAGTATTGGGTAGTTTAATTGGTAGTTCTGAACCTGAAACCAAAAAAGAGATTATAGAATATATTGTTCAATCTACTGATACTCTTTGGGAAATTGCCGAAAACTTTGGAATATCATTAAATACCTTGCTCTGGGCAAACAATTTAAAGGAAAACTCAATTATTAAACCTGGCCAAAAATTGATAATTCTGCCGGTTTCGGGAGTGATTCATCACGTTAAATCTGGTGATATTTTGAGCGAAATTGCCAAGATTTACAAAGGAAAAGTGGCTGAAATTATTGCCTTTAATGATCTTTCTGAAAGCGGAGATATTTTCGTTGGTGATATTTTAATTATTCCTAATGGGGTAATGCCCCCACCCCCCGTTCAGCCTTCGCCCAGCTTGGTTCCTTTGGCTTCTAGTTATTTTATCTGTCCGATTTCTCCCCCCTGTAAAATAACCCAGGGCCTTCACTGGTACAACGCCATTGATTTTAGCCATGGCCAATGCGGGGATCCAATTTATGCTGCTGCCCAGGGAACAGTTTTAAAAACAAAATACGGTTGGAACAATGGAGCCGGAAATTATCTGACAATTTTGCATCCCAATGGGGCAGTAACGAACTATGGCCATTTGCAAAGTGTTTTAGTGAGTCCGGACCAGCCGGTTTCCCAGGGTCAAATGATTGCTTTAATGGGCGGCCAACCGGGAACTCCCGGGGCAGGAAAATCAACCGGCTGCCACTTACATTTTGGGGTTAGTAACGCCAGAAATCCTTTCGCTAAATAAATTGATGGGGATCGGATCTAGAACAGATTAAAAAGCCGAATTTTCGGCTGTTTTAATTTACGCTCAAAATTTGACTTTTTTTAAAATGTTATATTATAATAGTAAGTTGTACAAAGCAACTAAATCGCACCCTAAAAGTTAAATAAGGAGGTGAGGGAGGTGCCTGAGAAGACAAAATACCTCTTGGGATTAGCTATCTCGATGATTAGTTTTTCTGGCATGGTTTGGCTATCATTCTTGAAAGAAGACACGTCTTTGATTACAGTTAGTCGTTGCTTTTTTAGCACCAGCTTTTGGATAGGTTTACTTTTAATTTTTTCTAAGAGACCTTTATACATATTCTTGAGCGCCATAAGTTTTTGGGCTCTTTTCCTCTTTTTCCTCTGGCTCTGTTTTACTCTTCCAGCAATGACAGGACTTTCCGTAGGCGAACTTGATCGTCATCCTTTAGTAATTTTTCTGGCCCTCGTGATCTTATCAGTGGGCATTGGGATTCCGCTCGTACTTGCCCTGAGAGCTTTCTCGAAATAGGGTGAAGAAAAAGGGTAGGAAGTTTTTCCTACCTTTTATTTTTAAGTAAAAATAAAGGAATTTTAAAATCAAGCGCTAATTCTAAGATTAACTTTCTTCTCTTATTCTATACATCAAAGCTTCTGAAAGATGGTTGTAGAAAATATTTTCTGAGCCATCCAAATCGGCAATGGTTCTGGCTACTTTTAGAACTCGGTGATAGCCTCGGGCAGAGAGTTTGCCTGAATCAACATATTTTCTTAAAAGATCTTGGGATTTTAAATCAATTTGGCAATTTTTTTTAATTTGGGGGATTTCCATTTCAGAATTAGTCTTTTCTGAGGAAAACCTTTCTCGCTGAATTTGACGAGCATTTTCAACTCTTTCTCTTATTTCTTGGCTAGAATTTTCTTCATCAGGAGCGGCTAATTTTTCATATTTTAATTGGGGGACATTAATAAAAAGGTCAACTCTATCCATTAAAGGCCCGGAAAGTTTTCTTCTGTACATTTGAATTTGAGAAGAAGTACAAGTGCATTTCTTTTCTGGGTCGCCAAAATAGCCGCAAGGGCAGGGGTTAGAAGCAGCCACCAGAGTAAAACGGGCTGGTAAGGTTAAAGAATTCTTCGCCCTCAATACGGTAATTTTTCCTTCTTCAATCGGCTGACGAAGGCTTTCCAAGACATCTCGGTGAAATTCGGGAAATTCATCTAAAAACAAAACTCCCCGGTGAGCCAAAGTAATTTCTCCTGGCCTCGGAGGATTTCCGCCGCCAATTAAAGCTACTTCCGATGAGGTATGATGGGGAGAGCGGAAGGGCCTGAGATTAATCAGAGGTTTTCCTTCAGGTAATAAGCCAACCACACTATAAATTTTGGTAACCTCTAACGACTCTTCAAAAGAGAGCCGGGGTAAGAGGAAAGGAATAGCTTTGGCTAAAATTGTTTTTCCAGCTCCCGGGGGACCCGTCATTAAGAGATTATGGCCTCCGGCAGCAGTAATTTCTAAAGCCCTTTTGGCATACTCTTGGCCTTTAATGTAACCAAGATCAATTGGATACCCAGGTTCTTCTAAAAAATCTTTAACTTCTAGTTCCGAAGGAGAAATCGATTTTTTTCCTTCTAAATATTCAATAGTTTCTCTCAAATTTTCTACTCCGATTACTTTTATCCCTTTTATTAAGGCAGCTTCAGGAGCATTAGCTTTAGGTAGAATTATTTCTCTAAAACTTTTTTCATTTGCTGCCAAGGCAAAAGAAAGAACTCCTTTGATCGGTCTTAATTTTCCATCCAGGGCTAGTTCCCCTATAAAAATTTTATTCTGGGGATCAAATTTAATTTGTTTTGAAGCGGCTAAAAATCCTAAAGCAATAGGTAAATCATAAAGGGAACCCTCTTTTTTCAAATCAGCCGGAGCCAGAGAAACCAAAACTCGAATTGGCTGATGGTGGGGAGATTGAAAATGAGAACTTTTTATTGCTGCCGCCACCCTTTCACGAGATTCCTCCACTGCCTTATCTGGAAGACCGACAATTTCAAAATGCCTCAATCCGTATGAGGTATCAACCTCTACTTCAATGACTTGGGCTTCTAAACCAGAGATAGCTGTTGAGAAAACCTTAGATAGCATATTGTTTTATTATAGCAGATATCGAAAAGAGAGTAACAAAAAAACCCATCGCTGGGTAATTTTTATTCTTGAACTTTTTTTAGAATCGGGTTATTTTGAGAGTAGATAATCTAATTTTTAAAAGCATAAAACTAAATGATTATAAGACCAATTCTCTGGGGGACAATTTGGTTTGTAATTGGAATAATTGGATTGATTGCTGTCGGCGTTATAGGTGGCCTTCTAAGCTTTCCTAAGCAAGTTGTGGTTTCTTTTTTCCTTCTCTTCGGAGCGATATTCTTTCTTAGTTTGCCTGTGGCAATCCTTGCTGAAATTATCCGTTGGGTAAAACAGAGAAGGAGAGAGAAAAAGAATAAGAAATAAATATTTAAAGGTCAAAAACTCAGGCAGAACTCCTTATAGCTTTATGAAGACAGCTATTATAATTATTCTCTTTATTGTCGGAGCATTATTTTTCAATGCTTCCCATATTCCAGCTTGGTTTTTGGGTACAGGAAAACCAACTCATCCTCATTGGAAACTCTACGGATTAATTGCAATAATTATTTGGCTCTTACTTTTGGTTTTAGGAAATACTATTTTATGAAAGAAAAAATTAAGAAAAATAAAGGCTTTATCCAAATTCCATTATTAATAGGAATTATAATTTCTATTGTATTTACCACAGGAATTGGTTATGGAGCAGTTGAATATAATAAAACCACTAACCTGGTTAAAGAGTCTCAGCAATTAGCCAAAGAAGAGAAATATAGTGATGCAATTGCTAAATTAGAATCTGCTAAAAGTGGTTGGGTTACTAATTTTTTAGGAGTTAAAAAACAAGAAATCACCAATGAGATAGAAAATAATAAAAAGCTCCTTGAGGATAAATCAGAATACGCACAAGGAATCGAAGAATTCACCAAGGAGAATTGGAAGCAGGCTAAAGATTTATTCTCTAAAGTTTCTGAAACATCTCCTTATTATCAAGATGCGAAAAATAAGATAGAAGAAGCTCAAAATAAAATAACAGAAAAACAAGTTGCTGAAGCGGTTAAGAAAACCGAAGAAAAAGCACAAGTCGAAAAACAAATAACCCAGGAAGAAATAACTAAACTTCAGCTCGAAAAACAAACAGCTGAGGAGCAATGGGCCGAAGCTGATAAAAAACAGAAGATAGAACAATTATTAAGTATAGGAACTTCATTGCAAAGTTATTACAACGAAATTAGAGACGCATATCATTTAGGTACACCCTTGTGTTTGTATAGTTCTCAGTGTGAAGTAAACTTTTGGGCAGATTTAGCTAAACATGATATGGGAGCATTATCTTGGCCAAAATACGAGTCAACGTATTACTCTCTTACGAGTACTCATTCTTATCAGGACGCTAGAAATATATTAGATAAAGTTGTGTTTTCTCTATACGCAGCAGGAGTTTCTTCTTATAAAGTTTCTTCTTCTTATGAAGATTCGGATTATGAAAAAATCAAAAAAATTCTTGGATTTATTAACTCTAATATCCACTATGAACAGGATATGAAAGAAACACCAAGAGCACCAGCGGAAACTCTTGGACACAGGTCAGGAGACTGCAAGAGCTATTCAATTCTCACAAGTGCGGCATTCGCAGAGGCTGGAATAGATTCAGCCGTAATGCTTGTGAAAAGTGTAGATGGAACGCAAGCTCATGCCATGATATTGGTTCAATCTAAAGAGACCTTACCGTTGTGGTCTTATTCAGATTTAACTCAGTATGGTCTTCCCAGTGGAAAATGGTGGGTTATAGAACCACAATATACTTTTGAAAAACAACAGCAACATCCAGAATGGTTTACTCAATGGAGGATAGAGGCCGCAGCATTAGTAGAAGCACCGTATTAATAAAAATTAAGAACATTTCTGAATTTTTAGCCAAAATAAAAAAGCCCATCGCTGGGCAGTTTTTTTAAAAAAGCTTTAAGTTAAAGTTATTTCATTGATTTTAGTATTTCTTCCTTTTTGAATTCCTTTCCGATAAGAAATTTACAGATATTATTAACAACTTCACTTTTAACATCGTTATGCCTTGGGATGGTAATCTTTTTTCCATTTTCTATACATTTTGCACAACTATGATTACCGCCCTCGGATATAGAAAG
>Ga0315296_10000200_pt1 | contig 56354 bp, 67 predicted proteins | sample YL17G14_18_MG_FD_203921 | JGI IMG/M metagenome (GOLD analysis project Ga0315296, IMG submission 203921) | Sediment microbial communities from Yellowstone Lake, YNP, Wyoming, USA - YL17G14_18 | ecosystem: Environmental > Aquatic > Freshwater > Lake > Sediment | place: USA: Wyoming | collected... | reverse complement strand
TGAAAAAATAGTAAATGACTTTAAAATTTTTGAAAAGGCATTAGAGAATACACAAACACAGTTGAGAACGGAATTCATAGATGCAGTCAATTACACGATGAACGAAATCTGGCCGAGCATTTATCCTTATGGAGATTTCATCGGTGTTGCATTGAATATCGAAGGGGGAGATTATGTTCTACAATTGAAGGACAGGATGGGACGTTGGGTCAGTGCTGATGGAATTGCTTCTGGTGGTGAGAGATCTATTGCTTGTTTAGCTTTGAGAATTGCATTCTCTCTTGTTCTTGCACCCCAATTAAAATGGCTTGTTTTAGATGAACCCACTCATAATTTAGATTCGAAAGCTGTAGAAGATTTAGCAGTTACTTTGAAGACAAGGGTTGGAGATTTTGTTGAACAGATATTCCTTATAACACATGATGAAAAATTGGAGGATGCTGTCACTGGAAATTTGTATAAGTTAGAAAGAGAAAAAGAAACAGATGGAGTAACAAAAATTATTCAAGTTAACTAGCATCTGAACCTATTTAAATTCGAACCTTCTTGAAAAAACGTAAAACATATAGATTTTTATTCAGGAAAAAGAAAATTGGATTATGAAATTAAAAAATATTTTGTTTTTAACTATTGTTTTTTTGATATTTTTATTACCTTTAGTAATGGCAGATGGTGGTTATTTTTCTGATTATTACTTACATCTCTACGAGCCAAATCAAAAAGCAGTTGTATCTTGGGATGGTAAAACAGAGACAATGATTCTTTCAGCCGCAGTTAAATCTGATGATATCGCAAATTTTGTGTGGATTATTCCTATACAATCTTCGTCAAAACCGATTGTTACAGAAGGTAATATTTCAGTATTTAGAGATTTAGTTGATTATTTTCAACCTAAATATGATTATGGAAAAGGAGTAACGACTGGTGGGACTGGTGGTGTAGAAGTCATTGAATCTAAAGAAATTGATATATATGATATTACAATCTTGAAAGCAACAAATGCTGAAGATTTAATAGAATGGCTTAATAATAATGGATACAAGGTACCTAAAGAAATTAAATCAGTTATTGAAAAATATGTAAATAAAGGCAATTTCTATTTTATTGCTAATAAAATCGACTTGAGAAATAAGTATGATGATAAAACAATTAGAGAAAGATATGATTGGTTTATAAATGATTCAAAATCTTATGGTTATTCTGGTTTTAGTCTAATGGGGAATTATGCTGAGTTTAAAAAAATTCTGACTTATAATATATTGTGTAATTATGATTTTACTGGTAAATTTGCACCTGAATATTTTGATGTGTTTTTTTATTTTGCTAAATTGGGTAGGTTAGAGAAATTAGGTATCAATAAATCTGAAGTTATTAATTTAGTACAAAAATATGGAGTTAATGATAGTTTTTGTGATTCTCTCAAATCAAATCCTAATCAAGTAGGTTATATAACACCACCAAATGAAGATTTAAAAAGAAGATATGAATCTATACATGAAGAGATATCACAAAAATTAGATTCTCTTAATGATTATTTTTTGCTAATCAATGATAAACTTGCTAATGGTATGTCAACTCCACTAAAGTTTGAATTTCAACCAACTCAACCATACTATCCCTTAGAAATCTCAAATATCAATACAGGATATTCAAATATTGAAGTTTATGTCATTACAAACAACCCTGTTAAAGATATGAATGAAATTTTAGACATAGATAAAAGCAAAGAAATTTCTTCTGATTTAAAAGAGAAATTAGAAAAATATATAGACTTAAAAGAAGCAGGTTATGTAACAAGATTAACATATAGAGGCAATTTAGATAATCTTAACGATGATGCAATATTTGTGACTGAAATAACGTTAAAATCATTAGGAGAAAATTGTAGAAAGGATGAAGAATGTACTTCTGGTAATTGTGATCAATCATGGTCTATTTGCTGTAAATACAACACATCTTGTTATGTATATGAAAATCAAACATCTTGTTACAATAAATGTACTGGAAAAGAAATACCAACAACAACTACTGTTGAAATACCCACAACTACCATAACTACAACTACTCTATTAACAACTACTATTCAACAAACTACTATTGAGCCTAATAAACCTAATTTTTTTGTGAGAACATATAGAAACATTTTGGAGTTTTTCAGAACTTTACTTAAAAAATGATAAAATTTCAACATTCACATGAATGCATCCAAATCTTTTTCATTCTTCTTACAATCTTTGTCGAATGATGTTATCGCATCTTCAAAACTCATCCCAAACCTAGAAGATTCCTTACTTTTTCTCTGCCTTATCTGGATGAATAAAGGATGATTCACAGCATTTCCAGTTATTACTGCCTCTCCAACTTGTAATCCAGGTAGAGTCTTTATCATATCATTTGTAATGGCTTCGCTCGACTCTGCTTATGAGGATGCCTTCTTCTGTTTGAAGTTGAATGAATTGTCCTTTGTGGACTGGTATCTTTCCAGAATCCTCTTTTATAACGAAATTGAACTGATTGGTTGAAAGTCCTTCGAATGTTGAAATGACAGTTCCAATAGTCTTAGGCATAGGTTAAATTATTATTCTTAAAAAAGATATAAACGTTGGTTATGAAGTTTATAAAAAATTTCCCAGCACTTTTTATCGAAGAAATAAAGACGCTTGTAGTTGCTGACTTACATATTGGAATAGAATACGAGTTGTATAAATCAGGAATAAAGATTCCAAGTCAAGTAGCTGAAATGAAGAAGAATATTTTTGATTTGATAAAAAAAACTAAAGCTAAACGTTTTATTATCTTAGGAGATGTCAAACATGATGTTCCAGGTGTGAGTTATCAAGAGATGAAAGAAATACCCGAATTCTTGAAAGATTTGTCTCTGCGAATAAAGGTTGACGTATGCTTAGGCAACCATGACACTTATATAAAAGAATTGTCACCAGAAGAGATTAAGATTCATGCTTCTGAAGGTTTCAAGATAAGCAAGTTTGGTTTTATTCATGGTCATGCTTGGCCTTCAAAAAAATTATTATCGTGTGACTTTTTGATAAGTGGGCATACTCATCCTATCATTCAGTTCACAGACAAGTTTGGTTACAGGATTATCGAACCTGTTTGGATAAAAAATAAAGTCGATAAAGAAAAAATAAAAAAGAGATACAAAGTTGAGACTACTGGAAAATTAGAATTTATAATCATGCCAGCTTTCAATCGTTTGTTAGGTGGAACACCTGTTAACGTTAAGAAAAATAATGATGAACTCTTAGGTCCATTATTGAAGAATGATTTTGTTAGCATGGATGAGAGTGAAATCTATTTGTTGGATGGGACTTATCTTGGAAAACTGAAGAATCTTTGTTGAATAATTAAATTATTGATTTTTCTTGAACATCGGGTCTTTTTAGAAATTCATCAATTTCATCTTTGTATTCCCTAGGGGTCTTAAAAGCAGGTGACCAATGTGGCATTTTTCCAGTTCCTTTTGGTCTGTACCCTGTTTCCTTAACAACATTCATGCCTTTTAACACTTGCAAACGTCTATAAATTTCATCTTTTGTAAGTTTCCCTTCAAAAATTTCTGCAAGCTCTAAAACACATATACCATTTTCCCCAGAATCGTATATTTTTTTAAATATTGAGATATAATTTTTAGCTTCTATCTCCTTTTTAACTAGCATTCTTTTAAGTGATGAAATATAATTTTTCCTTGGGTTTACTAGTGTCATAGAGTAGTCCTTTTATCCCTTAAAATATTTAAATCTAAGCTAATCCCCACTCTTTCAACAACTGTTTTTCATCATCATGCAATCTATTCCAGATTTCTTTCAAGCCTGTGAGACTAGCAGGAGTAATGACAGATTTCAAAACGTCGCCTTCGTTTATTTGTCTGCCGATAGTAGGCTCTTCCATCGACACAGCAACTTTATCTCCAGTCTTAACTTCTTTAATAATCTTGCCTTCTTTCTCGATTTGTTTTATCTTTCCAACATCTTTCCCATCTTCTTTCTGCATGGGCGTGTCATGTTTCAAAACACCAGCTAGAATTTCTACACCAAATACAGCTGGTTTCCGTTTTCTAAAAATAAATCCGCGAAGAATTCTGAATTTGCAAGGTCTAACAATCTTCTCTAGTTTTTCCAATTCTTCTCTCTCTTTCTTCTCAGAACACCATTTCTTATAATCCTCTATTATTCGATAAATGATGTTGTTCTTGAATATCTGAATCTTGTGATCTTTTGCCATGACATCAACATCTGGTAATGGTTCCACGTTGAAAGCAAGGATGACTTTTTTCAATTCATCCTTAACCGAATCTAACTCGACGATATCTTGTTTCGTTATAGGTCCAACATCAGCTTTTTTTATCGGTATCTCATTACTCTTCAAGATTGTAATCAAAGCTTCCAAACTACCGAGAGTGTCAGCTCTTGCTATCACACCTTCTCCTTCTTTCAAGAATTCAACTTCTTTGATTTCTTTCTGAACAGTTTTTTTCGCTTCCTCAATTTTTGACTTATCAGAAACACATAATATAGGACTACCAGCGATTACATTCTCTAAATCAGGTGCAGATATTTTTATCCCAGCTGCAGCATGAACTTCTTTGAGTGATTCGAATTTTTTTTCGATCCTCAATTCTTTTAATGCCGGTGGTCTGAGCAATGCTTTAATCTTCGTGACTTTTGGTTCTTTCCCACCGATTATCAGATAATCTCCGCATCTGACAGTCCCATCGTATATTATCGCATCTATTGTTGTTCCTAGACCTGTCACTTCTTTCACTTCTAAAACAGCGCCCCTGCATTCTTTAGACAATTTCAACCTTTCTTTCAAGAACTGTTGTGATAAACCAGCTAACATCATCAACAATTCTGGCACGCCCTCTCCTGTTTTTCCAGATACTGGTACTATAGCCACTTGTTTCTTGAAATCTGATATCCTATCGAACCTCTCTGACTCAAATTCACGTTGAGATAATTGTGCGATTAAGTTGTATATTCTTTTTTCTAATTCTTCTTGTGCTTCCTCACTCTGTTTGTTGAAACTATTGAGGAAGCATTCATTATTGTGAGGATACCATCTGGGGGATAGATCAATCTTTGTTGCCGCTACAAGAAAAGGTGTTTTAAATTGTTTCAAGTAATTCAAAGATTCGTCTGTCTGTTGTTGGAAGCCTTCGTTGGTGTCTATGACTAGTATAGCTAAATCAGCAATAGAACCGCCTCTTCTCCTTAACGTCGTAAAAGCTTCATGACCGGGAGTATCAATAAACAGCAGACCAGGAATAGTTATTTCTATTTTTAGTTTTTCCAATAAAGATCCACAGAATCTTTTTATTACATCCATCGGGATGAATGATGCGCCGATGTGTTGAGTTATTTGACCAGGTTCCATCAGATTTACAGTACTACCTCTAATTGCATCTAAAAGACTGGTTTTTCCATGATCTACATGTCCGAGTACTGCAACTATCGGTTGTCTGATTGCCATATCTTCTCACTTTTTTTATCAACTCAACAAATATTTATTTCAACTCAACAATTAATTTACTGATGTTATGGCTTTAACCATGCATGATATTAAACCTATAGGTTTATGCATCACAACAGAGGAATTGTTCGATACAAAGAGATTTATACTCAACTACTGCGATGGCTTGATTCTAAGAGGCAATGATACAAACCTTGCAAATGAATTGACAAAAATAAAGAGAGAGTTGAACGCTTTCAGGACACAGATTAAGTTCTTAGAAGGCTATAAAGCGATAATCACTTGCAACATAGACAAAATCTTGGGGTTGGTGGCTTCCAGGTATGTAAAAAGTGAACCAAGGGCAGTTGAAAGAATAATCATGGACGGAAAGACTTTGATTAAAAAAATAATAAATACCAAAGGGTTTGAAGAGATTCCGGTATTAGAAGCAGAATTCAAGAGCAAGATTACGTTGCCGATTTACGAATTGTTCATTAGGGACTTAAAAAAATCTAATATTACAGTTATTTGAATATCTCTCCAGTTTCCTCAGACCAGAAAAGTAGATCCAATTCAGCCAAAGGAATATTCACTTGCTTAGAGAATTTTTTCATCTTCTCTTCAAGGGATAAATAACATTTTCTACTCAAACATTCTGGTATTTCAGGGATAACTCCATATTTCATCAGATTCTCCATTATGTGTCTGTCAAGAATAGCCAACTCAAAACCAAGTCCTATATTTCTCAGAAAATGACTGGCTTCTTTGTAACCCAAACCTTTCACGTTTTCAACTAGCCATTTCCTTTTGTCATCTGCGGTTTTCCTATTCAATTTACTTTTTATATCGATTTTTCCATTGTTGGTGAAAAACTTCCTTGCTTCTATTATGTAATTTGTTTTATTCTTATGAAACCTGGCGCCCGAATTTTCCAATTCTTTTATCATTTGCCCTTTATTTCCATAGAGAAGTAAATTCTTTTCTAACAAACTTTTTATCGCTTTATCAACTGCTTTCGCTTTAGATTGTGGCGTCAACAAACAGAAACACAACTCAACAAAAACATCTTCATCAGACTTTTTCCAAACTTTCTTGAAATTTTCTAACCTCTTCTTTATTTCAAGTTTTTTCTTCTCGTAAGAATTCTTCAATTCTGTCAACTGCATAAATTAATATAATATTAGGACAAATTCATATTATGATTGAAAGAGTAACTTCTGGAATCCCCGGTCTGGATAAACTTATAGGTGGTGGGTTCGTCAAAAATTCCATAAACCTGATTTCAGGCGCTACTGGTACTTGTAAGACTATTTTCGGTTTACAATTCATCTGGAATGGTTTGAAAAAAGGAGAGAATGGTGTATTCATATCTTTAGAACAAGAACCAGAGGATGTTTTCGCGGATGTGGAATATTTTGGATGGGATTTTAACCAATACATCAAAAAGAAGAAGTGTATCATAGAATATTTACCCACGTGGGATTTGAGTGAGTTGCCTTTGACAGTCATAGACAGAATCAACGACATAAAATCCAAGAGGTTCGTGCTGGACACTTTGTCACTAGTTTGTTCAGAACTTGAGCCAGCTCGAATGAGGTCAGAGATTTCCGAATTCCTGAACAAACTAAAACATTCCGGTGCAACATGTCTACTGATAACTGAAATTCCTGAAGGATCTAAAGCTTTGAGTACATTCGGTGTTGAAGAATTCCTTGTTGATGGTGTCATCGTGTTAAATTATCTCGAATTTGTAGCTGGAGGATCACCAAGAAGTTTGATAATAAGAAAAATGAGAAGAACAAAGCATGGTTCAGACATCTATCCGATTGATATAACAAAGAATGGCATTATCATAAAATAATTTAAAGTTGTTTTCTAAACACAGAGAGTATAATTTAAATACAATCAGTCAATAAACTAAACGGGGGGGATTAGTATGTCCAAGACTGAAGAAAATTTATTGAAAGCATTCGCAGGTGAATCACAGGCTAGGAATAGATATACTTTTTTCGCTAGTGTTGCAAGAAAAGAAGGGTTTGAACAGATTGCAGCTATATTCGAAGAGACTGCTGACAATGAAAAAGAACATGCAAAGATTTTCTTCAAATATCTTAAAGGAGGAGATGTCACTATAGAAGCTTCTTATCCTGCTGGAAAAATTGGGACGACTGCTGAAAACCTTCTTGCCGCCGCTGAGGGAGAGAAAATGGAATGGGGGACATTATATCCTAGTTTTGAAAAAACAGCTAGAGAAGAAGGGTTCAATGAAGTTGCAGATTCTTTCAAGGAAATCGCAGAAGTTGAAGAGAAACATGAAAAGAGATACAGAAAACTTCTGGAGAATGTGAAAAACAAAACTGTGTTCAAAAAAGATAAAGTTGTCAGATGGAAGTGCAGGAATTGTGGTTATGTGCATGAAGGGAAGGAAGCACCAAAAACATGTCCAGCTTGTAAACATCCACAGAGTTTCTATGAGTTATGGTGTGAAAATTATTAATTAAATAAGAGGTGTAAAAAATGGGGAAATTTTATGTATTACCAGAATTACCTTACAACTATGATGATTTGAAACCATTCATATCTCAAGAGCAATTGACGATACACCATGATAAACATCATGCAGCATATGTTAATGGAGCTAATGCTATTCTAGAGAACTTAGATAAATCGAGAACAGAAAGCACTGACTTAGATTTTAAATCAACTTTAAAGTCTCTATCGTTCAATATAGGAGGTCATGTGCTGCATTCGTTGTTCTGGCCTAACTTAGCACCAGTCGGTAAAGGCGGTGGGGATCCAGGCAGTAATATAGGCGATTTCATAAACAAAGAGTTTGGAACTTTTGAGAGATTCAAGAAAGAATTCACACAAACTGCTATCAGTGTCGAAGGTTCTGGATGGGCAGCATTAACTCTTTGCAGACAAACTGGCAGGCCGATAATAATGCAGATAGAAAAACACAACACTAACATCTATTCCATGTTCAGAATTTTAATGGTTCTGGATGTCTGGGAACACGCTTACTATCTCGATTACAAGAACGAAAGAGCAAAATTTGTCGATGCATTCTGGAACATCGTTAACTGGGATGAAGTAAACAAAAGACTAGAAGAATTGTTGAAGTGATATAAAAAATAAAAATAATAAAAAATTCCAATTACTCTAGGTTTTAACCTTTCTTTATTGTTATGCATTGAACAGGGCAAACATCAGCAGCTTCTTGGTTGCAACCGATATCAGTCAGTTCTGTCTTTTTTGGGTGTGACTTATCTCCTTTCATTTCCCAGTTATCTGGACAGACTGATGCACAAGCTCCACAACCGATGCATGCCTCTCTATCTTGTATTATTTTAATCTTAGCCATCGTCTCACCTTTCATAATCCTAATTTTTTCCTCACTTCTTTAGACATCCTATCTGGAGTCCATGGAGGATCCCAGACAAGTTCTATATTAACATCCTTAACGCCTTTTATACTCTTAACTTTGTTTTGAATATCTTGAGTCATGTAGGAATGCATAGGGCAACCAGGCGTTGTCAGAGTCATCTTTATATAAATTTTGTCTTTATCAACCTTAACATCGTATATTAAGCCGAGGTCAACCACGCTGATGCCTATCTCAGGATCAAAACATTCTTTTAAAACTTTCATCACATCTTCTTTACTGAGCATACCTATCATTTTTGCATTTCTTCTATAAATCTTTCCATAGACCTGTCGTAAGTCTTCTCTACTTCTTTTGGAAAACAACAGGCTGGCAATTCTCTGTTCTCTATATGATGATTTATACATTCACAACAGATACCTTTTCTGCTGCAGCCAGGATAGGTACATGGACAGGATTTTAGGTTTTTTGGTTGTTTGCACTCCATAATATCACCAATTAAGTATTATTTTCTTGTTGCAAGTCCTTATAAAAGTTGTTCATTCGGATTTTTAAAAGAAAGAAACCTTTACCGTAAAGTTTAAATTCTTTGCTGTTCTCAATTATTAGGTTTGACATGTTAGCAATTGGATATAGTCAACAAAAAAGCGGATATGTAAAGATTCCAATAGACATGGGTGCAAATACCAAAGGAGTATCTGATTGGTATAATACTCTTACAGCTAAATTGAATACAAAAGGTATAGTATGTTCTATTAAGCAAGACGGTAGTAAAGCAACATTGATGGCTCCTTATAGGACTGGTGTAATTTCACAAATAAGACAAATAATAATGGGAACTATTTCAGAGGACTTAAACCCAAAAGATCCTCAAAAAAAGAAAGAATCACTCCTTCGTCCTGTACTTGAAAAAACAGTTTTCTATGTAAGAAAAGATTAATTAAATTCCTCTAACTTTCACAGAATCAAAGAACGATTTCACCGTCTTTTATAAATATTTTTATTTGGGTTAAAAAATCTTATGAAAAAAGTACAAGATAAGGTAAATCTTCTGGTGCTACCCCATAATGTGCAACTAATTTACCATTTTGTCCATCAGGACCTTTAATAGGAACAGGTTCAAAAGAAACTATTTTTCCAGCAGAATCAAATATACCAAATTCGTATGCCTTTTTAACATTAGCCGGCTGTGTTTCTGTAGGAATACCTTTATGATAAAAATGGCGAAGCTTTTTACAAATTTCTTTTGCTAAGATTCTGAATCTGCTATTCGTATTATGATGATACTTCATTTAGTCACTTAAAGTATTTTTTCTGAATTAATGATGTATTTTTAGAGATATAAGTTTAAGCCCCTCTGACTTTAACAGAACCAAAGAAAGGTTTCATTATTTCAGCAAGTTCCTTCATTTTTTCAGGAGGATAATATTCCATTTTTCTATAATTGTCATCCAGAGTCTTCTCAGGTCTGAACTGTTGAAGGATGTATCTCTTTGAACCTTTCAACCATTTTCCTATCGCTACAGCATCTTCTTCCTTGAAATGTTTTGGTATCACCGTAGTTCTGAATTCATAATCTATACCAGAGTTACGGATGATTTCCACACTTTCTTGGATGTTTTTCTTATTCACTTTAACTCCTGTGACTTCATCGTATTTTTCAAGTGGGGCTTTGATGTCCATGGCGATGTAATCGACCAGTTTCTTATCGATCAACTCCTTTATCATGCTTGGATTGGAACCGTTTGTTTCGAGCATTACTAAGAATCCTAAATCCTTTACTTTGTTGATGAATTCTGGCAGTTCTTTGTGGATAGTTGGTTCTCCACCTGTTATCGCTATCCCGTCCAACAACCCTTTTCTTGTTGCTAGGAAGTCTGTTATCTCTTTTTCTGGGATGTCTGGCAATTTATCATAGTTTTTAACCAAGTCTATGTTGTAACAGAAGTGGCATTTGAAGTCACATTTACCGACGAAGACTATCGCTGCTATCTTTCCAGGATATTCTATCAAAGACAGTTTTTGGAAACCTTTTATCATCATGATATCAACAATAGTGTAGATTATTTAAAAATTTAGCTTTGCACAAAAACCTAGGGATTGCACAAAAAGTCTATGAATCTTTGAGGTCTCAATAAACTTAAATCTTTTAATATCTCTACTTTTTTAAGGTGATATAAGAATGACTTGTCTTAATGTTGCCATAGGAATATCAGCAAGGGAAGAGAATGATGTTAAACAAATCTTATGTAAATATGGATGGACTCCAAAAGTTTGGGGAGGTCCTATGTCAGGTGGATACGAAGGTTACATAACATTAGATGGAGTAAGAGTAAGAGCACATTTATTCGGTGGATATACATCTTTTATTTTAAATTTACAGAGTAAAGATCCAAAGGCAATAGAATTATTGGAAAAAACTGAATTGTCTCCCTACTTGGACAGAACAAAAATTAAGGCAATAGCTAGAGTTAAATTATCAGGTACAAATATAGAACAAGCAATCCAACAATTAAAAAATCATGGATGGGCAGGCGAACCGATGTACGGCACATCATGGGATACCCCTGAACTAGTTCATGAATTACCCCCATTTAATATTCAAGATCAAGAATTTAGAGCACAAGGTTTAGGTCCCATGACAAGAGATGCTCTTACGTTGACATTATACAGTGCTGTTGATGAAAATAAAGCAAAAGAAGCTTTAAAAAACAGTGATTTAGCAGAAATTTTAAAAATCATCTAACTAGGATTATTTCCAATACTTCTTCACTATCATATACCACTTGTAGAAGCTATACAGAACAAAAATCTATCTCTACCTTCTCACTCTCTTTAGTCAATACTATCCTCATAGACTTAGTATTAATCAACTCCAAGAAAAGACTAGGAAACTCAGAATGATATATAAGTTAAATCTATCCTGATTCTTTCTCTTTTTAAGTAGTTGGCGAAACGGATAAACAAGTACCATCTTCGCAACCATATGGACAGGTGTATTGCTCTCCATCAAGGTTGTCACAAGAATATTCAAGTAATGTCGATTCATTCAAACATTTGTCTACCCACATACCACACTCTGGGCAGAGTTCTCCATGACAAGGACATGGATTAGCAATACCCCGTACATAATAATTCTTTCCGCCATCAGAATCCTCACATGTTTGATTGAGTATCATAGTTGTTGCAGTCAGTGTCGTGGATGGAACAGTAGTAGTTTGGGGTGCTGTAGAGATTCTATATGCACACAGTAGCTCTTGAGCATCTACATCTATCCAAGAAGTTATAGAACTTTGAGTATCTGGGTCTGTTATCTCAACCTTCCAATAAGGTTTGATTTGCATCTGTGAACCACACTTATCTCTAATCACATCGATAATTTTTGAGACGTCTTCTTCAGAAAGCTTGACAACGATGATTTCAGCGTTGGGATGTTCTTTTAGAAAGGTATTTGCTAACTCACTTTGTTTTGCAAGATTTTCTATCATTTTTTCTTCAGAAACACAACCAGAAATAAATAAAACCAGAAATAAATACATCATTAAAAGTAATTTTTTCATAATATAATTTTCTCTTTCCAAGAACAAAAATCTATCTGATTAGGTTTATTTGGAAGGTTTTTTAAGTGCATCTATACTCTTTACTTTTTTGAACACAAAATTCAGAGCATATTCTACATCTTCAATTTTCCTTGTACCAGTGCAAATAACTTTACCTGAGCCAAACAATAATAATGCAGCCTTAGGGTCAGTCATCCTAAAAACCAAACCTGGGAATTGATTTGGTTCGTACTCAGAATTTTCCAGTTCAAAAGCGATTTTATCTAAATCCAATCTTGCTGGAATCTGTGCTGAAGCAACGATGTTCTCTATCTGTATCTTGTATTTTTTTGGAACATCTATCTTTAGTGACCTTATCATCATTGCGACTTTTGCTACGGCTTTCCTAACATCTGCGATAGTTCTTGCACCTGTACAAATAACCTTTCCAGATGAAAAGATCAGCATGGCTGCTTTAGGATCCTTTACGCGATAAACCAGACCTGGGAATTGATTTGGTTCGTATTCAGTTCCCTCAATATTTTCGATAATTTTTTCTAAAGGTACTCTGATACCTAAAGTGGCCGAAGCAACTATATTCTCAATTTTAATGTTAAAATTTGTCATTTCCTCTCCAATGTCAAATCATATTTATGTTTTTTCTCACCAAAAATCTATCTGATTCTGAAACAGAAAAATAAACTATCGTTTAACTCTATTTCTTCTTAGGGATTTCCTCCTTGCGTTAAAACAAGCAGGACCATGAAATGTCTTGGAAGGTTTTTTAGTCTTGGTCATAATCTAATTTTCTCTTCGTAGAACAAAAACCTATCTTCATCACAACTCTACTCTTCCAAAACCCAGATATGGTCTTAAGCCAAAAGGATTATAGGTCGACAAACTTGACAATATTATGGAGGTGAATAATCATGCCGAAAAGAAAGAAAGGAGAGGTTGAAGAAAAAAACTGAAGAATAACCTTATTGTTGTTGAAATTTATAATTATTTCGACTATCCCTTTTTTTATTTTTTCCAAGAACAAAAGTCTATATGATTCTGATTATTTTGAAAGAGAAAAAAGGGTTAACGACCTTTAAAAATAAATAAAGTCATTTTATTGTATAATATGGATAATATTGAATATTGTAAAAAAGAGGTGAAAGAATGTCAAAATGGTTAGACCACGTGAAAGAAGTCAAGAAAAAGATGCCCGCAGGGACTCTATGGAAAAAAGTCCTGCAAGAGGCGAAAAAAACTTACAAAAAGTAAAGGTGAAGAAGAGAAAAGAATAAAAAACTTATTTTAGATAATCTTTCAACAACAGACCAATCCCAACACCAAAGAGCATCCCAGTAACTATAAGGAACTTGACTGAGTTGTTCAATGAAGACAACCCACGGCTATACAGTTCCAAAGAAGAAATGTCAGTAACGTTACCATCTCTTATCTTCAAAGTCTCTCTGTATGACATTATCTCAGAATTGTTAGTGACCAAACTTATCAAACATCGGTTGAACATCAAGTCAACACCGTGATATCCATCGAACTATGTTTGAAGACCAACATAAAGGAAGATGAAACCCAGAGCGAAGTAGATGTATAGAAAAGTGATTATTGTCCAGAATATATCATGCTTCTTCATGATTAGATTATTTCCTTTAAGAACAAAAATCTAACTGATTCTCCTCCGATATTATTCTTTGACTAATAAAAACTAAAGATGTTCTAAGAAATTAAAATAAACTTACTTTACAACAAATTCCTTCCTATCCTTAAACTCCTCTTGTTTCCCCTCATTCCATGACTGAACCGGCCTATAATATCCAACAACCCTTGAATAAACCTCGCATGGAACTACAACCTTTTCTTTCTTTACCATATCAACCACCCAATTTAATTCCAAACTTACTCAATTGTTCTTGTGTATGAGAATGGGGACAATGGAAATGTTCCCCACTTATATAGCCATGGACAGGACAGATGCTGAAAGTCGGTGTTACCGTGAAATAAGGCAGCCTGTAATTGTGTGATATCCTCTTGACCAGTAGAGCACATGTCTGGCTATCCTCTATCCTCTCGCCGATGAAACCATGGAAGACCGTCCCGCCAGTGTACATCGTCTGTAATTCATCCTGATGATTCAACGCCGCGAATATGTCATCAGTATGACCGACAGGCAGATGAGTCGAGTTCGTGTAATAAGGCGCACCTTTACCCGATGTTATGATGTTCGGATAATTCTTCTTGTCTATCTTTGCCAGTCGGAAAGAAGTCCCTTCTGCCGGTGTTGCTTCTAGGTTGAATATGTGTCCAGTCTCGTTCTGGAATTCTATCAGTTTGCCTCTCATGAAATTCAGAGTCTTTATCGCAAAATCTTTCCCGTCCTTTGTCGTGATGTCTTGTCCAAGGAAATTCAAGCATGCCTCGTTCATCCCAACCAGTCCGATCGTTGAGAAGTGATGGTTCAAGTTGCCAAGGTATCTTTTAGTATAAGGCAACAACCCTCTATCCAAGTTCTGGTTTATGACTTTTCTCTTAATCTCTAAAGAATTCTTAGCCAGTGTCATCACATGTGCCAATTTTTCAAAGAACTGACTCTCTTCTTTTGATAAGTAACCGATCTTGGGCATGTTTATCGTGACAACGCCAATGCTTCCAGTAGATTCACCGAAACCAAACAAACCGCCAGTTTTCTTTCTCAAGTCTTTTAAATTTAATTGTAATCTACAACACATACTGCGAACATCCCCTGGTTTAAGTTCACTGTTAACAAAATTCTGGAAATAAGGCAAACCATACTTTCCTGTCATCCCGAACAACAGTTGAGTATTTTCAGAATCCCAGTCAAAGTCTTTAGTTATGTTGTAAGTTGGTATCGGGAAGGTGAAGACTCTTCCGCTCTTGTCTCCTTCAACCATGACTTCGATGAATGCCTTGTTTATCATGTCAATCTCTTTTTGATAATCCCCGTAAACATCATCCATCATCTTCCCGCCGATGACGACGTGTTCATTCTTCAAGTCTTCAGGAACTCTCCAGTCGAGTGTTATGTTCGTGAAAGGAGTATTGCCTGTGATGAAAACTTTGCCCTTTCTTCTCGCGACGAAAGTTCCGTTTTTAGTCGTAGGACACCAGACTTTGCCTTTGTATCTAACTTTATTCATCTTTGTTATCGAAGTCATTTTTATTTCATTTTCACCATCTTCAACATAAGGGATTGAAAACGGTGTTTTTAATTTTTGTACTTCTATAAGTTCAAAGCCCTCAGAATTTTTTATAACAACTTTGTGATTAGGAGTTATTAGTTGATCCTGTGTACTATTACTCAATTTTACAAGATAATCATCATAATCATAAGATGCTACTCTTTCAGGTATGAGATACTCAATCTTACCGTTGTTTATGTTGAAAGTGGCTATCTTTTCATTGTTTATATCGCTGTATTTTTTCCATCCGTTTTCTGTTAAACATTCTGTATCTTCACTGACACACTGTCCCCCCCATCTCGACCCTATATTGAGGTTAAAAACGAGTTCTTGAATATTCTGTTTTAATTCTTTGTAATCCAAGTGATCATATCTAACAAAGGGAGCAAGATAAGTATCGAATGAAGAGAAAGCCTGAGCTCCTGCCCATTCATGTTGCAGAGTCCCTAGAAAATTCATCATCTGTCCCAGCAAAGCTCTAAGATGTTTTGGTGGGTTTGATTCGACTCTTCCAGGCACACCGTTATAACCCTCAGTCAACAATTGTCTCAAACTCCAGCCGGCACAGTATCCTGCTATACTCGCATACAAGTCATGAAGATGAAAATCACCTTCTATATGAGCTTGAGCGATTTCTTTAGGATAGATATAATTAAGAGCATAATGTGCCATTACTGTTCCAGCCACGTGCCATGTCAACCCTGAGAAAGAAAAGCCCATGTTCGCATTCTCTTTTACTCTCCAATCAGACATCTTTGTGTAACCGTCGACCACATCACCTACACTCAATAGCAACTTCTGCATATCCCTGATCTTTTTGTGTTCTGCTCTGTAGATGATGTATGCCTTAGCAGTTTTTGCATGTCCGTTCTCGACCAATACTTTCTCGACCACGTCTTGAATCTCTTCCACAGAAGGAATCTTATGAGTGAAATTCTCTTCTAATCTGTCAATAACATCATCCGATAAATTCTTCGCCAATTGTTGATCAGTCCCACCGACAGCCTGAGCAGCTTTCCATATGGCTTCTGTGATCCTGTTCTGGTCAAATCGAACGATTTCTCCCTCTCGTGTCTTAACTTTCGTTAAACGTTTTCTCTTTTTCTTGAAATTCAACGTCTGCAACCTCTTCAGTTCATTCTCAAAAGATTTTACATCGCCAAAAGGTCTGTAATAAGCAGCAAACCTGACATAAGCCACTTGATCAACATTCTTGAGTTTATCTATGACTATGTCCCCTATCTTGGCAGTACTGACTTCTTCTGGATAGTGAGCTCTTATCTCCGCTTCCACATCATCAACTAACTTTTCAACAGTATCGAGGCTGACAGGTCTTTTCTCACATGCCTTTGTTATACCCATCTTTATCTTGTTCCTGTCGAAACCTTCCCTGCGTCCATCTTTTTTGAGGACGGTTAAGTCAGCTTTTTCAATTCTCTCATAAGTCGTAAACCTTTTGCCACATTTCAAGCATTCTCTCCTGCGTCTGTTGCTTTCCAAATCGTCGGAACTTCTCTTATCGGTAACTTTTGTTTTTTTCGAAGAACAGTAAGGACACTTCATTTAAACACCCAAATACAATATCTTGTGTTTATATCTTATGAAAAACACAATATGTAGGGTATAATTGTAAAAATGGTTTATTAAGATTTTGTATTAACTCGAATATATTTTGAAAAATAATTCTCAGATTATATAAATTTTTTATAAAAATTCTTGATTTCTTCTCTCTTCTCTTCACTCAGTTTGCGGACGAACTTATCATCTTTAATTTTTTTACCATGTCTTTTCTCCCATTCTTCGACTGGTATACTGAACTCTTTCTGAGTCTTGTCCCTGAATATTTGTGGTATGACATTGAAAGTACAGAAAGGAATTATTCTTCCATCAGGAGTGGCATAATGAACGCAGCATTTCTGAACTCTATCTATATCATAGTTGTAAAGGTCCATGAAATGCATCATGCCTATGAACAGGGATTTTCTGTGAAATTCGGCTAAAGAATTATAATCTCCACCAGTAATGGCAGAAGTAATTATCTTACCAATATCCAATTCTTTTGGTTTTTTATCTTCGTCTATGAATTTCTTTATATTCAAAAGTAATTTAGCACCTGAAATTGCTTTACTTAATTTTTTTATCCTACTTTTATGTATATTTTCAGTTTGTTCTTTTAGATATCCTAACAAACCAGGAATATCTATAAATCCAGTTATTGGAATTAACTTATCATCTTCTTTAAAAGCGTAAGTAGCGACACCACAGGCAAAATGTGCAGAGAGTCTATACTTGGGTTGACCTGTCATAGCTTCGATAAAATTAGTTATCAATGATGCAGTAGGTATTGTAAAGAAATCATCTCTTGTAATCTCGCCATTGGTTTGTTCCTCTATTTTTTTACAGACATCTGGTATCGTGATTCTCTGTTCATCCCTTTTTTTACGAGGCATCATTCCAACTAAAGAAACAGGCTGAATGTTCAAACTCCTGACAACGTCTATGTTACCGGCAGCAAACCTTATCATATCACCGATTTCATGATCGTTCACACCTTTAATCAGAGTTGGGACTAAAACAACATTCAAGCCAACCTTTCTACAATTCTCTAATGCATCAGGAATTTCCCAATAGTTTTTAGGGTTGGTTTCTGGAGAAACTCCATCAAAACTCATGTAAACTACTCCAACGCCAGCTTTTTTCAAATCTTCAGCCAACTTAAGATTTCTGGCAAACTCTATACCATTAGTGTTGAACTGTACATGATCGTATCCTTCCTCTTTTGCTATTTTTATTATCTCAACGACGTTATCTCTTAGAGTCGGTTCTCCACCAGTGAACTGGACGGCATTCGCACCGATAGGTTTCTGATTTTTCATACGTCTTAACATTTCTCTTATATGAGTTAAGGAAGGTTCATAGATTGATTCTCCTTTTTTAGCATAGAAGAAACAATACCAACAGCTCAAGTTGCATCTGTTGGTCAAGACTATGTTACCTAAGTTGGTATGACTTCTATGTTTTACACAGAGTCCACAATCGTCAGGACATGAGACTTCTGCTTCCGGTTTTTCAATGTTTGGGTTCAGTATCTCTATTCCAGGGTCAGCGAATTTCTTTGCTCTTTCATACATCTCATAATCTCCCCAGTAGAGATCCTTTACTATCCCATGACCAGGACATTCTTTTATTACCCAAACCTTTCCATCTTCTTCATATATGATGGCCACTAACTTTGATTCTTTGATGCTTTTGCCTTCAGAGATGCATTCAGGACAAATACTCCCGGTGACTTTCAGAGCATGAGCATTTTTACCAACAAGTTTATCGAGTTTTTTTTCTAAAATTTCTTTATTCTTTACAATTAAATTAGGACTGATTTCAAAATTCATAATTTCTTATAGCAATTTAAAGGTTAAATTTATTACCACCAAACATTCTCCTCAAACACAAATAAATCTATAAAAATATGCAAACTGTTTTTTATTCGTTTTCCGATACCCTAGGTGCCAACACGAATCCTAAAGAAACTTTATCGACTGAACTGAAATCCATCCTCATCGGATAATCTTTCGACCATCTCAAGTTTACATCATCTGCAAGCTTCGATGCTTTCACCATTTTCTTCAAGTAATCCAATGGATACCTTGCTCTAACAGCTCCTGTTACGTTCAAGTCAAGCAATGCATCATTTCCTTTTTCAAGCGTCAACTCAGCAGAACTTATGTCACCAGAGGCACTCATGTTAAAGCTATCTTTTGTTGCTTCAAAGATTATTGAATCACTCACGATTTCAGCATCATCTATACCGTTCTTCAAGATAGCAGCTTTAATTTTTGCCTTTGCATTGAATTCTAGTTGATTAATAGGTGGTATCTCTTCCTGAGTTATGTCCAAAAGAGGAACTGTGAATTTACGAGTGGAAGAATTCTTCATCACTATTTCCAATTTATTGTCCTTCAACTCCAACTCCAATTTTTCATTCGGCGCAACCCTCTTCAACACTGAAACAAAGTTCGTTATGTTAACCGCTATACTCTGCTCTTTGTCCACTTCAAACTTATCGAAGATTGTGGCTGGCATTTTAAAATCGATTACTGCAACCATAGCCCTATCAGCAGCTATTAGGCTCAAACCATTCTTATCAACTTTAAAAATTCCTTCGTCTATGAGTTCCCCAATCGTAGAAATCGAATCTCGAAACAGACTACTGTCAGACATAACAGCCTTGAACATGAATCACACCCCCATCTTATTATACAATCCTTCAACTTTCTTATATAAATCTATGTTCAAATTAGATAAATCTTGAACTACGTCTGCCTTTATCTCAAAACCCTCGTCTGTCGGCAATGTAGAGCCAAAGACTCTAATGAGCTGGTTAACATTTATTTTTTCTGAGATCACTGGATTATCCATGAACACTTTTATTTTTTTGCTTCCATCATCCAAAACAACAGTATCTTCTTTCTTATCAACGACAAAACCCATTATCTTCACTTTTAAGTCTATCTCAGGGTTTATCTCTTCAATTTTCTTTTTCACGTAATGGTCTTTGTAAGGCATCAAAATAACTTATGTGGTTTAAATATTAATAATCTAAGAGAATGAATCAAATTATTAACATAGAATCAAAACCCTAAAAAAAGGAAAATATTAAAACTTTAAAAATGATATGAGGTTCCAGAATATCTATGAACGTAGAAAAAATAAGGGGAGATTTTCCCGTCTTACAGAAGAGAATAAATGGTAAACCGATTATTTATTTTGATAACGCTTGCGTAAGCCTTAAACCAATTCAAGTAGTAGAAGCGATGAACGAGTATTATGAGGATTATCCTGCATGTGCAGGTAGAAGCATACATAAGTTTGGAGACAGAGTAACAGAAAAAGTCAAAGAATCAAGAGAAAAAATCGCAAAATTCATAGGAGCAAAAAAATCTGAAGAGATTATCTTCACAAGAAACACGACTGAAGGTATAAACTTGCTTGCACGTTCTCTCGGTCTGAAAAAAGATGATGTAGTCTTGACAACAGATAGAGAACACAATTCTAACCTAATACCTTGGCAATTACTCGCAAAAACTGTCGGGATAAAACACAAAATAGTCCATTCTAAACAAGATATGACTTTTGATATAAACGCATTTGAAAAAATAGTCAAGGGTGCAAAAGTAGTATCTTTTGTTCATAGTTCCAACCTTGATGGTTACACTCTCCCTGTTGAAGAAATCATAAAAATTGCTCATGACAACCATGCTTTAGTCATACTCGATGGAGCACAAGCTGCACCACATAAACCAGTTAACGTTAAGAAACTAGATGTAGATTTCTTCGCTTTCTCAGGTCACAAAATGCTTGGTCCTTCTGGAACTGGTGCTCTCTATGGAAAACAACATCTCTTAGAAGAATTAAACCCATTCATAGTCGGTGGCGATACAGTCCAGAAAACAACTTATGATTCTTGTATTTTCTTAAAACCCCCAGAAAAATTCGAGGCAGGTCTTCAGAATTATGCCGGAATGATTGGTTTTGCGGCAGCAGCTGAGTACCTAGATAAAGTCGGAAAAGAAGACATTCGAAAACATGAGATAGAGCTTAACAATATCATAACTCAAGGTTTAGAAGAAATAGGAGGATCAAGTATAATCGGTCCTCCATCTCCGGAAATGAGGGGTGGAATAATATCGTTCAACATCGAAGGAATAAACTATCATGACATCGCGATAATGTTGGATGAACGTGCAAACATAATGATCCGTTCTGGCCAGCATTGCGTTCATTCTTGGTTCAATGCACACGGAATTGAAGGTTCTGCCAGAGTATCCTTGTACCTTTACAACACAAAAGAAGAAGCAAAGGTTTTTATAGATAACCTGAAAGAGATATCTAAGCTAAGGTGAAGGCATGGTCATCTGTATTGTCGCTATGGTTGTATTTTCGATACTAGGCATATTCAGCGTAAGATGGAGAAGGGTTGCAAAAGAGGCTTTTCATTGTGTTTTCCGGATGATACAGTTTAAACCGTGCGATGTACAATTAGAACAAAAAATCAAATCAAGGTTGACGACAAAACTCATGAAAATACCAAAACTGGCAAAATTCATCTACAAAAATTTCAAGATTATCTCTTGGATTTTCACCATAGCCTTCTTCGCCAGCATGTTCTACACCGTTTATTCATTGTACAATTTGGCTGTCTATGGAAGTTGTAGCCCTGGTGCAACCTGTATCTTTAACCCACAAGGAAATATTACTAATCAAAACGTCTGTATAATAACAGCCAAGTTCGTAGAATTTTATGGTTCAGAATGTCCTCACTGTAAGAACATGGTTCCGATAGTCGAGCAAGTAGAGAACGAGACTGGAGTCTATTTTGAGAGATTGGAAGTATGGCATAACGATACGAATAGAGCAGAGTACTTGAAGCATATGGATTCTGTGATGAGAGACTGTAACTTACAACATGAAGGGATTGTTGTCCCCACATTCATGAGCATGAAGAACAATAAATCAGTCTGCGGAGAACAAACCGTTGAAAAACTTAAACAATTTATAATAGATAACGGATAATCCTTTGATAAAAAAGAAATTTTGGGGAACCCAAAAGGTTCCCGATTAAATTTTCGTTCTGATGCCTTTGTTGCTATAAAACTGTTGACATCAAAAATACTTTTTCACCCCATTACATCCCAGATATTTCAAGGGCCATCCAGGATAGTAATTACTCATCAGGAGTATATCTGACTTGTGAAGAAGAAATATAGATTTGAGATTCACATACCAGTGATAAGAGTTTTTTTCATATAATAGAAAAGAAGATTCAAGAATTACCAGAAACATGTTTATTTCTAAGTTTAAATCCTATATCATAGAAAACAGAAAACTTTATAAAGTGTCACTAAATAATGGTAACATATGGTAGACATAGGACTAATTACAGAACAAGTAAAAAGAAATTGTGATATTGCTGATGCCAGATATATCTTAGAAAAGCATAATAAAAGGGAAATAGATGCTTATCTTAAGAGACAAATAAGAGACCTATATGTAAGTGAAATGGGTATTAAACCATGGGAAAAAAGAATTCCATTAAAATTAGACCCAAATTATCAATCTTGGTTCACAAAAAAGAAAAAACTATGGAAAGAGCTAAAAGATAAAAATTTCTCAGGAATAAATGTTAATGGTAGAGAGTATAGACACAGTTACATGGATGAAATGAACCAAGGACTTAATCCAGAGGGTTATTTCTATAGTGCGACTATAGGTTATGGGAATAAAATCTCTTTTCTTCTTGCTCAACTGGTCGACAGTAGAAAAGAAAATGGTTATGGTATTTATATCTTGGAAAAAGAATTGGCAAGAGATTTAGAACATTTTTTATCTGAGACTGCATTTCAAGTAGAAGGATATTTGGTTGGAAGAAAAAACTCCTTAAGAAATTACTTTTGGAAAAGAGTTAAAAAATTAAAATCTGATAAAAATTTTCCAGAAAAAAGATTCCTTGAAGAAGCATTCCAGGATTTTGGACTATCAAAACAAGAACTTTCAGGTAGTACGGAAGAAATTGATAGAAAAGTTGAAAAAATACTTCCTAAACAAATGGAAACTCGTATCCATCATGAACTAGGACATGTAATCACCCAAACATTTAATCAGGTTTTTCCACACACAACATTTCATGGTTTGACGGATTTAGCTCCTGGGACTGACTTAGAATGGTTCATTGTAGGGGTTGATGAGGTTTTAGCCGATACATGTGAACATGAAAACTTGAAAGGAGGACTAGGTTATATTATAGATCAGAAAGATAAAGGCTCTCTTGCACTTCGTGCCTATGAGACAATGGCTGGTGGCAAATCTGGCAAGACCTATTGGAAACATTACGTTAAAATCTTCCCTGAATTTATCCCTGCATATGAAAATTTCAGACAAACCGGAGAATGGAGTGTCATCGAAGATGCAAGAATAGCTGGTAATGAAAGAGCAACAAAATTGGCTATGAGGTTAAGAGAACATATATACAATATGGATGCAGTGGAGAGAATTTGTGAAGAAGTTCTAAAAGAAAAATCTTAATATTCGCGCCATTTATGTCTACGGTTTGAGTTGCGACTTTTTTATGGTTAGTCTATCCTTTAAAGAACAAAAATCTGTTTGATTCTGTGTTTGCTTTTGAAACAAGATTCATAAGACTTAAATCCTTAAACAACTTCTTTTAGATTATGCCAATGTTTGAAAACTGTCCAGAAGAAGCGGAAAGATATAGGCGTAATTTTGTGGAATATTGGGGAGACGCAGTTAGTCATGTGTATGACATAATAATAAATACAGTAGGCACTACTACTGACCCAAAAAGGATAATATCACTAATCGAAGGGATGAAAGCAATAAAGCCACCGATGCAGTTTAACGATAAAAACGATGAAAATATGGCGAAGAGACATGCATTCGGTGATGCTGTTGATGCAGTCAAAAAATACTTGACAGATGAAGTAAATCAGCGTGGTCATGCCCCAGATTTGAACGATGTATTAGCCAATCTAAAAGCTGAACCTAAATACGCAAGTGTAAGTATCTCTTTTGGATGATTAAATTTGGTAATAGAACAAAAGTCTATTTAGTTAGTATTATTTTAATCAACAGACTTCGTACTTGCCACCCATACCATCACTGTATCTTGCTGGTAGTGATTCCATCTTAGTATAAGCAAAGTTTGGGAACAGTTTGTCCATCAAATTTCTTGCAGTCTCTCTTTCAGCAACTCCAAGCGTGCCGAACGAATCCAAGTCATAATCAACTACTGTAGGTTCTCCTACCTTCAGATGGAAACGCAAGTCATGTGAACCATGCTCACCGCCAAATCTGTCACTGACTTCGATGGACTTAGCCAAAGACAACAGTTTCTTCTCCGCTTCTGTAAGCTTAGCAATTTCCTTCACGCTGTGCAGATATTCATTCTTTCCCAAGTATGCACCTTCGAGCTTAACGCCATTATCAGCAAAATCATACTTTAAAACAAGGTTGGGCAGACTGATTCTATGCTCTTCGTCATGATACTCTTGGTAACCGACTCTTTGTCCTACGGCATCGAGTATATTTTGTTGCAACCTTTTAATCCCTTCTTCTGTGTATTCCGTTTGGTTTTCCTTAGCTATCTCTTGGACTTTAGCTATATCGCTTAAAAAGGTTTGAAGCTGTTCGATTAATGGGTCTTTTCTTCTTCCAAGATATTTTTCTCCCAGAATACCTTCAAACTTAAACACTTGTTTCAAAGATTTATAATCAAGTTTATCCAACGCCATGACTTTGCTGTATATAACATCTCTGAGTCGCTTTTTCCCTTCAGCTCTATTTTTCCCTTCAAGCTCGGTCATGAAAGTCTTCTCTATTTGCTTCCAAGTTATTCCATACAATCCTAAATCAGAAGTTGGTATGAACGCATCATCAAATCCTAAATCGCATGTTCCACGCAACAGTGCCAACGTATCTATCAATGATGCTTCTGATGGCATGTTACCATTTATCTTGACTCCACTGTTACCATGCTTATCAGAAATATGAATGCTGGCAGAAACTCCTTTATCATCATTAAAAACATATGTGTGACCAGCATCACTTGTATCTACATCGACTACTGCTTTTACTTTTTGTTTGGTTTCTTGGAACTTTTGTTCATTTGAGAAAGCTTCATCCACAAGTTTTTCCAGAACACTTGTAGGTTCACAATGTCCACATTTTACATCTATCGGTTCACCAGTTCCAGCACCCATATTCTCACCTATATATTAAGATGATTGTGAAAGATTAAAGCATTATTTTTTCTATTTGATAGAAAAGTGTTGCTATCCTTTTAATCTTGTTTGTCTCCAATTCTTCACATCCAGAAAGTGTCACTTAGATTGATTTTGAAGAGTTTATTTTCTAATAGGGGAATAAACATCTTTTGATAACTTCACAAACCTTGTGTGAGAACTTGAGCTAAGAACACAATCTTCTACAAAAAGACCAGCCATAGAACCAATATAGTTCCAAAATGGATAATCAGTTTTCCCGTATTCAAGACCTAAAAACTTACTTACAATTCCCATATATTCATCCCATGAGAATACTTTACCTTTCATTTCTTGTTCTAAATGTTTGGGTAAAGCAGTTAGTTTAGAATCCAATTCTTCTTTTGTAATGGGTAATTTTTTTAGGTCTTCGGGTTTGATATGCAGTTCAGAATTTAGATATTTCAATCTTTCTTGTATTTGTTCTTCTTTGAATTGTTCAAATGTGTAAGGTGACATATCTACTGATACTAATACGATATTAACACTTTTATCCTTTGTTTTTTTCTATCAAATAGAAAATCCAATATTATTCCAAAGGACAAAAATTTATCTAAATTTAAAAGATGTCCTATCGATACCCTGTAGATACCATGACGATACACCATAGATGGAAAGGGATTTAAGTTTAAACCTTTAAAGTTTAAACGTTAGGCTGGTAGGAAAAGCGTCTTAATATTCGCGCCATTTATGACCGCATTTAGTACAAGAATAAAACCTTGTAGGAGGTTCATCAGCAGCACGAGTCTGTTGCATGTACCAGTAAGCCTCATTATGTTCGCATTGAGGACAGATTATTCTCGTTTTTGGATACTGTTTGAATATTTCTTCTTCAGTCAATATAGTTACTTTTTCCTTTTTAGCGGGCATTTTTTCTACTATAGTCTTAGTTAAGACCTTTTCATGGGAGATATTTCCGCATTTTTGACAATTATACCTGAGTTTTCCTTTTATCTTCTCGATAATCATCAGGTTTCCACATTTCTCGCAGAACTTCATCTGAATATGCCTCCTAAAAGTTGTGTCAAGAGTAACTTTGGCCAGCCAAGGAATGGTATGACAAGTACAGCCTTTCCATGGATTTTTATCGGTTTCCATGGGTCATAAGTCGGGTTATGGTCCCCTTTTGTTATTATTTGACCGTTTTCCATCTTCACAATCCTATGGACTATCGGAGTATTTTGGCCTGCTATATCGTAAACAATGACATCGCCAATCTTCAAATCTTTCTCTGGAACTCCCATTACAACCAATGCATCTCCCTTTAAAAAACCATTTTTTATCGGCCAAGAATCTATCTTTTCTTTTGTATAATTGAAAGTTTCCTTCAAGTATTGATAATGTTTTATTGGTGTTGTAGCATCATGCGTCATCGACTCTGAAACAACAGCTACAACTGGCAACTTGGTTCCTAAGAGTAAACCAAGACCAAAATTGAGCAAGTATGCTGCAACTATACCTAAGACTATATATATTATAGTTTCGATTGCTTCGTTATTTTTTTTCAAGCTCTTCCCCCACTCTCACCTTTAATCAAAGCGGAAGCGATCAAATGTGAAACTCTCAAAGGTTCTGGAATTAAACTCCTAGTGCAACTCAGCCTTATTATCGTTTCTACTTCACCTTTTTTTAAACCATTAAATTGATAGTAAATATTCTTATTCTTTTCTATTTTCATCTTATAAATCTTTCCTGCCCTTTTTATGCAATCCCATCTATCCTCAAAATTGCCAAAATTCTTTAATGCAATCCTTATGTCTTCCAGACTAGGCATCTTCCTGTTAACCACGATTACGGGCAAACCAGTCTTTTCGTAGAGTTGGGATATGTCTATCATGTTAAAGCCACCCATTGTTATGCCTTTAAGCATTATCACTCTCAACTGTTTTTTATGTTTAGAATTGTTGATGAGCTTTATCAGAGTACTAGTAGCATCCATCCCATCTATTGTTACATCTGTCTTAAACGCACCATCCAAGAAACTTCCGCCCCTGAAAACAACGCCTACAACAGGGACTTTACCATATGAACGAGGAATGAAAGGTGCATCATCAAAACCAGCAATCCTGATTTCATTTTTAATTATTCGCATAATCAACCTATGATAAAAAGATTTATAAATGAATTATGTTATAACTTCTCAGTGGTTAAATGTCTTACAATACTGAACTAGCCAGAAGGCTAATGAGGCTTAAACTTGTGACTCAACCTCATGTCATTAGCCACGTAGAATTAGTAACAAAAAAAGCTGTTGAAATAGGAAAAATCTTAAAGAAAAAAGGGTTCAATGTAGACATTGAGTTACTAGAGACAGCTGGTTATTTGCATGATATCGGTAGGAGTGTCACACATGGAGTAGGTCATGGTGTAGTGGGTGCAAGAATAATCAGACAGTTTGGGTTTCCTGAACCTTTGATAAGGTTAATTGAGCGACATGTTGGTGCTGGGATAACAGCTGAAGAAGCTAAAAAACTTGGCTTACCAGAAAAAGACTATTTACCAGAGACTTTAGAGGAAAAAATACTCGCTTATGTTGATAAGTTTTTTGAGAGTGATCTAGTTTTTAACACTGTTAAGGGTGAACAAATAGTAGAGAGAAAGGATGTCGAATACAGTTCGATCGAACCGACCCTGAACCGTTTCAGAAAATTGTTCGGTCAAAGAAGTCCGGTTGTTTTAAGACTAGAGAGATTAAGAGATGAAATGGAGGAATACCTTAAGAAACCTTTTTAATTTAAAAAACTATTTACTTTAGGAGATTTTTATGGTTAAAAAAACTTTCCCAGAGGCGATGGCAAGACTGTACCTTAGGGTATTCGTCTGCAGAAAGTGTAAGAGTAAGATTAGAGCAGATTATGCTAAAATCAGGGATGGGAAAGTCAAGTGTAGAAAGTGCGGGTCAAGAGTTTTAAGACCTAAGAGAAAGGAGAAAAGGGCATAAATCGGTATATTAAAGAAATTTAATGAGTAACTTTATCATCTTCCTCTTGATTTTAACGTCGAAAATAATAATACTCATAAAACCAAAATTTATTACATGCTTGAAAGCATAGTAAATGAAATAAAAAGAAAAGAAAAAGAAGCAAACAGAAAGATAATGAATGCAAAGTTGAAAGCTGATTCTATAGTAAAAATGGCTGAGAAAAAACGAAGTCTTCTGATGAAAAAATACGGGGATGAAGAGAAAAGGGCAAAAGAAAAACTCCTTAAACAAGCTTTGGATGATGCTAAGAAAGAGATTGAAAAGATAAAGATTGAGGAAAGAAAAAAATTGATGACTGAACTTAAAAAAGCTGAAAAAAACGAGAAAAAAGCTATTCAATTCGTAAAGAGTTATTTATGTGATTAAATGTTGTTTCCCGCTAAGATGAAAGAAGTTTGTATAATAGGATTGAAAAACGAAAAAGAAGAGATATTAGAAAATATTCAAGATTTTGGGTTTTTACATCCTAAAGAAATACAACTGCCCCTAGAGATGCAACAGCCAGGGGCTGAAGAGGAAATAAGTGCTCTGGGTAGAATCAACAAACTCTTAGAAAAGATAGAAAGTATGGAAAATAAAAAAAGTAATTTTTTAGTAGATCTCTTCGGTCCGTCTACTATTACAAAAAAAATCCCTGATAAAATAAATCTAAAGATTATAGATAGCACAGAAAGAACCATAAATCATCATTTAGATTCCTTGAAAAATTTGGAAACAGAAATAAAAGATTTAGAAGAGTTGAAAGGACTGCTTTTAAAAGTAGATAAGATAGATGTTGATTTTTCTTTCTTAAAATATTCTAGAGTCGTCAAAACCATCCTTGGAGAAGTGGAAATAAAAAAAACAAAAGATCTTCAGAAAATACTCAATCAATTCAACACGACAATCTATGGAATCAGCCAATTCTCAAAGAACATGGGTAGTGCAATCATAATATCTCATTTTTCTGAAGCAGATCACGTGAAAGAACTGACTAAACATCTTTTAACAGAATACGACATGAGTAAACTGATAAAAAAACCAAAAAAACAGTTAAATGGAGTGACAAGAAAACTGAATAGACTGAAAAAAGAATACAACAGAGTTTTTAAAAATTTTCTTAAACAATCCACAGAATGGAAACAATATCTTTTCATCGCCAAAGGTTTCTTGATGAATTTAAAGGAAAAAAAGGATGTTCAAGCATACCTGAGAAGTACAGAAAAAACTTTCATCTTATGTGGATGGGTTCCTGAAAACCATGTAAACAAACTTGCTTCTTCAGTTAAAAACTTTAATTGTTGGTTTAACTTCGAGAAAGCTGATGATGCACCAATACTCCTAGAAAACCCAAGAATTGTTAAACCGTTCGAATCATTCGTGAAAAATTATGGATTTCCACAGTACAAACATTTGGATCCAACCTCTATCTTAGCTTTAACAATACCACTTTTTTTCGGTTTCATGATGAGTGATGTTGTCTATGGTATTAGTTTATTGATTGTAAGTTTACTAATTAAACGTTCTCTAAAGAATAAAACTACAGAATGGGTAACAAGTATAGCAATTCCATTTTCCATCTTCACGGTTTTATTTGGTATATTATTCGGTAGTTATGCTGGCTTTGAATTCCACCCTATTTGGTTGAGTCCACAACAAAAACCAATAGCCTTGTTTGCTGTTGCTATATTTATTGGTATTCTACATATCAATTTAGGATTAATATTAAACATGACAAATGGAGTTAAAAATAAGGATTTAACTATAATACTAGATTCAATATCATGGTTCTTTATAGAATTCTCAGTAATAACAGGAGCGATGAGGTTTCTAGGTTTATTTGAAATTTCAACAAATGTTTTGATAATAAGTTTAATAATCGGAGGTGGAATTAGATTCTTCATAAAAAAGTTTATCGGAATTATCGATATCCCTGGGTTTTTTGGAAATGTATTATCCTATACACGTTTGATGATAATAGTTTTAGCTTCTGTCTACATAGTTTACGTAATAAATTTTTCAGTAAAAATGTTATGGGGCACTTTCATACCATTATCAATACTTATTTTTGTTGTTGGTCATTCATTCAACTTCTTAATGAGTACCTTAGGTGCATCCATAAATTCGTTAAGGTTACACTACATTGAATTTTTTGGTAGATTTTTTGAGGGTAACGGTATCGAATACAAACCTTTTAGAAAAAATTTAAGTGTGGAGGTGATATGATTGGTAGTACAAGATATAGGTTTAATAGCCATAAGTGCTGCTGCGGCCATATCTGTTTGTGCTGGTTTATCAGTAATAGCTCAAGGTAAGGCGGCAGTTGCAGGTCAGGCAGCGATAACAGAAAACGAAAAACTTTTCTCAAAAGCATTGATATTGACAGCGATAACAGAAACACAGGCAATATATGGTTTGATAGTCGCACTATTGTTGATATTCTACGGATTTGGAGTATTATAGATGGAAAATAATAAAGAAGGGTTAAAAATAATTTTAGATAGAATAGAGAAGGAAACAGAAAAAGAATGTAGAACAATTATTCAAGAAGCAGAAGTTACTACAGAAAAAATTGAAAAGGAGATAAAAAAGGGGTTGAATGAAAAAAAAGCAGAGTTAATAGAAAAACACAAAAGATTAGCTGAAAGTGAAAAACTGAAATTGATTTCAGAAGAAAAAAATAAGTTGGTTAAAGAAAAAGGTGTACAGAAAAATCAATTAGTTGAGGATGTTATAGCAAAAGGTTTGGAATTAGCAAAAAAAGAATTAGATAAAAAGATGGTAAAAAAATGGATCGAGGATGGATTAAAAGAAATTGGTGAAAAAGATATTGTGATAACAGTTCCGATGAGATTCAAAAATCTTAAAATACCTCACAAAAAAATCATAGCAAAAAAAATTGATGATATAAAAATAGAAACTAAAGATGGGTCAGTAAGAATAGTTGAATCTCTCGAAAAAAAATTGAATGAAAATAAAAATTTAATACTAGTAGAAGTCTCTAAAATTCTTTTCTCGTGATAAAATGGTTGAATTACTAGAAAAAATCAATATATTAGATTCGTACCATTATGCATACTTAGCAACAAGAATAAGTGGAATGAAGAATAGATTAGTGACACAAGAAAAATTTAAACAGATGCTCAACTGCAAAAGTCTAGATGAATTGCCTCATTTTTTAGAGAACACTGACTACAAAAAAATTCCATATAGAAATTTAGAAGAAGCAAGCAATTTTTTGGATGAATACTTTATTCGACTCTTGAAAATGATTTGTGTTTTTGCTCCATCAGCTGTTAAGAATTTTGTATTTGTTTTGAAAGAATATGCAAAATTACAAGATTTAAAGTCGAAGGTAAAGTCAGTAACGGACGATAAAACATTTACAGACATCTTATCGCAAATCACTGGAAACCTACAGAAGACCACTGATTTAAAGAAAATTAAAGAATTTAAAGAATTTAAAAAAAGTATCTTGAGTCACATAGAAAAAAAAGAGTTCAGTCAAATTGATTATAAGTTAGAAAATGAATTTTTCAAATCAATTAAAAAGACTATAGATAAGAGAAAATTAATGATAGTAAAAAATTTCATAAAGAAAAGGGCAGACATAATGAACATAATCATAAAAATGAGATCATTATTGTTTGGATATGATACAGATTGTTATTTGGATTATGGATACATTGAAGTCACAAAAATTAAAAATCAGAAGAGCATTGATACATTAATTTCATCACTTAAAAAGACTGAATACCACGGTATTTTTTCAAAAACCGTAGATGAATTCAATAAAACTGGTAATAGAGATGTTTTAGATAATGCCATGGATGAATTTTTAGTTGAATACTTAAAAAATGCTAAGACTTCTGATCCAGCTGGTTTCGGTCTTGTGTTCTGGTTTATCCTTACGAAAGATAGGGAGATTAGAGAATTGAAGGCATTATTTAAAATTATAAGTGATGGTTTGTCTAAAGATTATTTCGAGGTGTTCGCTTGGTAATTGTTATCGGCGATGAAGACACTGTCCTCGGTTTCCAACTTCTCGGTTTTAAGAGGACTTTTATTCCAAAGAGTGACGAGGATCTTAAACGATTCGTCGATGGTTTGATTGAAGAAAAAGAAGTTTTGATTATAACCGAAAAATTATTCGAATCAGCAAAAGCATTCCTAAAGGAGAAAAAATTCCTATACCCAATATTCATTCCCATTCCTGACAAGCATGGTTCTATGATGAAATATGAATCAAGGGATATAATAAAAGAAATCATGGGTGTATGAGTGGAAGGAAAAATAATAAGAGTTGTAGGACCTGTAGTTGTCGCTGAAGGATTAAAGGGAGCGAGAATATGGGACACGGTGTTAGTAGGAGAATTAGAATTATTTGGAGAGATAATAGGTTTAGAAAAAAACCTTGCGACCATAGAAGTTTATGAAGACACTACAGGGTTGAAAGTAGGTGAAAAAGTAGTCTCCCTGAAAAAACCTTTAACCGTAGAACTAGGTCCTGGCATGCTCAGCTCTATCTATGACGGTCTACAGAAATCACTCATAGATATAAAAAATAAATATGGTGATTTCATAGAGAGAGGAGTAAAAATTAACAAGTTACCGAGAGATAAAATATGGGAATTCATACCTGCTGTAAAAAAGAATGATGATGTTGAATATGGTCAAGTCATCGGATACGTTATGGAGTTTAGTTTTAAACATAAAATCCTCTCGAACTTCACCGGTAAAGTCACATGTATTGAAAAAGGAAAATTCAAGGTTGATGATACTATTGCAGTAATAGACAAAAAAGAACAGAAATTATACCAAGAATGGCCGATAAAGATACCAAGACCATGTAAAGAAAAAATAGAATTCCATAATCCGTTGGTGACAGGACAAAGGATAATCGACACTCTATTTCCTGTGGCAAAAGGTGGTATATGTTGTGTACCTGGAGCTTTCGGGACTGGTAAGACTGTTCTGGAACATGCTATAACAATGCACGCTGATGCAGATGTGATAATCTTCGTTGGATGTGGAGAAAGAGGAAATGAGATGTGTGATTTAATCACGACTCTGTTTGGATCAAAAGATCAAAAAACAAAAAAGTTGACAGAAAAGACTATTTTGATAGCGAATACTTCTAATATGCCTGTGATTGCAAGAAAAACTTCCATATTCACTGGAATAACGATCGGTGAGTATTTCCGTGATCAAGGTTACGATGTTTTGTTACTGGCTGATTCCATTTCAAGATGGGCCGAAGCTTTGAGAGAAGTCTCTGGAAGGTTGAAAGAGATACCAGGCGAAGAAGGATACCCAGTCTACTTACAATCGGAAATGGCAAATTTCTATGAAAGAGCTGGTAGGGTTATAACTCATGATGGCAAGGGTTCATTGACATTGATAACTTCAATCTCCCCTCCAGGAGGAGATTTTTCAGAACCAGTGACGCAATCAGCCTTAAGGGTAACGAAAGTATTCTGGGGATTGGACACGGACTTAGCTTATAGAAGACATTTCCCTTCGATTAACTGGCTCATAAGTTATTCACTCTACACCAAGATTCTGGATAACTGGTATGAGAAAAAAATATCGAAAGAGTGGGTTTCGTTAAGAAACAAGACATTAGAATTGTTGAAGAGAGAGAATGAACTCGAAAGAATTGTAAGAATAGTGGGAATCGCAAACCTACCTCCAGTAGACATACTTCTTTTAGATATAACAAGACTAGTTAGAGAAGAGTTCTTGCAGCAAAATGCTTTCCATCCAGTAGATTCTTACTGTTCTTTAAAGAAGCAGTTTGAGATGTTGAATTCAATCATAACTTTCTATGACTTGGGGGTAAAAGCATTGGAGAAAAATATTCCGATCCAAAAAATATTGGATATTCCTGCCAAACAAAAGTTAATCCAGATGAAATTCTCTGATAAAGAAGAATTTTCTGATGTGAGAAAAGAAATGAAAAAGGAGTTGGGGGTTTGAAAGAATACAAGAGTGTGAAAGAAGTAACTGGACCGCTAATTATAGTAGAAGGAGTTACAGATGTTGGTTACAATGAAATAGTGGAGATTGAATTAGCGAGTGGTGAGAGAAGAAGAGGACAGGTCCTAGAAATATACAGAGACAAGGCAGTAATTCAAGTCTTCGAGGGGACTCATGGTTTAGATATTGAGAAAACAGTCGTCAGGTTCAAAGGTCGTGCTTTCAAATTACTCGTGAGCGAGGATATGATAGGAAAATTCTTCAACGGTTTTGGGGAAAGTCTCAAAGAAAAAATCGTCCCTGAGGCAGAATTGGATATAAATGGATCTCCTATCAATCCTTACGCAAGAGAATATCCAAGAGATTTCATTGAAACTGGGATTTCAGCGATAGATGCGATGAACACTCTAGTTAGAGGACAAAAATTACCTATATTCTCATGTTCAGGTTTACCTCATAACCAATTGGCTACACAAGTCGCGATACAATCAAGAGCAAAGAAAGAAGATTTTGTTGTCATACTCGCTACGATGGGTCTCACTCATGATGAAGTTAGGTTCTTTATCAACCGAATAGAAAAGGCTGGCTCCATCGACAGGATGATTTGTTTCTTCAATCTAGCATCAGATCCTGTAATTCAAAGGATAGTCGTCCCTAGGGTCGCTTTGACTGCAGCAGAATTCTTAGCTTTTCAAAAAGGTTATCATGTTCTAGTCTTACTCACGGATATGACGAATTATGCCAATGCCTTACGTGAAGTTTCTGCTGCTAGAGAAGAAGTAACTGGTAGAAGAGGTTATCCTCCTTATCTTTACACTGACTTAGCTAGCATTTATGAGAGATCAGGAAGAATAAAAGGTAAGAAAGGATCTTTAACACAATTTCCTATCCTGACGATGCCCGAGGATGACATAACTCATCCTATACCAGACTTATCTGGATACATAACTGAAGGACAATTGATAATGGACAGGAGTTTTCAGATGAAAGGAATCTATCCTCCCATCAACCTGCTTCCATCATTATCAAGGTTGATGAACAAAGGTATTGGTAAAGAATTCACTCGAGAAGATCATAAGCAGGTTTCTGATCAGATTTATGCCTGCTATGGTAATACAGTTAAACTTAGAGACTTGGCATCGATAATCGGTGAGGGGGCATTGACAGAAACGGACAGATTATACTTGAAGTTTGGGAATGAACTTGAAAGAAAATTCATTAATCAAGGTATGGATGAAAGAAGAACGATTGAAGAGACATTAGAGATTGCATGGGACATTCTCAGTATATTGCCTGAAAATGAGTTGAGAAGATTAGAAAAAGTTTTCATTGATAAGTATGGTAAGGGTAGAAACAGTTAATCCTACAAGAAGACAATTGTTCATTCTTAAGGAGAGAATGGAACTAGCTAGGACTGGTTACACGATATTGAACGAGAAATTAGATTTTTTGATGAATGAATTCCACAGGTTATCCAAAGAGACATTGGTCTCGAGAAAAGAATTGAATGAAATTTTAGGAAAGGCATTTAATGCGTTGATTAAATCAGAATTTATCGTAGGTAGTAAAACCATAGAAGGAATAGCAAAGTGTATGGAACATTATTCTGACGTGGAATTTTCTTCAAAGAGTATGATGGGTGTGGCTCTGATAAAATTGTTACAGAAAAAATCAGAGAAGAGTTTGATTGGGAGAGGATACAGTATGTTGGAGAGTTGTGCTTCATCGGATCAAGCTGTTCTTTCTTTTCAAGAGAGTTTTGATAGAATCTTGAAGGTTGGAGAGTTTGAACATAATCTGAGGACAATAGCGAAGGAAGCTTATGAAACAAGAAAAGTTGTGATGTTGTTGAAAAATTTTATTATACCTCAATTGTTGAACTCAATAAAATACGTGAAGTTTAGGTTAGAAGAACAAGAGAGAGAAGAGTTTCTGAGATTCAAAAGAATTCTTGCAGTTAGGTAAGAATTGCAATTATTTTGGCATTTTAATTTTATTGAATGCTTCACTGAAAGTAATTAAAAATGGAACAATCTCAATCCTTCCTAAAATCATCAAAATAATCATTAACCATTTCAAATAGATTGGTAAAGAAACATTTACTATTCCAACAGAAAGACCTGTTGTTGCAAAGGCAGATGTTGATTCAAATAAAGAATCTATCAACGGAAAACCATGGAAGCAAAAAATCATAGTTGATATAAAAATTAAGAAACCTCCGAGCAGGATAATCAACAAGTGGAGAATTACATCAGAATTGGTCAATTCTTTGTTTTCTATTTTTAATTTTTCCTCTGTATTCGTGAGAATTCTTTTTATCGACCATGGAATTGATTTGAAGAATAACATCAACCTCATTACTTTTATCCCACCAGCAGTAGAAAAGCTACAACCACCTATGAACATCAACAGAACAAATACTATTTTTACATTTTCTGCAAATTTTGAAAAGTCGATATAACTGAATCCTGTAGTTGAAGAAGAGGATACAACATGAAAAAATGAATCGAAAATACTAAGGTTTGATATTATACTAATTAAAAAAGTAATAGTGAAGATAATCAAAAGGAATATAAAAAATTCATTCATAACAACGTCCTTTAATTTTCTTTTGAAGAGTTTATAATGGATCACAAAACTTGTAGCACCGACTATCATCGCGATGCTGATTATTAATGCGTTAAATAAAGTCATGATTTGTGAAAAATCAGTTACTGGAGAAAACCCACCTGTTGATATACTGCTGAAGATAATGGAAACAGCATTGATGATGTCCATTGATCCAATAAAATAAAGGAGCATCGTGAAGATGATAGCATATACTGAATAAATCAACAATATGTGGATAAAGGTTTTTTTAATATCTGTTTCCACATTTTCTACTCCCATTGCGTTACTTAAGGGTATTACTGCATTACTTGGATAGAAAAATATCAATAGTATAAAAATTAGACCAAGACCCCCGATCCATTGGATTAAACCTCTGAAAAAAATCATGGATTTTGGTAGGGCATTTACATCATTTATCATTGAAAAGCCCGTTGTTGTTGATCCAGAGATACTTTCAAAATAACAGTTCGTGAACTTTAGGAAAACGTCTTGTTCTTGGAAAGGATTGAGATATTGGCAAGGAATTGAAGTATAAAGGCCTAAAAGTATGAACACCATAGTTATCAAAACACAAGAAGATTTGAAATCCAATTCTTTTCTCTCACATAGAGCATTCAACAAAAAACCAGTTGCAAATAAAGCTATTGAAGTTATAAAAAAAGGAATCAATGCATTAATTTCATTGTAGTAAAATGCTATTACAATAGGAAGTAAAATGAGTATGCCAGCTATCTGCAGTATAAAACCCAAATTGGCTAAAATAGGTTTCATGTTTTAAATTATTATTTTAAATAATTATATTTGTTGTTTTTGATAGAATATTCATGGCTAAATTTGTTGTTGTTGGTATAGGAAATAAATTAAAAGCTGATGATGGGTTTGGTCCTGAAGTAGTGAGAAAATTAAAAAAAATAGCGAAGAATAACACTTTACTAATAAATACTGGAGATGTACCAGAGAATTTTCTTGAGGAAATAGTGAATTTCAAACCTGATAAAATTCTTATAGTTGATGCAATGGAATTTCAGGGAAGAACTGGAGAAATAAAATTTTTTGACCCGAACCAAATCAATTTTAAATCATTCTCATCACATAAAAATTCTCTTTTCATCGATTACTTGAGAAAAAGATTAAAATGTGAAATAGAATTAATCGGTGTTAAACCAAAAACAACAGAATTCGGTAAAGGAATGAGCAAAGAAATTAAAAAACAAATAGACAAAGCAGTTGAAATGATTCTAACTCTCATAAACTGATATTTTTTAACGATGTAACTTTAGCAATGTGTTTTCGTAGAAAATCAAATTTCGAAGGAGTTTTAGCGTTTAAATCTATAAATATTTATCATTGACATAAAAATGTTATGCAACCAACTTACCAACCAAGTTATCGTTCTAGAAACCTTCAATCGCCGATAAGGGATATTGTTGTTTCTGCAAAAAAATTACTAGCACAAGGTAAAATAGAAAAAGCATACTATTTCAACATCGGCGACCCAAATGTGTTCGATTTTGACACGCCAGAATATTTAAAAGAAGAATTAATAAAAGCAATTAAAGGAAAAAGTGGTCATTACTCAGATTCTCAGGGAGATAAAGCCTTAATAGAAGCTGTAGTCGAAAGAGAAAATAAGAAAAATAATTTGAAATTAACAAACGACGATGTTCTTATAACTCAAGGCATAAGCGAAGGCTTACAGTTTCTATTCAGTGCTATGATTGAACCTGGAAGAGGAGATGAAATCCTTCTACCAGGACCATCTTATCCTCCTTATATAGAATATATAAAGTTTTTTGGCGGTAACCCAGTCAGTTACAGAAAAATAGAGGAAGAAAGTTGGAACCCGGATGTTGATGATTTAAGAAAAAAGATCAACAAAAATACTAGAGCTATAGCGATAATCAACCCGAATAACCCCACTGGTACTGTGGATGATAAATCCACTATTAAAGAGATGATAGACATAGCGGCAGAAAATGATTTACCTATCATTTCTGATGAGATTTACGACCAATTGATATTTGGAAAAACTGAGCATGTAGGTGTATCTTCAATAGCAAAAGATGTTCCTGTCATAGGCTTAAACGGTTTTTCAAAAGCATACTTGGTAACAGGATGGAGATGTGGTTACATGTTCTTCCATGACCCATCAAACAAATTGGGTGAATTGAAAAATGCTGTAAATTCTGAATCTAGACAAAGATTGTCCGCATGTACACCAGTAATGAAGGCATGTGCTGTTGCGTTCAAAAGTCCACAGGATCATATAAAAGAGATGAACAGGAAATTGAAAGAAAGAGCTGAATTTGCTTACAAGAGATTGAATGAAATAAAGAATATCCAAACACAAAAACCAGAAGGAGCATTCTATATCTTTCCGAGAGTTGAATTAGATGGAAGATGGAAGACTGATAAAGAATTCTGTTTAGATGTTCTAGAGAACACTGGACTTGTTTTAACTTATGGCTCGGGCTTTGATCCTATCTATGGTAAGGATCATTTCCGTTCTGTTATACTGCCACCTGTAGAAGTTATGGAAGAAGCTTTTAACAAACTAGAAAGATTTATGGAAGCAAAGTAAGAGGTTTAAATTTTGTTATATGTAGAATTAATTGTGTGTACCGTATATAATGTAATATACAATGTTTAATGTCACTCTTCCAAAATTTTATCTGCCTCTTCTTTATAAGTATTCATTACATATGGAATACCTGAAATTTTTGATGCTTCCTCTGTCAGAGCAAAAAGGTCCTTACGAGAAATCGTTGAAATCCTGAAATTTCTACTTCCAGCCATTAACTGCTGTAATCCTACTTTAAACTTCTGACAGAATGTATAGATACCTATTGCACCAAGAGGTATATTTTTTATCTCATTCCCAAATTTTGCCTTAAGCTCTTCATAGCAAACGAAAATTTCTTCTACTTTGTTTCCGTACTTTGAGATTGTTGATGGTAATTTGTCTTCCGTTAACCAATTACCAATGTTTTTACCGACCATACCAGGTATCATTAAACCTCTTCCCATACAAACTGCTCTTACATAGGGACTACCCATAGAGATTGCTTTGAATACCCCATCTTCGCTAGAAAATCCACCAGCAATAGCAATGTTTGGAGTTTTTATTCCTCTTTTATTGAGTTTTTCGCAGAACTGATAAGCAAGCGATTCAAGGTAGAAAGTTGGAATTCCCCACTCGTTCATCATAGGCCATGGGCTCATTCCTGTACCACCAGGAGCACCGTCTATAGTAATAAGGTCTAATTTCGCTTCTGCTCCATACCGTAGTGCCATTGCAAGTTCTACTGGAGAATAAGCTCCGGTCTTGAGTGTAATTCTCTTAAAACCTATGCCACGAAGACGGTCTATTTCTTCAAGAAAAGATTCACGACTAACAAAACCCACACGAGAATGTCTTTCAAATTCCTTAATCGCTCCATTCTTGAATGCTTTTTGAACTTCAGGAAGGGTTGGATCGGGTGTAACGATGTATCCTCTTTTTTTAAGATCAATAGCCCTTTCTAATGTTTTAACTTTTATTTCTCCGCCTATACATTTAGCTCCCTGTCCCCATTTTAGTTCGATGGTCTCAAGATTATGTTTTCCCGATACATATTCTGCAACTCCAAACCTTGTATCTTCTACATTCATCTGTACAAGGATTTCACCATAACCATCATAAAATTTTTTATAAATCTCTATTCGGCGATCCATTTCAGGAGATTTTTTAATCTTACCTTTACTATCCAGTTCAAGGCCAGGATCTATTCCACATACATTCTCACCACATACGATTGTAATACCTGAGATGGCAGCTCCTATCGCGAAATGTTCCCAGTTCTTTCTGGCTATTTCTGTAGAACCTAATGCACCAGTGAAAATAGGTAAACGCATCTTAATTTTTTTATCCCATCCGTACTCTGTTTCGGTATTGACATTAGGGAAAATTGTCACTTCAGAATCAACTTTAACCCCTTTTGGTAAACCTTTTGCCCCAGTAGCATAACCCTGGATATTCAGATGAGAATAATCTACTGGATAGTTTTTTTCTGCACCTGCAGTTATTTCTCCAAAAGGTCCTGGATAAATAACCTCACGACCTCTGAATGAAGATAACCAAATCTCGCAGCCACCAGTACATCCATCGATGCATCTTGAACAAATCCCAGACATGGGAACGACGTTCCTTGAACGATTGAATGTTCCTGTTGCTTCATTAGAATTTGGTCGTCTTAGATTCATCATAATCACCTCATTCCTTGTTCTTTAAAACTTTTCGACTATACTTAAAAAACATTCTCATAATAACAAAATCATTTAAATTTCATTTTTATATATTTTTGCATTTTTTAAAAAATGGATAATTACGCGAGGGACGAAGTGAGAAGAAAACTGACGTGAGAAGACGTAAAATTTATTGTATGTATGTAAACTATTGAAGCTTTCTTATAGTTTTAGTTCTTTCAGTTTCTACTGGAGTCAATTTTTCCGTTAAATCAATCGCATCTTTTGGGCACGCTTTCTCGCATTCTGCACAGAATATACACTTACCTACATCAACCTCATATTTTTTTACATCTCCTCTATCAACTTTTATCGCCCCAACAGGACAAATTCTCTCACATATTTCGCAGAATACACACTTTTCTTTATACCAAGTAAAATCCCCTCTGAATCCATGTGGCAAAACAATAGGTTGATGTGGATATTTATGAGTAAATGGTTTTCTTACAATGTTCTTTATGACTTCTGATAAAACCCTCATAGTATCGCCTTGATTAAATCGATTAAAATTAAAGGAATCGATACAATCCATAAAAACTTAAAACCTTGATCGATTCTAAATCTTGCAAGAGTTACTCTAAACAATATCACAAAAAAAAGAATGATGAACGATGAAAGAACGAATGCTAAGATGTTTTTAAAATTGAAAAATAGAATCGAAGCCAAAGATATCATGATAAACATCCTCAAACTCTTTGCTAGGTTGAACATAGCCAACTCAAATCCACTGCATTCAGTCAGATAACCAGCAACTATCTCTTGCTCTGCTTCCCCTATGTTGAAAGGTTGATACCCTAACTTCGCTTGTGTTATCAATAGAAATGATATAAAGAATAACGGAAACGAAAAGATCAAATTTTCTGGTAATGACAATAAAGAATGATAACTCATTCCAAAGAAGAGAAGGATTATTATTAAGGGTAATTCGTAGGCAAGTAGTAACGTTATCTCCCTTGTCGAACCAATCAAAGTATACGGGCTAGGAAAAGAAAACCCAGCGAGGATGAAACAGGTAGATGAGAACATTAAAAGGTATATTACAAGTATAAAATCCCATCTAAAATTTAACAAGTTAATAAACGGAAATGTAAATCCTATAACTAACAAACTAACTACTGATAGTATAGAAAGAAAACTGATAAGAAAATGGTGTGAACCTACGACTTCAAAGCTCTCTTTTGATAATAGTTTAACAAAGTCTAGTAAAGGTTGCCAAATCGGAGGACCAATTCTATTCTGCATCCTAGCTGAAATTTTTCTAAGTATCCCTTCGTAGATGAAGCCTAAGAATATCGGGACTAATAAAACTTCAATGATGTTCATGATCATGTAGATCCTCCCACTTTATAATTTTTTCTTTTCCATTCTTTACAATCGTAACTCTATCTGTGCAACATAAACAAGGGTCCAAAGAAGCAACGGCAACTGGAACATCTGCTAGAGTATATCCAACTAGAATTTTTTTCAGACTTAACAAGTTTGCATAAGTTGGGGTACGAATTTTCACTCTTGCTGGTTTATCTGTTCCATTCGACCTTATGTAATAAATCAATTCTCCTCTGGGAGCTTCGACCCTACTTATCACTTCTTTCTCAGGAAAGAATAAAATAGGTTTAACTCTTGTCGGTCCAGGTTCGATGAATGCTATAGCAAGTCTTACCAATCTCATGGATTCTATCATTTCTCTCACTCTAACCAAAGTTCTCGCGAAAGCGTCTCCTTTTCTTTGTGTGACAATCTTAAAATTTAGATCATCGTATTTTAGATACTTGTCAGTTCTTCTTATATCGTATAAAACTCCACTAGCTCTTGCGACTGGGCCGACTAAACACAATTCTTCAACATCTTTTTTATCTAGCTTTCCAATTCTCAAAGTTCTTTTTTTGATTAGGAAATCTTTTCTTACCAATTTTCGAAAATATTCTATCTTACCTTCGAGAATTTCTAAATTTTTAACAAGCTTAATCATCGTCTCATGTGATAAATCCCTTCTCACTCCTCCTATTGTGTTGATATCATGAACTACTCTTTTTCCTGTCATCAGTTCAAGTGATTCTAGAACATATTCTCGTTCTCTAAAGGCCAGCATGAAAAGAGTGTCAAACCCCATTTCATGTCCAAGTAAACCGAGCCATAGCAAATGGCTTTGAAGTCTCTCAAGTTCAGAAACTATAATACGAATGAATTTTGCTTTATCTGGAATTTCTATGTTCAATAATTTTTCTACACCTAGAGTATAGCAAGTTGAATGAGCCGAGCTACAGATTCCACATATTCTTCCAGATAAAAATACGTTTTTAAAATAATCCATTTCTTCTAAAGCTTTCTCAATCCCTTTGTGATTATAACCTACAGAAAAATCAACATCTTCAACTTCTTCACCATCTAAGAATAATTTAAGATATACTGGTTCTGGTAGAGCAGGATGTGCTGGACCGAATGGTATCATCATATCATGCATTTTTTATCACTTCCTCAAAGGCGGTTTTCCTTTAAAATCTTCTGGTAAGAATAATTTTCCAGGTTTAGGATGTCCGATTATTTTTATACCAAGCATCTCGGATAATTCTTTTTCGAGTAAAAAAGCACCTGGAAACATATCAGTTATCGTATTTATCTCACTCAAGTTTTTGGGTATAGGTACTTTTAAGTTGAGTAAGAAATTTTCTTTTACGAAATGATATATTACTTCAATTTCCTTTCCATTATCATAACCAGATATCGATGATATCCTGGTTATTCCAGAATCAAAAACGGATTTGATAGCGTCTCTAATTTTTTTGTAAGGTATGATAAACCAAACTTCATTCTTTTCTTCCTTGTAAACTTTACCGTTTTTTTTGAGTTCCTCTATTAACTTCATTCATTTCACCTTTTTTGATAAAACCTCTATACTTTTTGCTATCCCATCGATGATGGCCTCGGGTTTTGGTGGACATCCTGGAATATAAACATCGACTGGTATTATCTTATCTAATGGTCCGCATACATTGTAAGCTTTCTGGAATATGCCTTTTGAGATAGCACAACTTCCCATAGCGATAACAACTTTTGGTTCGGGTATTTGTTTATACAAGTTGATTAGTATAGTTTTTACTTTTTTATTAACAGGTCCTGTGACCAAAAATATGTCAGCATGTCTCGGAGAGCCTTTCAGCAAGCAACCAAATCTCTCAAAGTCGTACTTCGGTGACATCGCTGCCAAAATTTCGATATCACAACCATTACAACCACCAGTACAAAAGTGGAAAATCCATGGGGATTTCTTCTGACAATATTTTTTGATTTTATCGACGATCAAATCATCACCACGATTATCAATAATAACATGAAACAGATGAATATCATCAAGAGATAATCATCCAAATTCCCTGTGTTCAGTTTTTGTAATTTTTTTACTCCAAGCATGTTTGTCAGCGTTTTATAAAACAAATCTTTTGGTTTTTCAAACTTCATCGGTTCTCCGCAAGTGTACGGAGGACTCTTTTTAACTTTTCTTGGTACGATCGATATCAAAAAAATGATAGTTAAAACTATTATGAGTAAATAGATAACTAATTGAATCACGGTTTCAACACCTCAGCTACGTATTCAGACCTAGCAAGTAAATTAACTTCTACATCCTTGAAAAGTTCTATCCATACAGGCACAAAACTTAAAAGTAAAACAACTATGATTAAAATTATAATCGGCCAATAAATCCTTTTCTCACCTTGCTTAAATTTGAAGTAAATTTTCATGTAATAGAGCAATGTTATTATTGATATCAATCCTGAAATTATCGCAGAGAGAAACAGGTTTTTTTCCAATAAACCAGTTATGATAAAGAATTTTGAGAAGAATGCACTGAGTGGTGGAATTCCTGTCAAAGATAAAGCTCCCAACAGAAAACCGTACATGCTGATTTTTTCTATCTTGTTTTTATGCAAAAGCATCGTTCCTATGGATAAGAATAAAAGAACTTCTATGACAGCATTATTGACAAGATGATACAAGCCCTGAAATGCGAGACCTGAAGAAAATGCCAAGAAAATGTAGCCTAGTTGGGATATACTACCATAAGCTAGAATGCGTTTAATGTCATCTTGTAATAGAGCAAGAAATGCCCCGACTATCATCGTCAATATGGCTAAAACAGATAACCAAGTTGAGTAGTATATTCCTAGGATTGTGTACATAGTTCGAATTATGACGTATACTGTCGTTGTAGTCATGACACCTATGAAGAATGCTGCTACAGGTTCTAATGATCCTGAGATAACATCAGGCTTCCATACGTAGAATGGAAATATCGCAATCTTTACACAAAAACTCAATAAGAATATCGAGAAAATTGTTTTTTGAACATTATCGTTAATATCAACTTTTTTTATTATGTCTGCTATATTAAGAGTTCCTAGATGAGAATATAATAGAGCAATTGAAATCAACATTAAAATAGCAGAAATAGATCCTACTATAAGATACTTAAATGCTGCTTCCAGACCTTCTTTTTTCGCAGTAAATCCAACAAGAGCGTATGTGGCTATGTTCATTATCTCAGTGAATACGAACATATTGAAAATGTCACCTGTGACTACGATACCAAGAGAACCCGCAACTGCTAACACTAATAGAGTGTAAAATTCTTTTATCCTTTCTTTTACAAGATTTAAAGAAAAAATAGCAATCATAAGGCTCAAGAATAGAATCAAAGTTGCTATGGTTGAAGAGAGTTTGTCAAAAACCATAACAATCCCAAATGGTGCTTTCCAACCACTTACAGCAAAAATTTTAGTACCGGAAGAAAAAACGTCCACAGATGTGAATAAAATAAAACACAAAGAAAGGAAAATCGATAGAATTGCCAATGCCTTGATGAATTTTACGTTCTTTATAGCTGGTAGTATGAAAGAAACACAAATGAGCAGTGGAATCGAATATGCGGCCAGCATTTAACTACCCCTTTAAATTTGATATTTTTCTGACATCGAGTGTCTTGAAATTCTTAAATATTCGATAACAAAGTACTAGCGCAAAGGCAGTTACACTCACATCGATAACAATGGATGTCAGCACTAAAGCTTGAGGCAATGGGTCGACTGCCGATGTTAAAAAATAACCTAGGTTAGATGGGGTAGCGATTGGAGGTATACCGCCAGACTTGTAACCGATTATGATCAGCAATAGGTTAGCCCCATTAGCCAGAATGCCCAAACCAATAACTTTTTTTATTATATTTGGTTTGAAAATAACTCCGTAAAATCCTATCACGATTAAGGTTATTGCGAATATGTGAATCATTCTTTTTCCACCATCGCGTAGATTATTAACATTAAACCGGAAGTAACAATGATCGTGCAAAAAATGTTTAAAGGTACTATGTAATCACCACTCCAAACTTTGAACAATTCTTGTGATTCTACGATAGGAGATCTAAAAAACAACCCAAAGAATACAAGAAGGCCTATACCCAAACCACCGAGTCCTTTTACAATGTTTAATGTTCTTTCATCCCAGAATTTTATTCCCATGACGATAAAGATTAAAGCTACACCTGTGGCAATTATTGATCCACCTTGGAATCCACCTCCAGGTGTCAAGTGACCAAAGATTGTTATGTTAAGGCCGAAGACTATGATAAAAATTATCAGTAGTTTACTTGTGGTTTTTTCTAGCATTCATAGTCCCTCCTAACATTATAGCAACTACAGCGACTGCGGCAGTGAACAGAATAGTTTCTTCCCCAAAAGTATCATATCCTCTATAATCCCAAGTTATAGCTGTCACTAAGTTGGCAGTTTTTATAGAAGATGATGGGGAATCCCTTAAATAGAATTCTGCCACTCTTTTCTCGATTGGAAGGTTGCCTACAGTCACAACTAAAATGAACCAGAATAAAATCAATAAGAGCAACGCTACAACTTTCATTCTTTGTACACCCCGATTTTTTTCAGAGCTATTATGAAGACTAACGTAGTTAAACCAGCTCCAACAGCAGCCTCTGTCATTCCAACATCAGGGGCTCTGAGTAAAAAGTAAGAAAGACTAGCAAAACTGTTACAGACTCCTAACAATATCGCAGCATGAATAAAATTCTTGACTTCAATGACTGCTATAGAAAATACAACCCACAACAAAAGAACTATCAACATCACTATCATTTTTTCCCACCCGTGTAAGGTTTTACTTTATTCTTATGCGCAGCGTGAGCGATCATGGAGTTTATCGTAGGTGAAACTATGAAAAGAAACAAAACAAGTATGAAAGTTTTAGTGAAGAGAGTCGAAGAAGTTTTTATCCCAACGGATAATATCGTGATATAAATTCCATAGGATATGAGACCAGAAGCATGAATCCTATTGTAAATATCCGGCATTCTGATTAAACCAAACGAACCGATTATTACCAATATCAAACCTATTAATTCTATCATTTTTCGACCAAGTATTTCGTTAAAGCATAAACACCCAATATCGAAAGAAATGCATATACAAGCGAAACATCAGTCATTAGGGTATTTTGTTCTGATAAAGCTTGAATGAACATGATTGAAACAACGATGGAATTAATGATACTCATTATAAGGAGTCTATCGAACAAAGTTGGTCCTTTGACTAACCTTATGATTGAGATGATTATACCTACTAACAAGATTTCATTTATCATTCTTTAACACCCATCATTCGTAAAAAATGTGATTCAAATTTTTTTACACCGTTGACATAGTTTTGATCGAAGACTATGCTATGTGAAACCAAGAATTTGTCCTTACTGTCTATTGCCACGGAACCAGGTAAGTTTGTGATCGAGAAAGCAATACAATCCTTAATCGTGTCTGAGTTTGTTCTCAGTTTAATCCCTTTTATGTTTGGTTGGATTCTTTTTGAAAAGATGAAATAAATCATGTAGCCAATAGCTTTCAGAAGTTCGATAAAGTACAAAGGAATAAACATTAGAAATTTAACGAAGTTAAACTTGTGGGGTTTACCAGAATAAACTATCTTCAGTACGATTCCAGCCGTGATAAGACTCACGATTAAACCAAATACAAAGATTTGCATATCATATCCAGATAGTAAAAGCCAGAATATTAATCCCAAAAGAGTTAGCATTAAGAATGACATAGTTTCATTCATGAGACTAAATTTAGTTCTGCGAAAGCTTAAGTTTAACTTCCATACGTCAGAAATTTAAAGTTGTATTGAATAAAATTTATTGAGATAATATGGAAAGTAAACTCGTCAAAGAATGGATGGAAAAAGGTTTGATGCCTTCCAAAGATTTTGAGTTCTTTACTAGGAGAGAGAACATTATCATTGGCAAGCAATTGAATCAACCTGCTCAAGTTGAATATAACTGTCCTTTCTGCGGTTTCTATGAGATAAAAACGATAGAGATGGAGAAAGGAAAGAGGAAGTTCAAGAGACCAGAGTTTGATTGTTCTAAATGTGGGAAAACGATAGAAGTTCCTAATTTAAGAAAGAAATAATTCATTTAAATTTCTGCAACACATTCATAAACGATGATAATCCCAATCTGTGAAATCTGCAAGGGCGGTAAATTACTCTGTGGAAGAAAATTCTGTCCAATCATTCAAAGGCTTAATTTCTGGAAATCTACGATTGAGAATGTGAAAGATTCTTTCTTTGGAACTAGTCCCCCTTCTGTTTTTGTCGGTAAATTTGGCTATCCTCGTGTTAATGTTGGAATTCTATCACCGCCGGTTGAAATCGAAAATGCAGAAAAACTAGACTCTCCAGAAATTTGGTATGAAGAGCGATCAACTATTAGAGAAATTCTGGATTATAGGTCAGAAATGATCAACTCAAGGACAATTTACAGTGTCAAAAAACCAAAAGGAAATCTTCTAGAGACCATGCAAGAACTGGCGATGGCAAAAGGGGCAACAGATGTTGAAGTGTGGTTGAAATCAAAGCCAAAATTCAGGTTCAGTGTGAATAATTTTACACCACCTATAGGCAATCCTGCCGTGATAAAAGAAGCAAAGATAGCAGAGAACGTTAAGATTCCTAGAAAAGTTGATGAAGTCGTTTCAGACACAGACATGAAAGCAACTGAAGCTACAATATCACTTTACTCTCATTCGATTCCAGTCTCAAAGATAGAGAAGATATTCTCAGTTGGTCTGCTTGGTTTACCTTTCCAAAGAAAGTTAGTTCCGACTAGATGGTCTATCACTGGAGTTGACGATATCATCGGAAAGGAATTGAGAAAAAAAGTAAAAAATTATCCTGGAATATCAGAGTTTCAAGTTTTTCACAACGAGTACATCGGCAATCATTATGAAATCATTCTCATTCCAGGCGCATACGAATACGAGTTGATTGAAGTAAAACATCCGAAGAGTGTTTGGAATCCAAACGGAACACAACCAGCGATATATTCAGACTATGAACCTTACTGGGGAAGGAAGGATTATGCCTCTGCAACAGCCGGAGCATTCTATGCTGGAAGATTATCTGTGCTTGAATATCTTGATGGAATAAAGAGACAAGCATCAATTCTAATCATCAGAGAAGTTTTACCTGAATATTATGCGCCTCTAGGAATATGGCAGTTTAGAGAAACTGTGAGAGGAGCGTTCGAGAACAAACCTGAAAAGTTCGATGATTTGAACCTTGCATTAAGGAACGTGAGCCAAAGATTAAAAATTCGACTAGAAGATGTCACTAAAGTCAGTAAACTTTTAAAAAAGCTCAGGGAGCAAAAGAAAATCATACGATTCTTCAAGTCTTCTAATCAAAGTTCGGTAGTATAAACCCATGAAACGGCCATTACTCTATTTTTAAATAGGGGAATCAAAAATATTATTATGATAATGAAAAAGCTTGTTTTGATCCCTATTTTTTTCTTACTGATTTCCATCGTCCAGAGTGTTCCGATTTGTACTCATGAAACTGATGGTGGTAATGAACCCAAGATTCCAGGTTCAATTGATATTTTTGAGACAACACTAAAGGATAATTGCAAGGACAGTAAAACATTGAACGAATACTATTGCTTATCAGAAAAGGCCAGCATTATCGAGACTTATGATTGTAGAGATGTCTGTAACTCAAATCATGCTGGATGCGTCTTGAACAAAAAAGATGAAGGCTATTGTTATTGCTCTATTTTACCTTTAGATTTAATCAACGTTATAACTTCCCCAATCTTCATTGTCATTGTCTTTGGCATGATAGTCGTAATGGTCTACGTTACATTCACTTTAATGAAAAAGAAAATGTTCGGTCAGCAAAAATATTGAAAAGCTTTAACCGACTTTTTTAATTTCTCCTTTCCTGGGAATGTTGAGTTGCAAAGTACCTCTGAATTCCCTTATGTAGCCGTTTGTTATCTCGATTAAATCTCCTTCTCCTATCTCATCGGTTTGTTTGCCCCACAAACTCAATTCTATTTTTCCAGTATCATCCTCTATGGTAGCAGTAGCAACTCGAGTTCGATATCCTAATTTCGTCATCACCTCTCTTGGCTCAGAAACATCAACGACTTTTGCAGTTATACTTATATTATCCATTCCCAACTTCAGTTCATTGATTTTCAATTTCTCCCTCCTCAAGTTCTTCGGTTGGTTCTTCTTCAATTTTTTCCTCAACTTCTTCTTTTAACCTTTCTTTTTTGGCTTTTGTCGCTTTTCCAACTTTTTTTTCCTCAACTTCTTCTTTTAAACTTTCTTTTTCAGCTTTTGTCGCTCCCCCAACTTTTTCCCCGATTGCAAACCTTGTGCTCACTTGATTTATTTTAATTTTACATTTTTCTCCTTTTTTTGTGTCTGGTACGAAAACGACAAAATTCTTAACTCTAGCTATGCCATCTCCTTTAGATCCGACTTCATTAATTTCAACGTCGTATGTTTCCCCTTCTTTAACTGGCTTTTCAAACCTGTCTCCGAAATCTCTTTCACCAAATCTTGGTCTTGAAAACCTTCTTTCCATATTTTAACCTCCTTAGTAACTACTCAGAAAGAACTGAGTAGAAATTTTAAGAATGAGATCCTTACATTACCACCCCAATTTCAATGAAGATTTTATTCAAAAATACATTTAAATAATTTTTCTAACCCACGTAAGTGAGTCCTTTTTCTTCTGCTTTTGCTTCTTCTATTATTTTCTTTCTGGACCTTTCATCGAACTGTCTGTAAAAATCTAGTACTGGCTTGCTTAAACTGGGTGACATTTCTTTCAAAACCATATCAAAATGTTTCATCGTCACTTCTTTTGCTTTTTTGTTTTCTCTTAACGCATGCATCGCTGCTTCTCTGCACAAAGCTTCTAAATCTGCACCCGAGAAGTTTTCAGTCTTCCTCACCAGAGTCTTTATATTCACTCCTTTCAGAGGCATGTCCTTTGTCTTTATCTCCAGGATCTTCAGCCTTGCCTTCTCATCCGGTGAAGGAACGAGGATTTGCCTATCAAACCTACCCGGTCTTAAGACAGCAGGGTCAAGCATGTCTGGTCTGTTTGTTGCAGCTAAAACAACGATATCATGTAATTCTTCTAAACCAGATAATTCTGTCAACATCTGGGAAACAATCTTCTCTGTTACATGTTCCCCATAACCCAAGCCTCTTCTCGGAACTAAGGCATCTATCTCGTCGAAGAATATAATCGTTGGAGCTACTTGTTTTGCCCTCCTGAACAATTCTCTAACCATTTTTTCACTTTCACCAACCCATTTTGACATGAGTTCAGGTCCTTTAATCGAGATGAAATTTGCTTTCGATTCTGTTGCCACTGCTTTTGCCAATAGAGTCTTTCCACATCCTGGCGGCCCATACAAAAGTACACCTCTAGGTGGACTTATGCCCATCCTGTCGAAACTATCAGGCATCGTCAAAGGCCACTCAACTGCTTCCTTCAATGCTTGTTTTACTTCTTCCAACCCGCCAATCCCAGACCATGGTACATTAGGTACTTCTATCAAGACTTCTCTCATGGCAGATGGTTCAACAATTCTCATCGCATAATCAAAATCTTCCTTTGTTACGTTTAACTTTTCCAATATATCTGACGGAAGCGTTTCCTCTTCTCTCCATTTTATCTTCGGTAATAATCTTCGCAAAGCATGCATCGCCGCTTCTTTTGTGAGAGCACTGATGTCAGCACCCGTGTAACCGTAAGTTATCTCTGCTATTTTATCTAAATCTACGTCTTTGGCTAGGGGCATATGCCTCATGTGAATTTGTAGGATTTCTTTCCTTCCTTTCATATCTGGTATGCCAATCTCAATTTCTCTATCGAACCTGCCTGGCCTTCTTAGAGCAGGATCTAGCAAGTTCGGAACATTCGTCGCAGCGATGACTATCACTTTTCCTCTAGCCTTCAACCCATCCATCAATGTTAACAGTTGTGAAACAACTCGACGTTCTACTTCACCGTGTACTTCTTCCCTCTTAGGAGCAATAGAATCGATCTCATCCAAGAAGATTATACTTGGAGCATTTTTTTCTGCATCTTCGAAGATTTTCCTTAGATTTTCCTCACTCTTACCGTACCACATCGACATAATCTCAGGTCCAGCGATAGAATAGAAGTTAGCTCCAGATTCATTTGCCACTGCTCTTGCCAATAGAGTCTTTCCACATCCCGGCGGTCCATGCAATAAAATTCCTTTCGGTGGCTCGATACCGAGTCTAGTGAACAACTCAGGATGTCTCAACGGAAGTTCAATCATCTCTCTGACTTTCTCAATAGCATCATGTATCCCACCCATATCTTCATACGTGACAGATGGTACTGCCCTCTGGTCAAGTTCAAATCCCTTTGGTAGTCTAGGTAAAATCTCTAATTCAGTCATATCTGTTATCCTTACTACCCCAGCGGGATCTGTATTAGTAACGACAAACCTAGTATCACCTGTTGGAGTAAAAGAAAAGAAATCTTCTATATCGATTCCCCATTCTTGAAATATACTTGGCATACCCATGTTATCCTTTTCTTTTACCACGGGTGAAGGAACTATAATATCGCCTTTAGTAAGAGGCCGATAGTAAATATTCTGTTTAATAAGATTGGGACTAACTTGTATAACAATTCCTTCTTGAGCAGGAGCGAGAGTGACTTTCTTTGCTTCTTTTACTTCAGCTTTCCTAACTTTGATATTATCACCAACACCAGCTCCAGCATTTTTCCTGACAAGACCATCCATTCTCATGATATTAAGTCCTGCATCTGATGGATAAGCCCTTACTGCGATTGCTGATGTTTTCCTACTCCTTTCTATCTCTATAACATCTCCTTCTCTAATACCAATCTTTTGCATAGTACCAGAGTCTAATCTAACAATACCCCTACCGAATTCTTCTCTTTGTGTTAATTCCCCAACCTTCAATTCAACATCAACTTTTTTCTCACTCATCCTCAACACACCTTTTTAATAATCTTTGTTGTTCTTCATTTAATAAAACATCGAACATATCCCATTTTATTTTATCCTCCCAATCCTCCAAGAATTCTTGCATCCTCCTCATATGTTCTCTCATGATTATGAAGAGCGATTGATCGACTTTAATGTGTGGAATCTCGTCTAGAAGACCATCCCTTTCGTAGACATATTTTCTTTCTTGTTTTTTTACTGTCTGTTTCCAACCATAGAGTTGTTTATAGAAACTATTCCTCTCTGTCCTGCTCTGAAACCTATCTGTCTTTACTGAGAATGTTATCAATACAGCTCTTCTTTTCTCAATCATGTGCATCAGTTAGTGTTTACATACACTATAACTATTATTACACAAGAAAGTTTTTAAACCTATCGCTTTCGAAAATGCTAGATTTTTTTCCATCTGTTCTTTAGTTTTTCTCTAATCTTTGGCATGCTCGTATATTCCATATCACTTTCTGGTAACCTGTGCGGCTGGAATGGTCCATGCATTCTCATGTAATCTGCAATCTCGTTTGCTTTTTCTCTAGCCCTATCGAATGATACATCCTTGAACAAATCTATTGGGTCATGAAGATTCCCATTACAGATGACGAAACCCAAAGCAACAACTCGAGGCGGTCCATCAAACCTTGTTGGAGTAGCATCTTCAAGGCCGACAGGCATCAAAGGTCCTGTATGACTTCCCCTGTTCCATCCCTCGACTAAGTATGGAAATGCATAAGGCTCAACAATCTCTCCGACATCAGGCAAATCATGCTGTGCTCTTACTATACAAACAGGATCATCTTTTCCTATATATTTTCCAGCGATCAATGACAATCTGGTCGTACTCGTTGCAGCGCAAATCAAACCATCGTTATTCCTTGTAATACTTTTTATAACATATCTTCCAGGAGTTCCGATGAACGCAAGAAGCTCATACATCTCATCTGGGCACTTAAATTCTATACATTTATTCTCAACGACATCTTGAACCTCGAAAGTAAAGCCTTCACTCATTACTGGAGATATAACCAATCCTGGGTTGGTGAAAGGATCTGCGAAAGTCCTGAATAAAGGAATGTTCCATGCACCTGGATCAGTCTTATCTGCAGCTAAAATAACCACAGGCTCGCTAGGTCTCTCTTCAAAACTCATTTCTGCAACACCAGGACCCATGCCTTTGACATTTCCAGAGAATGTATCCTTCAACATGTCTTGCCCTGCTCCATACAACTTCATACACTTGGCTTTCTTTGTACATAGGGTAAAAATATTCCATGCCAAACCATGTATTTTTGTGTCGTCAACAGGTTTCTTGTGAGACATTAAAAGCTCTAAGTCATCACCACAAGCAAAAACAAAATAATCTATTATTTCACCTTTTTTCTTTGCTTTTTCCAGTTCTTGTTTGGCAATATTAATCAATTCAGGGTGGACTTTGTTATGTCCACAATAACTACCTACATCTGCTTTAATCAAACTCAAAGTTATTTTCATATAATCCCTTGGTAGAAAATTATCATCCAGAAATATTAATGTTTATCTTTTTTTATTTGAAAGACTCTAAAGAGTCCTATAATATAATAGATGGATAGTTACATTGCCAAAAAAAGTTTATTTTCTCAAATTAATGACTCATTATCACTGACCATTAAAATATTTATATAGTGAGAAAACCCAAAATTAGTTACATGGAAGTGGATTTTTTTAGTGTAGAAAAAATTTTTTCATCAAAGATAAAGTTTATTTATAAGCTTTTTGAAAATAAAATTAGGGTTGGGGATAATAAGTGAAATTTATTCTGAATAGAAAGAGTTTGATGACGTTTGGGAAATGGAGTTTAGCACTTTTTTCATTGGTTTTACTTGGATTTTTTATTGTTCAATACATTATTCCTGCATTAGCAGGCACTCCAACAGCAACTAATGAGATCAACGTAACTCTGAATACTCCCGCAAATGGAGGTTATAGTAAAACAGCAAACATCAATTTTACATATAATATTTCTTGGAATACTGTTAGTGCAAATATTATTAATTGTAGTTTAATGGGTAATTTCTCAGGTGGTACTTGGACCAATTATTCATGGAATAATACACCGATCGTGAATAACGTTTTTAATGGTATTAATTATACGTTTTCAACAGACGGTCCTTACAGTTGGAATATTTATTGTTATAACATAACTTTAGGTACAGGAAATTATGGTACATCTAACCGAACTATAATATTTGATACAACCAATCCTGTTTTGAATACTACAACCCCCCGAGATAAACAATTCATTTCTGGAAATGACTCACAGTTATTCGAAGTTTATGTATATGATGTTAACTTGAATTTAGCTAATGTTTCGTTATTTTATCAATATTCTGGAGCAGGAACTTGGTCAGGATCAGTCGGAAATATGAATTGTTATGCAGGAAGTTCTTCCTCTCAGTTTATTTGTAATACAACTGTTAATGATCTTTGGGATAATATATTAATTGAAGGTACACAAGTGAACTATTACTTTGAAGCAACTGATAATGCGACCAATTTTGGTAGCAATGGTACATCTTCAAGTTATAATTATGTTAAAATAGATAGAACAGCTCCTGCTAATGCTTCAGCAGCTGAAAAAATCGCTTCTGGCACAGGATATTGGACACCTGGAGCAAATTATGGATTTCAGATAGATTGGACAGATACTGGAGGAAGTGGAGTAAGTACTGTTTA
>Ga0315296_10000199_pt1 | contig 56425 bp, 46 predicted proteins | sample YL17G14_18_MG_FD_203921 | JGI IMG/M metagenome (GOLD analysis project Ga0315296, IMG submission 203921) | Sediment microbial communities from Yellowstone Lake, YNP, Wyoming, USA - YL17G14_18 | ecosystem: Environmental > Aquatic > Freshwater > Lake > Sediment | place: USA: Wyoming | collected... | reverse complement strand
GCTCAGGCCAGTGTCAACGCAAGTAGCTTGGTGAACCTTGTACATGTTCACCTTGTAATGACCGTTGAACTCTGCATCATCGTCTCCAAACATGCCTTCCAACGGCGTCGAGTCGACTGCGATTCTTCTGCCTAGGCGTATTCTCCTCCGTGCCAGATTCCTTCTCAGCTCAATGACCATAAGATCCAGCATCAGGTTGGTTCCAGTCCTCCCGAGTCTCTTCCAAACGAAGTGATCGATCGTGCGTCGGTCAGGAACCTCAATCGTGCCATCGCTCTTCTCTCTGAAGCCGAGATTGCGCGGGATTGAGTCCTTCCAGGAGTTGTTCAGTTTCGTTTCTAGCTGCGTTGTGTGTCTCAGTCCCACCAGTCTCTGGTAGATGGCCGTACGAAGCATTGCGTCAAGTGGGTAATGGAAGTGTTCGAGGTCCTTGTAGAACGAGCGCAGCTCCTTTGTTATCGGATCTAGCCTTAAGAAGCTAAGGAACTTCGAAGCCTCCATTGGCTGCTCTGGTGTAGGATCAGAGAACCGAGCCCCTTCTCCGTCTTCGAAGATCGTATCTGAGAAGTCCGGAGCTTCTGGTTCCGAGCCGAAGAGTGAATAGCCTTCGGTCTGGAATGGGACAATCTCGGGCCCTTCTGAGCCAATTTCGTAGCTCATCAAGAAAGAATTAATAGCTTCGTGTCCGTATGGTTGCTCTGGGGTTGATATGCGCAATATATCGACCTCCTGGCACCGAGGTGTTCGCGCACCTCGGCGCCTCATATGATTCCCGTTGAGGCCCCGGCGGGAATCTAACCCGCAACATCTCGCTTACCAAAGCGAGTGCATTGACCAAATGCTTCGGGGCCTTTTCTATTGTTACCATTGTTACCTATATTGACTATCTACTATTTCTATCTTCTGTTACTATGACTTAACCCCTACTTTGGAGGGCAATGCGATAGTAATTAATACCAAAGAAACCATTATGGCATACGGAAATGAGACAATGCCAAAGATAGGTAAGTACGACTACCCGTTCTTCGGGCCGAGAATCGTGATCGAATCCATCGACAAGATTAGAGATTCGAAGGTGTCAACGATTTCGGGGGTGGCAGATGCCCTCGGTCATAAGACGCAGAAGAGTGGCGGCTTTCTCATGAAGATGGCCTCCATGAACAAGTACTATGGCGTAGTCAGCCGACGCGGGGATGCTATGGAATTCACATCCCTTGGCAAGAGAATTGCTTATCCTGCGGATGAAAATGAGAGAGAGGAAGCCATCTCTGAGATGGTTCTCAGGGTCCCGCTTTTCAGGGACCTCTATGAACGCCTTGGCGAGGTCTTCGATCGTGACAAGTTCTTCGTACATCTAGGCGAACTAGCTGGCGTCGATAGGGACGTTGCTACGGCCGAATCAAGTAAAATTAGAAACCTTTATGAGGAGGCGTTACCATACTTACGCAGAAAAGAAAGTTCAGTGCCTTCAGGTGTTGAAGCGAAGACGCAAAAGGTCGTGACACGTGTGGAAGCGGTCCAGCCAGGCTCGTTAAATGTGCCGGAAGGAATGATTCTTCTTGGCGAATATGGTAAGCCACCAATAATCGTCCCAGCCCAGGGACACTTCATCAATAGTCTGATCAAGTACTTGCAGGGAAAGGCAAAGTCCGCAGACGAAATGGAAGAACCTGAGAAAAAAAGCTAGAAACTCTCAGTCAGCTTATGTCTCGCGCATGATGTCTTCGACATGCGGTTCCAAGAATGGGGCGTCGATGGGATGCCCAGTAGATACCTTTTCGTTAGGGATGAGATAAGTCTTGTCTCTATGTTAGTGCGTTCAGTGTTGTCTACTCGGTGACCTTCTGGTTCTTGTGTCAGACGGTCGGACCTTGGGACTCTTCTTTCTCGACAAGTGCAACATCCTCACTTGTAAGGCCATAGAGCTTGTAGACGATCTCGTCAATCCTGTCATCTATCGCAGAGATCTGCCTGCTGATAGAATTTCTCTCGTGATCAGTCCTAGCCTCACCAAGTCTCGATGCAAGGTCCTTGATCATGTCGACACTTTGAACAATGTGGTCATAATCTGCTGTTTCGGAAGCGCCGATTTCGGGGAGATTGATAGGTATCTTCTCAAGATAGGTTTGATTCATGTCATCGGCTAGATAGTTGACACACCAGTAGTTGATCAATGAGGAATTGAGAAGGCCGACAAGATACTTAAGATCCGTCATTGAGTCCGTATTGGATACAACAGTCTGGAGTGTCTTCATGCCTGAGGAGTTCCTTCGCTCGTCAAAGGAGCATATGAGGCGCCTCTTCCATCTCATTTTCTGGATTCTAATGATCCATATCTTGGGGTGAGAATAGAAGGATACGACTTTGCTATCCGTGAGGCTCTTCTTGGTTACGTTCATCCCTTGCTTGACGTAATGCCTTTCTACGTCCGCTGGAGTAATCATGAAAAAGTCTCCTCTTCGATCTTGTTGAAGGGCAAACTTGCTTCCTTCCTCTCCACGCGAGATTCTATACTTTTCCTTAAGTGCCCCAAGGCGAGGATTCCTCTCCAACTTCGCAATCAATCTTTGGTCCGCCTCCGATGACAGGTAGCCCACAATTAACCCAGGACGACCGATCCAGATTGCCTGAGGAACGACATCATCAGTTGTCCAGATCGACCGTTCAAACCTCGAAAGGCGTTCCTCAGATGATACTACGAACCTACTGACCTTGTGGTGCGCAATCCGATTGGCTTCATTGTCCGCTGAATTGACAGCAGTAAACACTAGGCACCAAGTGTCTCGTACCTTGGAGAAGACTGGCCCGGTCTCAACGAGCTCCTTAACGATTGTGTTCTGGAGCAACAACTTTCTCGTAGATAGGTGGTCGTCCTTGCGCAGGAATGTATCTGGAGTGATGTAACCGAGCAGTCCGCCGGGCCTTAGTAGATTGAGTGCTCTTTCGATGAAGATTGCGTAGGAGTCTACGGTGCTTCCTTGGGCTGCCTTGTATGAATTTCGGAAGTACTCGAGCTCCTCCTGGGAGAAGGTGGCACCCCAGGGTGGGTTGCCGACGACAGCGTCAAAACCTCCCGATGCCAGAATCCCTGGGAACTCCCTTTTCCAATCAAAGACATTAATCCGCATTCTATCGTCTTCCGAGAGACCAATGCCCTGCTGGGCATGGAAGAATGATGGACCAATCAGAGAATTGCCGCACTTTATGTTACCATCGATGTCCGGCAGTGCCCGTTCATGGAAGAGTTTCTGGTTCCGCTCCACTGCGTCACCTGGCGTCTGTTCAAGGACCTTCAGGAGCAACGAAAGTCTGGTGACTTCGACGGCCTGAGGATCGATGTCACAGCCGAAGATGTTGTTCAACAATATCCGTTTCCGCTCAGACGTTGTCAGAAACCACGTTTGTCCAAGTCCTTGCACGATCTCCTTTTTGTGTTTTCGTGTGCCATCGCTGAGATAGTACTGTAGATGCCAGTCAAGGAGCTCCTGATAAGCCTTGATAAGAAAAGTCCCGGAACCACAAGCTGGGTCTAGGATTCTAAGTCTGGAAATCTCTTCAGGTTTCTTGTCTTTTAGCATAGTGCGCAAAGTGCTCTTGATAATATGCGATACAACAGGTGTTGGTGTGTAGTAGACGCCACCGGATTTCTTCACCTCTGGCTTTTCCTCTACTGTTGCTTTGCCGGATGGCAGGAGGCGGATTACTCTTCCGAGGAACTGCTCGTAGACCTGGCCTAATATTTCGGCTGGAAGTATCGAGAATTCGTACGGGCATTCCGGATAATATAGGCCACTCACGATTTCATTCAGTACTTTGTCATCAATCTTCAGTCTGGGCGTTAGAGCATCTGGGGAAGAGGCTCGTCCCTTCTCTGCCTTGAAATGGAATACCCCCGAGTTGTACTTCTCATCTGCCAACCGGAAGAATTCCTTGAGATGGTCATATGAGTCGGGTCCATTCAAGAGTGCTCGTAGCTTCCCATAAGTTTCTAGCCCTCTGTCCTCGCAAATCCTTAGGAAGACTATTCGGTCAATGATGGCCTGTACCGCGAAATTGAGCTCCTTGGCGCTGACTTCATTCCTCAAAGCAATGTTTCGAGCTAGCTTGTCTCTCCAGACTTCAATCTCTGAGAGAAAGAGATCATCGACCTCGGCAGTCCCCTTCTTCCTTTTTGAACTTTCTGCGTATCTATCGAAGTTGCCCTTGAGAATGGCATCCTTTGAGAATACAGAAGCAAGAAATCCCCATTGCGTTCCCAGCTGTGTGTACGGAAAGTTGGCAACTCTCGCAGTTGAAGGCATATCGGATGGTCGCGGAGGTATCCTAGTATCGTAGACTGAGAACTCCTCAAAATTCGTAAGAATGGAAAGAGGTAGTTTCGTGTTCCAACCATATCGACGCAGTTGGAGAGCCGCCTCGTTGTCGGTACTGATGTCAACGGATGGTTTCTTCACCTCGACAAAGAACTTCCTTACTCCCCCAATTTGACAGCAGTAGTCAGGGGCTTTTGCAGTCCCGCTGATTCTTATTGCATCCTCGCTTATCACTTCTTTGTAGGCTTCGGCGTATCCTTGCTTGTTCTGAACGTCCCAGTTAAGTAGCTCCAGGAGAGGCTCTATGAACTCTCTCTGGAGTCGAGCTTCTTTGTAGGGATGACGAATGTAGGAATCACGGTGTTCCTCGTACTTCCTGACAAGATTGATTAGATCATCCGGAGGGTTGACCTGGCTAAGCCCCTGATCCTTGTTCAATTCGGATGAGATGATTGTGCCCTAGCCGTAATCTGAATCTGCTCAATTATCCTTTCGTCAACGAACTTGCAGTAGTTGTTGACTCTGTCATACGGTCGACGATTTCGTGGCACTGCGTCCGACTTCGAGGGAGGTTCAGTCATCGGGTTTCAAATACTTCGGATGTCCAGTTCTGCTAATTGGCAACCCTCATCGTGATGCTGGCCAGCTCAAGAAAATTATAAATACTCAGGAGGACATACTGACATTTGTCTGACAAAACCGCCGATATTGTCGGACGACAGAAGGCGGCCAGATGGTCGAGTCGGAGAGAGTCACAATCAGGTTGCCCAACGAGAGGATTCAAGCTCTCCAGGCGCTCGTGGACCAGGGTAAGTTCTCCACGATTTCCGACGCCATAAGGGCCGCGATAGACAAGTTCGTCGAGGGCGAGTTCACGCCCGAGTACATTGAGAAAATCACGGTGGAATTGCCAAAGGGAAACGTAGTGAATCTGAAACAACTGGTGCAAGAAGGAGATTCGGTTTCTGTCGACGACGCGATCAGGAACGCAGTTCGCGAATACATAAGGAAGAGAGTGTCCAAAGCGATGGAAGAGCTGGAAAGGTGACGCTCTAGAACACGCGCAGGGATGGGTACACGTGATCGCACACGCATACGCACGAGCTACGGCTATCAAGGGAGGGCTCCTAGCATGCTAGATAAGCTGGTGAAAGAGGCCCTTGAGAGTGGATGCGATCTCGAGGCGCATCTCTCTCCGAAGATGTGCGTGATTGGCTGCGGCGGCGGAGGTTCCAACAGCGTCCACAGGCTTGGAAGGCTTGAGCTGGAAGGCGTTGACACCATCGCGATCAACTCGGATAGGTTCCATCTCGCGAGGATCGATGCGGCGAAGCGGCTCCTGATAGGAGAGCACGTGACCGGAGGCTTCGGGACTGGTGGAAACCCAGCTCTCGGCGAGAAGATGGCCTACGACGAAATCGACAAGATAGACGCGCTCGTGAGAGATTACGACATCGTCTTCATTACAGCTGGCATGGGCGGCGGAACGGGTACGGGCTCAGCACCTGTTGTCGCCGAGACCGCGAGGAAGCACGGCTCCATAGTCGTGTCCCTCGTCACACTTCCATTCGACATCGAGAGGAGTCGGTTGAGAACTGCGCTCTTGGGCATCGCGAAATTGAAAGAGCGGGCACACAGCACGATAATCCTAGACAACAACAGATTGCTAGAGATAGTGCCGAAGCTGCCCGTTGAGCAGGCCTTCATGGTGATGGACCAGCTCATTGCTGAAGTGATCAAGGGGATCACTGAGACGATCTGCCAAACGAGCATGATCAACCTGGACTTCGCGGATTTCCGGAACGTGATGTATCACGGCGGCGCCTCGACCGTCCTGTACGGCGAGAGCGAAGATCCTGAAGAAGTGGTGCGAGACGCGCTCAACAACCCCTTGCTCGATGTCGATCTTGAGGGAGCAACTGGCGCCCTGATACACATCACGGGCGGCCCCTCCCTCTCCCTGAGGAAGACCTACCAGGTCTTCAACGGGATCACGAGCGAGCTCAGCGATAGGGCGAACGTGAAGTTGGGCGCCCGGATCGAGGACGACTTCGGAGGCAACATAAAGCTCATCGGAATCATCACGGGCATCACCTCGCTTGGAGCCGTTCAGAGACTCCCAGATGTGGATTCGATAGATTATGGCATGAGCCCGAACGCGGACTCCATCGACATGTTAGGATGACTTAATTCCTCCCCCCAAGAAAGGAAACCCACAACAACCAACAAAAAAACGAAATTGAGCCCCTTACCGTAACCTGAGGGGCTCCTAAACTTTCTTCGTTCGCTTCTTCTTCGGCAAAGCGCCATCTGTCGCCTTCGTCACCGCGCCATCGAACACGCCCATCATCGTGTGGAACTCCCAAGTCGACGGAACGGATCTCGCCATGAGCCGCCTGAACATCAGCTTCGTCTTCTCCTTCTTGTGGGGCGGGTAGTCAATGGAGTCCAGGAGCATCGAGAAGTACTCGTAGAGCTTCTCCTTCTCGAGTTCTCCAGCGACTCTTGGTCCCCAGCCCTCGACGCCCATTGCGAAAAGCTCGTAGAACACGATTGCAGCCGCGTGGCTTATGTTGAGTATCGAGTAGTCGTCGCTGGCCGGGATGGTTATCAGGAAGTCGCATTTCTTCAGAAGCTCCTTGTCGAGTCCGAAATCCTCTCGACCGAAGAGCAGCGCGATCCTGCCCTCCGAGCCTTTGACCTTCTGTGCGAATTCTCGGGGGGACATCGAGATCCTTGAGAAGTTCTTCTCGTTTGTTGTGTCAACGCCGGAGGTGGCTGCGATGAAATCCACGTCCTTGAGCGCCTCCGACTCTGAAAAAAGGGTCTTGGCGTTCCTGAGGATGTCGATGCCGTGCATCGCCCTCTTTGTCGCCTCTTCGCCAACGGCGCATGGTCTCACCAAGACGAGGTCCGCAAGCCCGAAGTTCTTCATTGCTCTGGCGACCGCGCCCACGTTCCCATCATTTAGTGGTTCGACCAGCACTACCCTGAACTGTGGCACGAGACCAGCACAGATAACCTAGATATTTAACTCTGTAGCAGATAACGCTGGCGTGCAAGAGGAACGAAGGATAGCCATCAAGTTCGCGTATGACGGGAGTCATTTCTACGGATTTCAGAGGCAACCCGACAGGACTACAGTGGAGGGCTCATTGGTGAACGCGCTCTTGAGAGTCGGTGCTATCAAATCGTCTCGTGAATGCGGTTACAGAAGCTCGAGCAGAACTGATAGTGGAGTCAGTGCGTTCGGGAACATCATCTCCTTCAAGACCCGTTTTCCTCTGAAGGAATTGTGCTCTGCCGTGAACTCCGAACTGGAAGATGTCTGGGTGTATTCGGCTGTCGAGGTTCCCGAAAGCTTCAATCCCCGAGCCGCAAGGCAGAGATGGTATCGGTACTATCTGGCGAAAGGGTCTCAGAACCGGTCGCTGATGGATGAAATCGCAGCGAAGTTCGTCGGTGTTCACGATTTCTCAGGATATGCCAGAAAGGACAAGAGAAACCCGATGCGCAAGATCGATTCCATTGACATCTCGGATGAGGGCATGTTCTATGCGATAGATTTCAGGGCTGAGAGTTTTCTGTGGAACATGGTGAGGAGGATTGTCTGGATGATCAACGAGGGTAGCTCCAGCCGGATCCCTCTGGGGGCAACTGGCCCCCAGCCCGAAAAGAAACCCTCGCGCGTCGGTCTCTCACCGCCCGAGTACTTGGTGTTGATGGAAGTGGATTGCGGGATCGAATTCCCGGTCGATAATTCCGCAACAAAGGCGATATCGATTGACTTGGAGCGCAGAATTCGCGATTCAGCGATGCACGTCGCTTTCGGCTCGCGCCTTCAAATGCTCCTCAGGTCCGACCGCCGTTTCCAGTGAATGTTGATATTGCGGCAGACCAGTATCCTGTCCCGCATGAGGATTGCCGTAACCGGCACCCCGGGGGTGGGCAAGACAAGCGCGTGCTCCAGAGTGAGGAAACCACCGGTCTATCACGTGAACGGCCTCGTCGAACTGTTCGGACTTGCGAACGGCTATGACCGGAAGAGAAGGACAAAGGAAGTCGATGTGAGGAAGCTGGCGAAAGCCATCGACAAGGGCATCAAGGGCGACATGATTCTCGAGGGTCACTTCTCGCACATGCTCGGTGCCGACCTGGCGATTGTACTCAGGTGTTCTCCGAAGGTGCTGGAGAGGCGGCTGAGGAAGAAGGGTTGGTCGGACGCCAAGATCAAAGAGAATGTCGAGGCTGAAGCAGTAGACGTGGTGCTAGTAGAAGCGCTCGAGAACGTGCCCGAGGTATGCGAGATCGACACGACCGAGATGACCGACAAGCAGGTGGCCAGAGCCATCGAGAAGATAGTTGCTGGAGAAAGACAGAAATATCGTGTTGGCAATGTTGACTGGAGCCGGGAGGTTTTGAGCTGGTTCTAGACAACTATCGTGGGGAAGCAGACAGGATACTCTCACCGGCAGCTCAACGCCTCAGCTCGATCAACCCCAACTACCTCTCGTTGATCTCTCTTGTCCTGGCGATATCTGCCGCCTTGTTCTTCTTGATCGATTGGGACCAGTCGCTGCTCATTGCCGCTGTGCTGATTGTCTTGAGCGGGCTTTTCGATGCTCTCGACGGCAAGGTAGCCAGAATATCATCCAAGGCCTCGAAACGCGGGGATTTCGTTGACCATGTAATCGACCGCTACTCGGACGCGATCTTGTTGAGTGCAATCGCGCTCAGTTCCCTGTGCCCAGTTTCTTTCGGGCTCTTCGCTGTCGTCGGCGTACTCCTTGCCAGCTACATGGGCACACAAGCCCAGGCGCTGGGTCTGGGGAGGGAGTACCGAGGGATTCTCGGGAGGGCAGACAGGCTCGCGGTGCTGGTCGCCGTGTCTCTGGTCATGTACATTTTCGCGATGGCAGGCAGTGATGCGATGACGGACATACTCGACTACTCGCTTCTGGCCTGGATGATGGTGTATTTCGGCCTGGCGGGAAACATAACCGCGCTGCAGCGCGCGTACATGATTTGGAAATCATTGCCCTGACTTGAACCGCTTTCCCTTGATTCTGTAATATGAGAGCGGGTGCTTGATCCGGTTGCAAAGGCCGTCAGGATTGAAGCATATGCCGTAGCTCTTCATAGTGCTGCATTCGGGCGGTGTGTATTCCGTCCCCGAGATCTCCCCCGTGATGTGGTCGACCTGATACCTGCTCTTCTTCTCGTCGAAGTCAGGGGCTGAGGAAAAAGTCTGGATGATCTCTTCCGAGTCCATGCCGAGGGTGTGGAGGAAGGATACGAGCGCGAATCTGCCCGTGTGCGGGACGTTCTCCCCGGCCCTGGTCATGTCCAGGATTTTTTTCATGCACGGTGGGAACCTGACAATGCTCAGCCTACCCATCGCCTCGGTTTTCTGTTGCCGCTTCTTCTCTTCCAGGATGTCCCTGATCTCTGCGATCTCCTTCGCGAAACTCTCAAGGATGCTGTCATTCACTGGGAGCGGCAGCTCAGAGGATATCTTCTCCGTGATCATCTGCTCGACCACTCTGATCAGCCTGTATTTGTTCACTTGGACTTTCCCGCTCCGCAGTTTCTGGTTGACCAGCTTCCAGGACTTGCTGCGCATCGACGCGGAGAACCTAAGGAAGTCGGCGAAATCAATCGAGAACCCACCGTCGTCGACTGCGACTTCGAGTCCGAGCTCGTCCGCGACCTTCATGATGAATGATGTGTCCTCGTTTTTCAACCTCTGATTGGCTTTCTTCGCTTCGGCTATCGCATATCTCCGAACGAAGGCAGGGTCTGCGACGGCGGAGACTATCATCCTCGCGATCGGGTAGCTCAGTAGTTCGTTCGTGGCATCAACCTTCGAGGCGAGAGGGTGGTCATCTATCGAACCATCCTCGAGGATCTCCATCACCCGCTCCTTTCCCTGAAACCTCGCACGTTCATAGGCCATGCTCGAGACGAGCTGGTCCAGGGTAACCCCTGAGTCTCTGAGTTCCTTTGCAGACTCCTTCAAGAACGGGTACTTCGCAGCGGTCGCGATCTCCAACAGGTCCCCCCGAGGCGCTACTCAAATCGAGCGCAGTCTACAATAAACTGTCTGCTACGTCTCGTATACGTTACTCACGGCTAGGTGAAACTGCGCCGACTGAAGCGCCTTCGGCTCATCGAAGAGCGCCCACAGCTCCCGGTGGTCGCTGAACGGGCGCTTCCTAAGGATCGACATGGCCCTCTTCTTGCCGATTCCAGGTATAGCTTGGAGCATACCGCTTGTCGCTGTGTTCACATCAGTCGGATGAATAACGCCCGACACGCTCCTGAATCCTCGTCCGACGACCGCAAGGTCGAGTTGTCTCCCGAGATCAATCGCATACGGGATCGACACCAGGATCGGATAGGATCCTACCTGCCTGCCATAGGTCCTCCCGCCTTCCCGGACCTCGGAGTACACTGCTCTCAATATGGTCCCATCAGGGATCAGTTTCTCGAGCATGGGTCCATCGATTTCGGTCCTCACCGTCTTCTTGAACCTCTCGAAGTCTCTTTTCGAGCGTACCCCGGGGAAATCCGTCCTGGACGGGATCACTTGGCGGATGTTGATCCTCCTGACGAGCAATCCTTCTCGAAGCACTGCTCTCAAGAACTCCAAGTTCAACATGTAGGTGTCTTTTGTCTCGCCTTCGAGGCCGCACACGAAGTTGAGTCCAGGCAATACGAGCGGGAGGCCCGAGGGTCCTCGTTCCGCGCCAATGTCGTTGATCAGTCTGATGGCCTCCAGCGTTTGCTCGGCCGTTGCGTTCAAGTTGTTCGCCTTTGCCACCTTGGGGTCGGCGGATTCCAAGCCGAAGGCAAGCACATTGCCGCTTGTGCAATGCTCGGCTATCGCTTTCGTGATCTCTCTCGACTCCGCTGGGTGCTCCGCAATTACTGCCGGGTTCGCGTTGTCGAGGTGGAAGACCTTCGGGTCTGCGACCTGTCTCACTCCCTTCAGCAACTTCGAGACCGCCTCCGGGTTCGGTCTCGGGTTGTCCGATTTGCCAGTCTCGCCGGACATATAACAGTAGACGCACGATTGGGCCCCTAACCTGAAGTTGCGGACTCCGGCCTCCTTCAGCGCCAGGACCTCTCTCAGAATGGCTTTCGGCTCCCTGAACTGCACGTCTCCGAACAACGGTTCAATGCAGAACCTGCATCCTCCAGTCAAGTATCTCACACAGCCTCGGTACATCTGGACTTCGGCTATCAGCGGTCCCCAGTGGTCGGGGTGTTGCACGCATGCGGCTGATCCTTTGACCAGCCATTCGTTCCACTCGGAATTCGTCCTTCTCCTCTGAACGAAATCCCCAGATGCGACCAGGTCATGCGCCGAGGCATCGAAGTCGTAATCGGCGATGTGGTCGAACGACTCGCTGAGGCCCTTGGGGAACCTGTCGGCCGCGACACCGAAGCTCGCGATGGATACTCCGGCGAACGCTCCTGTGATTGTGAGAAGTTCTCTGTCGCTGGCGGGCATGCCTCTGAGGTACTTCCCCGGTACTGAGATATTCCTGATTATTGCGAGAAGGTCGTAGCGGTCGAGTCGAAGATCATTCGCCCGCCACTGGTCGATGGTATGGTACTGGACCTCTGCCCCAGCCGATGCCAGTGCACCGAATGCGAGCCTTGCGTATGGTGAAATGAACGGGGGCACGCCCAAGCAGGCGGGCTCGTCCGTGTATCCGTCAAGAACCAGAGCCCTCATCGCCGTCATGAAGCGTTTTTCCCGGATTATATGTTCCGTTCTCGTCAGCCGTCTGACGTTCTCGTGTCCAGGGTCCTGTCAATATCATTCCGCTTACATTCAAAACGTATTAATCGGCGGAATCCTTCTCCGTTTGTCGGATTTGAGAAATCCCGTTGACGAGTTTCGAAATTGAACGAAAATCGAGGGGTAGATTCGAATGGCTAAGAAATCCAAACCGGTTAAGAAGACGGCCGCGAAGAAGGCTCCTGCCAAGAAGGCGAAGCCAATGGGGAAGCCACTTGAGAAGGTCTCGGTGGAGCAGCTTCTGAAAAAGGCATACGAGCCCGCTAGGCTCGCGATGATCTATCACCCGTTCTACGAGGGGAAGATCGAGATTGTTCCGAAGTGCGCTGTCTGGGACTTCAGCGCCTTTGCGATCTGGTACACGCCCGGTGTGGCGGAGCCGTGCAAGGCGATCAACAAGGACAAGGACCTGTCCTACATACACACGAACAGGTGGAACACCGTCGGTGTGATCTCGGACGGCACGAGGGTGCTAGGACTTGGGGACATCGGTCCCGAGGCCGGCATGCCCGTCATGGAGGGCAAGTCGCTCTTGTTCAAGTACCTGGGCGGCGTGGACGCGTTCCCGCTCTGCCTCGGCACGAAGGACCCCGACAAGATCATCGAGACCGTCAAGATACTTCAGCCGTCGCTTGGCGGCGTTAACCTAGAGGATATCTCGCAGCCGAAGTGCTTCTACATACTCGAGCGCCTGAGGAAAGAGTGTGAGATACCCGTCTGGCACGATGACCAGCAGGGTACGGGCACGATCGTCGCCGCGGGCGCGATCAACGCAGCGAAGGTGGTCGGCAAGAAGCCAGCCGAGATGAAAGCTGCTTTCATCGGCGCGGGCGCAGCGAACATCGCAATCTCAAGGATCATGCATCTCGCGGGCTACAAGTGGGAGAACATGGTCATGAGTGACTCCAAGGGCACGCTCAACATGAGCAGGTGTGACGAGGTCAGAAGGGAGTACAAGGAAAAGCTGTTCATGTGCGAGCACTCCAACAAGGAGCAGGTCATCGGCAGCCCCGATGTGGCACTGAAGGGCGCGGACATACTCGTCGCCGCATCAAAGCCCGGACCAGGAACCGTGAAGCCGGAGTGGATCAAGGGCATGGCAGATGATGCGATAGTCTTCGCCACCGCCAACCCAATCCCCGAGATATGGCCCTGGGAGGCGCTCGAAGCGGGCGCGAAGGTCGTCGCGACTGGCAGATCGGACTTCCCGAACCAGGTCAACAACTCGCTCGGCTTCCCCGGCATTTTCAGGGGAACGCTTGACGCGAAGGCCAAGACCATCTCAGACACGATGTGCGTCGCTGCGGTCATGGAGATTGCCAAGACAGCAGAGGACAACGGCATCAACGAGAACTACATCGTGCCGACGATGGACGAGTGGGAGGTCTTCCCGAGAGAGGCTGCTGCGGTCGCGACTGCAGCGGTGAAAGAGGGCATCGCGCGCGAGAAGCTCAGCTACGATGAGTTCTACAAGAAGGCTGAGGTCATCATCAGGCGCGCGAGGAACCAGACCAAGATGCTGATGAAGACCGGATTCATCAGGCCCAGACCTAAGGCCTGATCGCCAATCCTCTCGACTCAAACCCCTTCCGAAACCCTATTCTTCCTCAAAAAACCGGGCAATGTCCTCATATCGAGTTAGCTTCTTGACACCGCAGCTTAGAGCAATCCCATCTCAACTATCTCTGCGCTCTGGACACCGGGGACGGATGTGAGCGCTGCCTCCACCTGGTCAGCCCCGCCCTTTTTGTCGTCCATAACGATGAGCACGTGAAGCGCATTCAGCCCGAATGCGAGCGGCCTCTGCTCAGATGCCCTCAGCCTCGCGCCTTCGGGGAGGGCCTTCTCGATGTCGTTCTTCAATTTGTCGAGGTCGGTCTCGAGCCCCTCTGGTAGTATCCGATACTGCAATCCAACCTCTCCCACCAAAAACACCTCAGGGTCCTACAAACCCGCAATCGGGGCACTTGTAGTGAACGCTCTGGTCCCTGCAGTTCATGCACCTGCCGATCACTGCCTTCCCGCAGTTCGGGCATGGGAATGTCGTCTCGGTCTTGCGGACCAGACGGACTCCGCATGAGCTGCATATCTTCTCCTGGCCAATCAAGTCTCTTCGACCTCAGCGCTGAGGTAACGACTCCGTATATATAATGATAATAGTGCGACCGTGTGGGCGAACCCGAGCAGGAAAACTAGATACGAATCGGTTGCGATTCGGAATGGCATATCAGGGGGAATGCAGTATGAAGGGAATCGTTGCGTATGACAGCTACTACGGAAACACCAAATTGGTGGCCGAGGCTATTCTCGAGCAGATGAAGGCAGAAGGCCATGACGGCGAGCTCAGGAACGTGAAGGAGGACTATCCATCACCTCCCCAAGGTGATTTCGTGTTCGTGGGCTCCCCGATCAGAATGGGGTCCGTGACTAGGAAGACGAAGCGGTTCGTGAAGAAGCTTGATCGCGATGCTTGGAAGAACAAGCCGATTGTCGTGTTCACCACCAATGCGCAGATGCCGAAAGCGGATGTCCCGGAGAAGGAGAAGAAGTCCGCTGAGAAGTGGATTCTCAATGGAGCTCTGAAGCTGCGGGATCTCGCCAAGGGCCTCGGGCTGAGCGCAGTTGACAATGTGCTTCGTGTCGAGGTCAAGGACTCGAAAGGCCCGTTGGTCGATGACGGTTTGGCGAGGACGAAGCAATTCACGCACGAATTCTTGCAAGGGCTCAAGAAGTGAGAGCCAGTCGTCGAATCTCGCTGCAATGCATGGGATTGCCACCCATCCAATGGCAAGGTCTCGCAATCGAAAGGTTGAAAGAACTTTCCCTGAAATCGAATTTTATCGTCCCGATATTAATTAACAGGCGACGAGAAATGTACGAAAAAGGACGTGCACTGACAAAAAGGTAGAAATCCGAGAAATCATTATATAGGACGAGCGACTACACGCCCTGCTAACGCAGCCTAGGGTATCCATGCCGCCCAGGGCCCGTAGCTCAGCTAGGTAGGAATCTCATGCATTCTCCATGTGTAAGACTCCCTAGAAAGAGCATCTGCCTTTTAAGCAGGTGGCCCGGGGTTCGAATGACTATGCCTCACAGACTAGTCTCGGAAATCCCCGCGGGCCCGCCAAGCGTCATGCAAGGGTCGTTGCAGGGGATGGTGTGGATTAAACGCTTCTCGTCACAGGACCCCAGGTTGTCGAGGTGAACTCGAATGGCCGAAGAATTTAACGTCTTGGAGCATGAGCTCGTTCCTGAGCATCATCTCCTGCCGGAGAAGGAGGCCGAGAAGGTCATGAAGGAGCTGAAGCTCACGAAGGACCAGCTTCCGAAGATAAGGTTGGCGGACCCGTGCATTCGCGCGCTGGACGTGATCGCGGGCCCGGTGGAAGAGGGAATGGTAGTGAAGATCGTGAGGCGGAGCGCAACAAGTGGCGTGTTCGTCTGCTATAGATTGGTGGTAAGGGGGTGAGCCCTTGAGAGAACTGGTTGAAACCTATTTCAAGGAAAGAAGTATTGTAAATCATCACATAGCGTCGTACAATGATTTCCTGCCGACCATAGATCATCCGAACAGCAGGATGCAGAAGATCGTGGACAACGTCCGATCCTCGCCCGACGAGATGGAGCGGGGAATAATCAAGCTCGACCCAGACCGCACAGAGGGCAAGATAATCGAGATTCACATCGGTCGGAAGCGGGACGAGAAGACAGGCCAGGTGGACTCGAACGCGAGGCCCACCATATCCGTCGGAAGGCCGGTCATAAAAGAAGCTAACGGCGCCACGCACGACCTCTTCCCAATGGAGGCGAGGCTGAGGAATCTCAACTACTCGTCGCCTATCTGGCTCGAGTTCGCCCTCGTCGAAGACGGGATCGAGAGGGAGCCCGAGAAGGTTCACATCGGGGACCTGCCCGTCATGGTCAAGTCGAAGAAGTGCAATCTTCACAAGGACAACATCGAGACCGACAGGGAGCCGACCCTCGAGGAGCTGGACAAGTTCCTCGTGGGCATGGGGGAGGACCTGTGCGATCCTGGCGGATACTTCATCATCGGCGGGACCGAGAGAGCCCTGATATCACTGGAGGACCTCGCGCCGAACAGGGTTATGGTCGAGCTGAACGAGAGGTACGGAACGAGCCTGCATGTCGCGAAGGTCTTCTCTCAGAAGGAAGGATACAGGGCGCTCACCCTGATGGAGAAGAAGAAGGACGGCATGCTTGTCGTGTCAGTCCCAGCAGCCTCCGGACAGATTCCATTGATAGTATTGATGAAAGCCCTCGGCATGGAGAGCGACGAGGCGATCTTCAAGGCCATCGTTTCCGACTCTCAGATGGCTAACATCGTCTACGCCAACATCGAGGAGTGCCAAAACAAGAAGCTCTACCCGCCGAACGGTATCTACACCACCGAGGACGCCATACTGTTCCTGGAACGCAAGTTCGCAACGGGCCAGGCCAAGGAGTACAGGACGAAGAAGGTCGAGAGCATCATCGACCGGTCTCTGCTCCCGCACTTGGGCGACACATCGGAGGTTCGTCTGAAGAAGGCCATCTTCCTGGGCAGAGTCGCGAGGACCATACTCGAGCTCGAGCTTGGTCACAGGAAGGAGGACGACAAGGACCACTATGCCAACAAGAGGCTGAAGCTCGCAGGCGACCTCATGGAGGACCTTTTCAGGGTCGCGTTCACCAACCTCATCAAGGACTTGAAGTACCAGCTGGAGAGAGGCTACACCCGAAAGAAGGGTCTGAAGATCTCCTCCGCGATAAGACCCGACCTGCTCACACACAGACTGCTGCACGCGTTCGCGACGGGGAACTGGGTCGGCGGCCGGGCGGGCGTTTCGCAGCTGCTGGACAGAACTTCGAACATGAGCGCGTTGTCACACCTCAGACGGGTGACTTCGCCATTGACCAGGAGCCAGCCTCACTTCGAGGCGAGGGACCTGCACCCCACTCAGTGGGGAAGGTTGTGCCCGAACGAGACTCCAGAGGGGCAGAACTGCGGACTGGTCAAGAACTGCGCCCTGATCATCGACGTATCCGAGGGATACGACGAGAAGGAAGTAATCTGGCTCCTCAAGGACCTGGGTGTCAAGGACGTCGGGGAGCAGCAGACGACCGAGACCAGAGTGTACGTCAACGGTGACCTGATAGGGCTTCATGACAAGCCCAAGGAGCTCGTCGAGGAGATTCGACAGAGAAGGCGGTCCGGGCTTCTGTCCCACGAGGTCAATGTGCGTTTCGACGACAACATGAACGAGATCATTATCAACTGCGACGAGGGCAGGCTGAGGAGGCCGATGCTCGGCGTCCGTCACGGCAAGACGCTCCTGACCCACAAGCATGTCGAAGACATGCGGTCAGGGAAGGCGCGTTGGTCCGACCTCATCCGAGAAGGCGTGGTCGAGTGGATCGATGCCGAGGAGGAAGAGGACACCTACATCGCGGTGTTCGCGTACAAGACACCGCAGAAGTGCGAGCACTGCGGCAAGTTCCTGTCTGAGATCGATGTCGAGTGGAGGAACCCGGGCGAGGACGGGAAGATCTCGATCGAGTGCAAGGCTTGCGGTGGAGCGATGTATGTCGAATCGCAACTCACGGACGACCACACGCATCTGGAGATCGACCCGATGGTCATCCTGGGCGTATGCTCAGGCCTGGTTCCGTACCCCGAGCACAACTCCAGTCCGAGGGTCACCATGGGCTCCGGCATGGCGAAGCAGTCGCTGGGCCTGAGTTCGTCCAACTACAGGATCAGACCAGATACCAGGAGCCACCTGCTGCACTATCCACAGAAGCCGCTGTGCACGACCAAGTCGATGGACTTCGTTGATTTCAACAAGAGGCCGGGCGGCCAGAACTTCGTTGTCGCGATAGTCTCCTACGGCGGGTACAACATGGAAGACGCAGTCATCATGAGCAAGTCCGCCGTCGAGCGCGGCCTCGGGCGGTCCACCTTCATGAGGACATACAGGGCGGAGGAGCGAAGATATCCTGGAGGTCAGGAAGACCACTTCGAGATACCGAGCCCAGATGTCAGGGGAGCCAGGGCAGACCTGTCCTACAGCAACCTAGGCGAGGATGGGCTGATCAGCCCTGAGACTAAGGTCGATGGTGGCGATGTGCTCATCGGAAAGACCTCGCCTCCGAGGTTCCTCGAGGAGGAGGCCGATTTCCTCACGCCTCAGAAGAGGAGAGAGACCTCCGTCACTGTCAGGCCCGGGGAGAGCGGCTGGGTCGATAACGTCATGCTAACAGAGTCCGAGAACGGCTCTCGCCTGGTCAAGGTCAAGGTGAGGGACGAGAGGATACCGGAGCTGGGAGACAAGTTCGCTTCCAGGCACGGTCAGAAGGGAGTCATCGGCCTCCTGGTCGACCAGGAGGACATGCCGTTCACCGAGGACGGAATGACTCCTGACCTGCTGATCAACCCGCACGCCATCCCGTCCCGGATGACCGTTGCCCATGTCCTCGAGATGATCGGGGGCAAGGTGGGCTCGATGGAGGGCAGGTTCATCGACGGTACGCCCTTCAGCGGCGAGAGAGAAGAGGCAATCAGAGACGCCCTCGTGAAGGACGGGTTCAAGCACAACGGCAAGGAGGTCATGTACGACGGCGTGACGGGAAGGAAGATCGAGGCCGAGATATTCATCGGTGTCATCTACTACCAGAAGCTGCACCACATGGTCTCAGGGAAGCTCCACGTCAGGAGCAGGGGGCCGGTCCAGATACTCACTCGCCAGCCAACCGAGGGACGCTCGAGACAGGGCGGTCTGAGGTTCGGTGAGATGGAGAGGGACTGTCTGATCGGTCACGGTGCGGCGATGGTCATCAAGGACAGGTTGCTCGACGAGTCCGATGGAACGCTTCAGTACGTTTGCGGCAACCCGAGCTGCGGGCATATCGCGATACTCGACAGACGTGGTACTCTGAGGTGCCCGGTCTGCGGCAACAACTCGAAGATATACCAAGTACAGACCTCGTACGCTTTCAAGCTCCTGCTGGACGAGCTGCTGTCTCTTGGGGTCGCCATGCGTCTGCAATTGGAGGATTTGAAATGAACGTTACAGGCGTTACCAAACGCATCGCGGCGATCAAGTTCGCCCATCTGTCGCCTGACGAGATACGCAAGATGTCCGCCACGAAAATCATCACGGCTGACACTTACGACGACGACGGTTTCCCAATCGACATGGGCCTGATGGACCCGCACCTCGGAGTCATCGAGCCTGGGCTGAGGTGCAAGACCTGCGGCAAGAAGGTGGACGAGTGTCCGGGCCATTTCGGACACATCGACCTGGCCATGCCGGTCATCCATGTGGGCTACGTGAAGGAGATCAAAAAGCTGCTACAGTCGACCTGCAGGTCATGCGGCCGGCTTCTTCTCACAAGAGAGCAGGCGGAAGAGTATAGGAAGCAGAGGGACCGCATGGAGGAGCTCGGCGGCGACATGCTTGACACAGGGGCGATCTCCAAGGAGACGGCCAAGGACGCTGCCTCGAGGACGACCTGCCCGCACTGCGGAACCGTGCAGCTGAAGATCACTCTTGACAAGCCGACCACGTTCAGGGAGGAAGGGCACAAGCTCACCCCCAAGGAAGTCAGGGAGAGGCTTGAACGCATCCCGGACGACGACCTCGTGTCTCTCGGGATCGACCCGAGCGTATCGAGACCAGAATGGATGATCCTGACCGCGTTGCCGGTCCCGCCGGTGACTGTGAGACCGTCGATCACTCTGGATTCCGGAGACAGGTCCGAGGACGATGTGACCCACAAACTGGTCGATGTCCTGAGGATCAACCAGAGGCTGCGAGAGAACAGGGACGCGGGCGCCCCGCAACTCATAGTCGAGGATCTGTGGGAACTGTTGCAGTACCATGTCACCACCTATTTCGACAACCAGACCTCAGGCATCCCGCCAGCCAGGCACAGGTCTGGCAGGCCGCTCAAGACATTGGTCCAGAGGCTGAAGGGCAAAGAGGGCAGGTTCAGGTCGAACCTCTCAGGGAAGAGGGTCAATTTCTCTGCGAGAACCGTCATCTCACCGGACCCGATGCTCTCGATCAATGAGGTCGGAGTCCCGGTTGAGGCCGCGCGCGAACTCACGGTCCCGATACACGTGACCGAGAGAAATCTCGCGAAGGCCAAGGAGATGTGCGCTCGCGGCCCGGTACCTCCGGGCCCGGACTACAAGCCCGGGGTGAACTATGTCATCAGGACGGACGGTCGCAGGATAAAAGTAACTGAGAAGAACGCGGAGACCGTCTCTGAGACGATCGAGCCAGGATACACGGTCGAGAGGCATCTCCACGACGGCGACATCGTCCTGTTCAACAGGCAGCCTTCGCTGCACAGGATGTCCATCATGGCCCATGAGGTCAGAGTGATGCCGTTCAAGACATTCAGGTTCAACCTTTGCGTGTGCCCGCCCTACAACGCTGACTTCGACGGGGACGAGATGAACCTTCACGTGCTCCAGAGCGAGGAAGCGAGGGCCGAGGCGAAGGTTCTGATGAGGGTGCAGGAGCACATACTATCCCCGAGGTTCGGAGGCCCAGTCATAGGAGGCATCCACGACCACATCACAGGTTCGTTCCTGCTCACGCACATGGACTCGAAATTCACGAGAGAGGAGACCCTGAAGATCCTGGAGAAGGTTGGGATCGCCAACCTGCCGAGCCCAAAGGCGCAGAACGATATCGACTACTGGACCGGGAAGCAGCTCTTCAGCATGGTGCTCCCGACCGACCTGCACATGACCTTCAAGGCATCGATATGCCAGAAGTGCGAGCCGTGCAAGAAGGAGAAGTGCGAGCACGATGCGTACGTCGTGATCAGGCACGGCAAGCTGATAGTCGGGACGATCGACGAGAAGGCTGTCGGCGCGTTCAAGGGCAGGATTCTGGACAAGATGTCCAGGGATTACGGCCCCGACAAGTCAAGGCAGTTCATCGACAAGGCGACCAAGCTCGCGATAGGCGCGATAATGGTCCGGGGCTTCACCACAGGCATCGATGACGAGGACATCCCTGACCAGGCCAAGCGCGAGATTGACGACGCGATGACCCAGGCGAGGATGAAGGTCGAGGAGCACGTCCAAGCGTACAGACGGGGCGAGCTCGAGCAGATGCCCGGGCGGTCTCTTGAGGAGACCCTCGAGGTCGAGATCATGAAGGTGCTCGGCAAGGCGAGAGACACCGCGGGTCAGATCGCGGGCAGGCACCTCGGGCTCGAGAACTCAGCGGTCATCATGGCACGATGCGGCGCGCGAGGGTCCATGCTCAACCTGTCTCAGATGGCAGGGGCGATAGGCCAGCAGGCCGTGAGAGGAGAGCGTCTGTCCAGAGGCTACTGGAACAGGACCCTGCCGCACTTCCAGAAGGGCGACCTCGGCTCAGAGGCGAGAGGATTCATCAAGAACTGCTACAAGAGCGGGCTCACGCCGACCGAGTACTTCTTCCACTCTATGGGTGGCAGGGAAGGACTGGTCGATACCGCCGTGAGAACCTCGAGATCCGGATATATGCAGAGGCGTCTCATCAACGCGCTCGAGGACCTCAAGGTCATGCAGGACGGATCCGTGAGGAACACCGCGGGCACGATCATTCAGTTCAAGTACGGGGAGGACGGGATCGACCCGTGCAGGAGCGTGCAGGGCGACCCAGTGGACGTTGACGACATCATACTCACAGTCCTGGGTAACCAGGGAGAGCTCGTGGCCAAGGTCCAGGAGAAAGGGGTCGTGAGCTATGGCATACAGGACAGGGATCTGCTGGAGACGCCTTCCGAGGAGGCCGAGGTAGAGACGGAGGAGCCCGAGTTCGAGGGCGGCGGCTCCGAGGAGGGATGAGGTCCATGATCGCGAAGAACGCAATCGAGGTCTTCACCCGGAAGGGTGTCGATGACAAGACCGCTCAGAAGCTGGTGGAGAACGGTTACACATTCACGAAGGTAGCGCGCGCGAGCGACAAGGTGAAGCGCGACCTCGAAAGGCTGCTGGGCGAGAAGAAGCTGAAGCATCTGCTGGAGGCCGTGAAGTCAAAGGAGCGCTCTCCGAAGAAAAAGAAGGAGAAGCCCCTGAAGAGGCCGGTCTTCGTGAAGAAGGAGCTCCCGAAGAAGGTCGCTCCTCCTACACCTCTCGAGGCGAAGCTGATGAAGATGCTGGAGAAGACGGACAAGACCCTTCCGCGGTACGTTCTCAACAAGCTCGCGGCGAGGCTCGAAGGAGTCGACATCCCGGACAAGCTGCTCGAGAAGATGCTGGGGATAACATGCGACAGGTTCCAGTCACACGCGGTGGATCCCAACGAATCGGTCGGGATCCTGGCCGCGCAGAGCATCGGCGAGCCCGGCACTCAGATGACCATGAGGACTTTCCACTACGCAGGAGTCGCTGAGATGAACGTAACGCTCGGACTGCCCAGGCTGATCGAGATAGTGGACGCAAGGAGGGTACCGAGCACGCCCATCATGGAGATACACCTTGAGGAGTCCGTCAGGGACGATCTCGAGAAGGTGCGGGAGATCGCATCCAACATCGAGCGAACCAACCTGATCGATATCGCAGACGTCGACACGGACATCAACAACATGGAGGTCGTGGTGAAGCTCGACCGCAAGAAGATGGAGCGGAAGTCCATCACTCCCGAGGATGTCCTGAAGAAGCTCAACAAGGCGAAGGGCATCAAGAACCTCGGCGAGATGCGAGACGCCAACATCGCGATCAAGTGCGACGAACCGTCATACAAGAAGCTGCAGCGGATCTCCGAGGACACCAAGATGTGCCCGATAAAGGGTGTCGAAGGTATCCAGAGGGCCGTGATCAGGAGGGTGGGCGGCCACTATGTCGTCTACACAGAGGGCTCGAACCTCGAGAAGGTGCTCGAGATTGAACATGTGGACAAGAAGTCCACGAGCACGAACAGCATACTCGAAATCTACGAAGTGCTGGGCGTTGAGGCTGCGAGGAACGCGATCATCAACGAGGCCACGAGGACTCTCGAAGAGCAAGGTCTCACTGTGGATATCAGGCACATCATGCTCGTCTCCGACCTGATGACGAACGACGGCGATGTCAAAGCCATCGGGCGGCACGGCATTTCGGGCAGGAAATCGAGCGTGCTCGCGAGGGCTGCGTTCGAGATCACATCCACGCACCTGTTGCGAGCGGGCATCACTGGAGAAGTGGACACGCTTGAGGGCGTCGTGGAAAACATTATAGTGGGCCAGCCGGTTACTGTCGGTACTGGCGCGGTGAATCTCGTGTGGGCACCTGCTGAGAAGAAAGGTGGTGACTGAAGATGATAGATGTCACGCGTGCTCTCAAGACCGCCTCCACCACGGGCGATGTGAGGTTCGGTCTCGCTGAGACGAAGAAGACGATCAAGAAGGGCGAGGCCAAGCTCGTGGTGATAGCCAACAACTGCCCCGAGAAGGATGTCATGACCTCAGGGTCGAATCCGAAGGTTCTCGTTTTCGAAGGTACGAACGTAGAGCTTGGATCCGCATGCGGTAAACCGTTCCCGATCTCCGCGTTGGCGATCGTGAACCCAGGAGAGTCGAACATACTCTCCGCCTGATGAGTGGTCCCATGGGAGACATCACATTCACCGAAGACACCCTGCGCTACATCACCCTGTTTGAGAAGGTGACGGGCACCCAGGTCAAAGACTGTCTCGAGACCGAGGAGAAGCTCGTGTTCGTGGTCGAGAAGGGCCAAGGCAGCCGCGCCGTGGGCAAGAAGGGCGAGAATGTCATCAGGCTGAAGAACCTGACTGGGAAGAACATCCACGTAATAGAGTATTCTGAGGATCCCGAGACCTTCATCAAGAACGTGTTCCACACGTACTCCGTGCAGAGCGTCAAGCTCGAGGACCGGGGCAGCATCATCCACGCGACAGTCACCGTCGACCCCAAGGTGAAGGGCAAGGCAATCGGCAAGAATGGGAAGAATCTCAGGATCGCCCGCGAGGTCGTGAACAGGCATCACAATGTTCAGAGCATCAGCGTCGCTTGAGCGGTGTCCTCTCCACTTCCAGCCTGTCCGAAGTCGGATACTCCTCGATGATGAATGAGGGGCACTCGAGATCGTCGGCTATCTCCTCGAGGACCCAGGGCGCAATCTCCAGTCTCCTCATCCGGTTGTTGTTCCAGATCAGTCTCCCTGGGACACCATACTTGTTCATGATGCACGCCGCCAAGGATGAGAAATCATCCGTCTCGATTATCCCCTTCACGAAGGTACCGTCCTTCGTCAGGACCTCGTGCGGCATCCGCACGTTCCCTGCCCTCCTCAGTAGCCTGCGCCTGAGCTGGATTCCGTCCTTGAACGCGGCTGAGCAGTAGTGCAGCGGGATGGCGGTGTTCAATCTCAGCAGGTCGTACGCAATCTCCTGGCTACCCTTGACCGCCGATGAGATGTCGTTCTTCACATCAAGGCCCATCGATCTCAGGGACCGCCAGTTCGTTTCTGAGAACTCGAACTCGTTGAGGTTCACGAAATCAACACCGATAGCGTCGGCGAAGGCAACGGCGGATACCAGATCCTCACCCCGACCAGGAATCACGGGGAGTTCGAGGCCGGTCACCAGCCCCTTTCGCTTCGAGAATTTCGCGGCATCAGCGAAAGGCGACTTGTCAAGATTCTTCCAAAGACGGACCGGGGGATGGAATCTGATCTCATCCAGTCCAGCCTTTGCAGCCTTCTCTATCTTCCCCTTGTCAGGAAGAGACGTGTAGAGATGAATGTGGTGAGATTTCCCGAACCTCTTCTTCAGTGCTCTTATGGATTCGACAGTTCGATCCATCCTCTCGAAGGGGTCGCCGCCTGTGATCCCGGTGCCGAGAGCATCCATGAGTTCCGCTTCCTTGAGGGATTCATCAACTCGGGCTATCCTGCGCTCGTTAGCATAGAAGACGGCCTTCCCCTTCTTCTCTTTCGAGAGAGGACAGTAGAAGCAGTGGCTGGCACACTCACCGGTCACAAGAAGGACCAACTTGGCACCCTTCTCACACAGAATGCATCCTCTCGGCAGTGTTCCTGTGTAGGCGGAATCCTTGGGCCATCTCTTGATTCTGCTCACGGGGAGCTGAATCATTCACGGCATAGATGAATGCATGGCCCAATCAGTTCAAGCCGAAAGATTAACCCGATGATAGTCGATGCACGATACGGGGGAAGAATGCAGAAGAGAAATCGCATGATATTGGCACTAGACGTGACGTCGAGGGCCGATGCGCTGAGAGTTGCCAACGCCGCGAGGAACTACGTTGACGCGATCAAGATCAACTGGCCATTGATACTTGCGGCCGGGCCCGAAATCATCAGGGAAGTGTCGAAGCTCAAGGACGTCATCTGCGACTTGAAGATCGCCGACATCCCGAACACTAACAGGCTGATAGTCGAGCAAGCGATTGCGAGGGGCGCAACCGCGGTGATTGCCCACGGGTTCACCGGGGAGGACTCGCTCAGGGCCTGCGTCGAGGCGGCCAAGGGGCAGGTGTTCGTGGTCACCGAGATGAGCCACCCAGGGGGAAAGCAGTTCACAGCTCCAATCGCAGACAAGCTCGCAGTCCTTGCGAAGGAGTCCGGGGCAAGAGGGATCGTCGCTCCCGCGACAAGGCCCGAGCGCATAGCCGACCTGAGGAAGATAATCGGCAAGATGGAAATCATCAGTCCAGGTGTGGGCGCGCAGGGAGGAAAAGCCTCCGACGCGATCAAGGCTGGTGCCGACTACATTATTGTCGGCCGAGCAATCTACGAGTCTCCTGACCCCGGATCGGTCGCAAAGGCTCTCGCAGAGGAAGTGCTTAAGTCAGTGTAGCCGTGGACCAGGGATTAGGGGCTTGCCTCTCCTCGCCTTTGCAGGCTCCATCTTCATGTTGAATCGCCCTCCCCTCGAAGAACGATGACATTTATTGTCATGCCAGACAGCGGTTTTTCGTCCACGGATTTTGGGTCAGACTTCGGACAACGTATATATAGCCCTCCCGGTATCGGTGGGCTACTATCTTCAGGTGGCAACATCTGTGGCAGAGGCAAGTGGAACCCCTGCTAGGTCGTTTCTGTCCAAGCTAAAGACGGGGGACGGGAGGCCCGGGGAGGTACGCAAGTGGCTTAATGCCAATTGGGGCACCATGCTCATGCTGCTCCTGCTATTCTTCTTGGCACTGTTCGTCAGAGCCTACTATGGCTATTCGATGTCTGTCGACAACGGGTACATCGTCTCCGGCGGCTCTGACTCCTACTATTGGCGGAGGATCATCGACCACTCCGTCGACACAGGGCAGCAGCTTTACTGGGACGACCTGTCGAACTATCCGTACGGGATAAGAAACCCGCGTCCGCCGTTCTTCAGCATGATGGTCGCAGTACCTTCGGTGCTGGCCCAGGGTCTGTTCGACTCTCTCGACGACTCCGTCGGGTGGTTCTTCATCTGGTCAACGGCATTCTGGGGAGCAGCCACGATCATTCCGACATACTTCATGGGCAAGGAAGCCTTCGGAAAGAGGGCAGGCCTCGTGGCCGCGTTCCTATTAGCGCTCATGCCTAGCCATGTTCAGCGAAGCGTCGCGTCAGAGGCAGACCACGATAGCTTCCTGCTGTTCTTCATTGTCTTAACCTTCTATTTCCTGCTCAAAGCGGTCAAGACCCAGCAACACAGGAAATGGGTCGAGAACTGGAAAAGCACCGCAAGCGTGAAGGCTGGATTCAAGGACTATTTCGTCAATAGCAGGGCTCCTGTCCTGTATTCCATGATGGCCGGGGTCGCATTCGCCGCCCTGATCATGGCATGGGTGGGGTTCGCCTACGTGACGGTCATCATCCTCGCGTACTACATCATCCAGATCCTGCTCAATAAATTCAAGAACTTCGATTCGATGAGCGTCACAATAATCATCACTATCGCTCTCGGCCTTGGTTTCTTGCTCTCCTTCCCTGTTTACTACTATCAGAGCCTTATCCCCGTCCGATTCGATGTCCCTGTCTACCTGTTCCTGGCTGCGATTGCTTTCGGGTCACTGTTCGTCGTCACTAGAGACCTGCCCTGGACGGTCGCGCTGCCGTCGATCGGCGCGATAGCGGTCATCGCCGTCGTGGGGATATCGATTCTCAACCCTGCTCTGGGCGATGCAATCCTGAGCGGCCAGGGGTACTTCGTGAAGAGCAAGCTCTACTCTACGATTGCAGAAGCCAGGGCTCCTGTCTTCAGCGAGCTGGCGTTGTCCTTCGGCATGGTCACGTTCTTCTTGTCGCTGGCCGGGCTGATCTGGGCTATCATCAAGATACCGAAGAAGGCCATCGCTGAGTACATATTCATGGTCGTCTGGCTTGGCGCATCCATCTTCATGGCCATCTCTGCGGGCAGATTCATGTTCAACGCGGCCCCCGCCTTCGCGATCTCTGCGGGCTGGGTGATCGTGATCATAATCGGGCGCCTCGACTTCAACACCGTGAGGAAAACTCTCGCAGGCGCCAGCGGATCGTATTGGCAGGTTTTCAAGAAAGGCGTCAAGATACGACATGTGGTCGGAGCGTTGTTCCTCGCCTTCCTGATTGTCCTGCCCAACGTCTGGTACTCGGTCGATGCAGGGATTCCACAGGAGAGCAAGCTGGACTTCGACAAGCAGATCTACTACAGCATGCCCGAGTTCCTCAGACCAGCAGACTACGACAAGGTCAACGGCTCGATGTGGTACTTGGGCGCGTTCGGTTATACGCTGCCTTTGCCGAAATACTACTTCCCGGCTTCATGGGATTGGTTCGCCCAGCAGGATAACCTGACCCTTCCAGAGTCCGAGAGACCCGCGTATGTGTCGTGGTGGGACTATGGCTTCGAGGCCATCCAAGAGGGGCAGCACCCAACCGTGGCGGACAACTTCCAAAATGGCTACCAGCTCACAGGTAACGTCATCCTATCTCAGAACGAGACTGAGGCAATCGCAATCTTCGCGTATCGGCTCCTCGAGGTGGGCATGAAGGAATCCGAGCAGTTGAAGCAGACCCTCGAGTCTCTAATGGACAGCTACGGTCTTGACCACGAGCGCATGAAGTCGATTCTTCAGGGAGATGCCAAGCCGCTCATCGACGAGGTCCTGGCTGACCCGATCAAGTTCGGACCCATGTCTTCGGACCTCAGCGCTGCCAACGCCAGGATCGTCCTCGCCAGATACGAGCTCGCGAATCTTGGCACCGACAAGCTTGTGTCGTTCTATTCCGACGTGTGCGACCTCACTGGCTGGAGCATCAGGTACTTCAGCGTCGACTCGAGGATGTTCCCGAAGAGCGGCACGGACACGGGCATATTCTATGCGCCATGCAAGCTGACGGACAGGAACATCGTCTCGGGCTCAATCCCGATCGATTACTACGACATCAAAGCGGTCGACAGCAGCGGTATCGAACACGACCTTGCAGACGTCACAGCTGACATGGCCATCACAGACTACAAAATCGTCTACACGGACATGTTCTACAAGAGCATGTTCTACAGGGCCATGGGCGGCCTTATCGGCTCGGATATCGGATTGGCGAACGAGGGCATTCCGGGATATACTGGAGGGTTGTCCCAATACCAATCGATGCCCGGATGGAACATGACTCACTTCAGGATGGTCTACAGGACCGCCTACTATAACCCGTATCCTCTCGAGCAACTGGGATTCCACAGAGATGCCTGGCAGGCGATCAGCCTCGACGAGGCTGTCGTCATGAAGGCGCAGGTAGAGGCTGGCAATATCACGGGTTACGTCGACGACTCCGCGTACACGTTCTACGGTCAGGGTGTCGTCTTCCTGAAGTATTATGACGGCGCCTTCGTGAACGGGACTCTCACCACGGAGCAGGGCTACCCCGTGGCGGGCGTCAGGGTCACGATACAGGACGAATATGAGATACCGCATGACACGACGGTCACCGACGCCCAGGGCCACTACTCGCTCCTGTCACCCTTCGGACAGGTGAAGCTGATCTTCTCCACGGGCTCCGCCAGCAACCCGGGCCTGGTCGGTGCGAACACAATCCAGGAGATGGTGTTCAATGTGACCGACGAGCAGGCCATGAGGACCCCGGTCGACATGGACGGGGACGGGATTCACGACTACATCATCACGAAGGACTTTCAGATGAGAGGGACTGAGGTGACCGGGCGCGTTTTCTGGGACCTCGACGGTGACGGCAACTACACCGCGACCAAAGACAGCCTGATCCCGGACTCAATCATCCGAGGGGACGAGCTGTTCACCGGGCAGCACTTCCAGATCAACGCCACAGACGGGACCATGGACACCTTCCTTCCGCCTGGGCAGTACAACTTCTACACATACGTTTACGGGACGAACATGACGATGGCCGAGAAACTGAACGTCACCGCCGGCGCGAAGGCACAGATCAAGCTCGCGCAGAAGTCGGGCAATGTCTTCGGCCATGTGACGATGTCAGATGGCACTCCAGCCGAAGGAATGCAGCTCGTCATCACCGACATGTTCTCCGGATCTCAGCAAATAGTCACGACAACGACTGGCGGGAACTATTCCTTCGACAGGCTGATAGGCTCCGGCTACAACATAGCCTCTAACGATCCTGAGATGGTGTTGTTCAACGTTGAGCTGGCTGTTACGGAGGGTGAGGCGACTCCGTTGAACATTACCGCGTTCCCGGGCTCGAGCCTGAAATACACGATGTCCTTCCCCATGGGCGGCACCGCCCCCTATTCCGTGTTCATGCTTTCCAACTACTACGACCCCTCGATGACGATATCCGGGACCTCTGACGAGTTCGGCACGATTACGTTCAGCATTCCGGAGGGTCTCTGGACACTCTACGGCCAGTACTACGGGACAGACCCGGGCGCTCCAGGTGACGGCACAAGGTATTACGCGGGAGCAACACTGATCGATACCCGGACCTCCGACTCGCAGGGCGTTCTGAAGCTTCAGCCTGCGAATGCGGTCACAGTGTACCTCAGGACCCCGTTCGGGGTCATTGCGAAGAGCGAGTATGTGATATTCGAGACATCCTCGGGCGCCAGAATTCCGATGAAAACAGACCAGCTGGGTATGTTGACTGTAAGGCTGCCGGCTGGGAACTACACAGTCTCCTGCTCCAGTACCGCCTCCAAGGCGGTCTACTCCGGGAAGATCGAAGTCCAATCCTCGAAATCGAGCTACCTGTTCAAGCTTCGTGAGGGCGTGTTGCTCCAGGGCTCCATCTGGATGGGGAAGGACATCGCTGGCGTGATCTCGGATTCTGACCTCGGAGCATTTGCCGAGATCGGCGTGACCGATTCCGGCGGCATTCTATACACCGCGATGGCCGATGCGGACGGCTCGTACTCGATAGCCGTGCCTGCCGACATCCAGGTGACCATTAGGCTTGGAAACGACGGCTACTCCCAGTGGTCCCAGACATCGACCTTCGCCTCAGATGACGACACAAGTGGCCTGGGTATCGTGGTCGTGCCGGACGATGTCGCCGTGACAGGCCGGCTCACCTACGAGGGCGCCGGCATCATGGGAATCACGATCGCGTTCCTTCCGGATTCCTTCGAGCTGGACCCGGTCTATGTCACCACTCAGGCCGGAGGATACTACACCGCTTACGTTCCACCATCCACTTACGAGGTTGTCGTGAACCAGGACACGAACCTCGTTGGCGGCGAGAGATACATGTTCGAGGAAGCTCTGGAGCTGCTACCCACTGGGTCCCCTGAACTCCTTGATATCGCGCCCGTAAAGAAGGTCGAGATGTACGGGTTCGTTTCGGGCGCCGCCTCCAACTTACAGCTCCGCTTGGTCGGTCCCGAGGAGCTGGACCTCAACCTGACGTCTCTCAACTACTCTGTCTGGGTTCTCCCAGGATACTACAACATTTATGCCAAAGGCGTCGTCGGGACTCTGACATACGCCAACATGACCTCCGCTGTCGTCACTGCGGACACGAGGGAGCAGAGCGTGGAACTCGTCAGGGCGTACGCTGTCTCTGGCAGGGCGACCGTGAGTGGTTCGTCCCCAGCCAAGGCGGTCTCGATAACCGCCGTGTCCTCGACGGGAGGGGTCGCGCAGACGAAGACCTCCTCCTCTGGATTTTTCTCGGTGGATCTTCCAACGGGCCAGTATTCGATTTCATTCCTCCTGGAGGACACCAAGGTAGTGGGCTCCAGAAGCCTCTATGTGGAGTACTACAGCTCCGTGGACGTCCAGGTGGTCGACAGGCCGGCTGCTGTGACTGCTGCGCTGTTGATGAGACTGGACAACATGACCTTCTCGGGGAATGTGTTCGGAGCCACTGGTTCGCCCGCTCAGGCTTTCATACAGCTGACCGCCAACAGCAGGTTCGGCATGAGTTCGTCATTCCTCACATCCCCCAGCGGTGACTTCAGTGTCGAAGTCCAGCCGGGAGACTACACGATGTACGCCACCAGGCTCGATGACAAGACCGTTGCGCTGTCCGGGATGACTCTGGTGCGGAATGTTCCCAGGGAACAGAGGATAGATCTCACTGCAGGGAGGACGGTGAATGGGCTGGTGACCGTCGCTGGCTCTGGCGCGGCCCTCGACCTGACCCTGTCCAGCGGCACCATGAAGCTGCAGCTGCGGTCCGACGCTGATGGCAAGTTCTCAGCTCTCCTGCCGCCAATGAACTACACGCTCGCATCGAGAACATACAGAACGGAGAACGGACTGAACATAACATACTCCACTAGCAACAGTATCGCGGTGTCCGAGCTCGATGTCTTCGTGACGGTCCCGATGACCAGGTCCACGATACGCGACGTCGACATCTCCTGGGACTCGACCCTCAAGCCGTCTACGCTGCCAGGCGAAGAGGTCTCGTATGTCGTGACCGTAACCAACTCGGGCAATGTGGAGGACACGTTCGTGCTCGCCTTCACGGGTCAGGGATTCGATGTGTCATTCGCTCCGTCGCCCGTGACTATCGATTTCGGGACGGATAACGAGGCCCAGGTGCTGGTCAGGGTCACCCCGGGACTCGAGGGTCCCGCGGGGGACAACACAGTCAGCATTCTGGTCAGGTCCAAGAGCCAGTCGAGCGTCAACGCCGAGCTGAACCTTTTGGTCAATGTGCTCCCGGTCAGAGGTGTGAAGGTGACAAGCCTGAACTCGTCTGAGCCGGTCAACACTGCGTCCACCATCACGAAGTTCCGACTGAACAACACGGGCAATGTCGCCGATGAGTTCATCCTGCAAGTGTCCAACCTACAGGCCCTGGAGGAGCTCGGATGGCAGGCCGAGATAATCGACCCCGACACGAAGGCCGCCGTGACTAACATAAGCCTGCCCGCCTACGGGACGAAGGAGCTCTATTTGAAATTCACCGCAACGAGATCCGATGCGAACCCAGAGGCTCAGGCGTATGTGCTGGCCTACTCAAAGTCCAACTCAGCCATCAACACATATGGCTCAGTGCCCGTCGTTCTGCCGGACCTGATAGTCGGCCCCGGAGACGTCACTGTCGAGAGGAATGACATCTCATACACATACGATGTCGGGAAGGTATACATCGACCTCGCCTTGGTAGCCGCAATCGCAGTCCTTGTCGGTGTCATGCTTATCCTACGGAAGAAGAAAGGTCTCGGAGGAGGGACAAGAGCGAAGGGAGGTGCCAAGAAGTGAGAGCCCACCTCGGATCAAGACTCCTTCTGGCGATCGGCCTCTTCGCCCTGATCATCGGGCCTCTCGGGCTGATACTCACGAGCGTCCCCACCGTGTCTGCTTACAGCTCTGTAAGCGTGAACCTCGAGTATCCAACGTACGCGGGAAAGCTCCAGACAGTGTCATGCAAGTTGTACGTGTCCGGAGGACCAGCGGGCGACATAGGTGGCAACTACTCCTACAGGGCGGAGGTCGTCGCGGGCAACGAGACCGGTTCCTCGGTCTCCCCAACCACAGGCAGCTCTCAGCAGGGAATATTCTTCTTCAACGTGACCATGCCGGGCGAGGCTCCTCAGAAGATCAAGATAAAGGTGAACGCGACTTCCACCGAATGGAGCGGGAAGGATTCGAAGTACAGGGTCGGCGAGTTCGAGATGCTCGTGGTCGACCCGATCGTCATCACGGCCAAGGTCCTCAACAATGGCCCCGTGGACGCCTACAACGTCACCGCGAAGTTCTATGCCGACGGCACTCTTCTGGGGACGAAGGTGTTCAACGTCTCCTCGCACGCGTCCGTCGACCTCGAGTACAACTGGACATTCTTCAGGATAGACAGCGGGAAGCACGTAGTGACTGTGACAATTGACGACCCGAACAACCTTGTCGAGTTCAGCGACGGGAACAACGCCTTTTCCCGAACAATATACGTGGGTAACCAGGGGAATCCCATGGGCGCCATTCTGACAATTCTTCTGATCATCGTATCCATACTTGTCGTTCTGATGTGGTTCCAGAAGCCTGTGAAGCGAAAGAAGACATGATGGCTCGTGTGACCACCGTACAGCCCCTGAGATAGACTATTATACCGACAATTGTTCTACCCGCCAAAAGTACGGATGTGAACCGCTTTGTCAGAAGACATACTGCACATCAACGATGCGAACTTCGACTCGACCGTGAAGTCATCCCAGAAGCTGGTAGTTGACTGCTGGGCGCCCTGGTGCGGCCCGTGCCGGATGCTGGCCCCGACTTTCGAGGCGCTCGCGAAGGATTACAAGGACAAGGTCACCTTCGCCAAGCTTGACACAGACGAGAGCCCTAAGACGGCCATGGCGCTTGGCATTCACAGCATCCCGACCTTGATCTTCTTCAAGGACGGCAAACAGGTGGAGCTTCTAACAGGCGCGCACCCTAGAGCGAGCATCGAAGGGATCATCAAAAAGCATTTCTGATTGTCATCATCCCTTCTTCATCATGGCCTCCAGGGTCTCCTGGAGGTTTCTTGCGCTCGTAGCCACAGCGACCTCTCCCCTAGTCTTCTCGAGCATGCTCCTGGCAACATCCTGCTTCCTGCGGACGGCTACGATTGCGTCGGGGTAGTCGAACCGCATGAGAGCCGCGAATATGTCCTCCATCAGCTCCAGGTAGTGGTTCGCTTTCGCGACATTGCCTCCCTTCAGCTCGCTGAGACAGAATCTCCTGAGCTCGCCGACTACGTCCCCCAGACCGAGCACGTAGGGTACACTGCCCACGCCTATTGCCTCCGGAGCCGGGACATCATCGCGCTCCAGTATTGACATGATGATGCCGACCTCCGCGAATTCCTGGAATGCGGCTTCGACGTAGCCCGCGTTCTGCAGTTCGGGATGGTCCGCCAGAAGGCTAGAGAGTCTCGACGCTTCGTCTCTGACCTCCTCGAGCCCGCTGTCCACCTTGTCTCCTCTGTGCAATCCTCTCAAGATACTGCCTGAGAGCCTGACCACTGCTCTCGACGACTTGAGGGCGATTTCTCGAACCTGGTCCTTCTCGTCGAGCTCCGCCTCAATCTTCGATATGACTTTGTCGAGGCTTTTCATGCCTGCCCACTCCTGATCAAATCCATCCGCCTCACCTTCGCGTCCAACATCTCCTTCTTGGCAATGTCGTGCCTGACATGAATCCTTCCCTTGACATGGCTGATTGCGTTCTCCGCTATTGACTCGGCCTCATGTATGGAGTCCGCTATTCCGACGATCCCGATGGACCTCGATGTAGTCGTGAACACCCTGCCGTCTCTCTCATTCACATTCGCGTAGTACAGAATTGCCTTCTCCCTCTGTATGGCCGCCTCGTCCACACGGATCTCCTCGTCCGCCAACGATTTCGTGCCATAGCCTTCCGGAACTACGTACTTGCACACGGACGATTTGGCATCGAACACTGCATCCTGTCTGGAAATACTCCCATCGGCCATCTTGCCGCATATGGCTGCGAAGTCGCTCTTGAGCAGCGAGAGGACGTTCATGGCCTCAGGGTCTCCGAACCTGGCGTTGAACTCGATTACTCTGGGGCCGTCCTTGGTCAACATGAACTGTCCGTAGAGGGTGCCCCTGTATTCCGATCCCTCCTTCGCGAGCGCTCTCAGAACCTCATGCATGATTGACACACCGGCATCGTACTCCTTCCTCTTCAGGAATGGAAGCAGCCCGTCTCTCTGGGAGTACGAGCCCATTCCTCCGGTGTTCGGACCCTTGTCCCCTTCGTATGCTCGCTTGTGGTCTTGGACCGCGGGCATCGGAACGACCTGCTTGCCGTCACAGAACGCCTGTATCGTGAACTCCTCACCGACGAGCTTCTCCTCGAGAACGATCATGGCTCCTCCTATCCTCTTCGAGAGTATCTCGTCCCCGTATGCCATGATATCTTCCCTGCTCATGAGATGCTCTCCGAAGACCTTGACGCCCTTGCCGCCAGTCAGGCCAGTCGGCTTCACCACCAAGTTGGTCCCCATCCGATCGATGGCCAACTCCAAGTCACGTTTGGTGTCAACAACGGCGAACATGATGGAGCCTTTGACCCTGTTCCTCGAAAGGAGTTCTCTCATGAAGCTCTTCGACGTCTCGATTCTGGCAGCGTCCATCGAAGGGCTGGCCGTGCGTATCCCTGCCTTTCTGAGGCCGTCCGAGAGCCCCGCCTCCAGTGGAGCTTCCGGGCCGACGATGGCTAGCTCAACCCTGCTCGAGCGCGCGAACCCGACGACTTTCTGTATGTCGTTCTCATCCGCGAGGAGATATCCCTTGGCGGTCCTCGCGATGCCGGGGTTCTTGTTCTTCAGACAAGCGTACACCTCGGATCCCGAACGCGCTAGCGCCTCCACGATCGCGTGCTCTCGCGCGCCTCCCCCAACTGCCAGAACTCTCATCTGATGCGACCGGCCGGTGGATTAGGTTTGAGTCTTAATAACGTTGTCCATGGCAGCAATCTGGCATTGGTCAAGGCGAGTTCGCCATCCAGCAAACAATTTAAGACGAATAACCCTATCTACTAGCCAGATGAAGTACACTGGCCTGGCTGGCAAGTTGCTAGAGGCCGCTGGCGTGGACCTAGGGGACGTCATCGAGGTCCGGAGGAAGGACAAGGTCCGTCAGGGCATTCTCATGCCGCATCATGATTTCAGTGATCCCCTCATAATCACCCTGAAACTACAGACGGGATACAATGTCGGCATCTGGGTCGATGATAAGACTCAGGTCAGCTTGGTCTCCAAGAAAGAGAGCAGAGCGGGCTCGAGGGCGATGCTCCCGTCGGACCCCAAGAAGAAGGATGTCGCGGTCATCAGCACAGGAGGGACCATCGCATCCTATGTGGACTACAGGACAGGCGCAGTCCATCCAGCGAAATCAGCAGAGGAGCTCGTGTTCTCGGTTCCAGAGCTGATGGACCTCTGCAATGTGCGGGCCAAGGTGCTCTATTCCATCCTCAGCGAGAACATGAAGGTCTCCCACTGGCAGGGTCTCGCGAGAGCAGTGGCTGACGAGTTGAACTCCGGTGCGGTCGGTGTCATAATCCCACACGGAACTGACACCCTAGGGTTCACGTCCGCTGCACTTTCGTTCATGCTCGCGAACCTCTCGGGGCCCGTCGTCTGCGTCGGGTCACAGCGGTCCTCCGATCGACCTTCCTCGGACGCGATAATGAATTTGCTGGCCGCCACTAGGTTGTGCATCGACAGCGACCTCGGAGAGGTCGTGGTGCTCATGCATGGAGAGACATCAGATTCGTTCTGCCTCGCCCACAGGGGCACCAAGGTGCGGAAGATGCACTCTTCGAGGCGTGACGCGTTCAAGAGCATCAACGAAGAGCCGATTGCGCGAATCGAGGACTCGAAGATTACGTTTGGAAATGACTACAGAAGACGTTCGGAGGGGCACGTGGTTCTGCGGGACAAGATCGACGGACGCGCGAGCATGCTCCACTTCTACCCGGGTTTTGAGGCCGCTCACTTCGATATGATCGCCCAGAACGTGAAGGGCGTGGTCGTCGCCGGAACTGGATTGGGGCATGTATCCGAGGAGATAATCGATTCGATCAGGCGAGCCGCGAAGAGCGGCGTTCATGTTTACGTTACGACTCAGTGTCTTTACGGCGCCGTCAACCTGAATGTCTACTCGACCGGAAGGGACATGATCTCTGCCGGGGCCGTGCCCCTCAAGGACATGCTTCCGGAGACGGCATACGTCAAGCTCATGTGGGCGATGGGCCAGACAGATGACCCCGCCGAGGTGCGGAGGCTGATGCTCACCAACATCGCCGGGGAGATTACCACTAGGAGACCTGTCTGATTTGGACTACGCCACTCTTGGTTTGAAGGTCGGAATCGAGATCCACCAGCAGCTCAACACAGGAAAGCTGTTCTGCGACTGTAAGTGTGAGTTCTCGGACGACCACCATAAGGAGTTCTTGAGGAGGCTGAGGCCGACCCAGAGCGAGATGGGGGAGATAGACAGGGCAGCTTTGGAGGAATCGGTGAGGAAACTTCACTTCAGGTACCAGACGGTCCCCCACTCATGCCTCGTCGAAGGCGACGAAGAGCCGCCCCATGATGCGAATAAGCTCGCAATCGAAGCGGCCCTCGAAATGACCTGTCTCCTGGGTATGACCTCCGTAGACGAGATTCATTTCATGCGGAAGATCGTCATCGACGGCTCGAACACTGGCGGATTCCAGAGAACTGCTCTGATATCGATGGACGGAAATGTTGAGGTCGGTGGCAGGGACATAGGAGTCACGACGATATGTCTCGAGGAGGACGCGGCCAGGAGGATATCAGAGCATGGATCAGAGGTCGTGTACAGGCTGGACAGGCTCGGCATACCGCTCGTGGAGATAGCGACGGCCCCAGACATACACACTCCCGAGGAGGCGCGGCTTGTGGCCGAAAGGCTGGGCTCACTGTTGCGTGCCACGAAGAAGGTCAGGCGAGGCATCGGCACCATCAGGGAAGATCTGAACATATCTGTCTCGGGTGGAGCCCGGGTGGAGATAAAAGGAGCCCAGGATCTCAAATTGCTGCATGTCTACGTCGAGGAGGAGGCGAAGAGGCAGGTCGCTCTCCTAGAGGTCAAGCGAGTGTTGAGGGAGCGAGGGGCCAAGAGGATTTCGCCGAGCCCTGTGGACCTGACGGACCTGCTGTTCGGTACCAAGTGCAAGGTCCTGAGGGCGTCGCTCGACAACGGAGGCAGGATACTCGGCATCAGGTTGCCCAAGTTTGCGGGCACTCTGGGACCTGCCCCGAGCGGCGCCAAGCGCCTGGGTCCCGAGATGGCAGCACATGCCCGAGTGGTCGGCGTCAAAGGCCTATTTCATTCTGATGAGCTGCCAGGCTATGGAGTCACAGTCTCGGAAGTGCAAGCCATCAACATGGAGCTCGGAGTCGATCAGGAGGATGCGTTCATCATGATTTCCTCCGATGAGGAGCGCGCGAAGGCCGCTATTGCCAGATCAGTCGAGCGCGCGAATGCGGCAATCGAGGGAGTTCCAGAGGAGACTCGGGATCCGCTTCCTGACGGACAAAGCGTATACAGCCGACCACTTCCTGGCAAGGACAGGATGTACCCTGAGACAGATGTGAGACCGATACTGATTGACGAGAGCACGATCGAGGCGATCCATCTGAACCTCCCCGAGCTCCCCGAGAACAAGGCTTCCAGGTTCGCCAAGGACTACGGCCTCGGCAAGGAGATTGCAGATGCCCTCGTCAGATCCGGCTACGATGATGAATTCGAACTGCTCTCAAAAGGTTTCAGGAACCCGCAAGTCGTCGCAAGGATCTATCTGAACACATTCCCCGAATTGGAGAAGCTGGGTCTCGACCCGGCCAAATTGTCAATTGATGTGATGAAGGACGTCATGGAAGGCCTCGCGAAGGAGGATTTTGCCAAAGAGGCGATTCCCGAGATACTCTCGTCGGTGCTCAAGAACGGGCACGATGTCGACTCCGCGGTGCGAACGCTCGGAATGGAGAAGATAGACCTCACAGAAGTCCGCGACCTCTGCGCCCGCATCGTGAAGGAGCGGGAAAGTTTCATCAAGGAGCGCGGCGAGAAGGCTCTCGGCCCAATCATGGGGATTGCCATGAAGGAGCTTAGGGGAAAGGTCGACGGAAAAGTCCTCAGCGAGGTTTTGAGCGAGCTGATACGACGGCGCCTGTAGTCGGAGGCTTTTCTCGGAGCATCGACAAGAAACCCTTGCAGTATTCTATGGCGGCCCCAGGGTCGCTCTCACTCGTCTGCAAGAATTTTTGACAGAGCTCGTCCAGGCTAGCAGGATCGTTGTACTTCCTTGGTTTTTCTGCGGACACTGGCTCTCTCTCCCGTAGGTGGGAGACCTCAATCGGACCTTCGCTTAATAATACTTCGCGCCTCAATCTTGAGCGATCGACTGTCTCAGTCGCATCCTGTAGGCGTATATTGACTCGAAGAACATGTGCTGCTCCTCAAGCATCTCAATATCGTAGTGATTCCTCGCGGACCTCACGGCGCTCATCAGCCCTCCAATAGAAGACAGGATGACGTAAATCGACCCGCCTGGGTTCAGGTGCTCCCAGGCCCGATCGAGGAACCTGATCGCCACCTCGCTCCCCTCTTCGCCTCCTGACCAAGCTCTCTCTACCCAACTGGTGGAAGTCTCCTTGCCGGGCAGATATGGCGGGTTGAATGAGATGACGTCGAAGTGTCCGGGCACTTTGTCGAACAGGTCGCTCTCGATTACTCTGATCTTGACATCGTTGGCCGAGGCGTTCCGCCTGGTGCATTCGACCGCGTGAGGGTTTATGTCGGCCGCAACGACATCCGCCCCCAGCCTCGCTGCGTGAAGCCCGAGAAGGCCTGTTCCGCACCCCATATCCAGGAAGCTCTGTCCCGGGGAGACCTCCAGGATTCTCAGGAGGAGGTACGAGTCGTCGCTCGGATTGTAGACTTCGTTTGACGATGATATGTCCAGTGTATGGTCCTGCTTCACGGGTTCGAATAAGAGCAGGCTATGCTTAAGGTTTTACTAGGTGACGGCAATCACAGGATGACGACGAAGCAGGATGTCTATCTATGGATCTTTGGGTTCTCCTGGTGATTGTATCCATCGCAGTCAGCGTTGTATTCTGCATATGGAAGAACCATAGTTTCTCTCTGATAACGAGCGTCGTTTGCGTTTTCGTGTACGTAGTAATGCGTGCGGGGGATTCATCTAATCCCTACGGAATCATCACTGATCTGGGTTTCGCACCGCGCGACGTTGTTGAGCCGTCAAGGTTCTACACCCTCCTGACATCGATGTACACCCACGCGAGCCCATCACACTTGATCTTCAACCTGCTTGCTCTTGCACTGATTGGAACCATGTTCGAGCAGAGGATAGGCACCCGGCGGTACATCCTGATCTACCTGATAACGGGGATATGTGGCGCGCTTGCATTCTCCGCGATTCACTGGTGGTCTTCGGCGGGCGTCGCAGTCGGTGCCTCAGGTGCCATTTGCGGAGTCCTCGGTGGCTTCGCCCGCAAATATGGGAATGACCGCATGTCCCTCCTGTTCATGCCGGGCGTTGCAGCCCCAGTCTGGGTGTTTGCCGTGTTGTTCGTCGTCCTCCAAATTCTCATAGTCCCCATAAACTCAAACATTGCTGTCGAATCCCATCTCGTTGGGATGCTGACAGGGTTCTTGATCACGCCTTATGTGCTCAGGCTCCAAATGGAGCAACCCTCAGCTTCGAGAAAGGTCGCCCCGGTTGCAGCGCTCAGGAAGCTGGCAACAACCCCCGAGCTACGGTCCGAACTGGCGAAGATAGAGGCTGAGACAATATCCGATGTTCGAAACGCATGGATCGAGCATTTCCTATCTGTCTCCAGGTGTCCGCAATGCGGGGCTCCTGTGAAGGTTACTAGGAATTCCGTGCAGTGCGAGCGAGGACATTTGCTATGACCCGCCCTGAGGTAATCAAGGTCGAATCGCTTCTTAGCGGGCGCCTCGTTCGGGAAGGGCCGACCATCTCGGAAGCATCGTCGAGCGTGACCCTGATCCGGACCGAATCAGGCGACCTAGTCGTCGATACTGGATCTCCACGTGTTCGCGATGAGCTCGTGGAGGCTCTGAAAGTCGCGAACCTAGCCCCAGAGGACGTCAGCTGCGTAGTCAACACGCATCTTCACCTTGACCACTGTGGCTGCAACGACTTGTTCGAGAACGCTAGGTTCATCGCTCACGTTCTGGAATCCCCTCCGGCACACTATCACAAGATCTCAGCAGAGGTCACGCTGTTGCCCGGCATCGCAATACTTCCTACTCCAGGCCATTGTGCGGGAGCAATCTCCGTGTTCGTAACGGCCAACAGAAAGTATGTTGTTTGTGGAGATGCGCTCCCCACCAGAGAGAACTATCAGAGGCATGTTCCTCCGTTCATCAACACCAGCCCGAAGCTAGCTATGAAGAGCATGGATTTCATCATATCGTGGGCGGATGTTGTGATTCCGGGTCACGATGCCCCCTTCGAGATCATTCGAAAGAAGTAAGACCAAAGAGGGCAATCAGTCAATTCATGACTGTTCCGAGCTCCGTGATGGTCGAATGCCCGATTTGTAGAGCAGAGACCCTTCACGAGGTCTTATCAGGCAAGATGTCCGACAAGTCAATGGTCGTGATGGACTCCACTGTCCGCTGCCGCCAATGCGGTCAGGTGCATCACGTAGTGATAAAGATCGAGAAACCTGTCCCAATCCCTGTGATTGTGAGCTGGATCGACAAGTCATCCAGGTCCACTATCTCCCTGGGTCCCGATGAGGTCCTCTCGGTGGATGACGAGATCATGTGCGCTGACGAACCTGTCCTCGTCACCTCGATCGAGTCGAAAGGCGCTAGAGTCACGAGAGCGAAGGCCAAGGAAATAGACACTGTCTGGGGTAAGAAGTTCGACAAGGTCAGGGTCCCCTTCTCGATAAGCCACCTGGGAAAGAGCTTCTCCGAGCATGTACTTGCAGTCCCGGATGAGGAATTCTACATAGGAGACATCTTGAAGGTTGGCAGGCACGAGGTCGTCATCCATTCGATCAAAATCAAGGACAAGTCGTTGAGAACGGGGGGCGCCTCCGCAAGAGACATCGTCAGAGTGTATGGGAACATCGTCAGAAAGACCACTCATTGATACATTCGCCGATGAGTCTTAAGCCCCGACATGCGATTCATCCATTCATGGATGATCTCCAGGAGCAGAGGGACCGCCTTGTCGAAAGCCTCAGAAGCAGAGGCTATGTCTCGAGCCCTGAAGTGATTTCTGCCATGAGACGTGTTCCAAGGGAGAACTTCCTTCCGGATAATTTGCGGAATGAGGCTTATGTGGATACGCCTCTTCCTATCGGAGAAGGACAGACCATCTCTGCTCCGCACATGGTCGCCATAATGGTTGAGAGTCTCGATCTGACGCCTGGCCTGAAGGTTCTCGAGATTGGTGCTGGATCAGGATATCACGCCGCAGTGTGTGCAGAGGTCGTGTCCCCCGGTGGACATGTCTACACGGTGGAGAGGATATCCTCATTGGCGACAACTGCTGAGTCCAATCTCAAGAAGGCTGGGTACTCCGAGACCGTGACAGTAGTGTTCGGTGACGGCACGAATGGGCTTCCAGAGCATGCACCGTATGACAGGATTTTCGTCGCTGCTGCCGCTCCCAGCATTCCTGAGCCGCTCGTGGACCAATTGGTGGACGGCGGGAAGATGCTAGTTCCTGTCGGCGGAAGACTCTACCAGGATCTCATCAGAGTCGAGCGACGAGGAAAGGACATCAGGAAGGAGAATCTTGGCGGGTGTGTGTTTGTTCCTCTGATCGGGGAGCACGGCTACAGATGACCCAAGTCACCCAATGAGCTTGAGGATGCCCCTGAGGTCCTTGTCTTTGACAACGGCGTCAGCCTTGGTACTGATCTCACTGTCCGACGGCGCGAAAGCAATGCCGAACCCAGACGCCTCGAACATGGAAATGTCGTACCTCGAGTTCCCAACGCTGGTTGTTCCGCGCTTGCTTGCACCAGCGGACTTAATCAGAGTCTTCACAGCATCCCCTTTGTCCATCAGCCTAACTCGAATGATGCCCTCCCCTGACAGCGCACCTTTGTCGTCCGTGATCAGGCCGTTGGCCAGATAGTAGTCTATGCCGAGCCCGGCCGCTATTCGCTCCGCCAGAAGATCGATCCCGGCCGAGACGATGGCTGTCTTGTATCCTCTTTTCCTCAGGGTTCTCACTGCCTCTGCTGCTCCCGGCATCATGGGCACGTCCGAAAGCATGGCGCGAATCTTCTCAGAGGAGATGTGCGGGTCCTTCTCCCTCCACAGGTTGATGTCTCTTCTGATGAATTCCAGATCATCGATCTCTCCCCTGAGGTACGCGTAGAGGGAATGGTCGTTGTTCACTCCGAAATGCTTGTGGACGTGCACCCACGAGCTCTCCGCATCGACCAACACCCCATCCATATCAAAAACGACCAGCTTGGGCACGGCCTTCGGATGGCGCAAAGGCTTATTAAAAGGCTGGCCTCATGGCCCTGGCGTCATGATAACGTTAGTTGGCGTTGGGCATGTGTTCGCGATCTCGGATCAGGTCAGGAACTTGATACGGACGAAGCGTCCACAGATAGTCTGCATAGAGCTCGACCCTGCGAGGTACCAGGCTCTGAGGAACAGGGATTCCCCGAGGAAAGTTCCCATTCAGTACAAGCTCCTGTCATATCTTCAAGTTCGCATGGCTGGCAAGTTCGGAACTGAGGCGGGGGATGAGATGCTCGCCGCCGCAACTGCCGCCGGAGAGGTCGGAGCGAAAGTAGCCCTGATAGACGTCGACGCCGGCGTCGTGCTCGCCATGCTTTGGAGGAAAATGTCCTTCAAAGAGAAGGTACAGCTTCTCGGAGGTGCCCTTACTGGCTTGGTGATCTCGAAGAAGACAGTGGAAAGGGAGCTGGAGCGGTACGAGAACAACGAGGAGCAGTATCTCGAAGCGCTGAGCAGCGGCTTCCCAACGCTGAAGACGATACTCATAGATGACAGGAACAAGCACATGGCGGAAAGAATCTCCGCGCTTTCGACTGAATACGCCGAAATCCTGGCCGTCGTGGGTGATGGTCACATCCCGGGGATCGTACAACAGCTTGGTCAGAAGCAGATTGAGACGATCAGGCTTAGGGAGCTCAGGAAGAGCCCGGAGGGAGGCCCTGGATCCGCCCAGTACACCAGCAGTTTCTGGTGCTCGGACCAGTAGGCGACGCACCTGGGCCCGTGGAAAGCATTTAGACGGGGAATGCGTTTCCGACATTGTCTGGTAGGTGCCGGTTTGAAAGTCGTCCTTCTGAACTACACGAAGAACCCCGACAGAATATGCGCCGCCGCTGCGCAATCATGCTATTCGGAGAAGGGTGCGTCAGAGCTCTTCGAGTCCACGACAGACGACAAGGCGAAGAAGAAGATCAAGAAAGTCGTCGCGATGGGCCACCTGTCAGTGGTGGAGCATGCCTACTTCACATTCAGTGTCGAGGGCGTCTCAAGGTCGCTCACACACCAGCTTGTAAGGCATCGTGTCGCTTCGTATTCCCAGCAGAGCCAGAGATATGTGAGCATGGACAAGGCCCAGTATGTGACCCCTCCGACGATCTCAAGTGATCCGGAGGCGAAGAGGCTCTTCGAGAGTTCGATGGAGAACGCCTGGGCTGTCTACAAGTCGCTGGCGAAGAAGATCCCCAAGGAGGATGCTCGCTACGTTCTTCCGAACGCGTGCCACACGAACATAATGATCACAATGAACGCCCGTGAGCTCTGGCACTTCTTCAGGCTTCGTTGCTGCAGGAGAGCCCAGTGGGAGATCCGCCTCATGGCCTGGAGGATGCTCGAGGAGGTCAAGAAGGTGGCTCCGATCCTTTTCGAGGAGGCAGGACCGGGTTGTCTGCGAGAGCCATGTCCCGAGGGTGAGTACGCGTGCGGCCGGATCTTCAAGAAAGGCGAATTTCCCTCGGAGCATGAGATCATGACCGAGGGGCGGAAGCCAGAAGGCTGAATCCGAAGTCGACCAGGCGCGTATATCCTCCCACAAATCATATATATGCCATTCTCCTTCGGACGCCAAAGGTGAGCCCATGGGCAACATAAGGCCGACTTACATCAAGCGGGTAGCCATAGAACTGGTCCAAAGGTTTCCGGAGCAGTTCACTGGAGACTTCCAGCATAACAAGTTGATGGTGTCCAAGCTCACTGATGTCCGCTCGGTGCCCATGAGGAACAAGATAGCGGGTTATGTGACTCGCTACCGGACCCACTACGAGGCGTGACCTGCCCGCAGGCGACCGCGCCCCCATGCTTCTGTCCAAACATCCTTCGTGTCATCATCGATTTAAATTTTATTCGATGGCAATAGATAAATACGGGCGCGCTGATACCCGCATTCCAGCGAGAGAGTGTATCGGGCCATGGACTACGCTGTCGAGACCAGGCAACTGACCAGAGTGTTCAACCCCAAGAGCAAGAAGGAGGGGAAGTCAGTCAAGGCCCTGGACTCCGTCGACCTCAAGATCGAGCGCGGGGAGTTGTTCGGTCTACTCGGCCCGAACGGTGCGGGGAAGACCACTCTGCTCAAGATACTCAGCACGCTGCTCCTGCCCACAACCGGCAAGGCCTTCGTCTCGGGATTCGACGTAGAGAAGGAATTCGTGGAGATCCGGAAGCGAATAAACATGGTCTCCGGAGGAGAGATATCTGGCTACGGCCTGCTCACCGTCCGCGAGAACCTCTGGATGTTCTCTCAGTTCTACGGAATCAAGAGTTCGGTCGCGCACGAGCGCATCGACAAGATGCTTGACCAGTTCGGACTGGTAGACAAGAAGAACGAGAAGGTGAGGGCGCTTTCGACCGGTCAGCGTCAGAAGATGAATGTCATCAGAGGCTTCGTCACGAACCCGGAGATAATCTTCCTTGACGAGCCGACCCTCGGACTGGACGTCAACGCGAGCAGGATTATCCGCGATTTCATCGTCGATTGGGTACGCGAGGACAAGGGAAAGCGTACGGTCCTTCTCACGACGCACTACATGGCCGAGGCGGACCAGCTCTGCGACAAGATCGCTATCATAGACGACGGCAGGATTCTCGCTTGCGACTCGCCTGAGAACCTGAAGAAGCTCGTCAAGATGAACAGCACCCTGAAGCTCGATGTCAATCTCCTGAACGACATAAGCGGATTCGGTTCCCTCCAGGGAGTCGAAAACTTCGCGGCTCATGATGACCCGGAGAGGAATGTCACGACCCTGAGGTTCATCCTCAAAGATGAATCGGCAGTCTCAGAGATAATGTCTCTGATACTGAGCCAGGGCTCGAAGATCATGACCGTTCAGAAGACGGAGCCGACCTTGGAGGATGTCTTCGTCAAGATGGTCGGGAAGGGGTTCGATTGACCGACACGTGGCTCGTCAGGAACATGCGGGCCATCAAGGCAAGAGCCTACTCGCGAGTGGTCGGCGCGAACAGGGAGCCCAGTTGGGTGCTGTTCGACGTGTCTCTTCCCCTGCTCTCGGTCGCAGCTTACGCCTACATATACAAGTACATGGACGCCCCGGAGGAGTTCGTCGGGTTTGTGATACTTGGCGGTGCGATGACAGCCTTCTGGCTGAACGTCTTGTGGAGCATGGCGTCTCAACTCTATTGGGAGAAGGAAACGGGGAATCTGTCGCTGTTCCTGATCGCCCCGATCTCGAGGATGTCCATTCTTGCGGGCATGGCCGTCGGTGGGATGTTCGCCACGACCGTCAGAGCGGTCTCTACGATGGTGATAGGCATACTGGTTTTCGGGGTCGCGTTCAGTCTGTCGGACCCCCTCATGCTGGCATTGGTCTTCATTGTGACTCTCATCGCGCTCTACGGGATGGGCATGATGTTCGCGTCCCTCTACCTCATCTTCGGAAGAGAGGCGTACCACGTCTCGAGCCTCATGACCGAGCCGATCTACCTGGTCTCTGGATTCTACTTCCCTGTCAAGCAGCTCGGATTCTGGACCGCGATGGGGGCGTCCGTCATCCCGATAACCCTTGGCCTAGACGCCTTGAGACAGCTGTTCTTCCCGAGCAGCGGCGGACTGTATGGGTTCGCGTCCGTGACGAACGAGTTGCTGATTCTCGTCGCGCTCTGCGTCGTGTTCTTGATACTCTCGAAGTTCAGCCTCGATTACATGGAGCGTCTGGGAAAGACCAGCGGGAGGCTGACCCTCAGATGGCAGTGATGAGCAACCTGAGGACATTCAAGAACGCCGCCTGGCTTGGTTGGCAGATGGAGGCCAACTGGACGGATCCGTTCCTGTTCGCTGTCTACTCTGTAGTGAAACCCATCGCTGGCACCCTGATCTTGGTGTTCATGTACCTCGTGATAACAGGCGGGGAGACTAACACGCTGTACTTTTCATTCATGTACGTGGGCAATGCATTCTACATGTACGTCGCGGATGTGCTCTTCGGGATGACCTGGGTGATCCACGATGACCGCGAACACTATATGACGCTGAAGCAGGTCTACATCGCCCCGATCAATTTTCAGTACTACATCCTAGGGCGGGCCGCCATCAAGATTGTGATCACTTCGTTCGGGGTCATCCTCACCCTTTTATTCGGAGTCCTCGTCCTCGGGGTGGACATAACGCTATCGTCCGTGAACTGGACCATCTTGATCCTCGGGCTCGTCTCCGGCCTTGTATGCATCTCCGTAATGGGCCTTGCCCTTGGAGGGATAACTTTCCTGACCGCCAAGCACGCGATGGGAATCAACGAGGGGGTGGCCGGGGTTTTCTATGTCCTTTCGGGCGTGGTCTTTCCTATAACTATCCTTCCAGGCTGGGCCCAGGGGGTATCCAAGGCGTTGCCTGTCACTTACTGGATGGAGACCGTCAGGAGAGGACTCATGCCCGAGGTGATGTCCGGGCTTCCCGGGGGCACGGGTCTCGAAGGCTTCGGCAACATCGAGATGATGCTTGCCCTTCTTCTGTCGGCCGTTTTGTTCATGTTCCTCTCAGAGGGAATCTTCAGGTACGCCGACAGGATCGCGCGTAGAAAGGGCAAGATAGACTGGACCAGTGCCTACTAGCCCATAACCGTCATCGTAGTCTTTTTCTACCGATGTCCTCATGGAGGTCCCAATCGTCAGAAGCAAATGCCCGAGTGGGGTAGCTTGGATATCCTAGAAGCCTGCGGAGCTTCGGACCTGGGTTCGAATCCCAGCTCGGGCGCCTCCTACCCCTGGTCCACCTGTTGGGCGAATCTCTCGATTACATCGAGTATCCTTCTCGACTCATCCTTTGATATCCTGGGGACTTTGGGCCTTCCGAGGAGAGCCTCGGCCTCGGCCTTGGCCTTTCTCAGGAGATCCCCTCTCTTGTTCGAATTCGCCTTCCCCGAGATGACCGCTTCCGGCTTGACCGTTGCTATCAACTCTTGTTTGAACCTAGTTATAGTGTGCCTTTTGCCAAGGAAGTTGCCATCGATCCCCGCATCTCTAATTGTCTCGAACGAGATGGCCCCTTCGTCCATGGCGAACGGTCGTGAGAATTCTCGAGCAACATCCCAGACCCACGCGTCCAAGATGATCTGCTCATAGGACCCGCCTGCCGCCTGGTCTACTCCTCCGAGTCCGGACGCGAGGTCGGACGGTATCATGCCTTGGAGAGCCATGGTCGGCACAGCGTCTTCTATGGTACCAAAGAGCAAAGAGGAGTCCTCGAGTCCGAGCCCACCCGTCATTGTTGGCAGGCCGTACGCAGCTCCGAGTTGGGCCGCTCCCGCTCTGAGCAGGAGCGCTTCGAAGGAGCCGTAGTCGATGGACCCCGTCTTGAGGTCGCCCGGGCAGGAGTCGCTGCTGTAGATCCACGGGGCTCCCTTCTTGGCGGTCTGCGATATGACCAGGCTGGCCAAGTTCTCCGCGTTGACCTGAGCGAGAGTTCCTGACAGCGTCACCGGAGATGTCAGACCAGCGACAGCCGCGGACATCGCCACGACCGGCACTCCGGCTTTCGCCAAGTACGCCTGGGCATCTGTGAGTCCCTTCTCGAAGGTTAGCGGGGAAATTGGGCATTGAACCATGGATATTATTGGCTTCTTGGCCAATTCCTTCTCCCCTCCAGTGAGCACTGACGCGGCCTCCACCATGGCCTTCGCCTCTCGAGTGGACGATGAGTTCGACTGGATGTGCTTCGTGGTCGCCTCGAACATGATTCTCATGCCCACGATGTCCTTGAGGTGTGCGGGTTCCTCCAGCGCTCCGACGACAGCCCAAACGAAATCGACCTGTGGGAGAGTGTCGATGATGGCCGTGAAGTCTCTCAGGTCCGCCCCCGTCGATGGCCTTGTCTCGCCAGTGAGCATGTCCTTGACGTAGACGCCCTCACCTCCGCTGGAGACGTACATCTTGTCCCCAGATGGGAGCCTCATGTCGTGCTTCCCGTCCCTTGACGCGAGCAGAACGGATTTCGGGGCATTCGCGAGCGCTTGCTTCACCAGCTCTGCAGATATCTGGACTCTGCCGGTCTCCTTCGATATCGTCGCTCCTGCGTCCACGAGGACATCACGCATCTGCTCGCTGAGTACGACAATCCCGATCTTCTCCAGGACTCTCACCGAAATCCTCTGGATTCTCCTGAGATCTTCCTTCGTCAGGAACTCCATCAATCCCCTTGCCATGATTCCCTAGACTCCCAGACGCGTTCGGAGAAGTCATACTCCTGAATGAACTTATTGATTTCCCTGCTGGCTGGACCGAGCACGGCGCACTGGCAACGGTCATATACACCTCTATCAATCCAGGTCACGCGATCCAAACGAGCGCAGGATCATGGAGTCCCCGAACATGGCCACCGAGATGTCAAAGGCCCTCGATGTTGCTAGGCTGTGTCTTCAGTGCAGATGCGGTTGCTGCAAGGACGAATGTCCAATGTACTCCGCAATGCTCGAGGAGACGATATCACCGAAGGGCAGGAACGCTGTCATCAACGCCGTGTTAAGAGGGGTCGTCGATGTTGACGAACGCGTCGTTCGAATCGCATACTCATGCCTATTGTGCAGAAGGGACGAGATGGCATGCTCCGCACAGCTGAAGAACTCGGACGCCACCGAGGCGTTCAGAGCATACCTGGTGGAGAGCGGCGCGCCATTGCTGCGTGAACATGACGTCCTGCTGAAGAGCTTGGAGAACTACGGCAATCCGTGGCAGTCACCGAAGTCGGGCAGGAAGAGGTGGGCGAAGAAGCTGCTGGACAGGAAGGCCGTTCCTGGGAAGACAGACACGCTGTTCTACGTTGGATGCACGTTCGCGCTCGACGGCGCTCTTCAGGAAGGTCCGCAGGCCCTGGCCAGTATCATGGAGAAGGCTAATGAGAAGTATGGTCTTCTGTTGGACGATGAGATCTGCTGCGGATCCACTGCCAAACGCACGGGACACATCGCCCTCTTCGACAAGCTTCGGAAAGAGAACGAAAAACGGATAATGTCCCTGCATGTGTCCAGAATCGTCACGGGATGCGCAGGCTGTTTCAAGACCCTCAAGCAGGACTGTCCCAATCTGGCCAAGAGCGTCCAGATCCTTCACTCGACTGAGTACCTGGCCGGTCTTGTCGATTCCGGGCGCGTGAAGTTCGAGCGAATGCCTATTGAGGTGACTTATCACGACCCGTGCCACCTCGGCAGGCACACGGGCGTCTATGACGCTCCCCGTAAAGTCCTGAAATCGATTCCGGGCTTGCGTCTAGTCGAGATGAAGAACTCCAGGGAATATTCCAGATGTTGCGGCGGTGGAGCTGGTGTCAAGACCGCATATCCAGAGATATCGCGCAAGGCGGCTATGGCAAGGCTGAAGGAAGCCGAGGAGACGGGTGCTGAAGCTCTCGTGACGACCTGCCCGTTCTGTGTCCAGACTCTTAGGATGGCTGCCCAGGAGACCCATTCCAAGCTTGAGGTTGTGGAGCTGTCTGTGCTCGTGGATCGGGCTATGAGATCAAAGGCTGGCGATTGACACGGATGAGCGCGTTCGAGAAGAGATCAGGGGAATCCTGGCTGACACCCTCGGCGAATCAAAGGTCCTGTGGAACAAGGCTGATCTCGTTCCATATACGAAGGACACATATCGGATCAGGTTCCGCGACGAGTTCGCCAACTTCCCCGATTTTGTCGTTCTCCCAGAGTCTACCTCCGATGTGCAGGCCATTGTCAAGATAGCCAAAGCGCACAAAGTGCCTCTGATCCCCAAGGGTGGAGGTTCCAACCGGACCGGAATGCTGGTCCCTATACACGGCGGGATCGTGGTCGACACGATCAGGATGAACAGGGTAATCGAGATCAACCCGGTGAATCATCATGTCACGACGCAACCCGGAGTAACGCTCAAGGACCTGGAGGAACAGCTGGCGAAGCATGGGGTCGCTCTCAACCAGGAGCAGGGCTCTGTCCGCGTGGCCACTGTGGGCGGCTCCATATCAACATCAGGGTTCAGCAGGAAGCACCAGAAATACGGCACGATTGCAGACAGGGTCATGTCTCTCGAGGTGGTGCTCGCTGATGGCTCCATACTCAGGACTGGTCCCAAGGTTCTCTACACTTCGACAGGGTACAGGCTACATCAGCTTTTCATCGGAGCAGAGGGGACCCTCGGCATAATTACGGAGGCCACTCTGAGGGTGGAGCCTCTGCCTGAGGCGAAGGATGTCCTCCTTGCCTTCTACGACGATTTCTGGTCCTCCATCGAGGCATCGAAGAAGCTGATGGGCTCGGGGGTCACTTTCTCCTGCAGCGAGGCATACGAGGTGGAGGACGGGAGTCCGTGGGGCGCTCCCAAAGGAAAGAACGCCTTCTTCTATGTCGGATTCGAAGGCACGAAGGGCGAGGTCCAAGCCGAGAAGGAGCTCGTTCGCAAGATCATGCTGGAGACAGGTGGCGAATTGGCGGGGCAGAAGGACGCTGAGAAACTTATGGATAAGTATACGGCACAATGGTGCGGCGCCCGTGCCATCACCGGCTTCGAGGATGCTCTAACAACATACGTGCCCCTGGAGCGCATGGCGGAGTTCTACGACAAGCTCTGGAATGAGATCGTGCCAAAACATGGTTCCAAGCCAGTGCCGGGGGAGAAATACTCGCTCGATGTTGGGAAGTACAAGATTATGGCCGGCCGGTACGTAATACCTGAGGGAGACGCTGGATGGGACAAGTACCAGTCGCTCCTGCGCGATGTCGCGAAGCTCACGACGGACCTCGGCGGGTCTATCTCGTGCTGTCACGGAGTGGGCCTGGAACACAGAGACAACATAGAGCTGGAGTATTCCGCGGTTGCTCTCGATGCTATGAGACGCATCAAGGATGCTCTCGACCCAGACCACATAATGAACCCAGGAAAGAAGATCCCTGAAAGGAAGTGATCATCATGGAATCGGAGTGGAAGAAGGCGATCATGCGGTTCATCCTGAACAACCTCGGCCAGCTAAGCCAGGAAGAGGTGGATGCCTGGGTCGATGACGAGGTCGACCTTGCCCCCTTGCTCGAGCCGCCGCTCAGAGCACTAGCCGCTCACAGGGACATGATCCTCAGAGAGCTTCATCAGATTTCCCCCGCGGAGATATTCGATCGGTTTGAGGGCGAACACCCGGAGATCGTCTTTTCAGACAAGAACAAGGCCATTGTGAAGATCGGGAAGGAGTTGGAGTCGCTCAAGTCCATCGTGTTTAGGCTGTAAAGTTCAATGCACACTGTTGTCGATTCCACCACGAATCCGGACAGGTTCGGGGCTCGGGCTTTCCGACCATCCTAGGTATTGCATGATGGTGAATACTGTGAGAGCACGAATCGAGTACTCGAGCAAGAGAGGCCAGAAGAAGCATAAGCAGACATGTCCTGAGTGCGGGAAGGACATCCACGACCCCGACTGCGCCTACTCCGAGAAGAGTGGGAGCTAGAGGCACAGCCCGTAGTCTGGCAAGCCGGTTGCCCTGTGGGCACCAGAGGCCAAATCACGTCATTCTTCTTGGTACTGGACGCAGCTCCTGAAACGGCCCGCGCATACTCCAAACCGTTATTACATGGTCATTTCATGGAATACGTGGAACCCTATGCCAGACAAAGCCAGTGGCGAGAGCCGCAGTAGAGTGGAGTGCCCGCAAAATCCCAGGCGGTTGACGGATCGTATCTGTTCACGATGGACTTCTAGGATTATCTAGTCGGTCGCGGATTACGGGCCGATGGCGCGGAATCTCCTTCTTGGCGGGCACATGTCCATATCGGGCGGCTTCAGCAAGGTCCCTGAGAACGCGAAGAAGCTGACTGCCAACTGCGCGCAGATATTCTCCAAGAACCAGATGCAGTGGAAGGCGAAGCCGATCGACCAGGAGGAGGCCGAGCGGTTCAAGGAGAATTCGACGAAGTTCAAGTTAGTTGAAACGGTCATCCACGACTCGTATCTGATAAATCTGGCGACTCCTGACAAGAAGCTCCTGAAGGATTCCCGTGAGGCGTTCCTGGAGGAGGTCGTCCGTGCAAAACACCTCGGAATCAGATACCTGATCTTCCATCCGGGATCTCACATGGGCTCTGGCGAACAGGTCGGACTGAAGAGGATTGCCGACTCGATGAACTGGGTGAGGAAGGAGTTCGGTTCGGGAGATGTTCAACTGTTGCTTGAGAACACTGCGGGCCAAGGCAATGTCCTGGGCAAGTCGTTCGAACAACTCTCGACCATTATCCGTCAGCTGGAAGATCAGAAGAACGTCGGTGTGTGTTTCGACACATGCCATGGTTACGCTGCCGGCTATGATGTCAGGACCGTGAACGGATTCGCGAAGACATTCGAGTTGTTTGAGGAGGTGGTCGGGATCGAATATCTGAAAGCGGTCCATCTCAACGATTCGAAGGGCAAGCAGGGCTCGAACCTCGACAGGCACGAGCAGATAGGGAAGGGGTTCATCGGACTGGAAGGGTTCAGGAATTTCGTGAACGACGATAGGTTTGCTGGTCTGCCCATGGTCCTCGAGACGCCCAAGGGCGAGAAAGGATACAAACAGGAGCTCAAGACGCTTAGATCGCTCGTCAAGTGATGGACATATCCACCTGTTCCACGACCTCCACATCTCCAGGAGGCAGAATGCTCTGAATCTCTTCGATCGGCACCTCGAAGACGTCGGACAGTTTCCTCGCAATCAAATCCTTGTCAGTCTCTCCTGGCCTAATCATGACGAATCTAGATGAGTTGGCTCGGATGGCCTTCTCCGGGGCGCACATGATCTTCTTCTGTCCCTCGAACTGCACCTCGCCGACCCCGAGTTTGATCTCGATCTTGTTGGAGTAGTTCCTCTTGCCTCTTATGACGAACGCCCCCCTCGCTAGGAACTCTCCGCTCTGGGGCGTCTTGCTGACCTGTTCTGGAAGCACCCAATAACCGGCTGCGGAGCCGATTCTGGCGTTCCAGGCCCTCGAGGTTGCGACTGCGAACTCGCATGCCTCATGAAGAGTCCGTTCAGTGATTCCATCTTTCATTTTGACGACGACGCTCGGAGCTCCGTGAACGTCTGCGTGCGCATACCTGTCTCCGGGTTCCAGGTGTTTCTTCACCAGCATGTCGTTGGTCCGGGCATCCTTGCCTCCCAGTACTACCGCTCCTTCGCTGGAGATGAACCATCTGAATCTCTCGAACCAGAAGTGTTTGGTGGGAGGGTGTTTCTTTCGCGTTTCTTGTCTCACCGCAGTCTCAGCAGTACCCTTCTCGATCTCCTTCTTGGCAGTGTCCAAGGCCGCGATGACTCCCACGAGTTTCTTTCGAGCCCTTTTGGCCTGCTCATAGTATCTCTGCGCGTTCGATTCGACGCTTCCTTTGATGTCCAACCGGAGCTGAGCCCCTGCCACACTGACTGTCAGGAGCGATGTCCTAGGATCATAAGAGACATATCCAGAGAGCTCCGTCAGCTCCTTCGATTCGGCAAGTCTCTGCTTTGCTGTCAGCAGAGCCTTCGCAACCGTCTCGTAGTTGGCGAAGAGGAAATCACCCATGATCTGAGCTTCTCTCGCCTCGTCCTGGAGGCTGATCGCCGCCGACTCCTGTTGCGCTAGCTTCCTCTTGAGTCGCTCCAGCTCGAGAACAGCCTCCTTCGGCTTCTCTTTCTGAGGCTTCGGGACTCTGGGGGCGTAGCTCTCGATTGCCGCAGAGAAGGATTCGTGCTCTTCCAGGGCAGAACCTCTGTAGATCATCATGTCGACGGGGACGACGTCTTCGATATTGTTGTTCCTTAGAACTATCCTGCCTTTCGCCGAGAGGTCGACCTCTGAAAGCAATCCGCGAATCGTCGCCAGTATCCTCCCAGCGTCCTCCGGACTGATACTTCCTGCTACCGCCTTCTTCTCGATGCCTGTTCTGGCGCAGGTCTCCTCGCTGTATCTCCCGCCCATGTTGAGTTTCGTGGCCAGAGTCCTCACCATGTCGGTGTCCGATCCCCTCAGGATTGAAAGTAAGTCATCTGCGGAGATCACCGTTGGATCAGGCACGGGCGGGGGGAACATGAACTGTCTCTTGGCCCTCACGTCCCGATGCTTCCATGTGTGGCTGATCAAGGGTTGAACTATCTCTCCTCCCTTCACCAGGATTATGTTGCCTTCGGCAAACAGCTCGAGGACCAGGTCGTACTCGTCGTCCTTCTCTAGTGAGATTACTGCTATCCGCTCGAAACCCTGCTGTCTTATGCATGTGATCTTCGCGTTGGCGATCCTCTTGCGAAGCATCATCGCGAAATCAGATGGCTGCTGGGCGAACTCCTGACCTTTGCTGGACCGGTAGAGCCAGCGCCCGAGATGGAAATGGATGAACTCCTTGCCTTCGCCCGGACAGCGCACGGCTAGAATCAGGTGCTCCCTCGTGGGATGGTACACTTTGTCGATACGTCCGCCGACGAAGACCTGGAGCTCCTTGACCACCGCTCTCACATCGAAGCTGCTCAGAGCTTCCTTCATCGACCCGACTAATCCATCAAAGCGGTAATAAACCATCCGCTGGCCAGAGAGCCTCAGCGAATTCCCGAGCTTTCAATAAGCTTTTAATACGGCAGGCTAGATGCCTTGCGGCCGACCAGTCAGGATGCCACTGTGGCTTAGAGGTATAGCGACGCCTTGGTAAGGCGTAGGTCGAGGGTCCGATTCCCTCCAGTGGCTCTTCTTCTCATCAAACCCGGAGCGGTCCGGAGCATTCGCTGCCCAGCAGAAAAATGAGAATATGGAAAAGGATGGTATGTAGAAGAGGCCACTCGCCATTTCGTAAGATCGCGGTTTTCCCGCATTACGAGATTGGAGGCGAGAGGCCATGCTATACATAGGAATGGACGTGCATAAAGAATTCTGTCAGGC
>Ga0315296_10000198_pt1 | contig 57281 bp, 53 predicted proteins | sample YL17G14_18_MG_FD_203921 | JGI IMG/M metagenome (GOLD analysis project Ga0315296, IMG submission 203921) | Sediment microbial communities from Yellowstone Lake, YNP, Wyoming, USA - YL17G14_18 | ecosystem: Environmental > Aquatic > Freshwater > Lake > Sediment | place: USA: Wyoming | collected... | reverse complement strand
AACCCACCCTCGTGAACATGGAATCCCTAGTAATCGCGCGTCACTAGCGCGCGGTGAATACGTCCCTGCTCCTTGCACACACCGCCCGTCGTTCCATCCGAGCGACTTCTGGGTGAGGCGTGGTCTTCCTTGGCTGCGTCGAATCCAGGTTTTGTAAGGAGGGAAAAGTCGTAACAAGGTGGCCGTAGGGGAACCTGCGGCCGGATCACCTCCTAAGTAAAGAGCCTTGCAAAATCGGCTGGAGGAGAAAAAAGGGCGAACCACTGAAACGCCAAAGCCTATTTAGCAATATTCTGAAGCCTAATCAAACTGGAAATTTTGAATCTCAATTCACTGGTTCAATACTATGCCTTTAGAAAAAGGAATAAACTCTCTGACTGCCTCAACTGACAGGCTCATAATGGCTTCACGCAACTCCTTGGACACTTTCCTGGCTAAGTCCTTCAAAACACGCTTGAAAAGCTCTTTGCCGCTCATGTCTCCTGGCACGATCACTACGTATACATTCGTCTTTGCCTTGACAGCTTCGACAGGTCCACCACCGATTCTTGCAGCGCTCGTTTCCTCATCAAAGGCGACGCCAATTGCTGTTCTGAGCTGGACTCTGCGCATCCAGTTCCTTTCTCCCCAAACGGCAAACGCGCCGCGCCCTACAGATTCACCAGAAGGCCCACCTTTGCTCAACTGTTCAGGTCTAACCCAGTAGACATCCAGACTGGCAAAGCCCTCACGCCAACCTCTCGAAAAAGCAGCAGCAAATTCGCCTGCTTCACGCAAACACTGCTTTCCAGGCTCCTGCCCTTCCGTCTTAACAACTACAAACGGTGCACCGATGATGTCTGCGTGGAAAACAATGTCGTTAGGTTGTGTGTACTTCTTGATCAGCACCTCATTGGTTACGGCGTCTTTGCCTGCAACAACCAAGAATCCGTCAGACGAAACAAACCACCTGAACTTTTCGAACCACTCCTTGTGTTTGATCCTGCGTTTTTCAAGCCCACAGATTGCTTCAGCAGGCGTCACATGCTCTAACTCTTCAGCCTCCTTTGTCTTGGTCTCAACATCTTCAAGCATCCTGAGAGAATCGTGTAGTGCCATTTGAGCGCCTTCCATTTTCTTTTTGCCACGTTTGCTTCGTTGGTAGAACTCTGCTGCACTCTCGAAGAGCGTCTTTTTAATATCCAAGATAAATGCTAAACCTTCAACAGAGAGCTTGGCCTCGAATTCTCTGGCGTTAAAAGACTCAAAGAAAACCCATGGCTTAACACCTTTCTGTTTTTCTCTTAAAAGCCAGGAAACCACATCTCTGGGTTCATTGCCCGTCTGCTTAGTGCCCAGGAATCTCTCCATTATAGCCTGCAATTCATTGAAATGTGCGTAAATGACATCGCCAATGCGCTTGTGCTGCTCCGATTGGTCACGCGAAATAGCCACTACCTTCTCCTGTTCACTGATTATTCGTTGGAGTCGTGCTGCCTCAGTTTTCAACTGGGCAACTTTTGCGCTTTGGGTTGCTTGTTCAAGTGTGGAAAGCTTGGAGTAGAATTCGTCCACCGCTTCGTTAAATGTGTCATATGGTTGGATTCTGAGGCCCTGTGTCTCATAGCGTTTGAGTCTTAATGGCACTGCGTCAGTGAAGGCACCTGTCGAGTCCAATAGAATGCAAGGCTCTAACGTTCCTTCTAGGACTTGTGACACCAGACTTTGCAGGTTATCAGCAACCGTTTTGGCTTCAACGTCTTTCAACATGTTAGAAGCCTTGGTCTTGTCAATGCCAGCCCGTGCCAAGATCTCCTCCGCGTAGATGCCACCTATGCTCAGAAAACGAGCCAAAGCCCTGACGACTTCAATGTCACCAAAAGATCGCAGATCCGTTGTGAATTCTGCGCTCTCGACCTTAAGAGGGTTTTTTCCGCTCGAAGGGGCATATCTAAAGTGTTCGCCGCGCACGACGTTCCTGTCACGCATTCGCCTGTAGGTCACAGCCTGCAAGATCACTCCGTTCTGATCAACTAGGATGATGTTGCCTCCACCAAAAAACTCCAAAATCAATTGCAGAATACCTTCTCCTCCTTTGAACGACAGGATCACAACTCTTTCGAACTCATACTGTTCAACTTGTGTCAGCCGGGTATTCCGCAAGTATTTCCTTAAAGCCATGCAGAACGCCGGGGGCCCGGAAGGCTTTTCAGAAGCGTAGGCAGTCAGGTTCATCCTGCGCCCAGCCTCCAGCACCAGCCATAGAGTCGGCTTGTCAAACTTGTGAAACTTGAAGAGTAGAGTCCTACCATCTAACTGATAGATGTTGCTAACAAGTGCATCTGTCACTTCGGCTTTCAACTCTCGCACAACGGCGGCTACATCAAAACTTGTGAACTCCTTGGTGGACACGGCGATCACGTCAGAATATTACCGCAAGTCATTATTAAAATCCATTTGAATAGCCGCCGAATTGCCTGTTGCCTAGCCCTCTTCGTTTTTTGGAAAGCCGGATCAGTGTAGCCTTCTGTATAAGAAGTCCGTCACAAGTTCAAATGGTCTACCAATCAACCCATAACCTTTAGAGCGCAGATACTTTCTCAAGTAGAACTGAATCATTCCCTTAACGATAGCCATCTTGAGTTTCGCCTCGGAAAGGGAGGACTTAAACAGCAGCTTATGCTTTACTAAGCGCAGGTTCTTGGGTTCTTCCCATTCCTGTACCATTAATCTGTCTTTCACTTTTTCATAGAGAGGCGTCCCAGGGATGGGATAAGGCATGGTGAAAGAAAGATAATCCAAGGGAAGCGATGAAGCAAAATTAACCGTATCTAGAACAGTTGCCGATGTCTCACCCGGGTATCCAACTATGAAGAATGCACCTGCTTGTATTTTGACTTTCTTGGCCACTTCAACTGCCTCTTTGGCTTTCTCGGTCGTCGTGTTCTTTCTCATCGCCCTGAGAATCGAGTTGTTTCCAGATTCTATACCGAAGAATATTCTGATGCACCTAGCCTGCCTCATTTTTTCGACCACTTTCTTTTCTACTGTGTCGACTCGTGACAAACATTCCCAGCCGATCTCTACGCGGCGTCGAATTATTTCCTCACATATCTCAAGTATTCTTTTGCGGTCAAGAGTGAAGCAGTCGTCGGCAAACCAGATTCTTTCATAACCGAGTTCGACAACAGTCTGCATCTCTTCAACGATGTTTGCTGCAGATCTGCTTCTGAAACGATTTCCAAATATCGGTTGGCTACAGAAATCACATTCAAACGGGCACCCTCTAGAGGTGATCATTGATGTAGTGGTGTATCCGTAGTTTTTTGAATAGTAATTCTTGTATCCGCGGTTGTCAAACAAATCCCGTGTGGGAAACGGAATAGTGTCAAGATTCTCAATGAACTCTCTCTTTGGGGTAAGTCGGATTCGGTCATTCTGTTTGTAGGCGATTCCTTTAACATTCGATAAGTCTAGGTTGCCTTCGACTTCATTGACGAGTTCAAGCATAGTCTCCTCACCTTCGCCTCTGACAACAACGTCGAAGGATCGCAGGAAATCTTTGGGATTCGACGTGGGTTGTGGTCCACCGGCAACAAGCAATTCACAATGTTCCCTGAGAAGGAGAGCGAATTCCACTGCGCTGTTTTTCATGGAATATAATGATTGTATGCCTATGATCTTCGGATCCGAACGCTTGATCCGTTCTAGTGCTCTATTTTTATCCATAAATGTACAATCGACCAAGTCGACTGATACATTATGTTCTTTAAGGTAAGCGGCCAAGTATCCTAGACCTAAGGGTGGAAACCTGAAGATTGAATTGTCGTTTTCAGGCTGAAAATAGGGATAGACAAGCGTGACAGACGCCATGTTGGCTGTCATGCTCCCAAAATCTCAATCGTGTATTCGAAGAAGTCATCTTTCGAGTTGACTTCATAGTCTAGTCCAATCCAGTCCAAACAGTTGTTTTGGAATTCGCGTCCAACACGAAATATGCTATTCAGCGTTTTGTACAGGCGGAAGCCAGTATCACCTTTTGAGTTTGTTATATTTGCCCAATCAGCTTCGATTTCATCCCAAGCCCCAACATGTTGGTCGACAAGTCTGTTTCCACAAGAATCACAATATCTTCTGAAGAATCGAGTTCCCTGCTCGTTTAGCACAAAGATCTTCCAGAGACTCTTCTTTTTCAAATTGGAGAAGTCCACCCGTACGACTATGTGGTCTCGATGAATATTGTACGTTACTATTGCACGGCCAAGAGAGGGAACTTTTACGAAATCTGTTTTGACGCCCATTCTGACGAGTAAATTCTTCAGTGTGAGAATCGGGAACCTTGACTGTTCGTAACGTTGGTACAATGTCGAAAAGCGTTTCAGTATCGACCTCGCATGCCTGTTCTCCAGTTTGACGTTCTTGAGGCTATTTCTGGCTACACAGTCCATGCGAAATTCTTTGCGAACAATCGATGACTCGCATTCTTGAAGTAGATAGACATTTGACGAACCGGAAAAATAGGTTTCATTCGGACATGCGATGACTGGAACGCCAAATCCGGCTCCTTCTCCAATAGTTTCGACCTGTTTATAGACAAAGATCAAACCTTTCTGCAGACGTGCGATTTTCCAATTCCATGGTCTGGTATTCGAATAGATTCTTAAGCCTACAGAATTTGAGACAGAGACTGTATGTTCAGCAATTGTTGAGAAGCGTGCGTGTTTCGAGCCTGCGCATTCGCTTGAGGACATTTGTAGAATTCCTTAAGCACACCCCTACATTTCCTCCATGGCTGATCGCACTTAAGAGTCTTCTAGTTTTGAATGTTGAAAAACAGTGGGAGGAAATACTGATCGGAAATTCATAAATCAAATATATTTCTTGAACGATGTGACGATCGGTCATCATCATTGAACACTGAGAGCGGGACTCGATCAGTTAAATACATTAGGTTGCTAAGGCGAGTTTCTAAGAAACAGAGGAAGATAGAAGCAAGCAAACCACTCTACCTGCTTCGATACGAGTAGGAGTATACGCATGCTTAGCGGGTCGATATAAAAGCTCGCTAATGATTTGATCTCCTTGTCTTTGCAGAACAATTTAACAGTGTTTTCAGGTTTGAACGAATTGAGTCTTTCCATCATAAACATAGTTGGCTGAGAGGACAAGATTTTTGATGAACGTTATGCCTGGATGATCATCGCCGCATTTTTTGTAGGACTCGACATCTCCATAGTTCTATTATGTTTCGCCTTCTTCTTTTCACAATGCAACGTGTGTTAGATGATTTGGGACCGTTCTGAAGTGACACATATGTGAAGGAACAATAGGCAACTTTAAATCTGATTTCAAAACATAAGTTGGAAAGGCGCTAGAAGCCATGAAACCTCTGGAAACCGTGTACTGGCTAAGATTTGGATTGGGCGTTGTAGCCGCTTTTGTCTGCATAAGTTATGCATTCGTCACGAATGCAATTTCAAGCACCGTGTTTTCGGTGAGCCTTTTTCTGAACAGCATGTCACTTGCGATAATAATATATTTGATCTCCTACTACATGATAAAGTCCAGATTCAAGCTTCAAGTGCAGAAAACCCAGAAACTTTTCACAACGGGGATAGGTATCTATTTCATCGCCTGGCTGGTGTTCTACGCATTGGTGTACACGGCGCTTGCAGGGCCTAGTCCGCCTCCTCTTTGAGGAAGTTCTCAATTGTCGCCTGTTTTTGCCCAGACTCCACGGTCTCAAGCTTCTCTTCTTGAGGAGCTATGCCATTAGAGTTTGGGGCAGTAACGTTGTTGGGAATACTGATTCTGCTGAGAACTCGCATACAATCGGCCCAGGCTGAAAAGAATCCCCGGTCAAAATCTCCGTGAAGCCTGTTCCTCACATGTTCCATGAATTCCCGTCTGTAACCATGTAAAGCCGCTTTGTCGTTCAAATCCATTTTTGAGAAGAAGGTGGATGAGTCGCCGTTTGCCTTGCGGGACAGAAACATTCCATAAAGAGCCCTAAAATACCCTCTGTTCCACTCTGTCTTCTGCATCTTCTGTTTCAGTCTCTCCAGCTCCCTCTCTGCTTCAGTGAACTGTCTGTTGACTAGCAACTGAAAGAATCTTGTGACCAGAGCTGAAGGAATAGGCATGTTCAGTGACCACGAGGTTTCTTTTCTTCTTCAGAAGCATCCTCTATGCCGTTCTCTGTTATTTTAAATATTTCCTCGCCTTCAGGCAAGTAGGGGCTTGAAACTAGCCTTGCTATTCGTACAGGTCCATGCACAGCTCTTCTCAGGTAAACACGCGTGTGGCTCGTGTGCCCGACGATGTGACCGCCAATGGGGTGAACGGCATCTCCGAAGAACACGTCAGGTTTAGCCATAACCTGATTGGTCACGACTGCCGCAGCGTTGAACGCTCTCGCCAAACCAATAAGCTTGTGCATGTGCTTGTTCAGTCTTTGCTGTCTAGGCGCCAGCATTTCGCGCCCAATATACTCGCTTCTAAAATGCGCGGTCAAAGAGTCAACTATTATCAGTTTCACGTTGTTTGCCTTGATGACTTCATCGGCATTGTCAAGCAGAAACATCTGATGATCTGATGTGTAAGCCTCTGCATAGATTATGTTCTTCGCGATTTGTTCAGGGTCAAGTCCCAAATGTTTAGACATCGACACAATCCGCTCAGTGCGGAAAGTGTTCTCAGTGTCAACATACAACGCAGAACCGCCAAGTCCACCCCTCTCCGGAGGCAACTGAACATTAACGCATAGCTGATGGCAGATCTGGCTTTTCCCAGTTCCATACTCGCCGTAAAACTCTGTTATAGTCTGCGTCTCCAAACCACCATCAACCAATCTGTCTAAAACCTTGCTTCCAGTGGTCAAACGCAAAACGTTCTTGCGCATCTCTAACAGTTCGTCTGCCCGGATGAAAGATATGCCGATGGATGAACGTGCAGTTTCAATTATTGAGAAGGCTTTCTTCTCGCTTATGCCCGCAGGCTCTAACTCGCGTGCGGTAGCCATGGCCAGAGACTCGATAGTGTGATAACCCATCTCCCTCAGTTTTTGGGCAGTAGCCGGACCGACTCCAGGCAAATCCTCCAAAAACTCATACTTCTTCTTGGGAGTCTCGCAGATCTTTTCTGCTTCTTCTGAAGTCACAAATCCTTCTCTCCTTCAACAGTTCATAGAACAGATAGACATGCCATATTTAAAACACGCGAAGCACAACAACCAATACTCTGCGGAGAGATAGGTTAAAGTGAACAACTCGAGACAGAGTCTCTCCGACTTTTTGAAAACGGCCTAAGATAAGATATAAGTACATGCCTCTGCCATAAAGCAAGCCAAAAAGAGCGGGAGAAACCTTGGAAACAGAAAAGGTTCTGGAAAACGTTGCCTTTAACATTCTGAAACAAGCGGTCATATATCTACCAGACGACGTTGAGCAAGCGCTGAAAAAGGCATATGCTGAGGAGACAAGCGACACAGGCAAAACTCAGTTGAAAGCAATATTAGATAACATTGAATTGGCGGAGAAGTACCAGGCTCCAGTATGTCAAGACACAGGAACAATAATATTTTACATCAAAACTGGAGCCAAAGTGAAGAACCTCGACAAACTTGAACCAGCGGTTATAGACGCAACCAAGAGAGCCACGAAAGAAGTTCCTCTTCGACCAAATGCGGTAGACCCGTTCACAGGCAAGAACAGCGGAGACAACACCGGAAGATACATACCTGTTCTAAACTGGGAAATCGGCCCTGGAGACAGCCTAGAAATGACAGTGATGACCAAGGGAGGAGGCTCTGAAAACGTTTGCATCAGCGGAATGATCGTTCCTGGCGAGGGAATCAAAGGAGTAAAAAAGTTTGTAGTGGATGCTGTGATAAAGGCTGGGGCTCAGCCGTGTCCTCCGAACATTCTCGGCGTCGCTATGGGTGGTGGAGCCGACACGTCCATGAAGCTGGCGAAGAAAACCCTGCTCAAGCCTCTGACTGAACACAATCCTGACCCTGAAATTGCGAAGCTTGAGAAAGACATCTTCGAGGCTGTGAACATGACAGGAATAGGACCTATGGGGCTCGGTGGAAAGACCACGGTTCTCGGCGTGCACATTGACTATGCCTTCAGACACCCAGCATCCTTCCCTGTAGCTGTTGCATTCAACTGCTGGGCTGCAAGACGAGCTTCTGCAAGAATTAACGCGGATGGAACTGTCGAGTACTTAACACACAAGTTGAAGTGGTGAGGTGAAGAAAAATGGCTGTTTACAAGTTTAAGACTCCGATTTCGGAAGAACAGATTCGCAAGCTCAAGGTAAACGACGTACTCTACGTGACTGGAACGATTGTGACTGCAAGAGATCAAGCACACAAAAGAGCCCTAGAATACTTCAAGGAGTGCAAACCTCTGCCAGTGAATCTTGAAGGACTGGCTGTTTTTCACTGTGGTCCAGTTGTGGCTAGAGAAGGAGACAAATGGATTGCGGTGGCGGCTGGACCCACAACGAGCACGCGGATGGATATCTTCGAAGACGAATTCATCAAAGACTTCAAAGTCCGAGTCGTCATCGGTAAAGGCGGGATGGGGAAGCGCACAACTGATGCTATGGCAAAGTACGGCGCAGTCTACGGTGCATTCACGGGCGGGGCCGCAGTGCTCGCTGCCAAGGCAATAAAGAATGTGAAGAGCGTGGAATGGTTCGACCTAGGGATGCCTGAGGCCATGTGGATTTTTGAGGCTGAAGAGTTCGGTCCGCTGACAGTCGCCATCGACTCTCATGGGAACAACCTTTTCACGGACGTTCAAAAAAGTGTAGAACAGAAAAAACAGCAAATCTACCAGAAACTGGGCATAACGCCATAGTTTCAACCACCATTTTTCTCATATCTTCGATTGCCAACCAATCTTGATAAGTATTGAAGATTTGGTTTCTTGTATCAGAAGATTTAATATTGGACTCCCTCGAAAACAGAAAGGGAAACAAAAATGTTCAAAACTCTCAGAGACAAGATAACCGTTTCAGGAATCGCTGTGCTTATGATAGGCGTAGCCTTGTTGATATTCACCTTCGTGAGCGCCTACGGCTTCCTAACTCAAGGCTTGTCGATAATCACCACGGGCGATCTAACACGCACCTTCGGCGAGGCTCTCGCTCCATTGATTGCGACATGTATTCACATAATGTATCTTGGCGTTATGGTCTGGATTGGTTCTCTTCTAACCATAAGAGGAGTAACGATACTTTCTCAAGCGCGTCAGACACCTGAACTTCCAAGGCTGCAGCAGACTTCAGTAAAAGAAGAACCCAAACTCATTCCTAAGGCGAAAGAAGAAAAAGCACCAAGAGAGATCAGAGAGGCAGAAGCTAAACCGTGCGAACCAGAAATTGTCGTCTTGACGCCAGAAAAGGTGTCGCAGACACAGCAGGAGCCACAGCAAGCTCAGACGGAAAACAAGTGAGTTTCACTGACCGCAGCTTCCTTGAATTCCTGAATTGCTGACCATTGGAAAAGGAGCAGTCATGAGGATACCTATTCGAATCATAAGCATTGCCACATCTGCTCTTTGGGCTTTTCTCATCATTTTCTCTGCATTGGCGCTGTACTCGATGAAGGATTTTCAGTTTAACTTGGGGCAGCCTCAGATCAGCAAAACTGAGGACTCTGAGTTGCTGTTTTCCATTCCCGTGTTTGTTGTCAACACGGGCTTCTACAACATAGCGCACCTCAACATTTCTACGATAATCTTGAATGGAAAAGGTTCCGTAGCTGCGCAAGCGTTCACGTTCGTATCCATCCTAGGACAAGGCCAAACAATGAACCTGACTCACAATTTGAGACTAAACGTCACCGACCTACTGCAGACCCGTCAAAGCCTCTTGTTCAATGATTCTGAACTAACAGGCAACATAAGGATCGGCATGACAGCTGCAGAAGTTGTTCCCATTGAAGCTTCATCAGATTTCTCAGTGCCTTGGGGCGCACCGCTGTACAATCTGACGGTAGCTGTTTCTCAGTTCACACCCGCCAACGCGACGCACTACCAAGCCATCATCTCAGTAAGCTTTGAGAACCATGCATTTTTCGATCTCACAGGTATAGCGCAAGCACATGTTTTCAGTGATGCCAATGCGCTCATCGATCAAAACCAGACCGACATCTATACGACTCAAAATTCAAAATATAATGCAAACCTAGAACTCTACATTCCAATGCGAGAAGTGCTCAGAGCACGTTTTGAGGTTTTCTTCTTTACCCCGTTTTTCAATTATGGACCTTTGGTGATTCCTTATGGTGACTGAGGGAGACGAGGATAGCAAGAGGAGAATTCGGAGAAACGTGGTTAAAGTCTCGAAGGCTGCAGTCAAGGCCTTAGTAGTCTGCATTGTCTACGTCATTCTAGCGAGATTTTTGGCACCTGTTTCAATGATGATTACCGGTTTTCAAGAGATGATCGAAACCTTGCTGATAGTATACGTGGTATTGATGCTCATTGGTGACCTCACTTCAGGCACAATTGTCCAGCACTTCTTCAACGCGGCGAAATCCTTGTTTGTCATGATCTATCTTGTTTTCACCTTGAACCACGGCATCTTTGAATACACCTTTGGAAACGTAAACATAATGGTTGACCTTCGACTCTTTCTGATTATTGCCATGCTCATCGGTCTACTGGGACTCGCAAAATCTGTGCTGCAGGCAATAGACTACGTAGGTGAAAGAGCCGAGCTTGCACGTGTCTAGCTCTGCTCATTTGTTTTTGGCTTGTATGTCCCGGCCCATTACTAATGCGTCTTCTCCATCCGCATAGTATCCGTGAATCGTTCGGGCAACTTCAAACTGCAACTTCTTGTAGAGGGAGATTGCTTCTTCGTTGGTCACTCTGACTTCCAGATAGAATTGCTTCGCGTTGTATGCTCGCATGCCCTCTATGGCTTGCTTGATCAAGGTTTCACCTATGCCCTTGCGTCTATGTTCAGGTAAAACAGCCACTGAGACGACATGTCCCTTCTTGACGAGGCCGCCTAGCCCGAAGTTAGATAAGCCTACTTCGACTCGGCACATGATGTAGCCAACGATTTTGCCATCTTCTTCTGCGACAATGAATGTCTCGGGAAACCTGCGGTATAAGTCCAAGAAAAAGATGTCAGTGTAATTCTCTGGAAGACAAGTTTGATTGACGCGTATGACGCTTGCCAAGTCGTCCATACTGAATTTCCGCAGTTTGTAGATGCCTTGCAAGTCCTCCGACTCCGTTGAACCTCAAAGCCTAGACTTCAGAGTAGCTTAAACGCTTTTCCCATGTCAAGGCTACTTCACATAAGATTCCTCTATCCAAACTCTTGCCCCTTCTGTATCCATGCGCGTCTTGACTCCTATTGGAAACGGCAAATTGGGCGTGTAGTGACCAAAATCCATGTTCGCAATTATGGGAAAGTCAAATTCTTCAGCTATTTCCAATATGACCTGCCTGACTTCACTGGTCATGTCCCTCACTTTGTTCGGTGCATTTGGGTCTTCGCCTCTGATCTTGCCGATGAGCATGCCCTTCGTCTTGTCAAACAAGCCAGTTTCCCTAAATTGAGTCAGGTCTTGGTCTATCTTGTCGAGCGGCTTTGCTGTACACTCCCAAAAGAAAATTATGTGCTCGTCGATTTCTGGAAAGTACGGAGTTGAAAGTAACGTCTGTAAGGAAGGAATGTTTCCGCCGAAAAGCTTGGCTTCGGCCTTACCTTCGCGCCAAACCCTCCACTCGGTGAAATTTGGCAATAGACCTAAAGGCTCGGTTTTCTTTGTGATTTCAAAGAAAAGATCCGTTTCAAACTGGGCTTCGCTGCTTTTCATGTCTGCGCCGAATCCGAAGATGATGTCGGTCTGGTGGAGACCGCTTAGGCCTGTTTTGGCAAGAAAAGCAGTGTGAAAAGCTGTGATGTCGCTCATGCCTGAGAAGATCTTGGGATTAGCCTTTATCAGATCATAATCAAGATAACGCAAGGTCCTAATTGCAACCTGTCCTCCCATAGCGCAAACGATCGCTTTCACTTGTTTGTCGGAAAACATGTTGTTGATGTCTTCGGCTCTTTGAACGTCTGTTCCCGCCATGTAACCCATGTGCTCAAGCTCTACTGTCTTGCCTTCCTTGACTCTGAAGCCAAACCTCTTTAGGTTACTGATTCCTTGATCGTACGTTTTTTGAAACGGTGGGACCGGATGTGAAGGCGCGATCACCCCGACCGTGTCGCCATCAATAAGCCTTGGCGGTTTCAACACTTTCATCGTGCGGGCTTCCTTCAACAACTGCTCTGACTTCAGGCAGAGTGTAGTTTCCGTAGGGCACTGTCCAAACCTTAGCGTTTTTTCCAGTGGTACCAAAGGCTTGATTCAACGCATCATTTACTGCCCTCGCTGTCTTCAGTCTGAAAACGTTTGTAGCATAATAGTCTGGCATCGAAGAAACAAGAATTATCTGAGCCTTCTGCAGAGCTTTCAAATAGTAATATGCTTTCGATCCACCCACAACAAAGTTTCGTCTGAGTTCCCTTTCCACCGTTTTCAGATCGTTGAATTTTAGCATCCAATCATAAAATTCCTGGTTTCCATGACCATCTGGTAGTTCAGCAACCAGAACGATCACGCCGCCTCGCTTGACAACTTCCAAAGCGTTGTCCACTGCCTTGTAAGCTTGGAAAAGGTTCAGGTCCGCAGGGTTTCCACCAGGACTGACAACAACGATGTCCGCTCGGCGGTCCACCGACACACGATACATCTCGTCCACAAGGTTAACACCCTCGGAAAATACGTGATCCACATCGCCCGCAAAAGCCTTAACAACCTCACGCTTACTGTTGATCACAACATTCAACACAAAATCTACTCTCACCATTTTTGCTGCTTCAACCATGTCCTCATGGACCGGATTCTCGCTGAGAACGCCAGTTTTTGCGTGCGCATCCAACAGCATGGTGTGGTTGTGCTTTATTGTTTCCACTCCAGAGATTCCTGGCAAGATACTTTTTCTACCACCACCGTAGCCAGCATAGTAATGAAGACACACGTCTCCTGTCAGGATTCTCACGTCTGCCTCCATGAAAACACGGTTCAAATAGACTTTTGTTCCATGTTTGTGAGTTGTTCCAACATGAACAAGGTCTTGAGCTTTGTGATCGTGATTCACCGTCTTCACACGGCTGACAACAGATTCACCTAAAAGCCTGACAGCCTCTTCCTGCGTAACAGGCCTGTGCGTTCCACAGGCAAAGATGACTGTGACATTCTCGTCTTTCACTCCTGCACTGCTGAGCTCATCGAGTATCGCCGGAACCATCAGATGGCTCGGAGCTGGCCTAGTCACATCGTCTACGACTATTGCCACTTTGTTTTCTGGCTTGGCGATTTCAGTGAGCCTCTTCGAACCAATAGGCTGCCTTATTGCCCTTTCAATTTCGGCTCGGGCATCTGACACGCCATGTCTCTCTTTGGGCTCTATGGAACCCAGAAAATTCTGCGCAGGAATCCTCACACACACCTCTGACTTTCCATAGGGCAACCAAGCATCAACCATACAACATCACTTGAATACTGAAACACGTAACCAGAAACTATTAAGCCTTGTCAAGCAAGCGAGACCCTCCCTGAACTCGAGCTGCAAGCCGAAAAGATAGAAAAGAATTAGTGCATGTCACCCGTTCCTAGAGGTTTCAGCTAGAGGTGTCATGAGAGTGAAAACGTATCTGACCATCTGGTTCAGCAGTGAAGGTGCAGGGCCTATAGAAGTCGTTGACAGGCTTCGCTCTTTGGGTTTCAAACCGTTGAGAGGTTACCACGACCACGTGTATGACTGGAACAGAAAAGTTGAGCTTGAAGAAATACTTCAGCTTACAGACAAAGTGCATGAAACGCTGAAAGGTTTCCATGTCTTGTATAAGATAGAGACCGAATAGGATAGAGTGTGCCTAACAGCTCATTCGCCTGCAATAGTCACTTCGGTAAGTTTGACGGTTGGAGAATAGCTCTCCGCACTGTTTCTCACATCTTTCCCAATGCTTTCTATTCCTTTCTTGAGTATCTCGTAGAAATTTCCAGAGATCACCACTCCTTTGACTGGTTCGGTCAGTTCACCATTTTCCACACGATATCCATGTGTTATTGTAGCGTTGAGGTTTCCGCTGACAGGGTTCGACAGCCATTCGCCGATAGTTGTGTCAACGTAAATGCCTCTCCTTGTGTCGAGAATCATTTCTTCAGGATGTGCGTCGCCAGTTTTCAACAGTAGGTTGCTGGGTGAAGGTTGCGGTTTAAGCCAATAACCGGATCGCTGGGCGTTTCCAGTAGACTTGACATTGGCTTTCAAGGCTGTGTATGTGTCGTAGAGAAAGTTCCTAAGAACTCCTTCTTCGATGACTGGGGTTTTCTGAGTTGGACATCCCTCATCATCAAAGGGCCGTGTTCCCCAACCGCGACTCACAGTCCCATCATCTGTGACAGTGATATTTTCGGAAGCTATAGGGGTTCCAATTTTGCCTGCCAATGGGGATTTGCCCTTTTGAACCCAGTCTGCGCCTATTGAGTCGCCAAAGAAGATTCCAAGGAGGTTGGCGAAAATCTGGTTCCTCATGATTACAATAGTTTTACCGCCTGGTATTGGTTTGGCTCTTAAGAACTTGACAGCTTTGTCCGCTGCTTTGACTGCCAAGTCTTCAAAGTCAATCTCCTTCCAGCATCTCGTTTCTTGATGCTCATTTCCAGTGCTCTCCATGCCCAAGTCGTGAGCCTTCGCTCTGATCGAGAATACTACACTCGTTTCTCTTCTTTCGGCGCTCTGTTCATGACTGTTTGCAACTGAAACTTTTGAGGTGACAAGTGTGAGAATTCCTCGAGTGGGCTTTGCTCGCTTGTCATAGTCTTTGATGAGCTTGGTGGATGAACTCAGCCTGTCGACGATTTCTCGGTATTCCATGGTTTCTAATTCGCGGTCATAGTATCCTTCCACGGAGGTTTCGCCGAACTTTCTGTTGAAATGGTTCCAATCAGGATCTTCAGGCGCCACTTTGGCTATTTTCACCGCTTTTTCTGCGGCTTCAGCCACTTCCGTGTCATTCAGAATTGAGGTTGAGTAGATTGCCGTTTTCTTGCCAATTGCTACTCTCAATCCTAAGCCGGTCGACTCGGTTGTTTTGAACGTTTCAACTTCTTCAGCAAATTCAACTTTGACATTCTGAGTTCTTTGGACGTAGGCTTCAGCTTCGGTTGCCTTCAACTTTAATGCTTTGCCAACCGCTAATTCTGCGATGCCCATTTCCTCATCTCCCTCCAACCGTCATTCTGCGAACCCTAATGTGAGGACCTCCAAACCCAACAGAAGCCCTTTGTCCACTCTTCCCGCAGCCTCCGAAAACACTCGTCTTCACTGTAAGGTCTTTACCAACAGCATCGACTGTTTTGAGCGTCTCAAGAATTGAACCGCTGATAACCACCCCCCTAACAGTTTCAGCCAATTCCCCGTTTCTTATGATCTTGGAAGGGCCCACTCCGAACGTGAAGGTGCCCATGCCGACCTCAACTTCTCCACCCGTCGAGCCTCTTCCTCGAACGTACACGCCGGAATCTATGTCCTCGATCAGCTCTTCGAATTCACAGTCGCCTCGCTGCATCAAATAGTTTGTTTGCCTAACTATCGGCAGATTCTCGAAGTCCTGAGCTCGTCCGTTACCAGTAGGTTTGGCACCTAGTTTTGACGCTGATTCCCTGTCGTGAATGAAACTATTCAGAACGCCCTTCTCTACTATTATGGTCCTGTCTTTCTTCACGCCTTCATCATCAAACGGACAGTAGAATCCTCCTTCAACCGTTCCCTCATCAGTTATAGTCACGTGTTCGCTTGCTAACGGCGAATTCAATCTGTTGCTGAGTACAGATTCTCCAGATGACACCAAGTCGCCCTCAGACGCGTGTCCAAAGGCTTCGTGAAGAAGCACACCGACTATTTCGGGGTCGACGACGACAGGATAGGTTCCCGGCGGAGGAGTTTTTGAGCTCACAGCTTCTATTGCAAGCTCAGATATTTCTGTTGCAAATGAATTCCAATCCTTGGACTTGATGAACTCAAACCCTGCGCACATTGATTCTGAATGTGGGACCCACTCCATAACACCACTAGCCTGTGCAACGCTAATGTGACTGAGCCCCACTATCGTTGTTTCAACGGTTATTCTGGCGCCTTCAGAGGATGCGAACCACCTGTAATCCTTGGACAACCCAAGCCTGGTTGAAGCACTTTTAATCTTGTCATTGACCCAAGCCGCCTTGTTCGCATCCAAAACGACTGAAACTTTTTCCTCGGGAGAAATGTCAACAGGATCAATCTTAACATGCAATTCGGCGTCGGATTCGTTGATCTTGACATCGCTGAACAACAGCTTTTTGCTCTTGAGAGCCTTGGCAGCTTTGATAGCATTGCCCAAGGTTTTTTCAAGACTCTCGTGGCCTAAGTCGCTTGATGAAGCAAATCCGACCGCACCGTTCAAGAAGACTCTTATACCAAAGCCGCTAAGCTTTCTGGAAGAATAGCTTTCCAGCACCTTGTTCTCAACCGACACTGACTCGTAGTCATAAGATTGAAAGCGAACGTCAGCATACGAGACTCCTCGACGCAGTGCCTCATCAAGAATCCTTTCCAAATGAATTGTGTCTTCAGACTCTTTCAATTCGTCTCCACCGCCGGTTGCGGAACGATATACTATGTGCCATAAGCATAATTAGTTTGCCATTGGCAAGGCGACATTGGCATAAGTTCTTAAAACCCAAGCGCATTAATTATCAAATCTGAGGAATCAATTATGTCAATCACAAAGACTCCTGCAAAGAACGAGATCTTCTTCGTGTGGTTCAATCCTTATTCTGGAGTGACCATTAAAACTCCCTCGAAGACATTGATAATAGACCCAGTTGAGGTCAAACCCCGAGACTTCAAGACTGTTGACGCAATTCTAGTCACACATGAACACTATGACCATCTAGATCAATCTCTAATCGCAGAGATGCAGAGACTGACGCAGTGCGTGGTTGTTGCTGACCCTACATCCGCTGCAAGACTGCGTAACGTCATTCCGCCAGAAAAGCTGCACGAAGCGCGGCCAGGCTCTGAGGTCAAGATTGGCCAAGTTTCTGTGAAGGTTGAGAAGTGCAATCATCCGGCTGCAGCACCAGTGACTTTTGTGATAACTAGCGAAGACGGCGTCAAAGTTTTCCACACTGCAGACAGTCTGCCATTCCCTGAGATGGCAACCATAGGCGAGAGAGAAAAGCTGGACTTGGTCTTCTGCACAGTCGGCAGCATCGCGCCTGGTGCTTCCCCTGCAACAGGCGTTGACATCGCAAGACTGACAAAGCCCAAAGTGGCCGTGCCCTACCACACAGCCTCATCATCGGACCAGAAGACGTTCGCTGAGCTTCTCAAGAAGGAACTACCGAAAATTACATGCTTGATACCTGAGACAGGTAAGATCTACCAAGTCTCTAAGAAGGGGTGAAAAATTGCCTGCAGAAAGAAGAAGTGAAGACACGAAAGTTGAAGTCTGCAAGGTTTTGGACAGGATAGGGGCTCTGAAGTTCGGAGCTTTCAAGCTCACAAGTGGAAAGATGAGCCCCTACTACATAGACTTAAGAATTGTTCCAAGCTTTCCAGATGCATTTCAAAAAATCTGTGATTCCTATGTGAGATTTGTGAAGAGCGAGATCGGGACGGATAACGTTGAAAGGATAGCAGGAATTCCTGTTGCAGGCATACCTTTCGCATCGGTGGTTTCCTTCAACTTGAAGAAGCCGTTTCTGTACGTTCGAAAAGGTGCTCGTCTGCACGGAAGAGAAAGAAGAATAGAAGGAATAATCGCTCCTGGAAACCGCATCTTGCTGATTGACGATCTTGTCACAACAGGTCTGTCTTTGCAGAAAGCGGCAAGAGCCATTGTCGCAGAAGGAGGCATGGTGACGGAGGCAGTTGTCCTAATAGACAGACAGGAAGGTGGAAAAGAGAAGCTGGCTAGAAGCGGCTTAAGACTTCACGCTTTGCTCAGCATCACGGATATCGTCAGCACCTTGCATGAGCTGGGAACGATCGACGAAGAACAGGTAAAGACAATTCTGAAACAAGTCAAGAAAAAATAAAAGATAGGTACAAAAGCTCTAGGAGAAGACTTGCTTATTCATAGAATATTAGGCTTTGTTCTTCCAATATCCCATGGAGCTTGTGTACAGCGTCATAAACGTCTTGTTCTTTTTTCGCCCCCGTGCAGACAAGTTTCCCGCTTGCAAACAGCAGTATCACCACTTTAGGCTCGTCCATCCTGTATATCAGACCTGGAAACTGTTCCGGCTCATACATAGTCTTTCCAAGCGCGCCCACTGCCTGTTCCAAGTCTATCCTTCCCCCAAGGCTTGCAGAAGCAACAATGTTCTGAATCTTCAACTCCGGCTTACTGATGATGATTATTCCGCCCTTCTTCAGTTCTTTAATCACTTTCATAACAGCTCTACGGGATTCCTTTTCTGATTTTGCTCCTGTGCAAACCATTTTTCCAGAGTTGAAAATCAGCGTGGCCGTCTTCGGCCTTTTAAGCCTATACACCAGCCCAGGGAACTGTTCTGGACGATATTCGACTCCTGGATAACTCTTCACGACAGCGTTCAAGTCAACCTTTTGATTCAGAGTGGCAGAGGCAACAACATTCTCAATTTTTATTATCGCCTCGCTCTTCGGCATGGAATATCGCTTCTTATTACTGAAGTGTTTAAATACCCTTTATAAAGCCTTAGGTGCTGCATTTTCATCTTAGGTAAACAGAGCGCGTGCTAACAATCAATGGTTTAAATCCTTTCAATTGAAAGAACATAACGCCACGTTACGTCCAAGAGCCTTTGGTTTTCATCTTTTTCTAGCACAAACCCATTTTTTCAACGGTGTCTACTGAAAAAAGAGCCAAATATTCCAAAAGAGTCATGTGCTAACGGATGAGTGGGGAGGATCGGGGAAGTTCTCCCTTCTCCTTTCAAGAGATTCTACCATCCTCCCCATGAACCTAAGTCATCTTGTCCTGAACATATCGCGCGCTTGAGGTTGTCACTCCTACGATAATTACAGGCAATGATGTTATTTGTTTCTTCGCGCGAGCTATTGGACGCTATTCTATCATCAAACACCTCAAGAACAGAAAGTGGTTCTATGTCTTTCACCAGAATATAAAAAAAGGGAAGTTGCAGGGCATGTCTCCACTTTAGGGTTCTAGAGCCTTAGGCGCCCTATTTTTGATTTAGGTAGGAAGTTTCCTTATTTCCGTTTTCTGAACATTTTTGCGCCGTCGCTGTATTCGCCTGCGACATATTCGGATCCGACTTCAACTAGTTTGCATGTTTCCTCAACCTTCTTTGCTACCGCGAGCTGGGTCTCAAGAATTTGTAAAGCCACTTCTACCGATCTGAGAGCGTCACTTCCTCTAATTACGGCGACCTTTACTCTTTTGAACATAATTCGTCTCACTTTGTTTGACTTTCAGGCAGCCCATGCACTTCATTGTTGTTTTCGTTGCTTTGTACACAGTTCTCAGGCGCGTATGGGGGATAAATTGCGTCCTCAACAAGAGGAAGACGAGAATATTCTTCCTTGAAATGGATTCAAATAAGATAGCTCTATCTCCAGCTTCAGGCATGTCGAGTCTCAAACGCGCTGTGTCTAACGGCAGATAGTCTTTTAGGTTGCCAAAACAATTAGGCCGTGGGTGAGGGTGAGTGTCAGATTCTGGGAAGAAAAGATGGAAAGTTCTTTCGCTGGTTTTGCTGTTGGCGTTAGCTGTATCGCTCAGTATAAACGTTTACTCAGCCTTTTTCGCGGAGCCCGTCCTAAAAGTTACAAGCGCTCCGTTTGAGTTTACTTTCACATGGGGACCTGAAAGTCAAAGGATCATAAACGGCACCTTTCGCCTGTCGGTCAAAATGTGGCTTGATGGAGAGAACGTTACAATGGTAGTCACGGCAAACGACGATGAATTCGACATGGGCGACTACGTAGGACTGGTTTTCGACACCAATCAAAACGGCTACATCGACCATGGCGACGAGCCCTACGGACTCTTTGCGGGCAATAAAACGCAGCCCTCTTCTCTGTCAGAATACGGTATGCTAGGGTTTGCGCAAGTTCTTGGTAGACCTGGACCGCACAACGTGACATTCGACCCCGACCTGGGTTACACCTTCAATATCATTTTCCCATACTACTGGCAAGGAAGTCTTTACTGGGACCCATCACAGGCAATTAGAAACGGAACCCACAACCAACTGCACGTATGTTACTTCGACTATGCTGGGGAAGGCAACTGGCCAGGCAATTGGGTGTTTACAAGGTTTGCATTCCACGCGAATGAGGTGAAATGACTGCTGTGACTAGGCTTGACAGAGAAAATAGAGTTCTAGGGGCCAAAAGCTCGGATTCTTGCATTGGTCAGACCTCTCTGCTCGGCGACGAGATTGGGAACTCAACATCCTAGGTCCCAAAAAGGTTCCCATGCATCAAAAATCTTTGTGTGGGTTTTGCAATCGCGACACTTTCCGTGGTCGTTTTCTTCGCACTTGTTGCAGATGATGCGACTCAGTTCCTTGATCTTTGAGTCCATACTGGAGCCCCGCAGCGTATGATTGATGATAGATTCGGCTAAATACCATATTCCCGTCAAGGAATATTCTGGGAAGAAGTGCTCTGACGCGAACGCTTTTCAGACCCTGAGTCGGACACAAAGAAAAGGTGAGGAGAAATCATATCTTTGTTCGCCGCAAACTGAACGAAAAGCGTGCAGCAAGCGTTGTTACCTTGTGTTCAAACTGAAATCTCTTCTTCTCTTTCTGACTGCAATAATCATTGACATCACGCTTGCTGCAATGAACAACGGCAACAGCAGGTTTGGCTGGAACTCTGGAACTGCCCATGTGCCAGTTATTTCGACCAAGTGAAGAGAATGAGAATAGCTAAAGTATATGAAGACGTACTCTGCGTTTTCGGTCATGCTCAAGCTGGCTGGTGGCAAGGTTACTCCGTCAATTTTGACAGACCATTCGCCTGCTGAAGCGTACAGCACCGATTTTGGTACCGTTACGTTACAGAATCCTGTTCCTGTTGCTCCCTCAACATTAAAGCTCATGGTCTTTGCGCCAGGGTTGAAGCTGAAGCTGCTTATAGTCGAGTTGGTGACTATCGGGACAGATTCTGTCAGACCCGCGTAACTGACTACGGCTTGATAGGCGATTAGGAAACGTAGGTCTCTGAGATTGCTTGGATCCGTATTCTGCCAAGTCATGGATGCATAATCCAGTGAAGCGTTGACAGGGGTTGGAACACGCGGTGAGGGCGCAAACAGGAGGACTGTTTGATTAGTTTCTGTCCCTCCAGCTATCGTTATCCGTAGCCTGTCAAATTCCGTCCGAGGTATATAGATTCCCGCGGTTATGTTGAAGAATCTGGAAAGCCCGAATCGAACAGAATCTACTTCGTCTTTCGGAGGCTGCAGAAGTACTCCGCTGAAACTCAAGTATATCCAGTCACTGCCTGAATTCAGTTCGGCTTTGAAGTTGTTGAAGTCCACTTCAATATCATCAAGAGCAGCAAACGGATACGTGAACATCCAAGGGGAATAATATTGATACGGATATGGATACGGAGTAATTGCATCCATGTAATCTTTCATGAAACGTTTTTCATGGTTCACCTCCGCTTTGAAGTCGCCTTCAAAAGTCTCGCTGATCACAAAATTGACAGTCCCGTTCGTGCTGTCAAAAGTTGCACTTGAAGATTTCAGCTTGCAGTAAGTTGTATTCACATAGGACTCAATCATGCCCCGAAGTTCTGGAGGAACGGTGTCTGGCAAGAATTCTACGGTCTCTTTCTCCACTCGGCTAGCGTTCGCTGAGACGAAGCCCTGCAAATCCAGCTTCTGCGTGGCGCTTGAGAAGGACGCATTGAAGCCAACATCCTCATATGCGCTTGCTGTTGCGTTTGCGATTTTGATCCACGCTTCTGCTATTGTTTTGTTGCCGCTCGGTACCGCGGCTGGCACGAGCTCGAAAGCCTTGCTCAAAGCAGCTTTGACATCACATGTCGAGTGCAAGTCGACCGTGGCTATCTTTGATGAGTAGTAATACATCAGCTTCACAGAAGCATTCTGCACCGAGGAGGAAAATGATTCCAACGCAGCTTCTATCACTGGGCTGGCTTCTTCAGCCGAATACCCGAATGAGGTGCTTGAGACTAGTTTGGCTATGGCTTCTGTGAAGTTCCCACGAAGAGTAATATTGTATTCAACGTTTGCTCCATACTCTGTGCTGTCCAATAAAAGCGGTGTCTTGATAGCGTTAAACTGTGTGCATTCAACAGAGCCCGCGCTCATTTGGTCAATCATGCTGGTGAAGTTCCCTAGCATGTCATCGATCTTCGCAGCACTCACCTCTGTACCAAAGAAGTTGCCGTACACGACTGTGAGGCTACCGTTCAAATGCAGCTCCGTTCTGTTCCCACTTATGTATGCTATGGCATCGCCCAGCGGTAAGCCCGACACAGCGTGAAAAGTGATGTTGCCGTTGATGTTGTTCTCCTTATAGTCAACGAGCACCACAATGTCAGTTATGTTGAAGGGAAACGTGGAAAGCAACTGTGATGGAATAATAGTCTGACCTGACAAGTCCGTGTTGAGCAGTCCGTTTGAATATGTGCTGCTAAACGCGAAGTCACTTGTGTTGAATGGCCAGCTTCTACCAGCTTCAGAGGGCATCGACAGCGTCGCGTCTACCGTTGCGTTGAGCAGTCCGTCTGCGTATCGTGTTGAGAGGTGGCCTGTGGTTGAGTTCAAGGGCGCCAGGCTCGGCGGGAAGACGATGGTACCGTTCGCTGTGCATATGGTTGTGTTGCCACTGGTTGAGAAATCTATGGTGGTGTTTGCTGTTGGAAAGATGCCAGATGGATACATGTGTGTATAATTGAATTTTCCACCAAGGCTTACCGTGCCGCTGGGGTAAACCACAAGGGAGACCTGGGTATCTCTCAGCGAGGCATCAAAAAGTGTGTGATCGTATGATCTTGAAAGCACAACAGATGACATTCTGTCCAACTCGAAATAAGAAGGATCTTTTTCAAACAAACCCACATACGAAATAGCCATTGGACTGAAATGTGCTTGTGCAAGCATCGGGCCGGAATAGTTCAGATAAAGCCAGTGAACGCCTCTGGTGAAGTACTCCTGTGTCACAATATGATTGTAAAGGTTATAGTAGCTCGTACCCATTATGTAGTCCGCGTAGACTCCGTAAGTCCCAGCTTCAGTAACGTTAACCTCAATCCCTACAGCAAGGTAATCGAAAAGCCCATCGCCATCAGTGTCGACTCCTATGTCTGTATGATTTCCTGTGAAAGACGCGTGTGATTCAAAGTCAGTCCACTTGTAAATTGTGGTGAGAGGAACCTTTGAAAGACGGTCAACAACAGAGACTCTCGAGTTGGCGTCGTATATCTCCATCGTTTCAACGTAAGCAGGATCAAAGTGGGCTCCATAGATTCTTGGTCCATAAACTGTGAAGTTCACTAGGTGAACGCCGGCCTCAAAATAAGCTGATCTACTGTCATACAGGCTGATGCTCTTCGAGAAGTTGTCCAGCAAACTCTGCAGTAGGACAGTATAATCACCAGGTTCTGTGACATTTATCTCCACTCTAAGCTCAAGGTAATCATATTTCGAGTCTCCGTCACTGTCAACACCCACATCAAACAGTGTCCCTGTGAAATAGACGATCCGTTCGAATTCCTGATAGCTGTAGGCTCTAGTTAATGGAATAAGACTTGCAGAGTCAAGTGAATAACGCTGATTGTCAATGCAAAGCCCAAGTGTGATGTTAGCCACTTCAGAAATGTTGATTGCGTGTGAAGCGTACATTGACGCCCCAAGTAGTGAAACCGTCAGATTCCGGATTCCAGAATAGAGATATGCTTTCGTAGAATTCCAAACTAGTATGTACTCTTTGCTGTAGTCAGAGACGTTGTGCAATCCAGACACGGAAAGCTCATATTCAGCTTCATCAGTCACGTTTATTTCAGCGGTCAGTTCCAGGTAGTTGAAAAGCCCATCGCTGTCAGTGTCGTTGCCCTCAGTATGTATGTTGCCTGTAAGAGTTGCCCCATTGTCAAAAAGCGTGTAACTGTAAGTCATTGACAATGGAATATCATACCTCTGAGTGCTATATTTTGAATATCCGACAGTGTAAGAAAGACTAATCCAACTTGCATGAGAAAAGTCAAGCTTGCTTCCGTGTATGGCTATTCCACTAAGCAGAAGACTAACGTTGTGCATCCCCACGTCTAGATAGGTCTCATTCTTACCACTCAAGTAAAGGAAGCTGTAGTTTTCGTCCCTCAATGCGTCAAGACTAACCTCATAACTTCCAGCAACATTAACCTCTACTTCCACGTTCACAACGAGAAAGTCGAAAAAGCCGTCACCGTCTGTGTCTTCTCCATGGTCGAAAACGCGCCCAGTAAGATCAGCATAAGACTCCTGCGCCGCCGCTGATGGCAGAACGCGTACGCCTGCCAATAATGGCGCCAAGATTAAAAGCAACATAATCACCATGGCAAAAAACAATCGTATGCCCCTATTTTCTGTCATCATATTTCACCTACAGTAGGTCTGATATACAATTGTGAAGGGTTTTTATATATATAGCTAGCGAGAAGATTCAATTGCCAAGGAGGTTTCGAAAACGCGTTTACTGACTCTGTGTTTTCGCAACATGTTCCGCAGAAAATTGAGAACGGCCCTTTGTGTTGTCGGTGTTGTGCTCGCCACGACTTTCATAGTTGCAGCAGGGGCGACAACCATGCGGTACACGACCGTAATCAGGGAAATCAGCGTGCTGTTCAACGGGCAGGTAATGGTTGTAAGCAATGGCACGATTGTAGTTCAGGCAGTTCCAATAGGCGGTGGGATGCTGCCCCAGAACCTTACTGATAGTAAGATACGAAGCATCATGGGTGTTGAGAGGACTGTTCCACTATTGTTTTTGACATCGGTAAGCATTGGAGGAGCAATCCAGCCGGTTCCAGGGAATTTCAGCATAGGCATTCCTGTCGACCGCTGGTCATTCATTATAGGTCCGACTCCACTGAGGGGAAACGCAGGCCATTTTCCTTCAAACGAATCAAGCAATGAAATCGTGGCAGGCGCGTCGCTAGCAGACGAACACGGCTGGATCTTTGGAACCAGAATAGTGGTCAATGGTTATCAACTGGAGATCGTGGGGATTCTGGACACAAGGCTAGCCCTGCTGAACCGCTGCATCATAATGCCTCTTAAGCTGGCGCAGCAGGTTTACAATTACCCAGAAAGCGTCAACGTAGTCACCGTGAAGCCTTCTCAAGGATATTCGCAGAGAAACCTCGCTGAAATGATAAAGGTCAACATTAGTTATGTCAACGCGTTGACAGAGGATGAAAGAAACGACATGATCCAGCCTGTTTTGTCTCAGATAGAAACGTGGAACCTTGGCTTGGAAACTGCCATTTTCGTCCTGAGCTTGATACTAGTGATGACCGTCACAACCATGAGTGTTTCAGAACGGCGAAGAGACTTCGCAACATTGGACGCAATCGGCGCACCTTTGGGCTATGTGCTAAAACTTGTAATGGTAGAAGCAGCGCTGATTGGTGTTGTAGGCGGCGCGTTAGGCTTGATCTTTGGTTCGCTCGGTGCTCTCACTCTGGCAAGTCTCTACACTAATATTCCAGTGGCCCAGTTTTTCCCGAGCATATTCGAGGTTGTTCCGCCGCTCTACATGAGCGAAATGTTTCTGGCTGTAGTCGCTGTCTGTTGCCTTGGTGGGGTGGTCCCAGCGATGAGTGCTGCAAGAACGCGGATAGCTGAAGTCTTGAGAGCTGAGTATTGATGAAGATCAAAGCTGAAGAGTTGACACGAAGATTCCGCGTAGGTTCATCTGAAATCGTAGCGGTTGACAGAGTTAACTTCGAAATAGATGAGCCTAAGTTTATTGCGATAGTCGGCCGTTCGGGCTCTGGGAAATCCACGCTTCTGAACTTGATAGGGTTGAATGACAGCCCGAATTTTGGGAAAATCCTTATTGACGATGCAGACACATCGCTGTTATCAAGCAGTCAACGCAGAGAAATCAGGTTGCTAAGAATGGGCTTTGTCTTTCAAACCTTCAACCTATTTCCGACTCTCAACGCCTTGGAAAACGTGGAGTTGCCCATGGCTCTAGCTGGAAAGCCACGAGACCTGCAGAGAAAGAAAGCCACGACTCTTCTAGAAGTAGTGGGTTTGGGCAACAGACTTCCGCATAGACCTAAACAGTTGAGCATGGGCGAAATGCAACGAGTAGCCGTCGCAAGGGCCATGGCAAACAATCCAGAGATAATAATCGCCGATGAACCGACGGGCGAGCTAGATTCGGGAACAGCCAAAGAGATAATCACTCTGCTTCATGACATCAACAAAAAAGACAGGAAACTCGTAATCATGGCGACGCATGATGAAAGAATAATCGGCATAGCTGATGCAATCTATACTATTCAGGATGGAAGGGTCAGACTTGACTAAAGCGCAGATGCCTACAAGAGGGCAAAGCTGGTGCATTTGACGTTTCCCTCAACGTCACGAGCGAACTCAGATTTTCAAGTCTAAACCAGCGCTTCGCAGCCGCAGCAGTATTAACAGTCATGATCTGCAAAGAGAAACAGAGTTAATTCAAGTTTTGGAGAATGTTTTGGATTTCGTCCAGTTTTCTGACGTTGTAGTTTCCACCGTTACAGTTGAACCCGATGGTTAACAAACCAACTCTTTTTGCGCCTCTCAGCTCGTCGGCAGAATCGCTGACAAAGACCGCTTCTCTTGGCCTAACACCAAATCTTCCTAGAACCGCGTGAAACGCCTTCTTACTGGGTTTGCACACACCTAGATCATGAGAGGTGAAGACTTCGTCAAAGATTTTGTGATTTACGCCGACTATTTCCATTTCTTCGATCTTTTTCGACTTGTCAGCGATTGTGTCGCTTAGAACAGCCAGAATATACTTCTTCTTCAACTTCTTCAATAGTCTGTTGATTCCAGGCGTCCTCCTGAATCTACTCCACACTTCTTTTTTGTCAATCTCCATCCATTCGCCTAGCAAATCCTTATGCAGTCCAACTCCTTCCAACCATCTTACATAAGCCTCTCTAACACTGATCCTCCCCACAGACACAAGTTTTTCAATTGCAGACCAAACCCTGTCACTTCTATCAAAATCTTGCACATCATGTTCCTCGAGAAATCTCCTGACGGCTCTCAGCACTATCTTGCTACTCCCAGAGTAAAGCACGCCTCCTGCGTCGAAGATTATGAGTCTGATCATACCCACTTTCACTACTTGCTTCTGGTCAAACAGATAGACCAGAAACTCACTATTCTAAATAAGGCATTGCACCTTGAAAATGCTATATAGGGCCTTCAGATTCGGGGACCTTTTCGATGTGCTCGTCCTGATCAGATTCAGGTCTCTTACGGGACATTGCTGGTAGGATGAATTCGATAATGACCAGGATGATTATCAGAGCTATTATTATTAGTATTCCAGTGGAATTACGCATGTAAAGTGCGAGATGCCCAATCCAAGGAACTCGCAAAATGACTTTTCCAATCAAGTGGTCTGCAGGAATCGGCTGATCTGCCCCCGGGTTGCCGTCGCCTTTTGTGACAAAAGAGACAACACTGCCGTTGACCACTGTTCTTTCAATAGCCCTGTGAACAATCAGGTCGTCACCATACAGCTGGCGAAACACGATGATGTCTCCAGATCGCCCGCTTTCATTGTAGGGTGCCGCGTAGATATCTTCAGGGCTGACTCCTTGGACGACGATTAGGTCTCCTACGTGAAGAGTTCTTTCAAACGGATGTGACCAACCGTCGCAGTAAGGACCAGGCTGCATGCACATACTTCCAGAAGCAACAGCCAGCATTGGATACTCAGTGTTTAGCATTAGACGTGAGCCGTACCAAAACCCGAAAACCACTCCTACTACAAAGATTATCGTTACGGTTGTCTGGAAATATTCGTTTTTCCACAAATGTCCAAGCCTTGACGTTGCCAACGATTGACCTTCCGTGAGCTAAATATGTCTGGTCAACTAGGGAAAGCGTGCTTTAAAACTTAGCGCTCTTAGAATGTGAAAAAGAGGGGAAAGGAGGACAGACCTAAGAGGCGTCAGTTGTCTTTGTCTAGATCTTCTTCTTGCTGAGGACTTCTCGGAATGATTTGTGGCATTTCGGACAGTCAAAAAGTCCGATTTCTAGTTGTATTCTCTTTCCTAACTTGTCTGGGCGTCCAGCCATTGTCCATGTCTTCTTCGGTTTTGCGACTTCTGTTCCACATTTTGGACATTTAGCCATTTAATTTCCTCCGATACATATCCTATCCATGGTTTTCTTATGATGGTGGATAAATAGCTTTCCATTGCCCGCCACTCTAGACCCTATGAGCCATGATCATGCACATGCTTGTTCCATGGGACGAGCAGTTTTCTTATCGAAATTTAGGTTAAAACCTCATAAAACATAAGACCTGGAACTGAAAGATTTTATCCTTCCTCATTGTGAATTGTCAGCAAAAGGTTGGGAAAAGATGGAAAAGGACGTCATCGACTATGCTTTGGATTACGCGCAAAACAAGAAGATCGAATACGCTGAAGTCAGAGGCCAGAGCCAAGCACTGGACAGAATGGTGCTGAGAAATGGAATTCTAGAAGCATATGTTACAGCAGTCGACAGCGGATTCTGCGTGAGAATCATGGCAAACGGTGGGATCGGGTTTGCGTCGACTAACAAGTGGTCAAAAGCTGAAGCAAAAAAGATTGTGGATTTGGCATTTAAATACGCTAAGGCTGCACATCGAAAGGAGAAATTGTTTTTTGCCGAAGAGAAGGCCGTCAGAACAAGGTGGAAAGTTGACCCAAAAAAGAAAATAGAAAATGTTCCTGTGGAGGAGAGAGTAGCGACTCTTACCGAGGTCGACAAGACTTTAGCATCTTGTGGTGTCAAGATCGCCGCCACAATATCCTCATGCTCAATAGACCTGATAACAAAATACTTCGTAAACTCTGAAGGCTCAAAGATATCATCCTTCGTCCCGAAGATTGGTGCGCATCATTTCATCACAGTTGCAGAACAGGGAAAGACTGAGGAGGCAAGCGAACAGTTCGGCTACAGCGGCGGCTGGGAGGCTTTCAAAGAGTGGAAGATTGCAGAAAGAATGATTCACGACGCCAGAGTCTTGAAAGATGTCATAACAAAGGCAAAAACGGTGAAGCCCGGAAAAACGGATCTGGTTTGTGGCCCAGAAGTGGCTGGAATAGCGGCACATGAATCTTGTGGCCATCCTATGGAGGCTGACAGAATCTTAGGTCGGGAAATGAGCCAGGCAGGAAGATCCTTCATCTACAACGGCGGCCCATACTGGATTGGCACAAGAATCGGCAGCGGCATCGTCACCATCGTGGATGATCCTACAATTGAACACAGTTACGGTTATTATTTGTATGATGATGAAGGTGTTAAAGCTAGACGCAGGTTTCTGTACAGGGGCGGTGTCATAAACGAGTTTTTGCACAACCGCGAATCAGCTGCGAAGCTTCACACTCGAAGCAATAGTTCTTCCAGATCCATAAACTACGACAGAGAAGCAATAGTTCGTATGGCAAACACGTTTGTGCTTCCAGGGAAATTGACCGAAGAAGAACTGATTGAAGATGTCAAGCATGGTGTTTACATGAGATCGTTCACAGAATGGAATATTGATGACAAGCGTTTCAACCAACGTTATGTGGGCAAAGAAGCACATACGATAGAAAATGGTGAACTAAAGGGTCCGCTTGCGAGACCTGTCATTGAAACTACTACGCCGAAATTCTGGACTGCCGTTGACGGTGTGTCCAAGAAAGTTGAGTTTGATGCAGCCACCTGCGGCAAAGGCGACCCCTCTCAGGGAGTTCCTGTGTACACAGGCGGTCCATGTCTCAGACTTAGGGGAGTGTTCATGAAATGAGTGATCCCTTAATCAGAACAGAAGAAATAGTCGAGAAAGCGAAAAACTTGGGCGCTGATGAGATTGTCGCTAAGACAACCTTTGGCAGGTACCGTCAAGTCCGTTTTAGCAGCAACCAAGTGGACATCACTGTTGCTTGGAACGATTATTCGACTGATGTTGCTTTGGCTTGGAAGAAACGCGTGGTTGCTACACAGATACAAAACTTTCTCGATGTTGACGCTAAACTCAAGCAACTGATGAAACTTGCGAAAGTCTCTCAGAGAAGCCCGACGTTTGGAGGCTTTGCAAGAGGCACTTTCCGCTATGCGAAGAGTAGGGCTGACAGGAAGATTGAGCATGTGGAGAATCTGATAGACTACGTTTTTGAAGCAATAGAAGCTGCGAAGAAAGAAGCTGGGTCAAAGATAGACAGCGGTGGCATACTTTTTACCAAGTTTGAAGACGTTTACCTTGCTTCTTCTCAAGGTCCGGTCGGAGTGGACACAAGGTCTGCGATTGAGCTTTCGATCAGGGTCTTTTCGGAAAGAGAAGCTTCAGGCCACGGGGTCGAATGCAGCTCAACGCTGAAGGGTTTTGAACCTTCTAAAGCAGGTGCAAAGGCGGGCGAGATTGCCAAGCTGGCCAAGAATCCGAAAACTGGCGATGAAGGCGCTTATGATGTTGTTTTTGATCCGTTGTTTTTTGGTTCACTGCTCGGTGTTTGGGCTGGGATGGTTTCAGCCTATTCAGTTCTGACTCAGACATCGATATTTATTGAAAAGCTTGGCAAAAAAGTGGCGCCTGAAATCGTCACGTTGAAGGATCACCCGGCTCCGTACTCGATGTCTAACAGAGTTTTCGACGATGAAGGTGTTCCCACAAAAGAAAATGTTTACATAGATCACGGTATACTCAAAACCTATCTCCATAATACGTCCACAGCCAAGATCTTTAAGACCGGCACAACTGGCAATGCGGGTTTGATCGCTCCGACTCCATGGAATACAGAGATGGAAGCCGGAGACGTGAGCAAGAAAGAGCTTTTCGAAGAAATGAAAAGCGGACTTTACCTGACTAACACGTGGTACACGCGTTTTCAGAACTCTGCGAAGGGTGACTTCTCAACAATTCCAAGAGACGGCATTTTCTTAGTGGAAAAGGGCGAAATCAGACAGTCCCTGAAGGACCTACGAATAAGCGACAACGTTCTGGCCATGCTTGGTAACGTTGCAGGTGTTTCAAGAGAAAGACAGCACGTTCATTGGTGGGGAGAAGCAGATCCTCCCTCGCTGACCCCCTATGTTCTAATGAAGAATGTTCACATAACGAAATCCAAGTAGTCATTCACAACTTCCTTTTCTTGTTCTGCTTGAGATGTCAGACTCATGTTCAGGTGACACGTACTTGCAGGGTCAGGCTTCTCTATTTTCTGTCATGTTTCTTGTCCAAAATGCTTTTACCTACGGCTTCGTGCTTATTCCCTTTGAAATCGAGGCTTAGCTAGTCTTGAAAGAGTCTCCTGCAAACGCTTTTGACTTACTTGTGAAGCCCGTTCGAAGGCTTGTTGAGCAGAGGGAGTTCTCGAAGCCCACAGAACCGCAGGAAAAGACTATTCCTCTGATTCTTCAGGGAAAAAATGTTTTATTGATCTCGCCTACGGCTACAGGCAAGACTGAAGCTGCTTTTCTGCCGGTTTTGAGCACACTTCTCCAAGGACAGCAAGGAACGCCTGGCATCAAGGTTTTGTATATCACTCCTTTGCGTGCTTTGAATCGTGACATGCTTGAGAGGCTTGAGTGGTGGTGTAACAGTCTCGACGTGAAGTTGGCCTTGAGACATGGCGATACTGAGACTAAGGAGAGAGTTCGTCAGTCAAGAATGCCGCCGGATATTCTAATCACGACTCCTGAAACGTTGCAGGCTATCTTGTCTGGTTGGATAATGCGTCAGCATCTTCAACAGGTTCGATGGGTGATAGTTGACGAAGTGCACGAGATGGCTGACAGTAAACGTGGAAGTCAGCTTGCATTGGCCTTGGAAAGGCTCAGAGTCATGATTGGAAGAGATTTCCAGCTGATTGGACTGTCTGCGACCATTGGCAGCCCTGACAAAGTGGCTCAGTTTCTTGTCGGAAAGGGTAGAAGCATCGAAATAGTGCGGGTTCCCGTTGCAAGAATGATGCACTTGAAGATCATTTTTCCAAAGCCTGAAGATGAGGATTTGCAGCTTGCTTCTCAGCTTTACACGCACCCAGAGGTTGCGGCCAGACTGCGAATAATTCGCGACTATATCAACCAGCACAAGTCGGTGCTGTTGTTCACTAACACTCGAGCTGTGTCGGAGGTTTTGGCGAGTCGATTCAAGGTTTGGGATATGGACTTTCCTGTCTCTATACATCACGGTTCGCTTGCCAAGGCTTCTCGCCTAGCTGCTGAAAGAGGGTTGAAAAATGGTGAGTTGAAGGGGCTTGTATGCACGAGCTCTCTTGAGTTGGGCATCGATGTGGGCAGGATAGACTTGGTTATCCAGTACATGAGTCCGCGACAGGCAACGAGGCTCATTCAGCGTGTGGGCAGGAGCGGACACAGAATCGGACGCATCGCCAAGGGGCTTATTGTTGCCTTGGATTCTGACGATGCTCTTGAGGCTCTGGTCATTGCGAAGAAAGCTTTGAAAGAGGATTTGGAACCAGTTGTTGTTCCCCCTAAACCCTATGATGTTCTTTCGCATCAGATTGCGGGTTTGTTGATCAAGAACAGGAGGCTTGGGTTTGGTGAAATTGTGGAGATGTTCAGGAAGGCTTATCCTTACGAGGATTTGATGGAGCAGGATGTTGAGAAGGTATTGAAATACATGCATGGGCGTTTTCCGCGGTTGGCCTGGGTTTCTTTCGAAGACAAAATGGTCTTGAAACCGCGTCAGGCCAAGGCTCTTTTTGAATACTATTTCGACAATTTGTCAATGATTCCTGAGGAGAAGCAGTTTCTTGTCGTCGACGAGTCAAGCGATTCGGCTGTTGGGGTTTTGGATGAAGCGTTTATGGCTGAGTTCGGTAAGCCTGGAACAAAATTCATCATCAGAGGATCACCTTGGATAATTCAGCATATTTCAGAAGACAAAGTCCATGTGAGACCTATCGACGATCCTACCGGGGCGATTCCAAGCTGGATTGGAGAGGAGATTCCGGTTCCGTTCGAGGTTTCGCAGGAAGTAGGCGTGATCAGAGGTTTTGTTGAGGAACAGTTTCTTAAGAACGCTTCAACCGAAAAAATTGCGAGTAAGCTTTGTGAGCAGTATCCGTCTGATAAGGAGACCGTTCTGCATGCCTTGGCTGAAACGGTTGAACATGTTAACGCCGGGTTTCCAGCGCCTACGGATAAACGAATAATCGTCGAAGACTGGAAGGAGTTCGTTCTCATTCATGTCAACTTCGGTTCACTTACGAATAGGGCCTTGGCCCTGTTGCTCGGTGAGTTGCTTTCCGAGAAGATGGGCTATACTGCGGTGGTTCAGCATGATCCTTACCGCATTTTCGTTCAAACTATGGGTGCCGTGAAGGCTAATCAAGTCGTAGAGTTGTTCAATGACGTTCAAGCTTTGTCAGAGAAGTCTGTGAGAGATCATTTGACGAATGCTACTGTGAAGACTGGACTGTTCAAGCGGCGAATGATTCATGTGGCACATCGTTTTGGCGCGTTGCAGAAGTGGGCTGATTTCAGCAGTGTGAGCCTTCAGCGGCTAGTAAAGAGTTTTGAGGGAACACCGATTTATGAAGAGGCTTTGAAGGAGGTGTTCACTAAAGACGTTGATGTAGAGAAGCTAATTCACGTTCTTGGAAGAATGCGGGAGGGCCAAATTCAAGTGCGGAAAGTTGAAACTGGTGGATCCGCAACTCCGATTGCTCGTCTGGGTATTGAGCGAATAAGCATGAAGACTGATTTGATTCCTCCTGAAAGGATGCGGGCTGTGTTAGTGGAGTCTGCCAAAGCTCGGCTGCTGAACGAAACGAGCAGTTTCTTGTGCACGAACTGTTGGAGTTACATGGAGATGCTGAAGATCAAAGATCTGCCCGACAAGCTCAAGTGTCCTAGATGCGGTTCATCAGCCATCGGAGTTCTCAGGGTTGAAGAAGAGAAATTGCTGCCTATTGTTGAGAAACAGGGTCAGAGGCTTACAAAGGCAGAGGAAAAACTTCAGAATCAGGCAGTGCAGACGGCAAAGTTGATAGAGAGATATGGAAAAACGGCTGTGATAGCGTTGTCCGCTAGAAGAGTTCAACCTTCGGACGTTAAAGAAGTTCTTGAAAAACAACCCAGAGTGAGTGACAGATTCTATGAGCTTGTGCTTGAGGCTGAAAGGAAGGCTCTGAGTAAACGATTCTGGTAGAATGAATTCATTGTCAACGCTAAGAATGTACTGCTATGCGAATGATTAGTTGTTTGTGACTTGTAGTGAACAATGTTTAAATGAGTGCTCGCCTAAAAGTGCGTGAGCGCCTGTTTGATGCTTACTCTGTGAGGAAGACAGTTTGGAAATAAGCAGAAAGAAACTGCGTGAAGAAATCCTTGAAAGAATCAAGTATGTCAGAACATGCATTCTGGCAAGGGAAGTCTGTCTGCTGGTGCGTACAAATCGGGCCGTACTTGAGCCTAAAGATGTGGAGGACATTTGCTTGTCTATATCGAAACTTTGCAAGGAAGAAGGGTGCGATGAGCCAAGCGAGATGTGCCGTAAGGCTGCTGAAGCAGTTGGTTCTAAGGACGAGGCGAAATATCTTGAGATGTGTGCTCAAAGCTGTATGAAGTGTGGCGAGGCTAGGCAGCCGGCGCCTAAGAAGGCGACGTATGTTTCGTAGATATGGAAAGTCTTTTTAGGGTTAAGATGATTGGGTTAAGAAACGTTAGACTGGGTGGTAATGGAGGCTAAATGGCCTGTTCATAGCACCTTATGTTCCTAGTCCGCCGCAAGTGGTGCGTCAAATGCTAGTTCTGGCCGAGTTAAGGCCTGGAGAAGTTTTCTTCGATTTGGGTGCTGGAGACGGCAGAACGGTTGTGATGGCGGCAAAGGAGTATGGTGCAAGGGCTGTTGGTGTCGAGCTTAGAGAGGATCTCGTGAAGAAGGCGTTGAGTACGATCTATGAACAGAGCCTTCAAGACAGGATAACCATAGTTAATGGTGATATGTTCACTGTGGACCTGACTTCAGCAGATGTTGTATTCCTCTACTTGACGACTAGTGCAAACGAGAAGATTAAGCCGAAACTGGAAACTGAGCTTAAACATGGGGTGCGAGTTGTTTCCCATGATTATGAGATTGTGGGGTGGAAGCCAGTGAAGGTTGTGAATTTCTGTGAGAATCAGACACTGGGATTTCCGTCGCACACGATTTACCTTTACATGAAGCCTTAGTGGAATAGTATGTCCATACGTTCTTTCAAAACTTTAGTTAGAGTTGTGTGGGCAGACACTGATGCGGCGGGGGTTGTACATTTTTCGAATTTCTTCAGGTTTTTTGAGAGGGCGGAGGAAGAGTTCTACAGGTCCTTAGGCTTCAGCTTCACTGATTTCAGGAATAGGGGTCTTTGGTTTCCGAGGGTTGATGCTTTCTGTCAGTACAAGAAGCCGGCGAGGTTCAACGATCTGCTTGAAATGGAATTGACCGTTGAGGAGTTGAAGGAGAAATCAATGAAGCTGGGCTTCAAGGTCACCAACAAGGAGACAGCGGATTTCTTAGCTTCCGGGTACATGGTGGTTGTTGCAGCCGACCGGCAGATGGGAAGAGCAGCGAAGATACCGGCTGAAATAGTTGAGAAGCTAAAGCCTTTTGCGAAGCAGATTTTATAAGAGACGTTAATTCGTGAGTTCTTATAGTGAAGGATAAATTGGATTTTGTCCCGTGGCGGTACATTGCAGACTGGAAGTGCATAAGATGTGGCTATTGTTGTAGATTCTACAGTGTAGTCATAAACTTTCATGAATGGTTGGGAATTGTGAAGAATTACGGTGTTGAAAACACGGCTTCTGGGTTGGATAAGTTGTTCATAAGACGCAAAAGTGACGGTTCATGTATCTTTCTGCAGGGCGGTCAATGCCTTAACCTCTGCACACTGCAACGTATGAAGCCGAGGGCGTGTCAACTCTGGCCGTTCAAGGTATTGATGAAACCGGAATTTGGTTATCCGAATGAGGCAGTGCTTCCTTACGGTGAGAGCAAGCTGTTTGTCTATGCAGATCCTCTGTGTCACGGTCTCAGGTTCGGGACACCGACGCTGGAGTTTGCAAACTATACGGTGAGGGAGTTTGTGGAAATTGCTCTTGGCCTGCGCACTCATCAGCTCAAGACAACCTCAAACATCGGCCTTGCAGATTTCACACAGTTTTAGGCGCTAGCCGTTTTGAAATGAGATTCTAGCCTGTCTTTCAACAACTGCAGATCGGTTTCTTCAATCCGCTCTTGGCCAACAACTATCATTGGCGTCTTCTTGACTCCTTTCGAGCTAGCCTTCAGCTTTCCCTTGAAGGTTGAGACATCAGTGACTTCGACTAGAAGGCCCTTCCTTTCCGCAAAATCGTTAATGAACTCTAAGACCTGCTTATCACCTTGTGGCAGAGCCTCTTCGTATTCAAGCATCTTTTTGGACAGACAAGTATGAGTCATCACACCGTCTGAGATAGGCCCGCTGGAATATTCGCCCACCAGTTTCTTTTCGCTTTTGACGTAGACTTCTATCTTGTCAGCCATGCGTAATGTGCCTCTAGAGGGACTATGGATGTGGAATTATTTATGATTGTCTCAAAGATGCAACTGAATCATGTTTTGACATGGTAGGAGACTAGTGCGATTTCAAGTCTGAATCATAGAATGACTTGGATTTTGGGAGATTGCATTATAAGGATGAGTATTGAGAAGTAGAGTCCATCCTAAAACAGGTGGAATTCGTCTTGACAGCACCGAAGATTGGCTTGTCAATGCTTTACACATTTGGTGAAGCTTTCGAGAAAATGGTGGAAGAGATTCCTAAGATGCACACAAGGTACATAGAGCTTATCGACGATGGGCCTCATGCCCTAGACAAGCAGAGAGTTGCAGCACTGAGAGGAGTTAGCGAATCTTATGATGTAGAGTTTTCCGTGCATGCGCCTTTCACGGGCATAAACATAGTCTTGCAGGATAAGACACTGTTAAGCGCCACGCTGAAGAGGCTGAAGGAGTCGATTATTAATTCTGCAGCGTTGAGTTGTAAATTGTGGGTTTTTCACCCTGGAACAAAAACGGTTCACAGCATGTTTGACCCAGATGCGGAGTGGGTTAAGAATTTGGAGAACGCTCGGTTGTTATGGAAGCTTGCAGGCGAACACAGCATGAGGGTTGCTATAGAGAACATTATGGAGCCCTGTGTTTTGAGAAGTGTGGGTGAATTCCAGAGGTTCTATGAGGAAGTTAGTGAAGATGTGGGCTTGGTTTTGGACACTGGACACGCAAATCTCAGCGGAGAGGTGGACAGTTTTCTGAGAGAGTTACCTGACAAGCTGGTGCACGTGCATGCGCAGGACAATTTTGGGGAGAGAGATCAGCATTTGGGCATAGGCTACGGCAACATCAACTGGGAGAACTTTGCCAGTCTGCTGAAGAAGGCTTCTTTCGATGGAATCGTGATTGTTGAGTCTGTTGAACATATCGATGAGAGTATGCAAAAACTAAGACACTTACTTCAGTAGCGGTTCTTAGAGTTTTTCGCGCTTTTCAGGACCAATATTGCCTACCCCCTATCCCCCTAGGTGCTCAGAGAGATTATCAGGATTGAGGAACTAGAACTCGATATGACCAGCCTGCATTACTTCTCGAGCAGTGGAAGCTCTATCTTCATGAAGTCTTCTGCAACGATCGCGTTTTTGAAAATCTTCTTTGCCTGTTCTAGGAGTTTTCCTGTGTCATCGTATCTAGCGCTGACATGGGTGAGTACTAGCTGTTTTGCTTTTGCTTTTTTTGCTGCTTTGGCTGCTTGGGTTGGTGTTGAATGACCGTCTTCCTCTGCTCTTTCAGCCAAGTCGTCACCGAACGTGCAGTCATGAATCAACAGGTCTGTTTGGGCAGCAAACTTTGTTAGGCTTTTGAAGGGTCTTGTGTCGCCCGTGTATACTATTTTTCTTCCTTTTCTGGAGGGGCCCATCACGTCTTCTGGTTTCACGGTTTTTCCATTTGGTAGCTTGATTTTGTGTCCTTTCTGAAGCTTTGACCATAACGCGCCTTCTGGGACGCCCAGGGATTCAGCTTTTTTTGGGTAGAATTTTCCGGGTCTGGGTTTTTCGGTTAAGGAGTAGGCTAGGCTTGGGATCACGTGGTTGGACCAGGCTGTTTGAACAGTGTATTCTTCTTCGTCGCATATGACGCCTGCTCTTTCTATCTCATGGATTTCGACGGGAAATGTTAGGACGAACTGCACTGTCTCTTTGAGGCTTTGTAGGAATTGTTTGATTCCAACGGGGCCGTAGATTCCAAGCTTTTTTTGGCGGTCGAGAAGCGCCATGGTTTGAAGTAGTCCTGGCAAGCCTAGAACGTGGTCGCCGTGCATGTGGGTTATGAAGACTTTCATGTTCTTGTGGAATCCGCATTTCGCTATGATCATTTGTCTCTGCACGCCTTCGCCGCAATCAAACATGAGCTGTTCGTTTCCACGTTTGAGCAGTACGGCCGGCAAGCCTCTCTTTGGGGTTGGAACGCTTCCGGCTGTGCCTAGGAAGATGACTTGTAGACTCATGTGGCTACACCTTTTCGAATACGGCTATTTCTCTTGTTAGGCTTCTGTGGACGTAAACGAAGTGTGACTCTAGATGTTTATAGCCTAGGCTGGCGCCTAGGCGTGCGATGTTCAGCGTTTTGGGTGCGGCCATGCAGACTTTTCTCCTTTTGCTCAGCAGTTCATGGACAGCTTTCAACATTTCTTCGACGATCTGTCTTGTCGTGCGCTTTAGAGTGGTTGAAGATATGCCGTACGGTGGATCCGTAACGACAGAGTCAACCTTTGCTACGGGAAGACTTCTTGCGTCTGCAACGATTACACCTTCGGGTTTGATTTTGAAGTGTGTCATGTTTCGAAGGGTTCCCTTGGCCATGCGACGTTGAACATCTAAGCCTAAGGGTCGACAGCCGATCAGTGCCGCTTCGATGAGCATGGTTCCTGTTCCGCAGAACGGGTCTAGAATTATGTCTCCAGATTTTGGCTGTGCCAAGTTCACCATGCACCTGGCGAGTTTAGACTGCATGGCTGAGGGATGGAAAAAGGGTCTCTTTCTAGGGCGTCTTTGAACGAAGGGTGTTGCGGGAATTTCGCCGAGCTTTAGTCCCAAAAGGAATTTTCTGTTTGTCAGGATTCCTATGAATGTTTTGTCGGGATTTCTCAGCTTGACACTGGTCTTGGATGTGTTTTTGAGTATGAGTTCGCCAAGCTTCTGTTCAAGCAGCATTCCGTCAATGTTTGGGGCGCAAGCTTTGACGTGTTTGACTCGGACCACGAAGCTTTCGTTTTCCTTCAAAGCCTGGTCAAGTTTGGCGGTGTGCATGGCTCGTACTATGCTGCTCGTTGTTGCTTCGCACACTAAGAGTTCCAGTGCGCACAGCCTTGTTAAGGCGGCTCTTTGTTTTAGGGCCTCTATGCAGTTTATGTCAGTCTCAACTCTCAGGACTTGGTCAAGCTTTTCAGAGATTTTGTAGGAGTAGCCCTCGGTTTCAAGTATTGCCTTCAGCTCAGAAACTGGGAGATCTTCATGTTCGCCTGAGAGCAGGAAGAAGAGGTTTGCCACGCTTATGCTCCTTTTTGGACGAGCACCTTGCTTATGAGTGGAGCAACTGAAACCTTGCTTACCGGGCTTTGCACGCAGTCTGTGCCTACTATTTCTTCAGCTCCGTTTTGTAGGATTCTTTTTTGTGAGTCGCCCATAAGCAACGGGTGGACGCAGGCTGCATACACCTTCTTTGCGCCTTTGTCTTTTACGAGTTTTACGGCCTTGGCCATTGTTCCTCCACTGCTTATGATGTCGTCAAATATTATCACGTCACGGTTCTTAACGGGCAATTCTTTGTCTTCAAGCGTGACTTTGCCTGTCATTACGTCTCTTTTTGTTGACAAGTAGTCGAAGCCTCCGTGCAGAACGCTGTCAGCTTCTTGAGCCATACTGATAGCTTTCTTGCCAAGAGACAATGACAGGGGATTTTCTGCCAGCCTCTTTGTCTTGAAGTACTCAGCCAAGAGTGGAATCGCAGACAAATCTTGAACAGGAATCTTGAAAGTCTTAAGCACTGCTGGGTTGTGGGCGTTTACGCTCATTATCCTGTTCACGCCGCATTCTTCGAGCAGCTTCACGATGGTTTTTATGCTGAAGGCTTCGCCGGGTAGGAATCGTTTGTCTTGGCGGCTGTAGGCGAAGTAGGGGACGACTGCGGTTATGCTTTTTGCTTCCATGTCTTTCGCGTTGTCGGCCATCAGCATTAGCTGAAGGAGTCTTTGGTCTTGTGGTGGACTCGTGGTTTGTACGATTATGACATCTTCATCTTTTAGGGACTGGTTTTCGAATCGAATGTATGATTCTCCGTCTGGAAAGGTCTTGAGAAAAACAGCGACTGTTTCTGCGTTCAATTGTTTGGCTAGTTTTTCACCTAGCTCTTTGGACGCTGGTCCGGGTATGACCTTCACTGTCATCGCCGAATGTAGATGCGTGCGGCGGGGCTTTTTAGATTTTTCCAGTTGTCTTGTACTTGTCTAGCAGTTCTTGGGCTCTATCCATGCGGATCTTTCTTTCCTCAACCATTTTTGCAGCGACGAGATCGATCAGTTCGCCTGTGGCGCCTGCCATTACAGCTATGTTTCTGGAGTGAAGCGACATGTGTCCACGTTGTATTCCTTCATGAGCTAGGGCACGTAGGGCTCCAAGGTTTTGTGCTAATCCGACCGCTGCACACACTTCGCCGAATTCGTTTGCTGTTTTGACGCCTAGGATTTTGATGGCGATTCTCGCTATTGGGTGGGTTTTGACGGCTCCGCCTATTAGGCCTACGGCCATGGGTAGCTCGATTGAGCCTACGAGGTCGCCTTTTTCGTTTTTCTCCCATGTTGAGAGTGATGTGTAGTGGTCTGTGAAGGCTGCGTAGGCGTGTGCGCCTGCTTCTATTGCGCGGTGGTCGTTGCCTGTTGCTATTATGACGGCGATTATGCCGTTGAGGATGCCTTTGTTGTGGGTTGCTGCGCGGTAGGGGTCTGCTGCTGCAAAAGCGTAAGCGTTTACGATGCCGTCTACTACTTCTTCTCCGCCCACGGATTTTTTGGGTACGGTGCATGAGGCTCTCACTAGGCGTTTCGTGGCTAGGTTAGAGATAATTCGCAGAAGGACATGTCCGCTTGTGATGCGTTCTATCATTGGGGCTATTGCTTCGGCCATTGTGTTGACTGCGTTTGCTCCCATGGCGTCTCGGCAGTCAACGTGCAGTTCGGCTATGAGCATAGGGCCCTGCGGTGTGTGGATTATTCTTGCGTCTAGGTCTCTTGCGCCGCCGCCTGCTGAAACGAGGACTGGGTCTTGGTCGTTGGCTTTTTTGAGAATTTCGTCTTTGGCTCGGATGACTCGCATTTTGGCGGCGTATGGATCTTTGATGCCCACGGCTTGGATTTGGCCGATCATCAATGGTGGGGTGCTGCTTGTGTGGAATCCGCCGCCGTCTCGAGCCATTTTTGCGGCGTAGCTTGCTGCTGCCACTACGGATGGCTCTTCTATCGCCATGGGAATCAGGTAATCGCGATTGTTGATTAGAAAGTTAACACCGATACCTAGGGGAATTGGGATTGCGCCGACCACGTTTTCTATCATGCGATCGGCTAGGTCCAGAGGAAGAGAACCAGAGTTCTGCAATAATGCTGCTTCCTCGTCAGTTAAGCCGGCAAATTCCTTGACGAAGGCTAAACGTTCTTTGAGGCTTAGTTTGTAGAAGCCTGAAGTTAGAGACGATTTATTGTTTTTTGCCATTCTCTTCACATCGGTAGATCAAAACTTGTCTTTCAAGGCCTTTTAAGTTTTGGCAGAATATGGCCAATCAGCATTAGCGTCTGTGAAGACAGTAATAGCGGAGCACTGAATCTAGCTTTGTGAGGTCAGCTTTCAGTGAGCTTCTGTTCTCACCCACGTTATTCTATTAGTAGGAAAGCGTATCTGTTCATGGTCTTCGAATAGTCACTCAAGACCTCGATGGGGTAGCCAAGCTGCTTCACAGTTGAGAAGACGTCAACAGTCATTGCCTCGGGGGTCGGTCGAGCGGACCTCTTGTTTTTGCACTCGATTCTTTCCTCGGCACAGTTCTTGCAGAGCCCGCAAGAATCCATGAAGAGCAAGAATGCTTTTGGATTATCAGCCAAGAACACCTCACGTTCCAGACTTAGAAGCCTGCTGTTGACGCCCTTGGTCCATTCGTGTCGTTCCTCTGGCTTTTCAACCTTTTTTGCAAAATGAAAGACAACGCCTTCTCTGTACTCGCTGAAGAAGGTTCTACATTCATTCAGTGATGGTGTGTTTGGAGGGCAGCATGCGTTTTTTCCGTATTCTTTGCAGCCGAACGTGCATTTCATTCTTACCCATTGAGAAACCACAATGTTGTGCGGGTCGATCCATTTGAAATCTGTAAACTGGTGCTTGTGGAACAGGTTTTCTAGCTGTTTTCGGTTGTTCGTCTGGATCACTTCTTGGATTGTAGACACACACATATGCTTGTGCTGTTCAAATAGCTTTGCGTCAATTTTACTAATGTAACCAGGTTCAAGAAGTGTTGGCAGGTTAGCTTGATGTCTGATTCTACAATGAGGGTTTGTGTGCTTCTGTTTTTTTCTAGAAATTGTTGTTTTTAGGCAGGGCTATGGCGGATATGCCTAGGTGTTTGCGGATTTCTTTTGCGAGGGTTTCGCCGTAGTGTACTCGGTAGTTGTCGGTTATTACGAGTTTGGGTTTTGACTGTTTGACGTATTCGAGTAGACCGTCGTAGTCTGAGTGGTCGCTTAAGGCTACGAGGTATTCTTTTTCGTCTGTTTGGCGTATTGCTGAGTAGAATTCCCAGCCGCTGACGCAGATGCGGAAGTGGTTGAGGCCGACTTTGCTTTGTGAGTGCGTGTGGTAAAAGGCTATTGAAGGCGAGTTCTTTTCGAGCAGTTCGTTTGCTTCTCTTTCGTTTGATCGTACAAGCTTGCCGAGTCTCATGCCGTGTTTTTCGCAGACTTTGCTTATGTTGTACACGTTTTCGGGGACGATGAATGGGACGTTTATGTCTGCTTTGTAGAGGGTTTCCATGACTTCTTGGATTTTGCCGTGGTAGCCGAACATGAATACGAGTCCGTGTTTCAGTCCTTTCTGTACGAGGGAGACTAGGGATGGTTTGATGTCTTTCTGGAATTTTCGTTTGCAGTGGGGGCTTCCGTATGTTGCTTCTATGACGAGTACGTCTGAGTTGAGGACTGGGGTTTCGTCTATTCTGAAGTCGCCTGTGTAGACGATTCGGTGTCCTTCTTTGTCTTCGACCATCACTTGGGCTGCGCCGAGGATGTGGTCGGATTTCTGTAGGGTTATGTGTTCGTCTTCATAGGTTAGGGTTTGGCCGTAGTCAACTGCTTGGACTCGTCCGCGCATCAGGTAGAAGGGGGTTTGCATTGCGTCGATTAGGTCTTTTGTGGCTTTTGTCATCAACACCTTTCGGCATTGTCGGAGGCTTTGGGGCAGGCCGACCATGTGGTCTGCGTGGGCGTGGCTCACAATGTGGATTGGGCGTGTTTCATCGTAAGCGTCGCAGGCGGTATGCTTGCCCAGCAACACAGCGCCATTGTCGGTTACAGATGCTTTTTCAATCACGCCCACACCGCCTTGCTCTGTGTTAAGTTATTGCTGTCAACCAGTTTATCAGTTCGCGGGGGTTGTCACATTCTATCTTAGCCCTGATTGGGCCTAGGGGGGATTCGGCTACTTCTTTGGAGAAGGAAACGTGACCTGCGAAGGCGACTTGTTTGTTGAGGCAGAAGTTGATGCTTTTTCTTTCTAGGCCTTCGAGGAAGACGGTTCTGGCTGCTGTGCGGATGCGTTCGCGTTGAAGTATGCTGTGAAGCTTTGTTAAGGCTTCTTGTCCTCTGGCTTCCGCCACGAGAAGACCACCTTTGTGTAATGGTTTCACTTGCATTTTCATGGGGCCGAACATGTTTTCCACTGCTGTCTTCACTTTCTGTTCGGATTCGGTTGGGTTGATTTCTGCTTCGACGTGAACGGTTAAGTCATCCATTGTTGTTCAACTTTTTCGAGGGTTTGTCTGATGTCGATTTTTACGACGTTGATTGGTCCTTCGTTGACGATCATTTCTTCGGCCATGGCTATGGCGTTGCCTAGTCCTACGCTTAGCTCTCTCATGTCTCTTTCGTTGAAGTCTTCCCAGTCTTTGGGGTCGTCGGCTCTGGCGCGGTTGTAGAGGCGTTGGAAACGTGTCTCTGGGGATGCGTGGACAGCGATGTGAGTGAAGTTTTTGAGGCTTCTCTTGAATTCGTCGATTTCGTCGAGGCTTCTTATTCCGTCGACGATCACCTTGCGGCTTTTTGCGTTGGTTATTTTCGGTAAACATCTTTTTGCTATGACCTCAGGGCCTTGTTCGCGTCTCAGTGCGAGCATGACTTTGCCGAAGTTTTCAGGAGTCAGTTGCAGTTTTCGTTTTTTTGTTTCTTCTCTGATTATGTCGCCCATCACGACCACGTCGTAGTCTTGCTGCTTTGCGACGGCGACAACTAGGGATTTGCCTGATCCAGGCATGCCTGTCAGGCCCAAGATGAGTTTATCCACTGCCATCTTCCCCTCTTCGCACGTTTTGTTTTGTTTTGACAGATAGTTTTTTACACGTTAAAAGCGTTTATGAAATGAAAGATGCAAAAAGGGTGAAGTGGTGGAGATGGAATCGATTAGAAGTTTTCTAGCTTTCGACATTGATAATGAGGCTGTGATGAAGAGATTGGTTGATGTTCAAGGTCTTTTGGTTAAAACGGGCGCGGATTTGAAGCCTGTTGAACCTGGCAACATCCATATTACAATGAGGTTTCTTGGGAATGCTGCCGCGGGCACAGTTGACAAGATTTTTGAGGCCATGAAAAAGGTGCAGTTTGCGCCTTTTGACGTGAAGATTCAAGGTGTGGGCGCTTTTCCAGACGCTAGGTATCCAAGGGTTGTGTGGGCGGGGATAACGCAAGGGGCTAATGATTTGCGGAGTATTTCAAGTCAGCTGGAACCGCATTTAACGGCTTTGGGGTTTGCCCCGGATCCAAAGGGTTTCAGTCCGCATTTGACGATTGCGAGGGTTAGGGGTGGAAGAAACAAGGCGGAGCTTGCTAAGTTCATAACGGATAACAATGATTTTGAGTTTGGCGTGGTCAGAGCGGCGTGTTTGAGGTTGAAGAAGAGTGATTTGACGCCGAAGGGACCGGTTTATTCGACGTTGAAAGAGTATTGTCCGCAAGCGTGAGTAGAAGGATCTGCTGATGCCGGGAGAAATGGAAGAGATTCTCGCGAGTGTTCTGAAGAGGGTTAAGCCAAAGGCGAAAGAGAGGGCTGAGATTGAGGCTCTGGCGAAGAAGCTGGAGAAGAAGGTTGCGCAAGCTGCGGAGAAGCTGGGCGTTAAGGCTGAGGTGCGCGTTGAGGGTTCGGTTGCGAGGGACACGTGGCTGAGTTGTGAGCCTGAGGTTGATGTTTTCATGCGTGTTTCTTCTTCGATTCCTAGGGCCTCATTAGGCGAGGTTTGTTTGAAGGTTGCTAGAGAAGCAACTAAAGGTTCGAGGCAGGTTGAACGGTTCGCTGAGCATCCGTATCTTGAGGCTTTTGTTGATGATGTTAGAGTGAATGTGGTTCCTTGTTATGTTTCGAAGCCTATGGAATGGTTGAGTGCGACTGATCGGACACCGTTTCACACAGACTACATCAAGAAGCATTTGACGCCTGAGATGAAGAGTGAAATAAGGTTACTGAAGAAGTTCATGAAGGGTATAGGCGTCTACGGCGCTGAAATCAAGATTGGAGGGTTCAGTGGATATCTGTGCGAATTGCTCATCTTACATCACAAGTCGTTTTTGGAGACGGTTAGGGCGTTTGCCCAGCATAAGCATAGAATGGTCATCGACATTGAAGGATTCTACAAGAACAGACAGAAGGAAGTAGATCTGTTATTTGATGAACCGTTGGTTGTTGTTGATCCGGTTGATAAGGCGAGAAACGTGGCTTCTGCCGTTCGTAGGCAGAATCTATACACTTTCATAGCTGCGGCTCAAGCGTTCATTAGGAAGTCGAGCTTGAACTTTTTCTATCCCCCTGAAACGGTTCCCTTGCCTGTAAGCAAGATGAGGCAAGTGTTGAAGAAGCGAGGGTCAACGATCGTTTTCGTCCCGTTTGGAAAGGTTGACGCTGTTCCTGACATTTTGTGGGGTCAGCTTTACAAATCGCAGCGTTCGCTGCACAAACTTGTGGAGCTGAACGATTTTACTTTGTTGAGAGATTTTGCTTGGAGCGATGAGAAGACTCTCAACATGTTTGCCTTTGAACTTGTAGGATGCTGCATCACACAGGTTAAGAAGCATTTAGGGCCACCGCTTGAGAAAGAGCATGAGTGCGAGAAGTTCCTCTTGAAACATAGTAACGCTTCGGGCACGGTTTCAGGACCTTATGTGGAAGATGGACGGTGGGTCGTACTGGTTCGAAGAAAGTATACAGATGCTTGTGACTTACTCCGCGATAAGCTGAAGGACGGTGGAAAAAATGCGGGTGTAGCAGAAGGGCTTTCGCATGTGCTCAAGAGGGGCTTCAGTGTTTTTGTGAACGAAGAGATTGTTGAGGTTTGTGAGAAGAACAGGGAGTTTGCAGTGTTTCTAACCGAGTTTATTTCGGGCAGACCTAAATGGCTAGAAGCCGCTTAGAGTCCCGCGTACAAGGGATTCTATAAAACTTGCTGTAAGATCATCTTTCTCCTTTGAGCCAGCCCTTGATCCCAAGCTCCTTGACTATGATGTTCATTGGCTCTGGTTCGTACGACTTGTACTTGCCGTTCTCATCAAGATAGAATATCTTGGGTTTCAGATCAAACGCCCCTTGAACCTTTGGCTTGAGAACAAGTCTCACCTCTTCTGTTTTAAGGGGATCAAGTCGTCTTCCCTTCATGTCGATGTAGCTATCCTCAATTCGGTAAACCTCAGGTTTTTCCACGATCTCGAAACCTTCAGGAATCACTTCCGTGACTTTGACAAGAAGAGCCGGGCCTTTTCCAACGTTGACGAGCTCTATCTCTAGATCTAGGTTTTCACCGACTTTCAACTCTTTTTGCCGCGGTATCAAGTTTGCCTGTATATCAGCGTGCTCGAATCTTTCTAACCCAACCGCGTTTTCCTGGTTTGGGGTGGGAGTAGTGAAGGCGGCTGTTGTTGAGAAGATTGATGGTGCGTGGAGCACCTCGCTGAGAGACAGAGCTAATTCTCGTTCTTCTTTCACCTTTTCCAGCAGTCTCTTCACTTGTTCCGTTTTCTCTGGGTGCTCAGCTCTCATAAAGGAGCCGGCCGAGGTCTGCAAAACCTTCTCGGCCATAGCATAGAGTCTGGCCTTCTTCTCTGGGTCGATTTCTTTCTTGGCGCTATCCATATGTACATATGCATCAAAGAGCAATCCAGTGGCTTTGGCATAATCTGAGGCGCTTTGGAAGCCAGCTTTCACATAGTATTTGGCGGCACTTTCTAGGTGCTGTATGGCAACTATGTGCAATGTCGGGTTTCCTGTGTCGGCATATTTTGTTCCTGCCTCAAGTGCTCTGCAGAAACGACTGTGTCCCAATGCTAGGAAACCTGCTAGTTCGGTGTTGCTCTCTTTGCTCGCCTGCTCGAAGAGTGTAGACGCCTCCAAGTATGACTCTGGTGAAGCTTTAGCGTCGCCCAACATCATTTTCTGCCAGGCTCGAGAAACATTAATGATGGATCTGAATTCTTTTCGCTCTTGTTCTGACTCTAGAGTCTGACCTATTTTCTCAAACGTCTCGGCTGCTGAGCCATATTTTCTAGAGCTGGCGAAGTGGTCGCCCTTTTTATCTAGGATTTTTGCCTCTTCAAGAGCAATTCTACCTTCGCAGTATTCCTGTCTGAGATCTGAGGCTTTGATCATGCTTGTCGCCATTTGCTTTTCATCTGTGTCCTCAATCTTGCTAAGCTGTGTTTGCAGCGACTTCTTCGTCTCGCTGAATAGCTTTGATGCCTGTTCAAATACTTTGATCGCTTCTTCGCACTGTTCGTTCCTGCTCAGTTCTTCTGCATTTTCGACTTGAGCCCAAGCAGAATAGTTAGGTTCCAAGTAACTCCATTGTTTTAGCGACTTGTGGAGTTCCGCAGCTTTCTCAAAATGTTCCTTTGCTGAACCGTATTCTTGTCTTTCATGATAGTGTCTCGCCTTCTCGATTTCACTCCAAGCCTGCATGTAAAGTGCATGGTCTTGATAGAAGTCTTTGAGTTGAGGAATCTTTTCAGCGGCACTTGCATAGTTGTCTGAGGCCAGGTTGAAGTTTCCTGCTGCCTGTGAATGTTCACCAAGGGCGTCGTGGCTTCCTGCAGCTTTCCAGTAGCACTCCGCCACGCGGCTGATCATTCCTAGCTTTCCAAATGATTCAGCGGCTTCCTCGAAGGCCTTCAGTGCTTTTCTCTGATGCTCGTTGCTGTTGGTTAATCCGTAAAGACGATTGAGCAACTCTCCCCAACCATACTGGAAATACCCAAGAACAGTAGAAAGTGAGAGGTCACCTCTCTTTTCAAAGTGTGAACTCTCCTTGATGCATAATTGTAGGGCACGCTCTTTGTCTGAGATAGCTTCTCCGAGCATGTTCTTTTTGTTTTCAGAGTCCTTTTCCAAATTCGACAATTCAGCCTTCAAATTGGCGAACATGAATAGCCTCGTACCTTGGTTCCAGTAACTGAAGGGATACCGCTGCTCAGCGATTTTCCCAGACTTGGCCCCGTGTTCCATAGCTTTTTCCAAGAGCTTCTTTTTCTCTTCGAGGCTCGTTTCCATTTGGGCCAAATACCCCAGCGCTATGCTAAACGTGTTGTACGCATACGCTATGATTCCAGGGTAGCCTGTGCTCTCAGCCAGTTTTGTTGCGTGAGTTCCATCTGTCACTGCCTTTTCTAGTAGATCACGTTTTTTCTGAGGATCAGTTTCCCAAAAGATAGCTGCTTGCGTGTAGTGTTGGGCGTGAGGTGCTCCCGTCCATAATAAGTCACCGCGTGGACTTACGAATGAGATTGATGAGAACTGATGTTTGGCGTCTTCAGCGTATTGCAGAGCTCTTTGACGAAACTCCAACCTTTTATCCGGGTCTTCGACTAAACCGCTTTTCCAACCAGCAGCATATGTTAGCCAGTCTAATGCGGTTCCGATTAGATACCTGTCTTTGGTTTTCTTAGCGTAGTCTAACGCTTTCTCATAGTTCACTAGTATCTCGTCAATACTCCAGCCTAGTTCATCACCGCTACCACCAGATGTGCTAGAGAGCGCAAGCAAGGTTGCTTCTTCAGAAAGCTTGCTGGCTTTCTGTAAATAGCCTTGACCCTTTTGACGATGCCTTTCCCTCTCATCCAAGTCAGGAATGAAATAGTAGCCGAAGGTGATTAGATAGAAGGCTGCTTTTACATAGGCTCTTGCAAGTTCGTAAGGGTCACCGACACTTGAGAGCAGAGTGACTGCTCGCTCTCCGAGCTCCATCGCCTCCCTGATTATCTTCTCGCCGACTTGAAAATCCCATTCAAGAACATAGGCTAAAAAAGCGCTTGAAGCGAGTTGGTTATACGTTTTCCCATATTCCAAAGCATCCCCAACCTCCTCAAAGGCTTTCGCAGCATCCTTTGTCAATCTCCAACATTCATCAAGTAGCCTCTTCTTTTCAGGCGCTTCCGATGCGAGCCAATAACCAATGTAGGCAATCGTGGCATCGCAACGAAGTATTCTCCCCGTCTTCGTTGGTTCATTCAGTTTTTGATAGATTTCCTTAGCCTTCGCATAGTTATTAATAGCCTGATTCAATCTTTGCCTGAACTCACTGCTGTTTTCAGCCTGAAACCCTGCCCGATAGAATGCATAACCGAGACGCTCGTGAATTTCATCTTTCTTTGAAAAATCATCTTCAGACAGCAGATTCAGTGCTTTCTCATATGACTCGGCAGCTCCAAGCCAATCATATTGCTTTTCTAGACGTTCAGCTTGATGCAGAATCTCCTCCACACTCGACGCCTCTGACATATCCCATAAAGCACTAAAGAGTTAACAATAAGTCTCTGAAAAGGCTTTTCATGAATAAAGTGTTCGATCATTACGTGAGGATTTTCAGGTTTGCCGAAGGTTTTGCAACGCGAGTTTTCGCAAAAGCACGTCGAGAAGCGCGCGCAAGGTCAAATAGCACGTGCTAGATAGTGAATGCAAGTCTAGAGAAGTTCGCGCATTTCGGTCGGAATTTGTGGGTTCTTGATGAGACGAAAGTCTATCTATTCTGGTCAGAGAACAGTCGCGGTACTTGACTTGTATGTGCTCTTGACGTTCGTTCTAGTATAACATAGAGACGCCACATTGCCGAAGAGCGCGCTTCTCGATTTGTTACGTTTGATGGGCTTCGCGACATCTCCAGAAACTGCCTTTCTGTCAAATTGCCGCACATCTAAGGTTTGAAAAGAGATTCATCGTGGGCTTTGCGAGTCTTGTAGAGCTAGTTTGTTGGCTATGTTTTTCCTTTGATCCAGCCTTTGATCCCAAGTTCAGTTTTCTTTTCTTTCGATTCGGTTTTTGCAGTTTTGGAATGAAGTGTGATTCCCCAGCAGCTGAAGGCATGAATGTAAGGCTCCTGGATAAGATGAGTGAATGATAGTTCGCCGTATGCTAAGAACCCTATTACCTGTGTTGATGAGAGCCCTTCTTTAAGTATCTCAGCCTCGGTTCCCGATCTGCATCCAGCCATCAGCTCAACAATTCTTCTGTTGATGCAGGAAACGAGGATAGTAGCATCGTTTGTGTTGAAGCCTTGATCTTCTCTGAGCATGTCATACACGCGATGAGCTCCTTTCTGCACCTTGTCATGGTCACCCATCATGATGTAGCCAGGCATCTCAGGAGTATAACTTCTGATCGGGAACATAAGCTCAATGTCTTCTCCCACTACTCGCATACCGGCAACACAAGTATAGTTGCCAAAAGGGAAAGCAAAGGCGTATTTGGCCACAACCGGATTGAATATCAGTAACCTTTTCTGTGCTCGAGAAAGTCGCATTGCTTCTAGAATTGCTTCCTTATCAGGCATCGGAAGCCCTTTTTCCTTTGACAGTTTAACTTCGTTTTCACAAGTCACTTCAGCAAACTTGGCGCAGGGATCTTCGTTGCCGATGCGTTTGACGTACTTATAGTGAGGTTCCTTCTCAGTGTTGAAATGAAATATGTGTTGTCTTCCAATTTTAGTTATAGCATTTACATCTAGACCTATGGAGGTTTCGCACAGGTTGGGAATCAGAGTACATACGGCTTCTCCATCAAGGACTTTAAACTGTGGATGTTCTTTCAGCCTTCCATAGAATTGATGAAAAAGCTTGGCGTCAACTCCATCGCCGCTGCTTCCGCCTATGGCGTTCATTATTCTTGCTTCTCGGGTGCTGCCCATGAAATTGGCGATTCCCTCCGCTAAGAAATGCTCGTAACCTGGAGTGTCAACCTTTGACCCCTGAGTCAGCACAAGCAGAGTCTTTCCCATGTGAAGATGCTCTTTGCTTGTGGTCTGCTGGGTGAAGTCGACCCATGCGTCACGAGCCATCGCCCTCCCTTGCTCTCCTGCTTCTTGTGCCGTTCGAAGGCCCCAAGTTCGCCCCACGCCTATCGGAAGGTTTGTGGCCAGAGCTAAGAGAGACAAACCGTTGTAGCCTATTCCCGAAATCTCCTTTAGTTCAAGGTCTTCGTTTTCCAATTCGCCACCGGTTGTGTGGCCGACTAGTCGGAGTTGGTTTGCGGCAGAGCGTTTCTCAAATCTCTCTTTTATGTGTCGTAGAATCGATTCGCATATTGTCGTATCCTTCCCTTTGGGTTCTCCTCTGTAACTTAGATATAGGACAAGTAGCTTTACATCGTCAAGACTGCAGCGGCTTTTTGAGATGTCTGTTTCGAGCCTGTTGAGGATCATTTCTGTTAGCTGCTGGGCTTCCTCTGGGCTATTTGTTCTCCTCAGCTCCTGCTCTTTCGCTTGATCGGTTTCAAGTTCATTCTTAGTATGCGCATGAGCGGCAAAGCCTAGAAGGAAATCGTTGTTATCCATAGTATACTCCCAACCAACATTTCAATCTGTATAGGAAACATCTATTAACTGCACCTTTAAGTCTTTTTTCGATACACTCGAAGCGCGCGAATAGGAGTTTTCTGGCGGCTGTTCCGACCCGTTTTGATCGTGCTCAGTGAACCTTGTTTTTCCTTCACGCGATGATGGGATTCGTCTTCACTTCTGGCATCGGGTATCTTCCTGCAGGTTGGGATGCCAGCAAAAACCATGCAATAGTCGTCCTAGGAGCGATCGATAAGTCAATTGTTTTGTCGATTGTGCCGTCACGGTCAGTTTAGGGCAGGCCAGTGGGATTCTGCTGGTAATCAGCATCATAGAGCGTTTGTTCACGGTTCTTTTTGCAGAGTTTTTGAGGACCATGAGCACGCGGCCGCGCGCCAGTGAAGCAGAGAATAAAGTGAATTGTTCTATAGGGTTTTTCCATTCTGTTTAATAACGTGCATTACATCGACCTTATGATGAGAAGTGGGATGTCAATCGCAAATCTGGCGCGCATTGCAGTCATTGTGTGCTTGCTTTCGCTTTTTCTAGTGAGGACAAGCTACGCGGTTGAGCCTGTTCTTGTTGAGTTCTTTTATTATGAACCGTGTGCAACGTGCCCTGATACGCAAGAACAGCTCAATATATATCACCACAACACCGAGCTGGTCAACGCCATTGAGCATGATTATGGAGCTGGGGTCTTGGTTAATCGAACGTGGTTTTACAGTTCCCCTGTCCCGCAGGATGATTACAATCTTACTATTCCTTCTGGTTGGAACGCGATAGTCATTGATCGTGAGTTTGTAATAACAGGGTATGCTGATGAAAATTCGACGAGGAGTCTCATAGATTTTCTATTGAACTCTTCTCTAACTCATGATGTTGCCATTCTTGACGCGATTCCGTCTTCCAGAAGTGTGAACGTTGGCGATGTTCTTGATGTCAATGTCACCGTTAGGAATGAAGGAGACTACACGGAATCCTTTAACACCACGGTGTATTACGGTTCCAAAGTCATCGATACAAGGTTTGTTGACAGTTTGGCGCCCAACGCGACGTTGCCACTTGTTTTTCATTGGGACACGCACGATGTTGCAGATGGCAACTACACTTTGCTCATTCGCGTGGAAGCTGTTCAGAACGGAACCGTAGTGTGCAACAATTTGCGAAACGCTGGGCTTGTGGAAGTGGAAACGCCGTATGAGTCCTTTGGCTTATGGCCTATACTGGCACTTGCCTTTTCCTTCGGTTTTTTTGAGACGTTTTCGCCGTGTCTAATTGTGATGCTGTCGTTCATACTAAGCTACACAATTGGGGAGACGACAGGATTCAAAGAAAACTTTTCGCAGGTGATGATTTTTGGGATGGGCTTCTTGTTGGCTGCTTTGGTTCTTGGCCTGGCTTTTGGTCTGGTTTTCCTGTCCCTGCCGATGCTCACGCTCTCTTTAACGTTAGGCGTGAGTGTTTTCGCTATACTTTTTGGGCTTAATCTGTTGGGATTGTTCAAGTTGCCTTTTGAGGCGAAGCCGACGATTCTGAAGATGGCTAAGAAATACGTCTTCACATACGTGGGGCTGTTCTTTCTGGGTTTCGTTTTCTATTTTCTCGATCCCTGCATCGCACCTATTTTCGTGTCTATGGTGCCATTGCTGTTTCTGTCGTATCTTCCGTTGATTCTTCTGGTTTTCTGCATAGGAGCGGTCATTCCTTTTGTAGCTATTGGGGTCTCTGCTGGTTCGATTTCTAAATTGACGAGAAGTGTTTATCGGAACAGGGCTAAGATCAGGGCGATTAGCGGTTTGATATTGATAGGTTATGCTGTCTACCTGATAGTTGGCACTCTCGTCCTCAGATAGGTGAATCGTCCAGCGTTTGACAGAAAAAAGAGCAGCTTTTGAGGAATCCGTTGCTTCGTGAGCATTCTTTTTCATTGAGTTCTCCGAGAATTACAAGAAGAAACAAGGATGACAGTCGCCCAGTAAGGAGTTATAAACTACATTCGAACATAAGACCAAAACTGCACAGGATTGCCACTGTTCGTAGAAGAGCGGGACAGACTTGAAAGAAAAAAGAGAGGATGAAACCGCACAGTCTGCTTTTTCGTTCATCAGAAGATTGGCTGACAGACCGCGATACGCAGGGACAGAGGGTGAAAGAGAAGCATGTGAAGAATTGTTTCATGAATTCAGAAGTCTAGGATGTGATGTAGAAAAGGATGAAACAGAGTACATGAAAAACGAGAAATATGTGATCGGAATTACCATGTTAGTTTTCTGGGTGTTTTGGATTTTCATCGCTGTTTCTTGGTTTGTACACCCATTGACAGTGGCGATATTCATTGGCATCTTCTCCTTATTTACACAGAAGGCTCTCCCGAGAATAGAGCTTATGCTAGCTAGGACCAAGTCAATAAACATCGTAGCTTCGATGAATCCTGAGAAAAGACACAGGTTAATCCTGTGCGGTCACTATGACAGTTCTCGTGTCATGGGAAAGTTCGCACAAAAGCATCTGAAGGCTTTCATGCAGGTGGAGCCTGTCATGACACTGCTCTATTACATGTTTGTCATAGTTCTTGTTGTGAAAGGAATCTATACGCTGGTCATCGATGGCTATGCTTTTGGCACTTTGATAGAGTTGGCTCCCAGAATGGTTGGCCCTTGGCTCTTTTTCTGGAGTGTCTATTTTGCTGCTTACTTTGCTGTAATGTTCATAATGACAGTTTTGATGAGTGTGTTCTTCTCAAAGAAATTCTCTTATGGAGCAGACGACAATGCTTCTGGAATCGCTGTGATGCTGGAAACTGCAAGAAGGCTCTCCAACAAGGAACTGGATTTAAGAATTGACTTCGCCTGCTTTGCAGCAGAAGAAAGAGGACTGTTCGGGAGCAGAAAGTGGGTCAACAAGCACATAAAGGAAATAGACAGAGAGCGAACCTTCGTCTTGAACATTGACTGTGTCGGTCGGGGAGACAGGTTTTTCGTAACGAAGGGTCTTGGGAGTTTCTTCAAGAAGAGGTCAGATCCGTTTCTATACAGCATCATAACGGACACACTCAACAAGCTTGGATTGCCTTCTGAAGAATGTTGGGGAGGCAGCAGTGACCACGCTGAATTCATTGAGAAGAAGTTTAGAACCTGTGCCGTCTCAAGATGCAGTGTCGTGAAAGCAAACTTTGCAACGTTGATTCTTAGAAAAATGTTTAGAATTCCTGTCAAGAACAGGGTGATTCCGTACTTGGATTGGATACACACAGAAGAAGACACGGTTGAAAACATAGATGAAAAGAAGTTGTCAGAGTCTGTTAGTGTAGTGTCCAATTTCATTGACACGCTAAACAATAGCATAGGAACGGGTACACTGAATCCTTCAGCCCACTGAAGTCATCGTCCAAGCTTTTGACAATGTGGTTCAACCGAAGATTCTTACCCAAGTCATAGCGCGCACTAACTGGTTGAGACAGCCTTGCCTTTGACGGGTACCAGCCCATGTTACTGAATTGAAAAAAGAATTCTTTTTTTATCATGCGCATTGCATGAAAGTCTTTGCGCCTTACCGCCGGGCACATGGAGCAATATATTGGCGTGGGTGGTTACAGGCTGTTTAGAGTCAGAATTATCAGTGTTGCTCCGAGCAGCCAAGTGTAGAGGGCGAAGTAGTGGAATTTTCTTGTTGCAACGATTTTTGAGAGTAGTTTCAGCCCGAGGTAGCCTACGATCATGGCTATGGCCACTCCTATGAAGAGTTCGGTTGAGCCGATTCCTGATGTGGCTATTTGGCCTCCCTGTTTGTACAGTTCTACAACCAGATCTCCGAGTATGGCTGGGATTGAGAGCAGAAAGGAGAATTTGAAGGCTTTATCTCTTTTCAACCCGAAAAGGAGGGCTGTTGAGATTGTTACTCCACTTCTTGACAAGCCTGAGAATACGGCTAGGCCCTGTGCGATGCCCATCATCAAGGCTGTTGAATAGTTTACGGTGTCATTGTCTTCTCTTCCAAGTCTTGAGGTGTAGACTAAGGTTGCGCCGACGATGAATGTTATTCCGATAGCTAACATCTGTTGGAGACCGTCTTCTAGATATGTGACGTAGACAAGCCCGATTATCGCTGTGGGAATCGTTGCGACGATTATTGGAAGTATGAGCTTTCCATATTCTGTTTTGAAGTCCAGGTGTGCGAGGGCTGAGAGTATGTTTTTGACTTCTTTTCTGAAGTAGAATATGACGACGATTAGTGTTCCGATGTGTAGGATGATGTTGAAGAGAGGTGTGGTTCTTAGGCCTAGAAAGTGTTCGGCTATTTTGAGGTGTCCTGTGCTTGAGACGGGTAGCCATTCTGTTAAGCCTTGGATTAAGCCGAGAATCGTTGTGTTTGTTAATTGTTCAAGCATGAGTTTGCCCGTCTGAAGTTTGAAAGATTAATTAACGATGCTTATTAATCCTTTACGTCAAGGTGCAAGCGGTATGAGCAGTTATCCGGCTGGAAGCGTTGAAGACAGAGAAATGTTAAAGAAGATGCCGACAGAGAAGCTTCTGGACTATTTCTTCCTGCAAATACGAAACCTGTGGAGAGTAGACGGCCTATACTTTTTAGGTATTGAAAAGAAGTTTGGGACAGAAGCTGCGACAGAGATTGACGCATGGGTTTGGGAGACAATGGCGGAAATAGAAGCAAAGAGTCTTCAGAAAATGTTTAACGTGGGCGAAAACCCTGATGCATCAACCATTATTGAGCTTCTGCAAAAATCAAGCTGGGCCTTAGACCAGCCATTCAAGACCATTGAAGCAAGCACCAGACGAGCGGTTTTGGGCATAGACAGATGCAGAACACAAGAAACTCG
>Ga0315296_10000197_pt1 | contig 57491 bp, 61 predicted proteins | sample YL17G14_18_MG_FD_203921 | JGI IMG/M metagenome (GOLD analysis project Ga0315296, IMG submission 203921) | Sediment microbial communities from Yellowstone Lake, YNP, Wyoming, USA - YL17G14_18 | ecosystem: Environmental > Aquatic > Freshwater > Lake > Sediment | place: USA: Wyoming | collected... | reverse complement strand
TGGCGGTTTCTTCGCCGTTTTCGATTCTTTTGAGAACTCTTTTTGAGATTTCGTAGTCTTTTTTAGGGGATTTCACTAGAACGTAGATGAAGACGTTGGCGTCAACGAATCTCATTACATGCTCCTCGAGGCTTTCCTTTTCATTCTTGCAGCGGTTGCCTTTTTCAACTCTTGTTTCACTGGTTCTTTGACTTGGACTCCTTCCGCTAGTCCTGAAAGGAGTTCTGTTGGGTTGGGAACGGTGTTTGGGGGGAAGAGCATTAATTTATTGCCTATTATTTCTAGTTTTACGTAGTCACCTTCACTGATTCCCAGCTTTTGTCTGATATCGGCTGGAATGGTGATTTTGCCTTTCTGGAGCACCTTTGCTTGCTCACCCATTTTGGTCACCTATCTTATACGGTATCTTTGGTTACTTATGAAGATTACTATTCTGAACTATTCTCAACGGGGATTCTTGCGAAGTTTATTGTGGCGATAGTGTTTGATGGTCATCGATAAGTCTCCACTTTATATAGGTCATGGGACTATTTGGGATTGTTCGCCTTTAGGGCTTCTCATTCTGGTTTGTGTCTGCGGAAGTTGTTGGTTGAGCGCCTCTAGTAACACCAACTTCTTGTGTGAGTAATATTAGGATATGCCTATACCTCCGAGACCTGCCCGCTCTAGGTTTTTGGGGGTTGAAGGTAGGAGACTTTTTTTAAGAGTAGGCACTTTCTCTTGGTTCGAGTCAATAGCACATGAACTCTTTTTAGGTTCCACAAAATTTTAGATTATTCGGACATCGCCGATTCTTGCTCTACAGGTATCTGCATATCCTTTAAGCTTTTTGATGTCGTAGTATTCGGCTGGAACTGGGTTTTCACGGATAATTAGGAGAAGTTCAATGATTCTGCGCCTATAGTGTTCAGGTAATTTTTGGATAGTCTTTCTGGCTTTGGGAGAGGTGATAATTAGAAATCTTGCGTCTGCATGACTCTTCAATTAGATCCTGTAGCTGTAGTTCAATGCTTGGCTTATGTTCCTAGTTCTTTCCATTGTATAATCTTAATCTTTCCAAGTGTTGGGTCCTTAATAAACTCGGTTTGTTTTCTGGCGCTGAGAATTTCTTTATCCTCGGTGATTAACGTGTCCCTGTTTAGGGCCTGAGCTACTATGATCATGTCAAAACTGTCGAGTCCGAGATTTTTGGAGTAAATTAGGTTGAAATTTTTGTCGTCTTGAGCCGTGTAAGGGTGAAAGATGAATTTTTCGTCTTCTCTAAGTGTGGCTAGGTTGGTTCCAAAGGCTTTTAGGGCTTGCACATAAGTAGTGTTTTTTCTTGAGAGTCTTTGTAGCTTTGCTTTTGCTTCGAATATGGAGAGTTCGCTGAAGTGGGCTTGGGAAAGTTTTGTTAAGAATTCCTTGAATTTGGTTAGGTTGAAGGCTTCGACATTTATGTCTATTTGGAAGAATGGTAAGATAAAGGTGGTGTCTAGGAAAGCCCCTGAGCTGTTACCTAGTTTCAATTTCTTTGGCGAGCTCCTTTCTGAGCTGCGACAATTCCTCGGGGCTTAGGGGTTCAGGGTTCATTCTAGGCTTTTCTAGAAGAGTTAGCGCTGTTGGTTTAGGTTGAACAATTAGCCTTTTTTCCTCCACTGTGGCTATGGCTTTTCCGCCTGCAGCAAGACCTATTTTCGTCCTTATTTTCTGCGTGGTATAGATTTCGCCTCGTTTCCCAACTTTGAGCTCTTCTGTTTCCGACATAGGTCATCATCAGAGATAAAGACTTATCTGATAAATAAATATTTCGGAAAGACAACCAAGCGTTTGTTGAAGATGCTGTTTTAATTATTTAGTATGTCAAGTTCGCATGGTGTAATTCGACGAGTCTGACAGCTTCTTTTCTTGATGTATCGTTTGTATATGGTTTTTGTTTTGTTTTTGCTGATGTACAGTGTGCATAGGGTGAGGGCTTGCGTGCGTGCAACTGTTCTAGGCCCCTCTATTTGGAGCCAAATATGCGGTTCAGTTTTTGGTTTTTGTGTCTTCTTTTACTTTGGTTTCTGTCCATTTGTAGGTTTTTTCTAGTCCTTCTTCGAGTGTGGTTTGGGGTTTCCAGTTTAGTGCTTTTGTGACCGATATTTGTGGCTTTGTAGTCGGCGCTGTTGTGTTCTAATCGTTTAGGTTTGCTTTTGCTACGTCTCTCACGTGGATGAAATCGCGTGTTTGTTTTCCGTCTTCGAAGATGTGGGGTGGTTTGTCGTTGAGTACACGGCTATTTCTTTTTCGGTTAGTAATTTTCTAGTTGCTTTTCTTATGGCTTGCTCGCTGTCAAGTTTAGGTTTCCAGCCTAAGGCTTTGATTCTGCCTATGTCGAGGAGCATGTTTTTGACGTCACCTTTCCAGCCTCTTGCTCCTTTGTAGGCGTGTGTGGCGTAGTCGGTGGTGAAGGCTTCACTGGCGAGTTTTTGCTCCGTGGATGGAGACGGATGCTACGTGTTACTAGAAAGCAGAAGGCTTCGTTTTGAGCGTTACTGCTTGCTGATATACAGAGGCGCGCTGAGAGTTAACACCAAGCTTTCATTTTTGTGTGTTTTATATCGTGTTGGGTGAATAGTTTTTCTATTGCTTTCGAGTTCCTTTGCCGAACCATGATTGCGTGCGCGCTCATGATTGTCCTTAACATTAGATATGAAGCGATAGTTATCGTCTCGCACGCGTGTTTTCCTAAATTCCCTTTTTGAGTGTAATAAGGCTGAATAGCGTGTCTCACGGCACCTTTTGCGGCTCAACTCACCGTCACCACCAACAAGCCAAACAAACCTACAAAAAAGAGACACTCCACACACGAATTTAGAAAAAAGCATGCGCGCTGATCTTGGTGGCTAACTTATTTAAAAGTGTTAAATTTCTTTCAAAAGTTTGAGGAATTCTTCCTTCGTCAAGCCTGCTTCAGCTATGATTTCCATCAGTAAACCTCTTTTTATCTCTTTATGTTTTGGAACTGGCACGATGTATTCGTCTTTGATGAGGATTAGATGGCTTCCTTTTTGTCTAGCAGCTTGGAAGCCCGCTTTTGCGAGGACTTTAACAACTTCACGCCAAGAGAGCAGAGGGAGCCTCGACAACTACCTCAACCTTTTCTCCTTTAATCTTGCCATGAAGAAGCTTTGCTTTAACTTTCAAATAGCCCTCTATAGCTTCCTTGATGTTTTTTAAGGCTTTCTCCCTTGTTTCGCCTTGAGTGGCCACTGGAAGCTCCAAACACTTAACTACGAAGCCGCCCTCCTCAGCAGGCTCCAGAACAACCGTGAACCTACGGGTAACCATAAAACCGCCAGCCGTATAATATTTGCGACATCTATATGAACCTATCTTCAGTCTTGAATTATACTACGAGGGTAGCCGTATTAAATTGTGGTTTTTGTGCTTTTTGTGTGTCTGCGTAGCAGTGGCGTATGTCTCCTTTGCGATATTTTTGGCTTCAGCTTTTTGATACTATCTTGAAGGTTCTGGAAACCCCGTGTCCTGCTAACTCGTAAGTTGAGGTGTTGCTCTTTAAGAGTGATGCTTTTTAATAGGTCTTGATGAATTTTGTCAGTTTTTGTTCTTCTTTCACTATATCGAACGCCTTCAAACCGAGTTTTTTGCTTGTCTTAACGAGGTTTTCATCGCCGCTTAGTAAGGCGTCGCTTTGGCTATAGGTGCAGGTGATTATTTGTAGTGCGTCAGCTTCGTAAATGTGGTGGTCTAGTATGAGGCCCCATGCTTCAATTAGAATGGATGCAAAGATTGGCATTATCTCAAGAACTCTTAGGCGCATGAGCTTGAATAGTTCGTTGGAAAACATATTTTTGGCTTCTCTGAATTCGTCTTCACTTAACCATCGTCTTCTGCGACGTTCGTCAAGGACGCCGAAAACTTCACCGATGTTCCACAGGGAGAAAGTAACGACGAGTTCTCCTCTTTCGGCTCGTTCGAAAACGAGGTCTGTTATTGGAGTGCCGAGTTCGGTTACATACCGCTTGACTATGGTGCTACTGTCGAGATAGAGCCTCAGCAACTCTTTTCTGCCTCATTTCTCTCACCATTTTCTCTGAGGCTGGACCCTTAAGCATAGGCCTTTTCTCCTTTACTTCCCTTGATGATATTGTGCCCTCGGTTTTGATCCCCAGCCTCTCGAATTCGGATTTTACTTTGTCTTGGACGAGCGTGGAACGCAGAAGAGCCTCAACCTCACTGCTTAGCTTCCTGAGGCTTCCGTATTTCCTGAATACTTCTTCCCGAAACTTTGCCCAAACTTCTTCATTGATGTAGAGGCTTACCTTAGCCAAGAGGTGCACCACAAAGAAGTTTACTGGTAAACCAGTATTTAACTTTTCTTGAGGCTTGTTGAACTGCGCGCGCTGTCGATAATGTTGATAGGGTTCTTGTCATGCATAGCACGCGAATTTCTTCACTCGCAGACAGTTCAGGGTTCGTTGGAATCTTCTTCAAACCGTCAAGGATTTCCCGCTTAATGGCGATGGTTTTTCAAGGTTCTCTGGCTTTCGGTGCGCGTGTGCGCACATATGCCCTACCCTCGGTTCAATATATGATCCAAATATGATCCAAATAGGCGCACGGGCTGAAGTTGGCTTCACTGGTCACCAGCATTTTTCTGTGTTCTCTTGTTTTCGTTCTTAATTGTTTACTGTCCGAGTCTTGTGGCTGCGAATTTGAGTTTTTTGCTGAATTCTCTTGGGTTGTAGATTCTTCTTCCATCAACTGGGATAGCTTGGCGCATGTTTTAGGTGATGTCTTCTGGCTTGAGTTTTCATTCTTTGCATAAGGATGATCCGAGAAGGCGGTGTCCTAGATACGAGGTAAGATGGAGAGGTTGTTGGGGTGGAAGCTGAGAATTAGTTTGGAGGTGGGTTTGAAAAGGAGTATTGGATGGTTTGAAAAAATAGTGTAGATTAGGTTTCGGGTATCTTGTTAACGAAGCTGGTTGTTTGTGGTTCTAGACATTTTTCTATTTTGGTTGGGGAAATAGGTGGTTTTTATTTTGTTTTCGCTGGCGCGTGCTTTTCGCATCAAAGTTTTGTGGCGGATGGGTTAATTGTGATGTGAGTGGTTTAGTATAAATGTTGTATAAGAAAAGTTTATATTTTATTTTGCGTCGTCTTTAGGTTGGTGGAGTTTATGGCGAGGACTGAAACGGTTATAGTTAAGCTGAAGGGTATGGCGGCTGATGTGCTGAACAGACTGATTGAGACGGGGTTTTACACGAACAAAAGTGAGGCGTTGCGGGCGGGGGGTCATTCGTTTGGGTCAAGAATATGGTTTGGTTGATCTGGCTGAATACTATGAGAAGCGGCTTGATGAGGCTGTGAGAAAGTCTGGAAAGAAGCCTACGTATGAAGAAGTGATGGAGACTATCGAGAGAACGAGAAAGGATTGAGTCCCGGCATGAAGCGTGTCGCTTATAGGGTTTACCTTGACACAAATGTTTATGTTTTTGGGAGGGCTCTCGGAAAACACAAGACAGGCAAATCTAGCTAACAAAATTTTGGAGAACTCTTCCTCAAAACGTAACACTTGCTTCTATTCTATCTTTGTTCTCAAGGATCCATTCGTAAGCCTTCTTTAAACCCGTCTTCAAAAGACCCTCAGCAACATTATAAGCCCTATGTGCCCCACCACCCATATCCGGAGGAAAATACTGAGCCAAAACGAGAACGCGCATACAATGCTAACCTTAATACATATAACTAAAATGAGAATCTGTAGGCTTCAGAAATCGTCCTGTTTATCTCTTTCTTGAGCTTAACGCCGATTTCCCCGATTTCTCCAAGAATCAATTCTTTCGATATAGTTGCAACCTTGTCAAGTCTTATAACAGAGGCAACTTTGAGCCCTGTCAGTTTGAAATCTGGATGAGTCTCATCAACTATTATATCTGTAGGTCCAAGTTTATGGGGCACCTTAGAAGATATGAACACCACTACAACATCTCTTTCTCCTTCAAATAAAACTAACGCTGGTCTCAATTTAGTTGCGGTCAAATTTGTAAATGGAAAAGGAATAAGAACAATTTTACCTTTCAACGATACTTGACCTTAATATCTTTAACAGAGTAAACATCGGGTTCTCTTTCAAGGAAGTCCTTAAGGGATCTTTCCGCTAACATCATCACTGATAAAGTTTCTCTATCCTCAATTAGCATATCAAGTTTCTTATTCAAGACAGAAAGCAAACTTTTTATTTCCCTCAAATCAACTTCAGTCGTCATATTTCTCAAATCTCAGATACTCTCCGCCTTATTTAATTGTTATTGCCAAGTCATAACGTTTCTTCTACACTGATTTTCTATCAATTTGTTTCTCCCAACTAATCCTTCTTGGTTTTTAGCTTCTTCAATTCCTTCAGGATGCTCTGATTAAGTTTTTCAGGCAGCGGCACCCTCTTCTCTGCTAACAACTGATAGAATGCTGCACAAGGAATCCCCAGCATTTCAGCTGCCTTTCCAGCGGAAATCTCACCCTCAGCATACATTTCAAGAATCTCATTCAGAAATTTCTCTTATACGTTCCGGAATGGCAACCGTCATATTCAATTACTTTCCTCTGACCCTAACATAGTGTAAAACTCCTTTAATACCTCTTCGCTTAGCGCGCGCGTCTGTTTCTCTTTCCAAAGCCATATCAGCATTAAGTTCAGTATAGCTTTTCAAAATCAATTCTCTTTAAAAATTCAATCAAAGATTAACTTTAAAAAGTCCAATCTACCCAGATGCTTGTAGTCATTAGAATAAGCCTCTGAGACGCCTATCCTCATCATTATGGCAACATTTACACCATCGTTGAAGTCCACATTATGAACAACCATGTTGTTCGCTCCCATCAAGAGATCATCTCCACTAAACTCAACCACCTCAAGACTCTTGTAAGACAATATCTTTTCAAGTGTAGACTTAATGTCGCCCTGCCTGCCCATCGCTTCCAGCACCCAAGCCACTTCACATAACACCATCGTAGAAGTCACGGCAGCTTCTCCGCCCTCTATACGTTCAAGAATACGCCTAGCGGTCTCTCCAAAACGGGGATGGGCAGTGACGGCATAGATAAAAACGTTAGTATCTACAAACCGCATCACTGCACTTCCTCGACCAGCTTCTTTCGAATATACTCTCTAGCCACACGCTTAGGCTCCTCGATAGGCTTCTCCAACCTCACGCTTCCATACAGCTCCTCAGTCGGCTTCTCATAAGTTTTCACAGGAACAAGAACAATTCGACCCCTAAAATCCATAACAATAAGCCTGAACCCTTCTTGTACGCCATACTTTTCCCGAAGCTGCTTGGGAAGAACGATGCGTCCATACTTGCCAACATCAACCGACAAACACATCACCGACAAATAACCTGGAAAACGACAAATATATAGTTTCTTGTCAATAAGAGCAGCTTACCCCAACACACAAACGACTTGAAGCTATTTTTCTAGCGCGCGCGTTGGGAAGGCCACATCCGTGAATGTGATAGCTGATACTGTATCAAGAGTATTCTATGCAGAGTATGGGAAAAAGGTTGGTACGGCGAATCTCCCGCCTAGAAGCGGTGAGCCTTATGTGCCGAATTTTTGCTACTCAATAGCAAAAATCGGGGGTAAACTGGGCTTTAAGCCGGAATGGTCTATTGAAAGGGATGTAAAGCAGCTCATAGAATATGGCATGGAGAATTTATAGTTTGAGAGAGAGCCTCTTTATGTTTTTCTTGTCACTTTATGAATGCGGAAAGAATGGGTTTTGGTCGTTTTGTATGGAAAATCTTTTATGTCCATAGGGTTGATAGAACGGTCCATTGACATGTATGTTTGCTCTTGGGGAAAGAAGTTATGGTTATTCAGAATGTGTATGCGGGACGCATAAGTCTTATTAAGGTGTGTCTTGGCTGAAAGGTGGTTTGGCGTGGATGTTGGAAAAGATGGGTGATGGAAATAGGGAGTTGGCGCAGGTTCAAGTTTTAAAACAGAGTGCATGTGCATTCTCGATTGTTGCTGGTATTCCTGCTTACAATGAAGAAAAGACGATAGCGGAGGTGGTTTTGAAGGCTGGGTGTCATGTTGGTAAGGTGTTGGTTTGTGATGATGGGTCGAAGGATATGACGCAGATGATAGCGAGAAAAAATGGTGCTCATGTTTTGGAACACAAAAAGAATATGGGTTATGGGGCAACTATGCAGACCATATTTATAAAAGCGAGGGAATTGGGTGCTGATGTTTTGGTTGTGTTTGATGGGGATGGACAACACGATCCAGATGAGATTCCCGAGTTGGTTAAGCCCGTTTTGGAAGGAAGAGCGGATATAGTCATAGGTTCTCGTTTTATTAAGGGTGCGAGAATGGATGTTCCATTTTATAGGAGAATGGGTATACTTGTTATTACTTTATTGACGAAAATTTTTTCTGGTTATCCGATAAGTGACGCTCAAAGCGGTTTTCGAGCATTTAATCGTAAGGCTCTTGAAGAGTTGAAGATGACTGAACTTGGGTGGGGTTCAAGTGTAGAGGTTTTTTTCAGGGCGCATGATGTTGGATTGAGAATAGTTGAGGTTCCTGTGGATTGCAGTTATGAAGATTATCCTAAGGCTGCGAAGCGTGACCCTCTAAGGCAGGGGATTTCTATAGTTGCTTCAATTTTCAGTCATGTGATACGTGAAGGTGTTCGCCTTTAATACATTTGCGTGCACGTGTAGAAAATGGTCAAGGTAGCTATGCTTTTCTTGCATCCCTTCTCAGGGTCTTTGGGAAGTACTGTTAGAGTGAAGGAGTTGGCTATTGGTCTTTCTAAATTAGGCGCTGAGGTCTACATCCTAACGCCATATGAAAAGGATCACATAATAAAGGGAAACGTGTACGTCAAGTCCATAAGTAAAATGTGGCAAAGGTTCGGTCTTTCCTTACCATTGTACAGGCTATCTAGATATGCATACTACAACCGATTTTTTGTACGTCACGTTTTATCCAATGAAAGGCTATTTGTTAGGATTTCTGAAGCATCTGCTCAACTAATTGCTCGGATATTAGAAAAATTTGAGATAGATGTCATTCAAGCGGAGCAGGATGTAGCTGTTATGCCGAGTCTTAGAGCCACAAAAGACCTTAATATTCCTGTCGTGGCTGACTTACACAATATAACATCTGAGGAACTTGTTAGCGCAGGCCTGATAAAAAGGAAGGATAAAGAATTTAAGGATTTACAAGAGATCACGAAGAAAATGCTATCGCAAGTTGATCTATCCATAGTTGTGAGTGAGGAAATGCAACATTATGTAGCATCAAACTACAACGTTCGAGACATTGTAGTAGTTCCTCCTGGAGGTAGGCCACGCATACAAAACATAGAAAAGAAAGTGCCCCCGTTTAAAGTGGTGTACAGCGGGCTTGTCTCGTATAGAGAGCATGTTGACCTGTTTGTAAGAAGTATGAAACATATTTCTAAAGAGTTTCCTAACACAAACTACTTTATGACCAAGAAAGGGGAAAGTCTAAAGAACGCAGAAAGGTTGGCCGCGCGACTAACCGTAAGGCCAAATTACTTTTGGTATCCAAGACAGGATGAATTTTATAAATTCTTATCTTCATGTCATGTTGGAGTTGTGCCGTCCTTAGATGATCTAGCCAGAAAAATGGGTACGCCCGTAAAGCTGTTTGATTATTTATCAGTGGGTTTACCTGTGGTAGCAAATGCCATAGGTGCTTGGACGAACATCATTAAAGATGAAAAAATTGGTATTTTAACTGATAATGATCCGAAAAGCTTTGCGTCAGGTGTCTTAAAGTTGCTAAGCACTCCGACTTTACTAAGAGAGTATGGAGAGCGAGGTTTAACATTGATTAGAACAAGGTTTAACTGGGATAATTCTGCTAAGGTTTTGTTGAGTCACTATAAGAAATTAGGTGCTCACCTGTGAGAGTCACTCTATTTTGCAGTAATTTCCCTCCAGATATGGGAGGTGGAGCAACCCGTGCTCTTAACATGGTCGAGTGTTTATGTCGACATGGTTACGACTTGCAAATGGTTACTTCTGTGCCTCATTATCCGTTAGGGCTCCCAAAACTTGACGCGTTTCACATCAGTGAAGAAAAGAAAGAAGGTTTGTTGATTATACGACTCCCCACTTCAGGGTTACTTCTTAGAAGTTTCTTAGGCAGACTGATAAATTATTGTTGGTATGCTCTTTTCTGTTTGATTTCTATAGGCAAAATTCCTTACTCTGATGTAGTAATTTGTTTGGGACCCCATCCATTTACCGACTTCCCTGCTTTCCTCTTTAAAAAGGTAAAAGGTGCAAGATTGATAGTGGATATTTCTGATCTGTGGCCTGAAGCTATATCCTTCAAGTCATCTTTAGGCAATTCCTTAATTCAAGGAATAGGATATTCCCTGAACAAATTAATCTTGAGTTTCTTTTCAGATGGGATATGTGTCGTCAGTGAACGAGTCTTAGATTTCATTACGTATCGGTATAATTATGAGAAGCCCGCTACTGTAGTTTATAATATCACCAACATAGATATGTTTGTATATGACCAAGAGGCTAAGAAGGAGAAGAAAAGCTTGAAAAGTTTAGTTCCTGAACTTGCGGAAAACAAGTTTGTTGTTCTTTATCATGGTGTTCTTGGTTCTGTTCAGAAGATAGAAAATATTGTTAAAGCAGCTAAATTAGCCCAGACTATTCATCAGATTCTATTTGTCATAGTAGGCGAAGGAGAGAAGAAGGAAATAGCTAAAAGACTCGCAGAAGACGAAGACCTTAACAACATTGTTTTTCTGCCTATGATAAATAGAAAGCTGATTTGCAAGATAGTAGCTGAAAGCGACCTTGGTCTTCTCCCAATAGTGTCCAACCCGTTGCACATTTACTTTCTGACGACCGTAAAGGCGGCAGAGTTCTTAGCAAGTGGAACTCCAATCTTGGCTCCAGTGGGTAGTTACATAGGAGAGCTTGTGTCTAGTGCCGGAGCAGGATTTGAAATTGATTTTGCAGACCCGAGTCAAATATATCAGTCTGTTAAATGGGTTTTGAACCACCCCGTGTTGTTTGACCAAATGAAAGAACGAGCTAGGAAAATTGCAGTGGAACGCTTTTCTCAAAATCATTTCTCCGAGGTTTTGTGTTCCTTCGTGGAGGCCATAGATAGATGAAAGTTGGATATGTTGTAGGACATTCCTTAAAGACAGGGTGTAAATTTTTGTCAAAGTCATTCCGTCTTATTCTCTTGCGTGCTCGCTCGCATCTTCTACTTTTGGGATACATGATCTTGTCTTTTGCGATCGTAGTGCTAATAGTTGGAGTACAATATTATAGGTATAACATGTTTGGCACAGATCTTTTACTGGGATGGGACACCCCTGCATATGTATGGATGGCTGAACAAATTTTATTGAGAGGTCCAATACGTGCGATATCTGCTTGGAACTACCCACATCTGTATACGCAGATGCTTGCGTTTTTTGGATGGTTAACCGGGAACATCGTAATGGTTGAAAGAATTTTGCCATTGCTCTTTGTTTTTTTACTGATATACATGAATTTTCGAATAGTGTTCAAGATTACAAACAACGTTCACATCTCTGGTTTAGCAGCTATCCTCACTGCCACGTCCATAAATGTTTTAAGACTTTTCGCGGATCTTCACAGAAATCTTATGGCTTTTTCATTGAGCTTTGTAGCCCTTTATCTGGTCTCTAAGTTTGAAGAAGAATCAACTTGGAACAAGAGATCTTTTTCTCTTCTTTTGCTTCTTTTTTTCGCAATAATCAGTGCACAATTTGAAACTTTCGCCGTCTTATGTGCCTCTTTGATACTTTACGGAGTTTTTACTAAAAATCCCAAAAAACTACTGATACTTATTTTAGTTTGTGCTATTCCTACAGCAAGCATGGCTCTATTGTTACCCACTTATTTCTTCGGGTACATGAATACAGTATTCTTCACAGGTCAACATGAGGTGGGCTTCAATGAAGTCTTTACATGGACTGGAGACTCGTGGATATATCTTGGCTTTTTGGTTATAGCAACCTACTCATTTTTTAAGTTGACATTACGAAAAAATAAGCTTGCCCAACTAATCTTCTCGTGGTTTTTTGTAATACTCCTCATAATAGTTTCGATTCGACTGAAACTTATGCCTTTATCACCCGATTTTGCTGTACGTGCCATGTTCGTTATCCCTCTTCCAGTGCTTATAGCCTTGGCTTCGTCCACATTCATAAATTTTGTAAAAGGTTTGAGTGCAAGATTCAAAGTGTCACGTGCATACAGACGACTGGTATTTCTTATTCCAATATGTTTAATAGCAGTCTCTGTAGTTGTTGCTTGTCAAAACTCTGATGGGTTTTTAACCCCATACATTTCACGCGCGCGCTATGAAAAAATCATGATAACCAAGGGGGTGTTTATAGAAAAAAGACTATCATCAATACCGGTGTTCGTGTTCTACGGCGATCCTGCTTTCTGGTATCTTACCTTAGATAGGAGTTACATCGGAATGGAGATCGGTGAACATTTTGCCTACTATGGAACTATTGAGAATCTATTGCGCTTGGCTCCTTCTGAACCGTATTCTTCCGACCCGTACATATCGCAGATGGAAAAGCAATGGGCGACGATATATTTTAATGAACTTATTGGGAATTCGAGCTGGCCTCCACCACCTATTCATATTCATGAATCTCATATACAAAGTGTCGAGGATTTGATGTCTCATCCAATAATCGTTGTGTCTCCTGAATTTTATAATGATAAAATACCGTACTTTCTCAAACCTTTCTATGTGAGTGACGGAATCTATATAATCCCACCAAACTCATCAGTAGACCCCTCAAAAATCACATACGGTCCTGAAGTGACCGTTATTAAGAATGGCACACCGACTCAAGTTAAAAGCGAATACACTTACATTGATCCCCACGATCCATCGATTGCATACATTAAGGTAAACGCATCTTTCGGATATACATCGTATAACTTCACCGATTTTCCAACTAGTTGGACTTTCCAAAGAATTGAACAGGGTGTCGACCTGAGCTTCCCAGAAAGGGACCCGAGACGAATCGATGGCGCTAAAGCTTATACCTGGAATGATCCGGCAGACTTAGCGGAAAATTGGATTTTGCCAGTGCGGGAGCAAAATGAAAATTTACAGGTTGACGAGTTGTCTAAGAAGGAGGGGTTTGCAAGTCTGAAAGTTAGTGGCAAAACAGATTCATGGGGTAATCTTGCCGTCAGATATGATCCTCCTGGAGAATGGAATCTAAGCGGATACTCTTCAATGAGTGTGTGGGTGAAATACAATGAGTCTGCTGTGTTCTCTATAGCCCTTGTTGACCGTTATGGAGGCTCAAGAACCTTCTGGGGAATACAAGCAGGGAATAGTTCGGCGACCACAAGTTGGAAAAGATTTGCAGTAAACTTGGCAGACTATACTTCTCAAACACCAGACTTTAGAATCAACTCAGTTGATTATATCGACTTTTTTGTTTATTCAACTGTAGGGAAAAATTTGTCCTTTTGGATTGACGATTTGACGGTTGACACCACCTTCAACTTGCATTCATTTGTTTACAAAGATCGGGTCCCAGTTAACGAGACAGTGGTTGCCTATTTTTGCCCTCGCATAGAGGGCAGTTAACTTATTTTGCTCCTCTAAGCCAACAGCTTCCTCATGCCGCAACGTGAATACGCGTGTATATTGAGAATGCATGCTTCATTCTAGGGGGTGGGAAGGGGTACATAGAGATAGTATACATACTAGGTTTGCTCATGCGCTACATTTCTAGCTGATTCATAAGTTTTGGAATCAACTCTTACTGATATGAGTCTCGACATTTCTTTTCACATGAATGTTTTTGTGTGGCTAGCTCAAAAACATAATGCGCACAGTTGTGTTAACTCTTGGTGTCTTGACCTTAGATTTGCTTTAGAACTGTCAATTTGATCCTGTTTGCTCACACATGGGGATTTCAAGTGGTTTTGAAATTTGATGATAGTGAAAACAGGTTTTGGCTTGCCATTGTTATGAGAGGATTAGACAATCGGCAAACAGTACAGTAATAATGGATGGAATAGTAAACGACACATGGCTTTGAACGGAAAAACGTCAGCAGAAAAAACTAGAATTGCAGAACTAGATCAAAACTATAAATATGAGTCAAAATGAGACAAGAATACGAAGGCTTTTCAAAATTCGTTGCTTTCAAAGCACTGTACTACGGTGATACAGAATATTACGTATTACACGCTTTCTGCAATTTCCAAACTGCCAACTACTTGATACCCCCTCCTATCTCCTGCATGGAAATGCATCTGTAACTAGCGCGCACCCTAGATATCGTTCACATAAATTTTGCATGGTTTGGACCTTTAGCTATTTTCAAGAAATGCGTGTTTAAAACTCCTTTTATTTATACTATACATGGGCTTCCTCAACCGTGGTTGGAGCCCTCGTTGCTGTACAAGATTGCTTACACCGCTGAATATTGTTTATTACCTTTGGTTGTTTCTCGATCGTCTGCTGTTGTAGCGGTGTCTCATTATGTTAAAGAGAATATCTTTCAAAAGCGCGTGGGCTCCTCTGAGGATACGCTACCCTAGTAGAATCACAGTTATCTCGTCCTGCTCTTTCTCATCAGCATTTCTCAAAACATGATGATAGTAAGGGCAAGCATTAACAAGCATACGCTCTAAAAGCGATCCTTGGACCGATATAGTTAGGAAAAAGTTTATGGAAATGGTAAAAACGTGCGGGACAACCTTTAAGCGTTCTAGTTACTGGTGGTCGGTTTTCATGCAAGGCAACCATCTTGAAAAAGCCTTCATTAACCGCGGAGCCCATGTTTGCGTCCTCGACAACCTCAGCGGCGGAAATTTGCAGAACATCTTTGAGCGCCCCTTTGTCACTACGGTGGAGGCTGCAGGCTTTAGTATTCTCCATCTTTCCTTCTATTTCGTTACGAGAAAGAATATAACGGTGTGACAGAAAACGGTTATACAATCTTTATTATAGCAAAGAAAGTTTGTTAAGAAATGATAATAGAACACGTTAAAGGTTAGAAGGTTTTATAAAGTATAGTGATGAAGAACTTTATTTACAATGACCATAAGTGAACGCCGATATTTTGTTAGTTATGTCATTACCGCAAGCGCTCTGATGATACTGATTGTGCTGTTGCAATCCTTTAAATATAGGCTGTTTGGAACGACTCTTTTGTTGGGATGGGATTCGCCTGCCTATGTGTGGACAGCTAAGTACTTTATAGCCAAGGGTCCAATCTATATAATTGATGCTTGGGTTTTCCCTTACTTTTATACATTGATGTTAGCGTTCTTTGGCTGTTTAATTGGAAATGTGGTGATTGTTGAAAGGATATTACCTTTACTTTTTGGTGTTCTTTTGATTTGGGCTAATTCTGAATTAGCTTTCAGAATAACCAAAAATGTCCACATTGCTGGTTTAGCAGCTATCCTCTCGCCCATTTCGCTAAACGTGTTAAGGCTTGTCTCTGATCTTCATAGGAATCTTGCGGCATTCTCATTGAGCATGGTAGCGCTTCTATTAGTTCCAAACATTGAAGAACAAAAATCGTTCATAAATAGAGGATATCTATCATTTATCCTTCTCTTATTCATAATAGCAATTACCCATTTCGAGACTTTTTTCATCTTGTCTTTGTCTTTGGTGCTTTATGGAATTTTTAGTAAAAATCTTAAGAAGCTATTCAAGATCGCTTTGGCCTGTGCAATTCCAGCCACTATCTTGGTGTCATTGTTTCCCAGATTCTTCTTTGGATACTTGGGTACGCTAGTGTACTTCGACTATGAGCTAACGGTGGGCGAGATTCTTCTATGGACCGGAGGATCGTGGATAATCTTGGGTTTTATGATCGTGGGGAGTTTCTTATTCTTTAAGCCGGAGCTAAGAAGTAGGAAGCTGGTCTCCCTCATTTTCTCTTGGTGTCTTGTGCTTACAGCTTTAATCAGTCTGACTGGAGCCAAAATTGTTCACTTGCCCACAGACTTTACCTACCGTTCTCTAATCATTTTACCCATTCCAGTTCTCTTGGCTTCAGCCGCTCAAGGATGCAACAACCTCATAAGCCATCACCAGCGGACTAAGACACCATTGTCTACTCAAAAAAGGCGATCATTTAAAGCGATATTTCGACGGTTACCGCCATTTCTTATTGCGTTCTTCCTGATAGGAAGCTCTGCGTTCCTTACAATTCAATATGTAGATGCGTTCTTTACCCCGTTCATACCCCGCTCAGGCTATGAGAAGATATTAGAAACTAAGCAATTCCTAGCCCAAAATTCTCTATTAATTCCAGTTTTTGTATTCCGTGGTGACCCACCGGTTTGGTATGCGAATCTCTACAGAAACTATTTGGGAGCAGAGATAGGTGAGCATTTTGCTTACTATGGAGATATAGAAAAGCTGTTTCAATTTGTTCCTTCAGAATCTAAAATCAACTACAATCTTTACTTATCTCAGCTTGAAAAGTACTACATAACCTTTTATTTTAACGAAATGTTGGGAAATTTTAGCGGACCGCCACCTCCTATGTACATTCATGATTCGTGTATAACTAATGTGACAGAGTTGATGTCTCATCCCATAGTCATCATCACCCCAGAATTCTACAATCAAGAGATACCCTACTGCATCAAACAATTTCACGTAGGCGACGGAATCTATATCATTCCACCAAACTCGCAAATCGATTTTACCAAAGCTTCACACGGCCCCGAAATAACGGTCTTCAAGGACAATATAGCATTCAAGATGAACAGCACATATCTGTACATCGACCCAAAAGACCCGTCAATTGTCTATCTCAGCGTGAACGCCTCCCACGGATACACATCATACAACTTCACTAATTTCCCATCCAACTGGATTTTCCAGAGAATTGAACAAGGCGGCGACATAAGCTTCCCTGAGGTGGATCCAAGACGGATCAACGGCACTAAAGCCTCTAGTGGAAATGACCCAGCGGATTTAATGGTAGATTGGAGTTCGCCGTGGCCGGAGCAGGATGCAACTTTAGAGATCGACACATCCACTAAGAAAGAGGGATACGCGAGCCTAAAGATCACTGGCAAAACAGACTCATGGGGTAACCTCGGCGTAACGTACGATTCTCTGGGAACGTGGAATCTAAGTGGCTACTCTTCAATTAGTGTGTGGGCGAAATCCAACGAGTCTACGCCGTTCTCCATAAGCCTAGTTGATTCTGACAATAGATCCAGAACGTTCTGGTGTCTAAAGACGGGTGAAGGTTCAGCTACTACAGGTTGGAAAAGATTTGTTGCAAACTTCACAGATTATACTTCTCAGACATACGGGTTCAACATCTGCGCAGTTGATCGCATCCACTTATACGTCTATTCAGATGTTAAAAAGAGTATGACTTTTTGGATTGACGACTTGACAGTTGACGCATCTTTCGGCTTGGGGAATTCCGTTTATAAAAGTCGTGTTCCAGTTAATGAGACAGTGGTTGCCTATTTTTACACCCGCATAGAAGACTAGTAACTAGCGCGTGCGAGAAAATAGAGGGGACTGATGTCTTAGCGGGCGTGTCAGGCATACATTTAGGTGAGGCTGAAGCTATTTTTCTAGCCCAAAAACTGGGGACAGAGTTGATTATTGACGAGGGGGAGGCATCCACCACGTCTCAAATGTCTGGGGTTAGACCGATAGGCACCATCGCAGTGCTCCTATTCGCCTTGGCTGGAGATGAATTGACCATTAACGAGTTTAAGGAATGTTTAGACAGGTTAATCGCTTCGGGTTTTTGGCTGTCTATAAATTTGCATAACAAAGCTCTAGAAGAGGCTCAATCAACAGGAGAGCGGAAGGAAATGGAGAATTGAGTGCTACATCATGAGGGTGTAAGGATTTTAGCTCGTATGATCAGTCTCATTTTGGGCAGCTCCTGCGCGCCCCAAGATTTCTTGGCCTCTAGAAACTTTGCTGTGTGCGTGTGTTGATAGATATGCTGCGGCTATTATGAAAATTATTGTTGTGGCTATGAAGACGTATGTTAGGCTTCGGATGTTTTGCGTGTGTTCTAGTAAGAGAGAAGTGTAATTTGTTTGTAGTTCAGAATAATCCAGCAAATGCTTCTGGTAAGATGCGTTCAATGCGCTATAGCTTTCTAGTAGTTCGGTGTAATTCCCTGTTGACTCTTGGTAGGCTTTATTCAAAGAATTGTAACTTTCTAGTAGTTGGCTGTAGTTGCCTAGAAGCGTGCTTTGGTTATTCAGGAGTTCATGGTATGTTGAGTTCAAGTCGTCGAAATCTATTTGCAACTTAGCGTATTTGTCGAGTAGTTCGTTGTAAAGGTACGGCAGCTTGGAAGAAATTATTGTGATGGTGTGACTGCTGTGGGTGTATGTGAAGTATAGATAAGCGTGTGTTTTGTCTGAAACATTAAGTAAGGTTGGAGTGGTCTCTTCTTCATCAACAAGTACAATGAATGGATAATTCGTTAAGTCGGTAGGAGCCGTCACTCTGCAGAAACCAACGGTGCCATCTTTGCCTGTGACGTTGAAGCTTATTATTTTGTTTCCTGTTTCTGTTCCAACTTCAAATCTGAATTCAGAGATTGTTGAATTGCAAATAGTGGTGACGTGATGGGTTTCCTGTTTCCAAGTGATTTTGAAATCAGAAAAAGTTCCCATTAGAGGATGGTTGTCTCGGTTGTTCACGTCTATGACGTAGGGAGTGTCTCCTATTCCATCTTCGTTTAGGTCTTGCCCTGGGTAGTCACTCCAGTAGTTGCCTTCTTTTCCATTATCCCAAGCATTCACCGAATCACTCCACACTTGACCTATGTTGTTGATGAAGTTGTTATGATAAATAGTGTTATCGTTGCTAGAATAGTAAAGGTAGATTCCATACAAGTTGTTTGAGGAGGCGTTGTTATCAGAAATAGTGTTGTTGCTAGAATGGTTAAGGTAAATTCCATAGTCGTAGTTTGAGTAAGCGTTGTTGTCAGAAATCACGTTGTTACCAGAATAGTAAAGGTAAACTCCATTCTTGTTTGAGTAGAGGTTGTTATCGGACATCACGTTGTTGCTAGACAACTGGCATATCCAGATTCCACAGTCGTTGTTTGAGATGTTGTTATCAGAAATAGTGTTGTTGCTAGAGTAGTAAAGGTTGATTCCGTTATTGTTTGAGTAAATGTTGTTGTCAGAGATCACGTTGTTGCTGGAGTAGTAAAGGTAGATGCCGTCGTTGTAGTTTGAGTAGATGTTGTTGTCAGAAATCACGTTGTTACCAGAATAGTAAAGGTAAACTCCATACCAGTTGTTTGAAGAGACGTTGTTACCAGAAACCGTGTTGTTGTTAGAATAGTAAAGGTATATTCCATTCTTATTGTTTGTTATTCTGCTGCAGCTTATATTGTTGCCACTTGAAATTACGTAGATACCACCATCCGACGTGGTTGACCCACTGTTTTGTATGGTGAAGCCATTGATGTTCACGCTATTAGCCGTTACATTAATCACGCTGCCAGTTCCTCCGCCATCAATAATTGTTGTCACTCTATCTTCTCCAACAAGCGATACGGTTTTGTTCACAACAACATTTTCGTAGTATGTTCCGTTGTAGACGAATATGAAGTCTCCGGGGTTTGCTGCGTTTATGGCTTCTTGAATTGTTAGGTAGTCGGTTGGAACATGGATTACAGGACTTGCCTTTACAGATATTTTGTATCCCATTAGAAACACTATGGACAACAAACACAAAATTGTAAATGAAGTCAAAACAGTTTTGTTCATTTTCATCACCGTAATTCTGTTATTAAAAGTATCTATATTTAAGATTGTGTGCTTATCGAGAAAGCCAGTAACTATTTTTGGGAATGAGTGCGCAGTTTTCCTAGTATAAAAGAGCATGCAACAGCTGTGTAAAAAGCAGGCACGAAGATGATTGGGTTGATGATGGGTTGCAGGAGGGACCATAGAGCCCCTGTGTACGATATAGCCATTATGAATGCCGATATCAAAATTTTGGTCTTGACGTAACTTGGTTTGGTCGTAGGCATGTTTTGTGGGTTCAGTGCGGAGTGTAACAGATTTTGCGTTTGCTCTGTTTGTTGAGGTGTTGCTAGAATTACAAGGTTTTTGTCGACGTCTATGAACTTGAAACTTGAAAGCGCATATCTTTGTAACTCCCAAGGCTTATCCTTTGGTAAGATCCTGACAACATTTTCTTTCTCCATTTTTTTCAAGATTGTTTGAACCGTGCGAATGAACTGGGAGTCATCTGTTTTTTCCTCTCCGTACAATTTTTTTATTAAGTCTTTAACGTCTGGAAAATGTTGTTCTAGTTGGAAGGATGCTATTCCTTTTGCTAGGTCATATTGGTATCCGCCTTGTTGCAAACGTATGTTAGTAGTTTTGCAATCTGAGCTTATGCTCTCTTCCAGTAATTGGGCTTCACTTGGCTTTAACTCATCTTGAGACAAGTTGCTGCTTCCTCTTCAATAGTTTCAATAGAAAGATATAAAAATGCTTCGCAGAAAGCGACCGTTTCAATGTGGTTTCAACGGCGTCAACGTAGTCCACGGAGTTAATGGAAGAAAATCTTATCCTTCTCAACCGAATACAGTGTGGAGCACATGCATAAATGCATCGGGAAGTGAAAAGGACGTTGCATGGACGTAGAATTGAAACGCAGAGGATATCTCTATATAGCGTAAGGCTTTTAAGCGTACACCTTAGAACCTTTAGGACGTCATGCATGTATGCATGTAAAAATATAAAAGAGGAATAAGAAAAATGAATCGAAAACATTTAATGACGATATTGGCGACGATAACGATCATAACAACGCTGAGTGTTTCACTGTTCTTTACTCAACTCTCAGCAGCCACTGCTACTACTTACAATGCGAATAAGATGACTGTTACCGGCGTGTTGGCTAGTGACTCTTATGTGCTCTTTCCATTTGACAAAGCGAATCTAATATTTGGCTTTTCTAAATATGGCGAACTGATAAACGGCGAAGTCGGACAGGCTAACGGACAGGGTTTGGAATATAAGGGTTTGGACGTGTTCGCGAATCCTAACGTGTATGAGAAGGACTGGAGTCAAGGATGGTTCATTGACATACATTACGCTGACAACGACAACAATTACAAGAGGGCGTGGGCTTTCGCCATGTACAGTGACCTGTCCGGATCAACCGGCATCGGTGGAGACTGGAAAGAAAATTGTACACTGGGACCGACTGGACTACCTGATGGTGGGCGAAAGACGAATGTTTGGGCAACTACGGATCCCATTAAGGTTCTGTATGACGGACCTAGACAGTTTGTTGCTCTAACGAAAACCACTCTATACGGCAGTTCATACAAGACAGCTGACGATGCATTGGTTAGTATAACGATAACGTTTGTGTTCAACAAGGACGAAAAAGTCGTAACGCTGTTCAAAGACATTAAAAGATTGGATCTAGGAAAGTTCAGTAGTACATTTCAGGTTGAATTCAGCAACCGCGGAGAATGGGACATAGGCAACGCGACGGCACCACCAAGCTACGCACACTTCTATGATAATCTACCGACGGCATACGACGCTGATTACCACGACTTCTATGTAAATAGCTCAACAACAGGTTACATCAACTTGACTGGATATGACATGTGCCAGATGATAGATAAGGGTGGAAGTTACGTGGGATTCGCTGCGTTCTGGCCGCAACTATTCGGCAAACTAGTCCAGGGAACTTCCGGAGACGGCAAAATAGGCAGAACCACCATACTGAGCTCATTAAGCACAAAAGAGTATAACCAAACGTGGTCAGCCTTGGGATCACCATCTCGCGCAAATATAACATTCGTGACCCATGGTGAAGTAGCCGGACTAGGTTGGCCTACAGCAGACCCCTCTCCTAGAGGAGCTGGCGCGTCGAGTGATGACCCAATGGTGTTCAAAAACGGGAAGCTGCTGGCGAAAGACGTGCATTACACATGGGACTCTGTCACGGATGAAATTGTATTTACGACTGAGCCACTTGACACTGACTATATTACAGTAGTGTACAAGCATCAAGTGCCTACTCTTGGCGGTGTAGACGATATGAATACTCACACTATAGAGCCGAAAACACCCTATGTGATCGGTGAATGGGTCTTCGACCTTCAAGACATGGATCAGAAGAGACAGTTTAGAGCAGTAACCGTTTACGGACTAACGGACAGACACGACGCAGACGACGACAACACTCTTACCGCAGATCAACTACCCTTAGGTTGGTCAAGTGCCCACGATGTGATAGACTCTGAGGTTCAGTATTATCTGAACGAAACCTTCAACCCCTACGACCTATACAGCGCAGTGGAAAAACAGGAGTACAGATGGGTTAAAATACAGAATTTAACGTCAACTCTAACTGCTGGAACCAACTATACACTAACAAGCGGCTTAGACGACCAACTATACTACGCGGTTATGCTAGGCGAGTATACGAGCATTGATAGAACCTCTGCAGGGTGGACAGGATACTTTATCAAGGAGGGCGCAACTGGCGCGCCAGAATCTACCTGGGTGAACACGTTCCAGAATGGCACAGGTGTCTCACACAGCAAGAACTGGGCCCTGCTACTGAACAGCTCCAACGCCCAAGGTGGCTCCGATGGATACGAAATGCTGAAGGTCACTCCCACAGTTGGTACCCCGACCACGACCGCACCGCTTACTTTGCAGCTGAAGGACTTGGTTGACTTCGACTTCTGGTACAAATTCGTCGGTACCACAGGATATGGACCGCACATTGAAATCAAAGTTTCCAGTAGCGCCGCTGGCGGAGAAACTGGAACTCTATGGGCAAACATTGCAGCGGAGAATAGCAATCCTCAAAAATCTACAACCACATGGACTCACTACACTCTAAACAACATAACGGGTTTCACTGCTGGACCTGATGCAGATACAGCCTTCTTCGTAACTGGGAAAAGCGGCGCCGAACCGGTTACGGTCGGCGAGAAACACTCATATGAGTATTTCACCGCTGACAGTAAACTCGGCAACTACTATGTTAACTCTATAGGTATCCAAACTCAGGATGGAGCCATTGCATACGTCGACGACCTAAGCGTAGGCTACCTTAACAGAGCTTCTGGCATACGCTACGAACGCGTCTACAACATGGAAGAGGACAAGGTGATCCCATGCAAATGGGACGCGTACAGCAGCTTCGCAGAAAGAGTACTAATTAACAGCACTTTAGCATATCCGTACAGAGCCAACTCAACCTTCGGCTACTACAACTACACCATAGACTTCGCGGCTGGAAACATAACGTTCGTAGACACGCTTTCGGCAGGCACCCGTCTGAAGATCTTATACTCAACCATTGAAGAGAACGAGAAAGGACGCTACGAATGGATGGTTGTCGGCAAAGGCGCTGCCACCGTAGACTCTTTAGGCGCAGCTTATATGACTGAAGCCTTCGACTCCAAGAAGGACATAGACGTCTTACTGACAGGCTTGGACATCAATGACACAGCCAATGGACCGCGCGTACCGTTCGTGATGGGTCGTGCAGCAACGGGCACAGCAGCCGACTACAGAGACACCTTAGGAAGAGTACACCTAGGAGACGACTGGTGCACTACGTACCCAGTGGCAAGCAGCGACATGCTCTTCTCAGGAGGGCCAGAAGTCAACGTAGGAGCGGAATACTTCAACGAATTCACCAACGCCTTCTGGGCTCGAACCGAATATGTAGTCAATGACACTGGACAAGCATACAAAATCCTCGCTCTATCCTGCTGGAACAAAACAAGCTACGGCAGCGGATATGCAGTAGTATCCGTCTACAAAGACCTAAACGGAACAATAGGCTTCCTGATATGGGGTGTGACTGGATCAGACACATACTACGCGGCTAAATGGTTCTGGGAAACAGGCATAGAATACCTACAAGGCGAAAACCGCGGAGTCACGGACATTATACTGAAAATAACGTATCCACCATTAGACCCAACGCACCCAACAATCAGCTATGTCCAACGCTTAGGAACGATCAGCGAAAAAACTCCACACGACCCATAGAAGTCGCCAAAACCTCCCTTTCTTTATTTTCTCCCTTTTTTAAACAAAGGCAGCAAGTGAGATCAATACCGGAGAAGGTTTACTCTCCAACCCAATGTAGGCAAATGGTCTAAATCGCTCATGCCACAACATCGCACAAACAATTTTCTACTTGCATAGGCTCACTACAAACGCTGCAACACGAACACCAAGCGGCAAGACGAACCACCATTGAAACAGATGAAACCAGAACATCTCATTCTTGAAAATCCGCCCGAGAATGCTATAAAGAAGAGCAACATTGAAAAAACGAGAAAGACGCTCAGAATAGAAGTTCAAAGAACGCGCGCCCAAGAGACCGAAATAGTAGCTTTTTCCAAATACATCCTAAAAGTCCTATGGGAACAACTCTTCGAAAGAGAACATTAACAGTACACTTTTCACGAATGTTTATGCTAAATGAACGAGTAGGGGGATGATTCAAATAGTAGTACAATTTTCTTATCGTAGTGGTAATTGAAAGATGGTAGTGGTCACCAGGAAGTATCAAGTCACTATTCCAAAAGAGGTACGTGAAGAGCTTAAAATAAAGGTTGGGGACAACGTGGTTTTCGTCAAGGAAGCCAATGGTAAGTATCATGTCTTCAGAGTTGAAGACTTCACTAGAGAGTTTTGCGAAGGATGCAAGGACATAGAAAAAACAATAGCTGAAACTCGTGAGGGACTTGGAAAGGGAGTTGAAAAGCAGAGGCTTTAAGGTTTTTCCATGAGAATCGTGCTTGACACCAACGTCTTCAGCAATCTAGCTTTCTGCAATTGGCTGAGAGATCACGCAGACGTTGAAAAAATGATTCCATGCGTCGCCTACATGGAGCTGGTTTACCATCACTTGAAGAGAGGGCGAACTGAAAACTACACAGACGCTTTTCTGAAACTTCACGAAATCAAGGTGGTTCCCTTCAACGCAGAGATTGCAAAAAATCTCAGCCCGCTCCGCTGTTAGAAGATGGGATTTCAAAGAAAAAGCTAGAGACTACACGATAGGTGCCACCGCCATAACATGTGAAGCTAAACTCGCAACATATAACAAGAAGGATTTCGAATGGCTGCCAAAGGGCAGAGTTGTTTCGCCTGAAGAACTCATGGAACTTGAAAAGTAAGATCTTAACCGAATAAGAATTTTGCTTTCACATGAAGTAACCAAAACTCTTCATTCGACCACTTCAGACAAATTTAAAGAGAGACAGAAAGTATGCACCCCAACTTATGCCCGTGTAATAATTTCCGATTGACAAAGAAGGAAAAATCTGAACAAACCAGCGTAATCCAATAAACTTTTCCACCCCCGCGCTTTTAGGCAGGCTAGCATGGTTCCTGTTGACTGATATAAAAAGACTAAGAATTTCCAATAGACTTTTCTACTCGCAAACGCTTTAGTACAACCAAAAAATTAGGGAAAAGACGCTATGACCGAAACTCCTAACCGAAAAGAGGAGTCTTTCCTGTTCCAACAGTCCGATTTTGAGAAAATAACTACCTTAGTCACTGCAGAGTTCCAAGTAGAGGATTCCTTGATGGAAAACGGCGTTCCAACTTACCATCTGAAGCAACCGCAGGAAACCAAACAACCGTTCCTCAAATTGCTCAAAAGCTTGAACTCGATCAATCTGATAGCGGTCTTGAGAAAAATAGACGGAAAAATAGTTCTAAGGGTCATTCCGAAACCTCCTGTCAAGCCAAGCAACGTCATGATAAACTGGGCCCTCTTTTTCGCCACCATCGCAACCACCTTTGTAACCGGCTACCTGCTTTCGCCTGACGTAATCAACCCCCTGATCGGAGGCGCCACCTTCACGGTGGCCATGATGGCCGTGCTTGGCACTCATGAGATGGGCCATAAGATAACTGCCAACAGAAAGGGCATTGACGCTACACTCCCATATTTCATTCCAGGGCCGCCGCCGTTGGGAACTTTCGGCGCCGTGATCATGCAGAAGTCTCTTCCTCCAAACAAAGATGCACTGTTCGACGTTGGAGCAGACGGTCCCATCGCAGGTTTCATAATAGCCACCATCGTCAGCATCATTGGATTAACGTTGACCATTCCTTCGCCCCAAGTACCAGCCAGCGAAATAGGCGTACCAGTAATGTGGAATATTCTTGAAAGGTTCTTGCACAGCTTTAACCTGATTCCCAAAGCCCCGCCGAATGGGCTTCTGCTCTTGCACCCTGTGGCATTTGCTGGTTGGGTGGGAATGCTCGTCACAACGCTTAACCTGCTGCCTGCCGCCATGTTGGACGGCGGTCACGTAGCACGATCAGTACTCGGTGAAAAACTCGGCCTGAGGCTTGCGCTTGCCATCTTGTCAATTGTGTACCTAACAATTGAGGGTTTCATTCCGATGGCCTTTTTGGTGCTCTTCATGTTATTCTTTAGGCACCCGGGTTCGCTGGATGACGTTTCCAGCCTGTCCACAAGCAGGAAACTCCTGGCGCTTGGTCTGGTGGCGATATTCATTTTGTGCGCGGTGCCGCTTTCGCCGATCTTTTAGGTATTTGAACCGATTTGCATATTTCAAGAAAAGAAGACGTTCAGAAACACATTATGACTGTGACCATCATAGAAACGGGTTGTTAAGTTTTTCTTCGCCTAGTGTTGTTGTAGATCCATGGCCGGGGTAAACAACATAATGATTTGGCAAGCTTGTCAACTTCTCCAATGAAAGCCTCATGTCACGTTCGGAACTTCCCGGGAGGTCTGTTCTCCCGATGGAACCTGCAAATAAAGTGTCCCCTGTAAAAACCTCTTTTTCCCCTAGGAGCGATATGCTTCCATATGTGTGGCCGGGGGTATGCATGACTTTTAGGGTTATTTTTCCAAACTTCACAAGGTTTCCATCGTGTAGGAGTGTGTCTGCCGGCGGCGAAAAGCTGTTGGACCCGAAAAATCTTGCAGCCTTCTTATTTAATTCTTCAAGCATGTAGGCGTCGTCTTCATGAATTAGAATGGACACGTGAAATTTCTCTTTGATTATTCCATTTCCGCAAGTGTGGTCTGGATGTCCATGGGTGTTGATGATAAACTTTAGTTCCAACGCATTTTCGTTTATGAACTTGATGATTTTTTCAGCCGCGAGTTGGTCGTCAAAGCCTGGATCTATGATTATTGCGTCTCGTGTTTCTTTACAACTTGTCACATAACAATTCGTTGACAACATGCCGACTGTAAACATCTTCGTCATCATATGTCTTCACCATTGACGCATTTTAAACTAATAATATAATGTTTATCGTTTTGATCTTTTTGTTTCAATTTGCTTTCTTCAAAACAAAATTAAATAGAAGGACGGATAAACGCCTTATAGATAAAGAATAAAAATAAACGACTATTTTATTATAGGGGTCGAAGGAACTTTGAAATTACAGAAAATTGAAGCGACACTTGGCCGTTTCAAAGCGTTTCTTCAGTGGAGTTTTAGAGGGGTTTTCTGTTTAGATTTTAAAATAATCATTATGGCGTGGGCATAAGTTGAGGGATAGAAGTTTAATCCTACCGTTCATCGTTGGAGGGCATGGTGGAAAAGAGGTTTTCACTTATCCTACGGAGTTGGCACGTGTTGTATGTATGGCTGAGTTGCAGCGAAGAAAAACAGGCTTTTTAAGAGCCGTGCCTGAAAAGATATCTTTCATTTCGAAGATTTATTATCCAATGTGGGCTGTTCCAGTAGAGGAGTCATGTCTAGTGCTGGACGGCATGGCTTCTCTATCCCACAAATTTACGTTTAGGGAGCCTTTCAACATAGGGCTTTTTGTGGAGGATTTAAAGAAAAACTCTGTGGTTCATCAAGATTTTATGGATGCTTTGAATAGACATGCTAAAAATTTCAGAGACTTTGCATCAGCCGTCAACGTGTCGTTTAGGGCTTTAGTAGCGAACAGGGATCTACTACGTTTTCTCCTTGAATACTTCAAGAAGGGATCGTTTCCCAGCGGAAGCGGCGACGAAAAAATAGTTTTGATCCCCTCGGAAATTGATGAAAAAACAGCTGTTGGGACGCGTGAAGATGTAATAAATTGTTGGAGAAGAATTCACGCTAACGTGAAGGGACTTCAGTATGCTTTAGAGGTTCTTAACGAGGAAGTGGAGTTTCACAAGCGCATGATGCTATACGAAATTGAACGGTTAAAAGAAAAGTGCGAGGTGGACGTGGCAACCCTAAAACCTGAAGTGGATGAAAGGGTGAAGAAATTAACGTTAAAGCGTGATATTACCATCAAAAACATTTTGAAGGATACCGAGAAAAAGGCCGGAGTTTTAGAGAAAAGACGCGAGAAATACGTGCGCAAACTCCAAGGGATCGAGCGGAAAAAGGAAGGTGTTCGGAAGAAAATTGGGGCTTTTAAGCGGAGAAAAAATGCTACAAGAGAGACTTATTGGACGTATGAGCTTAAAAAATGTAAGCGGGAAATCGATGATGTCGAAAAGGAGGTTAGGGCGGTTTCCGACGTCATTGAGAGGATTAAGAAAGAGGGAGATAAAAATGTAAAAGAGGTTGAGGAAGAATTTCGCAAGGCTATTGCCGTAGAAGAAGAAAAAATTAAGCAGCTTAATAGCTTATACGAGTCCAAAATAGGTAAGAAAAAGGAACAGATCGATGAAATGATTTCTGAAACTGCATCTATAACAGGGAATATTGGAAGCCTCACAGATGGGATGAAGCGTGAAGCCTCAACATTTAGGGAGCAAATAGCGATTGACTGGAAACTGAATGAGACAGTCTTAGTTTGTGTTCCAATTTACATGATCAAATATGCGAAGGAGAATGAGGAGAGATGTGGCCTCTTTTCTCCCATGATTGTTTCTGAGGATGTGGGCGTTCTAAAAGGTTTACGCAAAATTTTGACTTTTGCTCCAGAGTCACGGATGAAGCTTTTAATGCGTTTAACATCTAAAGATTTGCATGAAATGCTTATTTCATCTTTGATTGGGAAGATGCGAAACGAGGAGGTTTTTCGGGATAAAATAAGCAAAATTTGCCAAGCTAATAACCTTCTCGAGTGGGAAGACTTTGAAGAGACTCTGGCCAAGGGTTTGGATGAAATTAAAGAGAAGGGCTGGATAAACCATGAGGAGGCCCTGGCTATTTCCAAGCTTATTAAAGGGGGAGAAGCATGACGAGCGATGACAAAACTGTAGAGAGGAAACTGCTGATCAAACGGGTCTTTCCAGTTGCTGACATTTTTGAAATAGGAAAAGAGCTGGACATTCATTATTTCGATCAATTTGTGAGCTGCTGGGAGGCTGATGCAGATGAGGCAGCCTTTGAAGTAGCGCAGGCAACGAGCGACGCGCAACTTCAGGAAGTCTTTAAGAAGCATGCAGGGCGAGATTGGGTTGTTTTCAGGGGCAAGTACTACACGTTCGAGAGCGGGGTTTTAAGCCTGAAAGGTTCTTGGGAAAAAATTCGGGCTGGAATTTCAGAGGTGGAGAAGAAGTACGGGAAGGACTGCGTTCACGTGTTGAAGACTATAGTGCAGGCTGGTGGAAGTTTCGGTTTAAAGGAGTTTAGGGAAGCTTTAAATCAGAAGATTGACCCGCACCCCGTTCTGGTTAAACTTGAGCAGTTAAAGGTTGTGGTGCCCTCCTACAAGGGTGAAGAGTACAGTGAATGGAAAACGCTTGAGGAGATGCTTCCGTTAATTCGCACTGAGCTGAGCATGCCTTCACTGGAGTATAAGCCAGCAACGGTTGCCCCGGCGGCCGAGGAAAAATTGGATTACGTGGAAGATGAGCGTCGAAATCTCGAGGAGATGGAAGGGGAACTTGACGGGTATGTGAATGATTTGATTAAACACAGGCTGAGTTCCACCATTGAGTTTGGGAAAACCTTTTCTGTAAGTTATCTCGCAGACTATCTGCAAAACCTCTTCGGATACCTTCTTTACTTTGACGGTTTCTTAAGCATAATACAGCAGTACGGCCTCGCAGACGTTGAAATTGTGAGTCCTCAAGGAAAAACTGGGATGAGAACCGGCTGGTCCTTGGCCTTGTTCGGGGAGCCAGGTACGGGTAAAAGTTTTTCAACAAGGGACTTAATTTTAGGAGTGACTGATGGGAAAATACATCCACATGGAATCCTTGGTAGGAACCGCTACTGTGGCGGCATAACGCCAGCACGCTTCATAAGGATCGGTCAAGCCTACGCTGGAAGAACTTTTAATTTTATTGTGCCGGAATTCAACGATTGGTTCCGTTACTCAGGCATGGTGGATGTTTTAAAGCTTGCCATGGAACGCGGCGAAATTAAGTATGAGTTGCACAGGGAGGTTGTGGGTCCGTATCGTTTTAACTCTTTTTTCAGTGTGAATTATAACACCAAAATTTTGGGCAGAGGGTACGAGGTTACTATAAGCGATCCGAACTTCAACGCGATAGAAGATCGCATGATATGCCGTCTTCACAGGCTCACGAAAGAGCGGTACGTTGAGATAGCTCAGAGTCAGATGAGACTGGCCTTGGGTGAAATAAGCGTTGACAAAGGCGCCCGGCAGATTAGGGACCACGTTACGCTGATTTATGCTATAGAAACAGGGCACCCACTTGTTAGGGGGCGATTTCCCCAGAAGCCAGTGATGATTACGGCTGAAACCTATGAAGCGATTGGAAGAGCTAGGGAAGCTATTCTGAAGCGGATACAGCATGAAAGCTTGAGGTTTTCGGCGCGTTTAGAAAGCCACGTAATAAAATTCGCTTCTGCTGCTTCGCTTTTGAACTACTTTCACTCTGACTTGGATTACATACCAATAAGTGAGGATGCTCTTAACCAGGCGGTAAAGCTGTACGTGGAAGAGGCTTCAGTGAGATCTAAAGAAGAATTTCGACCCGAGGAAGTGCTGGAGGAGCTTTTCAGCTAATCTGCGGCTTTAACGTAACCCTCTTCTAAACGCTTTATTTTCCCCTTCGCTTCGAGGTCAGCTAGCGAAACGTCAACATCGCCTTTTTCGATTCCGAACTCTTCGCGCGCAACGCTACAAATTTCTGTAACACTGGCTTTTTCCAGTTTTTTAATTATAGCTAGCAGGTTCGCGGTCTTTTCCTTCTCTTCTAGCGGAAGTGGCCGTGCTCTTTCCAGTAAAAACAGGGTTATCATTTCTTTTTCTTTTTTGCATAGGGTTACGATGTAGTTTTTTGCAATTCGCTTGCCAGTTGCCTCTTCATAGGTTTTAACCTCAAATTTTTCGCGTATGATGGAGGGCACATCTTCGATGCTTTTTGCAATTTCTCTGCGAACTCTACCTTCGCCGTCAACGTGTGTGAGAGAGACAATATCATAGAATAAGTCATCGATTATGCTTTTCTGGAAAACCATTGTGGCGCCTTCCAATTGAGAGAAAAGTCTTCCAGTGGGACATTTTAAGGCTTTAACTATGGTTCTGCCGATTTCCTTGTCTAAACAGACTTTGAAGAGCCATTTACCAGTAAGATAATCATCAACTCTGTAAAAGCGAACTTCGCCTGCTCTTAATTGCCGCAGGCTCAGATCGAACCACGTGTCTTCTTGCCTGTCTTCAATTAGTGCTATTTTTATGTTTTTCAACAAATAATTGCACCTTCTGGCTGTTTTGGGATGGTGATTAGCTTAGACATTTAATGTCATCTTTGCTCTTTAATATGGTTTTTGAGATTTTTCCTTTAGTCAAAGCTTCAACAGGATACATTCTGATTAATACGACAACTAGCCCAAATACGCCGGGTCAAAAAGTAGCAGCAATAGCAGCGATAGTATGCATGCATGCATGAAAAGGCACGAACGGCTTTGTCTTTCTTGTCGATTTTCCTACTGGTTGTTGAGGGCTTTTGGTCTATGGCCATTTTTGTGCTCTTTATTGCCATGTACAGGCATCCGGGTCCATTAGACGATGTCTCAAGTTTGTCAATGAGCAGGAAACTTGTGGCGATTGCTTTAATAGTGGTTTTTGTGCTCTGTTCTTTCTTGTATTACTATTTCTTTCTTCTGTTGCAGCTTCTTGGCTTCTAATTGGTGGGCTGGGTTGTTCATGTGTATTTGTGTTGCACGCTTATACGGGAAGCTTTATTAAATATTGCGATACTGGATACTTTCGCGGAAGACCATCCGAAAAAAGCCTGCTGAACTGCCGCAGCGGAAGGATTCACTGTGAGGGGTGCACTGATCCTGTTAGTCTTCTTTTCAATGTTTACAGTTGCATCGCTGCTGGCTCCTTGCCCAATGTTTCCAGGGAATCTCCTCTGTGTGATAATCGGAAAAGTAACTAGTGAATACGCGGGATATTTAGGCGCCGTTCTCAACGGTGTCTTTTACGGCGCTATCCTGTGGCTGGTTTTTGTCGTAATAAGTAGGAGACTTGAAACGGGAAAGTAGCTTGCAGTTGCTTCAGGTCTAGTTTTCCGATTGCGACAGAAAGCCTACAAGCTTGATGGCGCTTCCGCACTTGTTGCAGGTCAGGATTAGCTCTACCAGCTCGTCGTCTTTGACTTTTGTTTCAACGATCTGGTAAACCTCTTCTGACTCGTCGTCTGGAGATATCATTGTTCCACATTTCGGGCATGGAAAAGCTCCGTCTCCATCTATCTTCGTCAAGTCAACCGTGTAAACCATGCTTTTCTTAACAGCGGCTTTCTTCATCATTCTGTCAAGCACACCTTTTTTCTATTCTTGTTTCCATGGTTGCTCTTGAGTATATTAACGATTATGAATCACTAATATGTATTACTAATATATTTAGACCTGCCGAGAAGAATTGCCCGAAGCGTTGAAAGAGGCAATGGGCAAGTAAGTATAAGAAGATTCAGCAAAAGTTATGAACCGCTATAGGCGAACTAGAATAGAACTGTTGAGCGTGTGTCGGCTTGGAAGAATTCGATGTAGTAGTTGTTGGTGCTGGAACGGCTGGATGCTTGGCAGCAAAAACAACGGCTGAAGCAGGTTTGAAGGTCTGCTTGGTGGAGAGAAAGAAAAGGGAGGAGATTGGAGAGAAAATCTGCGGCGACGCGTTAGGAGAGCATCATCTAAAAGCTTTAGGTTTGGAGAAGCCGCAGGGCGGAGAGCTGGAAAAAAGAATTGAAGGCATCAAGATCTACTCGCCCAACTTGGAAACCGTGTTCACGATTGAGCATGAGGACTTTGTGGGTTATTTGCTGAACAGGCGTCTTTTCGGGCAGTGGCTGCTGAAAAAAGCGGTTGACGGGGGCGCCACTCTCTTTGATTCCACACAGTGTTTGGAGCCCATATTCGAGAGGAATTTTGTGACTGGAGTTTCGGCCAAGAACCTGAAAACTGGCAGAACAGTGGAGTTAAGAGGCAAGGTTGTGGTGGACGCAAGCGGCTTCATGGCGGTGGTCAGGCGCAAACTTCCTAAAAAGATGGGAATAGAGAACGAAGTTGCCAATGAGGATGTTGAAGCGTGTTATCGGGAGATGAGACAGCTTAAGCAGGAGGGTGAAGACACCAAGTACTGCGAGATTTACTTGAGCCAGAAAGTGACTCCAGGAGGGTACGCTTGGATCTTCCATAAGAACGGGGCGAAAGTTAACACTGGTCTCGGTGTTTGCATGAGAGGCAAGTTTCCGAACCCTAAAACCCAGTTCTACCAGCACATTTTGACTAAGCCGCTTTTCGAGGGTTCTCTGCTTTTGGATGGTGGTGCTTGGTACGACCCGTTGCGGCGGCCTTTGGACAACATGGTTGGAAATGGGGTTGCAATCTTGGGTGACGCTGCGTGCTTGGTGAATCCGATTCACGGCGGTGGCATAGGCCCGTCTATGCTGAGCGGGTATCTGGCTGGCAAGACAATAGTGGATGCGCTGGAAAAGGGTGAGGCCAGTCGGGAATTGCTGTGGCCTTTCAACTGGAGGTACATGGAAATGTACGGTGCGAAACAGGCTGGGCTGGATGTTTTCCGCAGGTTGCTCATTGCCAGCCGAGACGAAGAACTGGACTATGGGATGAAGTATGCGTTGTTGACAGAGGAGGACGTTCTGAAGGCTGGTTTGGGTGAGGATTTCCATTTGAAGATGACCGACACTGTCAAACGCGTCTTTAAAGGCCTGAAGAAGATGCGTTTCTTGAATAGGCTTCGGCTGACGGTCAACATGATGAGGCATGTCAGAGTTCACTACAAGAGCTATCCTGAAACCGTTGAAGGCTTTCCAAGATGGCAGGTGAAAGTGGAAACTTTGTTCAAACAGGCTAAATCCAAGCTTAAAGAGTAAGCTATTAATTCATTCGTTCACCGATGAGAAGACAGCAAAGTGTGAAGCAGGATTATCATGCGTGTCGCGGTATTAGCAACTGGCGGAAAGGATTCTGCGCTTGCTCTTTACAAGGTTCTGAATGAAGGTCACGAAGTGGCCTGTTTGGCAACTATGATCCCTCTCAGGGAAGACAGTTGGATGTTCCATTACCCCAACATACGCTTGGTAGACCTGTTTGCGGAAGCTGCTGAAATCCCGCTTGTGAAGGCAGAGACATCTGGTGTTAAGGAGAAAGAGGTTGAAGACCTTAAAAGTCTAGTTGCAGGGCTCGATGTTGATGGCCTTGTTTCTGGAGCCATAGCCTCAGAATACCAGAAGAAAAGGGTAGAGAAAATCTGCAGGGAACTTGGGCTGAAATGTTTGGCGCCGCTTTGGCATAAAGAGCCGCTGGGCATTCTGAAGGAGATTTTGAATCTTCAGTTTGAGGTTATTATGACAGGGGTTTATGCGTACGGGTTTGGCCAAGAATGGCTTGGAAGGAAGATTGATGAGGCTGCTGTTGAGGCATTGATTGAGCTTAACAAGCAATATGGGGTTTCACTTGTTGGCGAAGGAGGAGAATATGAAACGCTGGTGCTTGACGCGCCGTTTTTCAAGAAAAAAATAGTGGTTGTTCACGCTGAGAAGGTTTGGAAAGGTCAAAGCGGATACTACCTCATTAACGAAGCAAAACTCGCAAACAAGTGAGATTGCACGTTTGTTCTGGAAAAGTTTATTTCGTTGCTCGGCGCTATCATTAGAGCTACTGGCGGATGAATAGTCCGCTGGGATGTAGCCATAAAGGCTGAACCGTAAACAAACGATTAAGGTGAGAGAATTGGCGTACAAATACATAGCAGAGGCATGGGCGAAGCCCGAGAAGTCCTTCGTGGGCGAGCTGTCCCGCGAAAGACTAGTAGAGTGGCGCAGGCAATCCGTGATAAGCCGCATAGAAAAGCCCACCCGTTTGGACAGGGCAAGAAAATTGGGTTACAAGGCGAAGCAAGGCTTCATTATGGTCCGTGTCCGCGTCAGAAGAGGCGGACTGAGGAAAGTCAGGCCGAAGGCTGGAAGAAGACCCAAGCGCATGGGTGTCAAAAAATTCAAGCCCGCAAAGAGTCTAAAACTGATTGGCGAGGAAAGGGTTGCTAGAAAGTTTCCAAACCTTGAAGTCCTGAATTCCTACTGGGTCGGCGAAGACGGACGGTCAAAATGGTTTGAAGTCATAATGGTCGACCCGAGCCATCCGGTGATAAAAGCTGACAAAAACATCAACTGGATATGCCAAAAGCAGCATCACAGAAGAGTTTTCAGAAGTCTTACGAGCGCGGGCAAGAAGGTCAGAAGCCTCAGAAGGAAAGGCCGCGGAGCCGAGAAGTTCCGCCCAAGCAGACAAGCATGGGAAGGAGAAAAATAGCTGCCATGACAGAAGTCAAGCCGAAAGTCAACAGCCCAAGTGGAAAGCAACGTCGTGGAAAAGGCTTCAGCCGCGAGGAATTGAAAAAGGCTGGAACAAACTTGACAGAAGCATTGAAGCTCGCCATCCCTGTGGATTCAAGGCGAAGAACCTTCCATGAAGAAAATGTTGAAGCCGTTAAGAATCTCTTGGAGAGCAGAAAACCACCGCGCAAGGCTAAGCCTAAGGGAAAATCTAAAAGTTAAGTCTGCACTAATCAAAAGCAGTGGTTCAGAGTTGTCTTCTAAGATTCCAATAACCTTCATTGACCTACGAGTGTTTGCACACGCCACAGAAGACGTTGATAAGGTTCTGACCGCAGTTCGCAACCTTATTCCTGCCGAACTGATTGACATGGTCGTTTTCAAAAAGTCCAACCTGACCGGCCACCACGGAAACCCCATAGTTCTTCTGGAAACAAAAATCAAAGACCGAAAAGTCGCCCAAGCAGTTCTTGAAAAACTGTCACAGGGACTACCCATCTTGGACAAGGAAACGTTGAGCAGCGAGATTGGGCAGCATGTGGAAAAGGGAAATCTGTACCTCAGGCTTGACAAGCAGTCCGCTTATCTAGGCAAACTAAGGCTTTGTCAGACAGACGCGATCCACCTTAGAATTCACTTCAAGAAGCACAGTGTTGAAGAAGTCGTAGACATTTGTAGAAGTTTCGGGTTGCTCCCATGAAAAGAACTTATGCAGATTTGCACCTGTGCCCAGACTTGGCAAACGCTGAACAAGTCTTGCGCATGGTGAACAAGGCTTCGAAGCTCGGATATCGACTGGTTGCGATAACTGTTCCGCCGAACTTCGCTGAAACGAATGTTAAGGGTTTGCTGAACGTTTGCAAGGAAGCCAAGATGGATCTGGCAACCCGCGTGGACTTGAAGCCCAGGACGCCTGAAGAACTGCTTAAGGCGCTGAGAAGGTTCAGAAGAGAATTTGAGATAGTTGCTGTCACGTGCGAGTCCAAGGATGTGGCGAGACAAGCTGCAAAAGACCGCCGCGTGGATCTGCTAGACTTTTCACCATTTGATTTTCGCAGGAGATTCTTCGACTTGGCTGAGGCCGAATTGGCTTCGAACGGTTTGGCTTGCCTTGAAATTGACATGAAACCGCTGCTCATGCTTGAAGGTCCGTCAAGGATTAGACTCTTGTCCAGCTTGAGAAGGGAAACGGCGATAGCCAGGAAGTTCGGCGTTCCCGTTGTCATGTCGAGTGGGGCCTCAGACGAGCGTCTCATGCGGAGACCGCAGGAGTTAGCTGCGTTGGCAAACCTGTTCGATCTTGGCCAGAAAGCTGCTTTAGACGCAGTTTCAGGGAATCCCATGTTAATCATGAAGAGGAACAGGGAAAAACTCAGTCCAAGGTTTGTGGCGCCTGGCATACGAGTCGTGCGGAGGGGGAAGGATTGCTGAAGCGTGCTAAGCGCCGTTACTTGGCGTTAGAGATAGGTTGCGAGGAGCCGATTGACTCAGGCGAGTTAATGGACGCTGTGTGGAATGCGGTAATGAAACTCTACGGCGAATACGGCGCAAGTCGAGCAGGATTAAGCATGATTGATTATGACGCGGAAAGACGTTTCCTCGTGATCCGCACCGCGCACACGGCTGTTGAAATGGTTAGAACGGCGCTGGCATCGATAACGAGAATAGGAAACAAGCCTGTCGCAATACATGTCTTGGCGGTTTCGGGCACGATAAAGGCATTGTACAAGAAGATAAAGCCCTAGTTGCTGTGGAAAGCTTATTTGGGTGTTCTCAGTTCCTATTTTCGGGGGATGATGATGCCGTCCCAGTCGTAGTGCTTAGTAAGTTTCTATTGTTTAATTGATTCTTGTCTTGGCTTGTTTCAGAGATTGCTGTTTGATTTGGGCTTGCTTCTGTCATTTTTTCTTCCTTCTCTTGTAGTAATTGGGGGTTTGGGCATATATTTTTTTCGTTTTCGTTTGGCATCTTTCGTCACCTATTGCATTGGCATTCCTAATTCGTTGTTCGTGTGCGGCGACCCATGTCGGGACATGGGGAAAACAATAAGACTTTCCTTTTGCTTGCAAAAGCTCGGAGAGCCTGAAATTCTTTGCCTTTTTCTTCGGTAAGAAAAATGGGTTTCAAAAATTTCAGGGAAAGTTTTATGTTTTAGCCGCACTTAGCCATTGTTTTCTTTTGAGACGATTCGGGAATCCGCTTACAAAATTCTTTTATAGCTTTGGTTTCGTTGAATTTTGGATGCGGTCAACCCCTTTGCCAAAAGGGGATTGGGGTTGGTCGCTGGTTGTTGTCGTTGGTTCTTTGTAACGATTGTGCGTTATTTGTGAAGCGCGCGCTAAATGATTTTTGCCAGTTTGCTGAAATTCTCTTGAATTCGGGAGATTTGTTCTTTGAAGTGTTTGTACTCTTTGGGGTATTTTTTCATGGTTTCCAACGCCTTGACAAGTTTCTCGAAAGTTGTGTCGGTGTCCATTTGTGTGAAGAATATTGTTCCCAAGTCGACTGGTGATAGTGTGCCTTTGCTCTTGAGCGCGGTAAGAAATATCCTGAATATGTCCAGATTCAAGTTTGGCGCCATTTCGAGACCGTATTGAAGCATCTGATTGTTCGGATACACTTCTTTGGTCTTGGTCAGTAAGTCAATTGGTGAGGCTCCTTCAAGCAGGGCTGTGATAACGCCTTCTTCTGTTAGCCAGTATAGAGGGTATTCGTTGCCGCGATATTCTTTCGTTTTTCCCTTTCTCACAATTCCCTTTTCTTCTAGGCTGTTGAATGCGGTCCATGAAGGTTTGTAGCTGTGTTTGATTTTCTTGACTGTCTGGTTGATGGTCTGTGGACCAGTTTTGGCTAAGTGGAGAACGATTTTTTTCTGTAGTGGCGGCAAAGTATTACCTTGTCTTTTGTGTTTTGACATATGTCAAACCTGTTTAGTTATGGTGTAGCTAGACTCATATAAAACCTTCGCCTATTGAGTTTTGAGATGAGACAAAACTGTGTGTAAGCGTGAGGTGGTTTCTTAATGGGTTCTTCTGAACTGTTAAAGCGAATTGAAAAGGAGTTCCCTAATGGTGCTGACGGTGAAGCTGGCTTAGAAGAACCAGAGATAGAGGTTTCTCGTGGCGAAGTTGGAGTTTCTGGCTACGACCCTATTAGTGGGTTTGAGCTTGTCGGGAAAGGCAAGGTAACTGCTGAGACTTGTGGCATGTACAAAAACACTTTCAACGGTTGCAGTCGTACGGAGTTGCATAATAAGGTTTCGTTGGATGGGGTCAACTATGCGGGCAAGGCTTACATGGGCAAGGTGAAATATAGTTGCGGGAAACCGTCTTGTCCAGAATGTTATGAGAAGGGGTGGGCAGTTCGTCAAGCTTGGAACATTGAGTGCCGTTTGAAGGAAGCGTCTAAGACTTGGGGTCAAGTCGAACACATGTCTTGCTCTGCGCCTAAGAAGGATTGGTGGATACTAGATATTGAAGTTATGCGGGCTAGGGCTGAGAAAGCTTTAGCGGTGCGTGGCGTTGTTGGTGGGAACATGATTTTCCATGCGTTTCGGGGGAAAGGCTCTCATTGCTATTGGTCGCCTCATTTTCACGTTTTAGGCTTTATTCTCGGCGGTTACAGTCGGTGTCGGCATTGCGTGGGTGCAGATTGCTATGCATGCGCTGGCTTTGAGGGTAGGGTACGTAAGGCTCACAAGATTGATGGTTACATTGTTCAAGTCTTTGATGAACGTAAGACGGTTGGCGGGACAGCTTGGTATCAGCTTAACCATGCAACCATCAAGAGGGGTGCAGTTCGTTTTCATGTTTCCACTTGGTTTGGCGTTTGTAGCTATCGCAAATTGAAGGTTACTGTTAAGGCAAGGAAATATCTGTGTCCTATCTGCGATAGCGAATTAGTTCCACATGCCTATGTCGGTCATAAGCGTTTTACTGATTTGTGCGTCAAGCGTTCGTTTGGTAATGGCAATGCTGGCTCTGTTGAAGATGCGTTCGAAGACGGAGTGCGTGTTTGGATTCCTATTCCTAGCGGTAGCCATGCTTCGAAAAGTTCCTATATGAAGTCCGTTTATGGCGTGGATGTTTGAAGGCGTTGTTTATGAATAGCGCGCGCGTTGGTTCAGGAAAGGTGACACCTTTCTGGTGGAAATGTCTAACTTACATTTCCAGAATTGAAAATGTATTCCAAATCTGCTTTGCGTCGATAATTACTTCACGACAGCTTTTCTTGCGTTCCGTATCAAGAATTGAGTTCAGATTATGCCCCTAGTCCTGAGAAATCTTGCTAAATTCACAGGGTCCATGGTAATGACCAGATTGCGATTGCCGCAGTCTTCTCCATATTTTACGATGTTAGAAACAACACCGTCTCCTAAAGGCTTCGCCAAAATAAGCAGTATATGGTCGGGATGAGTGTCGTTTGCTTTGAAAATTTGATGTGCAATGTCTTCGAAAACTATTGTTGCTTTCTTCCCTACGCTTTTGTATCCTTTCACGACGGCACTGAATGACTTTGCTTTTCCTCCGATTCGAAGTGTGAAGTCTTCGATGTCTGCAATTTCAAGGGAAGTATCACTTTTCCTCTCAAAGATATTAGTTGCCTTTTTCTCTCGAAGTACATCTCTCAGGGCATCTTGAATAATTCGCTCATAAATGTCCAGCGAACTAACAAGTGACTTTCCAGTCTCGATGTCAATATTTGCAATTTCTGGAAAGATTTCGTCAAGTACTACGTTGCTTTTCTTGGTGGCTGGTTGTTCAAGTTTAACTATTTCCACTTTCGTCTTTGCTGCAACTGGCAAGTTAGAAACTCTGTGAAGTAGTTCATCAATTGGAAATCGTTCAACGAATTCCTTTCTTGCAACATTATTGAAGGTAAAAAAGGGATGAACAAATCTTAACAGAATATTTTTCAAAGTCTCTTTGTTCAGCGGTTTTGAACGGAGAATCTTCTCGCTCAGAGTTCTTGCAAAGCTTTTGTGGTCTTTCCATTCATTCGATAATACGTACTCCAAGATTATGTCTTGGACGGCGATTATTTCCTCAGGACTCAGTTTTTGATTTCTGCTCAAGGAATGTCTTCCTTACAAACTCGTCTATGTCCAATTCTTTTGCCCATGGTTTCTTGGAAAAGATAGGACTCTTACCTTTGGTAGATTTCTTGTATATCAAGCCTTTGCAAAGTCGTTTGGCGGCACGCCAAAGCGTAGCATGAGCAACGCTTTGTCCTTTCAGTTTTAGAGCATCCTCTATTTCATTTAGAGAACGCACTCCATCTACTTCGAGCCATAGAGTGACGCAGGCAGGATATTTCGTTAGTGCATCAAGAACTCTTTTTTTGTACACTTCAGGTTTGTCATGAATGCTATCTCGCATGAATTCTTTGAGTTCTTCTACATCTTTCTGAATCTTCGCAATTCTTTCCTCTGATTCGGGAGTTTCAGGCATTCTTTCCACATTCTCCTTGGTTTTCAGATTGGATACAGTCTTTTGTAAAATCTTCCTTTCGGCTTATCTATTTCGTAAACTATGCCTAATTCTGCCCATTCCTGCAAAATAGGCGATAATGTACTTTGGTCTACTCCGATAATAACCGCTAACTCATTTACGTTCTTATTTCCGTCACAAGCGTTGTACCCATCAACATATTTCTCTGGGTTCTTTTTCTTCTTGGTTACAGTTTCTTTAATTCTCTCAGGCGTAAATGCCATCCGCCCAAGTAATGATATGATTACTTCATTCTGCTTTTCGATTTTCTTTAGGGTTTCGTCTGTCATCTTGTAACCTCTGGTTTTTGCTCAATTGGTTCTTTCTTGTCTCCCTCTTGAGTGTTTTTTGCCTTTGTTTCTGGTACTCCGATGCCAAAATCTTCTAAATCAAAAGAACGTTTGAAGCGAGAACCGCCTTTAACTGGGATGTTTTCACCCAAACTCAGTTTTAGCCATGTATCCCACATATCGGCAACTTTCCTATTGCTCCCGAAACCTGCAAGTTTTGCGAGCTCAACTGTCCCATTAGTTCCATCACTTTTCTGATAAACAAGTCTTTTTGCATCAGTGTCCAGCACACTAATAAGGGTGCTTTTTACTTCCTTCATTCCAGCGAACTTTATCCATTTTAGAATTTCCCTTAACAACCGTGTTTGTTCATTTTCTTGGGGATTCATTTCCAGTGGCTTCCTCCGTCATCTTAACTTCCTGAGCATTGGTTTTCTCAGGCTCTGCTTGCGCGGTAGCTATGGTCTTTACCTTTTTTTCTGTCTTTTTCCGAATTGAGCCAAGTACAACGTTTACATTTTCTTGACTTTTATTAAGAAGTTTGGCAATTTCTACTGGTCTAAATCCAAGGGAGTCAAGCAAGGCTATTTTTTCTTGTTCTTTCTCATACCCTTTGAGAACATCCAATGCAAGTAACCTAAGCACTTTATCCAGTCTTGCCGAGATTTCCAAGAGTATGTCATTTGTCTGGCTCATTTGTTCCACCAGTTTCAATCTGCTGCTCAGGTTCAGGCTCTATTTTCTTGCCTTTTACTCTCTTTATTTTGGATACAGGTATTAGTCTTTCAATTGTCTTCTCACTAACCCCCAAAGCTTCAGCTATTTCCTTTCTGGGTAAGCCAGACCTCGCCAGCAAAATCACGGTCAGAATATCTAACCTTTTGACTATTTTGTCAAGTTTTTCACCAGACGCTTTGTCGCTCATTGTTTGTTCACCTCAGGTTCCTTTGCTGGTTCAGCAGGTTCAGTCTTTGGAACCTTTTTCGCTTTAGCTTTTCTCTGGCTTCTTGATGCTTGAACGGATTCTATGGTGCTGCCAATAATAAGTGCAATTACATTATCAGGAAGTTTCAGGTCTTCCAACACTTCAATTTGTTCCAGTTTGGTTTCTTTTCCTTGGAATATAGAATTTTTTCTGAATGCTAAAGCAGTCACTTTTGAAAGAATCTCAATGTTGGTATTCAAGTCCTTAAGTAAGTTTTCCAGTTTTTTGCTGTCTATACTCAAGAAACATACACCTTTTGGTGTATTATATGGGTTCAATTAGTATAAAAGATTAAAGCGTTTATAGCAAGCAACGTTCGGGTTGCTCGATACTCAGTTACACCCTTAGCGCGCGTTCGGCTGTTTGTGACGCATCGTCTGGAACGCGCGAGTGAGCCGAACGGCTCACGAGCTAAGATGTTTTTCGTGTAAAAAAAGGGGGGTGTTGTTGTTTTATTTGCGTTTGCGGTATAGCTTGATTCCTTCAATGTCTTGCACGTACTCGAAGCCGTTTTCTAGGAGTTGCATGGCTTCTTTGACGTTGGTGGCTGTCTTGCATGTGTACTCATCGTTCTCTAGGGTTTCAAGTAGCTGTGTGTATCGTAGTGTGGTTCTGAGGTCTTTGTGTCCTAAGTGTGCCTTAACGTGTAGCAGGTCTCTTGTTTTGTGGTACAGCATTGTTGCGTAGAAGTGCCGAAAATCGTATAGTCGAATCTGCTGGATTGTCGGGTCTTGGAGTTTTTGGGCTAGTGCGTTTCTGAGTTTGCGGTATGCGTTGCTCATGTTTTCTGATTCTGTCGGGAAAAGTCTGCTGTCTTGGATTAACTGTTTCTTGCTGATGTACTTCTTCAGCATGTCTAGCGTGGTTGGCTTTAGTTTTAAGGCTCTGCCTACACAATGCTTTGCGCTTGTTATGTTTACGACTCCGTTTTCTAGGTTTATGTCTTTGACTTGTAGCCATGTTAGTTCTATGGGTCTTGTGCCTAGGTCTTTCGACATTGATAGGAATAGTGCCATTCTTGCTCTTGCGTTCGATATTAGCATGTTGATTTTCTCTTCTGAGGGAATCTTTGGCAGTTTATCGTATCGTTGATAGAATGGTTTTTGCCATTCTTGGTTTAGGCACCTCATCAGGATGTCGTATGTTTCGATTAGCGTTTCTTTGAATCCGCTACTGCACTTCTTGTTTGCAATGTACGCTTTCACGTTTTCGGGGTCTTTGAGGTTGCAGTTCCTTTGTAGGCTTCTTAGCCTTTTGCCTGTGGCTTTGATTGTTGTGTCTGCGTATGCGTTCTTTTTCATGTACCAAAGCACATTTGGTATGTCGCTGTATTTGCTGGTGGGGGATGATGCTAAAATAGGGGGGGATGCTGTTCTAATAGCGGGGGATGATGATGCCGTCCCAGTCTGATTTATGCAGATGAGGAACTTATGACGGGCAGACCCCAAAACATTCTCACACTACAAACGGAGTCGCGCTTCTCTGGCCCGCTTCCTTCTCAACCCGAAAGCAAAAGCCAGAATCATTCCTGCGATGAATCCGCCCACGTGCGCCCAATAGGCTACTCCGCCTGAAGCGTCGAGAAACCCGTAAAGCCACTGCATGACAAACCAGAAGCCTAGGAAGAGAATTGCAGGCAGAGGCACTATGATGTAGCCTAACAAGGTTATGATTCTTGCTTTGGGGTACAGCACGACGTAGGCGCCCAAGACACCTGAAATCGCCCCCGAAGCGCCGAGAACACCACGATAGAAGTCTGCAGGATTTGTGAGGCTCATTATATGTGCAAACGCCGCAGCCAACCCGCAGATAATGTAAAACAGCAGGTAGCTGAGATGGCCGAAGGCGTCTTCAACATTGTCGCCAAAAATGTAGAGATAAAGCATGTTGCCTAACAGGTGAATCCAGCCTGCGTGCATAAACATCGACGTGATAAGAGTGTAGAGCCGCTGCCCGTGCACTATTTCGCTTGGAACCATTATGAACTCGTTACCGACCATGTTTGAAAATCGCTCAGCAAAGAGGATATTCTGGCTTGAAAGCCAAAGAACGGTGAAGATGATTATGTTTGTGATCAATAAGAGACGATTCACATGCGGAGTGGTTGAAGACCGGTTCAAATCCTTAAGCGGAAGCAAGCCAGCGCCAAGTCTCCCTAATGCCAGAGTTCAAACTGCGTACTTATGCTTTCGCTTGACGGTCGCTGAATCTAATTACTTGACGCGCCGAGAGTGCAAAATCCGCCTCTCCAAGAGCTTCAGAACTTCACTGAATGTATAGACACTCGACCATTCTGCCACAGGTTAGGCATTCGTCTGGGATCGGCGTGTCCTTCGGACGTCTCTTCAAGTAGCCCAAGAAATGCTGACATTTCACATCATTCTCCAGCCTTGCCACGCTCTTCCTCAAATCCAAAGTCGGCGCAGCCTCTTTGCTTTCCTCCTTTTCTTTAGTTTTCATTTCACCGACCTTCGTGAGACATCGCGGGCAAGCATAGTATCTTTCGCTGGAACCTTGGGACATGACAGTTGCAAGCAGTGGCTTTTGAAAGGGCTTTCCGCATTCGTCGCACAAGCAGTCACTGCCGCCTTCCGTGAGGGAGCATTCTTCATCGTCTCTTCTCAGCGCAACTGGGTTTCTCTGCATTCTTCCACGGCCTAGTCTATATGGCAAATATTGATATTTAATAAACCTTTTTGCGTACACGTACAACAAAAAGACACGTACCCTCCCAACCGCAAAAAAGGCGCTCCAGTGCCCTCCAGAAGTCCAATCTATATATAGAGGAGGGGCTAGACACCGCAGAGATGCATTTGACTCTCGCGTGTGCGCATTGCAGAAATCTTGAGCCGATGTGGGGTGCAGGTGGGCCCGCCCGGACTCGAACCGGGGATCTTCGCCGCTTCCTTCGGCGCTTTGAACGCCGTGTGAGGGCGACGTCCTAACCAACTAGACTACGGGCCCAGCCTTTTCTTGTGTTCTGATTTTCGGTTTCAGCTTTCATAATCTTTGCTGTGGGATTTGAAATACTTATTCCCGCTTCATAAAACCTTTCACTAAAAACTCGGAAAACTGAAACCAGAGGAGACCGCGGAAAACTTGACAGACAGAGAGCTTGAAGAGAAACGAGCGATCAACAATATTTTGATTTTCCTGTGCTTCCTAGTGTTTGCTTCCATCGGCTACTTTTTGATGCACTATCTGCGGCTCTAGGCGTTCACTCGTTTTTCACGGCTACGCCTTCCACGTTCCTGACCCATGGAATCGAAACTGAGTCTTCCCGCAGCCAGTCAAGCAGTTCATGCGCGATCTTCGAGTTTTCTTCCTCGCTGCTTTCGTCAACCAGTTCAACTATTATCACTGCTTTCTTCCTTTTCATGCTTTACCCCTTCAACGTCAAGAGCGTTCATTTCAAACCTCTTAAGGAATGTTTCCCTTTTCGACGCATCACAAATTATGATTCTGAATCTGATTTACTAGAAACAATGTTCCATAAGATTTTTATTTCCAAACCGCCCAATCCCAAATTGGGTGCAAGCAAGCAAACTTATACATTCATCTCCCTTCTCCTACGTTTACGTTGCCAATATGGAAGATGAAACTTGCACCCACCCTATCTTCTGACGAATTCAGAAACCTTAAAAGCACATTTGGTTCTTCTTCTTGACTTGCTAACCTTGCCGAGGTAGCTCAGCCTGGGAGAGCGCTCGACTCAATACTCTGTATTCGAGGGCGAAGCTGAAGACCGGGTTGTCGCCGGTTCAAACCCGGCCCTCGGCACCACAAGGAGACCCACCTAGAACACTCAAGATTGTGAGCTTTTGCATAAACCAGCATCCAAGCGGTTCTCAATGTAAGCCTCATCAACCCGGACATCGTGACTCTCTATTGATGATTCGATTAAATCCCGCCGCACACGGACCTGTTAAGAAAGGCAGAGAAACCACTCCACGCCATGTGATAAGGCGCAACAGCAAAGGATTTAATACCGATTCGCGCACTTTTGAGGAAGGATGATTCCTGTGACAAAAACAGATATTGCATGGGACCTGTCCGAAATCTTCCCGAGCACCACCGACCCGTCAGTCGAGAAAGCCGTCAGCGACCTCACCAAGATGGCAAAGCGTTTTGCCAAAAAATACCAGGGAAAAATCAAGAACTTCTCCGCCAAAGACCTGCTGAAGTGTATTGAAGAGTTTGAAGCTCATCAGGCCAAGCTTAGCGACATTTCACTGTATGGTAGCCTAGCATTTGCAGCCAACATGACCCTGCCAGAAACCCAGCTGCTTCACGACAAAGTCACCAAAAAAGAAGCCGAATTGGGCAAGATGCTGGCGTTTTTCGAACTCGAAGTAGGAGGCTTGATCTCGAGAAAACCAAATATCATATCTGACCCGACACTGGCGAACTACAAACATGCTTTAGAGAGACTCAGAAGGCAAGTTGCCCATCAGCTGTCCGAAGTAGAAGAGCAATTGGTCATTGAAAAAGACCAGTTCGGAGTGAAAGCTTGGGAAGAACTGCAAGCCAAATGGCTTAACACTAGAATGTTTGAAGTGGAAGTAGAAGGCAAGAAAAAGACTCTCTCTTACGGCGAAGCTAACGGACTGCTGCTTCACCCTGACCGCGCTACGCGAGAATCGGCAGACAAGTCAATCTACGGTCTACTGGGGCAACAGGGGGAAATATTCTCCTCAGCGCTTAGAAGCATCTGCAACGACTGGCTCAACGTATGCGAAAGAAGGAAATACGATTCTCCAATGCAGGCAAGCCTAATAGCGAACGACATTGACCAGCACATCATCGAAAACCTGCTCAAAGCAATCGAGAACTATGCCAGCCTTTACCGGCGATATCTTAAACTCAAAGCCAAGATGATGGGACTACCGAGGCTCGGCTGCCACGACATAATGGCTCCTTTATCCAATGCGCCCCGCATGAAATTGGACTATGAAAAAGCAAGGGAGCTGGTCATTAAAGCCTACAGCAAGTTTGATGAAGACTACGCTTTCGCCGTCAAAAACATGTTTGACAAAAACCACTTGGACTCGTCACCGAGATTCGGAAAACAAAACGGTGCTTTCTGCGCAGGCTGGTACAATGGTAAATCTGCCTTCATACTCAACAGCTTCAACGAAACATTACACGACATTTACACTCTGGCTCACGAACTCGGTCATGCAACTCACGATTACTATTGGGAACGAAAACAAACAACCACGAATGGAAACATCCCGATGATCGTAGCTGAGACCGCCTCAATATTCGGAGAACTGCTACTCACTGACCTTCTACTCAACGAGGCAAAATCAGACGAAGAAAAGAAAGCGATCATCTGCTCAGTTCTCGACGGAGCAGGCATGGTAGCCTTCCAAGTAACCGCCAGAGCTTGGTTTGAACAGACTCTTTACAACGCGGTCAAACAAGGAGAATACCTTAACTATAAAACCATATGCAAATACTGGACCGCGGCCAGAGACAAGATTTACGGAGACGCCGTCGAATGGTTTGACGTCATGGAGGCAGAATGGACCATGAAACCACACTACTACATGGCTAACTTCAGATTCTACAACTACCCATACGTATACGCGCAGCTGTTCGTCTACGCCCTCTACCGGAAATACCTTGAAGAAGGCAAGAAGTTTGTGCCAAAATTCGAGAAAGTTCTCTCAGCCGGCGGCAGCATCTCCCCCGTAGAAATCGGCAAAATCGTCGGCCTCAACATCACTGACCCGGACTTTTGGAACCTCGGCATGAAACAATTCGAACATTTCATTGAAGAACTGGAGAAAATCGTTAACAAACGGGCACGTGCTAAGAAGTAGGCGGAAACGCCAAAATCCTGCCGATATTCCCACTTAGCATGGTTTCCGCGCCGTCTCAGCGCCGGTTGCGCAAGTTCTAGACCAAGAAATAGATCAGCAAAACTGTTGTGAATGTTACTATGAAAGAGGGAACAACGTATTTGTAGACTTTTCCAAGGGAGCATTTGAAGTATCTTGCAGTGAATGCGAAGCACAGGTGTGTCGGTGAAATCACGTATCCCAAGTAGGCGCTCATGTAAACCAGTGAAGCCATTCTCGGCGAAAAGGCCATGATCCCGGTCAGGATTGGAATGCTTATAGAGACCCCGCCCAATGCGGAGGCTGTCAGAATTCCTAGAACGGCAGGGATGATTATCAAAAGCACCGTGTTGTTCACGCTTCCGCTTGCAACAAGATTCTCGAAAATGCCAGGGATTTCAGTCGCCTTTATTACACTTCCAAGTAAAAATGCGCCGTAAGCTGCGAACGTTATCCCGTAGATTCCCCAGCTTTTCAAAGGTTTCAAGAAGACCTGAAGGCTCAGCTTGGAGATCGCGATCAAGACAATAATGCCGACCATGACTGCTATGAGCACGTCAAACCCTTGCTTAGAGAAATACTCAAAAACCAGATCCAAACCAACTGCAACAATTATCGAAACCAGAATCGGAGAGAATGCTCTGGAGAAATCTTTGAAGTCCGAGTTCAGTTCACTCTTTTCTCCGCGGGGTTCATCACTTTTCGGGTTAGAAACTCTCCAGAAACCTATGGCGTAGCCCACGGTCACCATGACGACGACCACTGGGATGTTACGCAAGATTAGCGAAGACACGGTTGTAGCCGACAGGGCCGCAGCCAATATGAGCACTTGACTTAGTGGATATACTGGAAAGATAGTGTGTCTGAACCACAGGTTCACGTAAGCCTTCTTTTCAGGCCTGAGCTTCAGCTTATCCGCTTCAGAATCCACCAAAGGCGCCGACATCAGTGCTCCGCCTGCAACGGGAAGGAGCCCTATCACCGCTGGAAGCACGCTTAGCACGACTTTCGGCTTCTTGATGATCCTGCTTAGGCTTTCGCTCAGGTGGTTGATGATTCCTGTTTCCTTGTAAAGCTCGCTCAAAAGCATTATTCCAAAGGTTGCGAGAGAAACTGAAATCGTGAGCACGTCTGACGTGGTCTTGAATATTATGTTTGGGATGTCTAGCCACGAAAGTGAGAGAAGAGCCAGAAATATGGCTGTCGCGTTCAAAGTTATCCCAAGATTCACATGCTTGTACAGCAATACTGCAAGAAACGCGAAAGAAACAACAAGTGCCAAAGGTGTGCTCAGAAGACCCAAACGCAGACTTCCTCACATGTTCCTGTTTAGAAATCAAAAGGTAGCCGCCTCACCTCATAACCTTTTCCATTCCAAAAAACCCAAGCAAGTTGGGCTGATGCATGTTATGCTCCTTCAGTTCTCATCTCGTTAAGGCTTTTAGGACAAGTAATGTTAGTCTCACCCATGCTGACCAGGCAAGAGGCCCTACAACTCGTTGACCATTACATCTCGAGCGCTGACAAGCGAAAACACGTGATCGCCGTTTCAGCCATCATGAAATCTCTCGCAGAGGCCATCGGCGCAAACGAAGACGAATGGGTCCTTGTCGGATTGTTGCATGATCTTGACTACGACATGATCAGGGGTGACATGCGCAGGCATGGGTTGGTTGCCGCGGAAATGTTGGAAGGGAAACTCCCTGAAAGCTGCCTGCATGCTATTAGGGCCCATGACTATAGGTCAGGAATGGAGCCTAAGAGTACAATCGACAAGGCACTCATCGCCACAGACTGTGTCTCGTTTTTGATAGTGCGTGCGGCACTGGCAACCCCGCAAAGGAAGACTCGTGAACTTGGGCTTGGCGTGTTGAAGAAAGTGTTCGAGAGTGAATCGTTTCCTGTTTTTCTGAGAAATGGCATACTGACGTGCAAGGATATCGGGTTAACCTTGGAACAATTCCTGCAATTGGCGTTAACAGCCATCCCAAATGACCTAATCATCAACTCAAGCGACCTGTAACAAGAAGAATGACCAAAGCTCACTGAAACGCATGGTTCGGTGAAAGAATGCTGGGTTTGGATCTTGTCGTAATGCTTCTGTTCATAAGTCGTATTTAGAAAAGGAAAATAAGAACCTTGACAGAATGTCTCTAGCCCGCCTACGTGCGGTCGTAGTCTAGCCTGGTCTAGGACATCAGCCTGCCACGCTGACGACCCGGGTTCAAATCTCGGCGACCGCACCAAACGCTCACTTTTCTAGGGAGAAACCTTCATGCGCTTGAATCGATCGAGGCTAGGGCATTCTTTTGGAAGTCGTCAGGAACGTGAAAAGGAAGTTGGACACCTGATAGGATACGAGCGAGAGAGAAAAGGCCGTAACTTGCCCAAGGTGGCTAAGAAGAAAACGGGTTAAGGTGAATGTTTTCTTTTGTGGACCACGGCTGTTAGTAACGTGGCGACCAAGAGCGGCAGCGTCATGGCGCGCGCGGTCATCGCACTGCTGTTGACAATCGCCACGGGTGTTCTCACTAGCATATTTGTAAACATAGGCATATAACGCAGTTCTAGTGGACTTAACCCCCTCTATATATAGGTTGAACTGGAGCTTCCTCTTTCTTTCGAAGCCTTGTGTCTCATGCTCAGGAATGCGTTGTTTCTTATATGCACTGATGATCGGACCTCGAATGCAAAAATGTGCCTAACGCTTCCTCTTTTATCCAAGATGGGAGACTAACTGCTCTATTTCTTTGCCCATTCTTGTGTCTAGGAGCTTGTTCGTTTTTCCAATGGTTTCTTCGATTTGGGGGTCGTAAGGTATCCCGATAAGATAGGTTAAGCCTAGTTTTCGGGTTTGCACTCGTATAGCCTCTGAGTGGTTCATTTTCATGTTTTCCACAATGCCTAGTATCGGAATTTTGAGCTCTTCTAGCATGCTTGCCAGTTTCTTCACGGTTTCGAAAGCCAACTGCGAAGGCGTTGTCACTATTAGGAATTCTATTTTTTTGATGAGCCTTATCAGGTCCAGTGTTGCGTCTCCAATTCCCGGCGGCATATCCAAAACGAGGAAATCCAGCTTTCCCCATCTTGTGATTGATAGAAGCTCTATCAGCGCGTTTGAAACGTCTGCTCCTCGCAACGGAGTTGCTTGATCCCGTGAATAGTAAACTATTGACATGTACTCCAGACCGTGAATCTTCGGCGGCACTATGCCCTTGTCTTCCTTCGGTTGCACGCCTTCAATGCCCAATATGATGTGTGTGGACGGGCTTGTGAAATCCAAGTCGAAAAGACCCGCCTTGTACCCTTTCTTGGCCAGCGTTAAAGCAAGTGTTGACGCGATCAGGCTTTTGCCTACGCCGCCTTTCCCGCTTGAAACTGCAATGACCTTGCGGATGCTCCTCATTCGCTCGTCTATTATGCTGAGTCGCGGATCAACCATCGCTCACTTCGCTCCTTTGATGCTTTCAAGCCACACGCCGCGTCCTTCAATTATCTCGAAGTCTGGGCTTCCACATTTTGGACACTTGATGTAGGTGTGCGCAACTTCAGGAACGAAGTGAATGGCTTCCGCTGTGTCCTTGTCCAATGTTTCTTTGTTGAAAACCCACTTGTGTCCGCACACTCTGCACTGAAGTTCAGCTTTTGCAGTTTCGATCTTGAATCTTGCGTTCTTGAACTTGCTCGTTTTGAGCTGTGAAAGGGCAAATTCCAGTATGCCCACGTCTACCTGTTGCAGTTCGCCGACCTTTATCCGCACTTCTGCAACCTCTGTGAGCCTTTCCTTCTCAGCTGCTTCTGCAACGGCGGCAATTACCGCTTCAGCCAACGCCCATTCATGCATAGAAAAGCCTACCTCGAGGCTCAATTTAAGAATATTGTACAGTGCAGTGAAGCATAGTGCCAAGAGACCCCGTGTGTGGTATGGACGTGGACAAAGAAAAGGCCATCAAAAGGAAGATCGGCGACCGAACGTACTAGCGGGCGCTTCCTTTCGTTCCGCAAACGAAAATAGGGTGAAGACTCAGACTAGATTTAAACACTGAAATTCAAGGTTGGAAGGGAGGTGACTCATTTATGGCAAAAGATCCAGTTTGTGGGATGATGGCGGACGAGAAAACTGCGAAATTCAAATCACACTACAGGGGCAAAACCTACTATTTCTGTGCTCAAGCCTGCAAGGTAACTTTTGACAAGAACCCGACCAGATACACTGGCGGACAATAGAATTTCTGGGCGTTGTTGACGAACTACTCTTTTTCCTTGTTTTGCCTGTGACTTCTTAGGGTTTGAATCTTCTCAGCAGCATCGAATTTCCAACAACGGTTATGTCGCTGAGTATCATCGACGTTGCCGCAGCCTCCGGCGGTATGAGCACGCCCAATGTCGGATACAATACGCCTGCGGCGAGCGGAATCATTATGATGTTGTAGAAGAACGCCCAGAACAGGTTCTGTTTGATTTTGCCCAGTGTTTTTCTGCTTAGTTTTATGCTGGTCGCCACGTCTCTCGGATCGTCCTTGACTAGAACGATATCTCCGGAATCAACAGCTACGTCTGTTCCGCTTCCAATCGCGATGCCGACGTTTGCTTGTGTTATGGCGGGTGCATCGTTTATTCCGTCGCCGACCATAGCCACGAATCGTCCTTGGCTTTGCAGTTTCTTGATTTCATCGACTTTCTGAGCTGGCACCACCTCTGCCAGAACTTCGTCTATGCCTAGCTGTTTGGCAACTGCCTCCGCAGTTCGTCTGGTGTCACCGCTGAGCATTATCACCTTCAATCCCATCTTTTGCAGGGTGCTTATCGCTTCTTTGGAATGCTCTTTAACTGTGTCAGAGACGGCTATTGCTCCTGCTGCCTCTCCTTCGACGGCCATTATCAGGACGGTTTTGCCTTCGCTTTCGAGCTTTTCAATTTCGTTTTCTAATTGTTGAACTGGCACGTTGTTGTTCTTCATCAAAGCCATGTTTCCAATCAACACCTTTTTACCTTTGACTCCTGCAGTCACGCCGAAGCCAGGTAAGGCGTCGAAAGATTCTGGTTCGGCAACACTTATTCCTTCATTCTCCGCCTTCTTCACGATAGCTTGACCTATGGGGTGTTCCGACCATTTTTCTGCAATTGCAGCAACTTCAAGGATCTTACTTCTGTCATCTGCGACTATGTCTGTGACGTCAAGTTTGCCTTTCGTCAAGGTGCCTGTCTTGTCAAAGACAACTGTATCAAGGTTCTTTACAACTTCAAGCACTGCATTGTTTTTGATGAGAACCCCGTTTTCTGCGCCCTTGCCGACACCAATCATTATGGCTGCCGGTGTGGCAATGCCCAACGCGCATGGGCAAGATATGGCTAAGACAGCCACCATTGTGGTCAATGCTAAACCTTGGTTACCGAAAATGAAGAACCACACGGCAAAAGTCAAGATTGATATCGCCACGACTACAGGAACGAAAAAGTTGACAACTTTGTCTGCTAACCTCTGGATCGGAGCCTTGCTTGCCTGAACTTCACGAGCCAGACGCACAATCTGGGCAAGCATTGTTTCCAAGCCGACTTTTTCTGCCTGAAACTTCAGTGTACCCGTCTTGTTGATTGTGCCACTGAAGACTGTGTCTCCGACGTTCTTCTCAACGGGAACCGATTCACCTGTGATCATCGACTCATCAATAAACGTGTGCCCATCCATTACTGAACCATCAACTGGGATTCTGTCCCCCGGCTTTACGATTACAGTGTCACCGATCTGGACTTCATCCGCCGGAATCTCATTCTCTTGGCCATCCTGAATCACAATGGCGGTTTTGGGTTGAAGTCCCATGAGCTTCTTTATTGCGTCGCCTGTTCGCTCAACAGCCATGTCTTCCAGAAGCATGCCTAACGTTATAGTAGTTATCACCACAGCCGAAGCATCGAAAAACCCCATACCCTCAGGCACAAATAGTGTTATGTAAGCTGAATAAACATAGGCGACCGATGAGCTGAGTGCCACGAGCACATTCATGTCTGCAAAGCGATTTCTAATCGAACTGTATGCCGCCCTGTAGAAATGCCAACCAACGACAAACTGTACAGGCGTCGCCAATGCCAGAAGCACATAATTCTTCTCGGGAAACGTGATGAGGAAACTGATAGACGCGATCGGGATGGTAAGGGCCAACCCGATGAAAAATAGTACCATTTTGCCTCTTACTTCTTTTTTTCGCTTCGCACTGACGTCTTCAACTCGTTCTACTGCTTCGTAGCCGCCTCTCTTCACAGCGGCCTTGATTTTGTCCAAGGTGACTTTGTCTTCGTCAAACTTCACAATGGCTTCTTTGGTTGCAAAACTCACCCTAGCGTCTGTGACGCCGTCTAGTCTCTTGAGCCCTGATTCGATTCCTGTTGCGCAAGCAGCGCAGTGCATTCCCAGAATCTGAAGAACTACTTCCTTTTCCTTCAAGCAGCACACCTGTAGTCGCTATTGAACACCGAGCAGCACATGTTCCAAGAACATTTTTTCAGGGAGGACTCCTACGAATTCGACTTTGTCGTTGACGACTACTTTGGGGACGCCCATGACTCCATATTTTATTGCCAGTTGAGGAAACTCGTTTGCGTCGATAACATCTGCTCTTATAATGTCGTTTTCAACGGCGAACATGTGAGCCATGCTCGCTGCAGCGGGGCAGTGTGGACATGTTAATGTAACCAAAACTTGAATGTGGACTGGATTGGTGATTGCCCTGAGCTTCGCTTTAGTCTCTTCTAACAATTCGGTTTTCCCTTTCGAAACCACGGATAACGCCGACATCAGGGTTTGAAACTCATAACCGTATGGAAGTCCGTAGATTCTTATCCCGTAGTCTTTCTCTCCTAAAACAACGATTGCTGGGACTTTGTCTATTCCATATTGTTTGGCGAGCTCAGCGTCAGCAACGAAATCATGAACTTCAGCCTGCACCTTGTCACTCAAAGCGGCAAGTTCAATAACCAGTTGCTTAGTCTGAGCGCAAAACCCGCATTCCATCTCCTGGGTGAACATAACTATTCTTACAGGGTTGACGAGGCTTTCGGCAAGCTGATTCTTTATGTGTTCCCTATGCTCGTCAGATATCAAACTCATTTTTCAATCACCATCCAATTCGATCTATTCTTTTGTTCCAGTCAAGAGTGAGGAGGAGACGTTCCTTATTTCTTATGTGGGTCTAATGAAATATTAGCTTTGTCAGCCATTAGCCGACCCCTTCTGGGCTTCGATTATTTACCTTGGCGACGCAGGCAGATGCTGAAAAACGCGCGCTGTTTCAGTCTTAGTTTGAACAGTTGGATTGAATTCTTAGAGAATATCATCTCTTTGAATTCTCTTCGGATTGCCAGCGATTCTATTAAAGCGATATGTTTCTTGATGTTGCACATCGCGTAGTCTGTTCCGAACACAACATTGCTAGGGCGTTGTTCCACTGTCGAAGTTAGAACGTTCCTTATCCTGTCGAGTCCAGTTTCTTCCACTACTTCATCATCCGCCAGTCCTGAGGTGTCAAAATAGATGTTCGCATATGGCTTTGTTAGTTCATAGCAATATTCCACTTTAGGGTAAAAACAGTGCGCTATGACAATCTTTAGTGTCGGGAACCCCTTTGCCACTTTGACAATGTGCTTAGGATCGTTGTATTTTGCAGGATCTGGATTTCTCGAACTTGCGCCTGTGTGGATCACTATTGGCAAGTCATACTTAATACACAACTCGTAAACTGGAACAAGCCGTTTGTCCGTCGGATAGATTGTATCATGTCCAGGAAAGATTTTTGCTGCAACTATTCTTCCTGTTTGAAACAAGAAATCCAGTTTTCGTATGTGAGGCTCTTTGTCTTTTTGAATGTCTATTATTCCCATCACGAACAAGTTCTTATCATGTTCAACGAGACCCAAAACCTCGTCTAGGCTTCCTATCTCTGAGACTGGCGTATTGTCTGGTATTAGTATGGCATAATCCACCTTGCTTTTCTTGAGCTCATGAAGCAGTTCTACTTTTGAATCTGCAAGAGTTTTCCATTCTCTCAGCTTAGGCAAGTGTTGATGGCTATCTATTATCATCAGACTATAGCAAATGCCTGAAGGACATAATCAGGTTTTTGTTCAAACCTACAGCGCGCGCAGAAGGTTACTGACGCACAGACAGGTTCTCATGCGAAGCAGAAACTCTAATAGTATCCCTTTCTTTCTTCAGGTTAGGGGTGAAAGGTTTGGTGAAGCTTCACGGAAATGCAAAACTGGTCAAGGATTTTAGGATAGACGTTGACGATGGCAGAACTCACGCCATATGCCTCGACCTTGAGCCTCCAGACGGAACTGACATGGGGCCGTCAGCCCTTGAAATTGCACTGATGAGCTATGCAGGCTGCTACGCTACTATCTTTGCTCTCACGGCGAAGAAGATGAGGGTTTCACTGAAAGACTTGGAGGTCAAATCTGAGGCAGTCAAGTCTCAGGAAGCAGGGACCATAACGGAGGTCAGCTTTGACGTTTCGGTAAAGGCAGACGTGTCAGAGGATCGCATCCAGAGAATCCATGAATTGACCTTGAAAACGTGTCCTGTGGGAAAAATCTTCGACAAGGCCGGCGTCAAGTCGAGTTACAAGGTGAACACTGCGAAAGAATAATGCCAAGTCCCCCCTTGTCTTGTTCAATCTCTCTCTGAAGCGTCCGTTTCTATTCTTTAGCGCAAAAAGAGAAGCAAACAAGTAGCTTACCCATAATGTTTTCATGATTTAGTGGTGGACGCATCTTCCCGCAACTATCATCCCATGTTCTGTTTTTCTTTGCTTCTTTATTCGTAAATCCTTTTCACTGTTCGCAAAGCCAACAGAGTAACCCACCTTGAAGGTTTCTCTTTCTGCCCGAAATCAAAGTCAGACCAAAGCTTAATGATGGATTCAGGCGTGAACCTTCCCTTATTGTCCCTTTTTGACAAAAGCAGATTGACCATCTCCGAATCCCGCAGCTTTTTCTTGGTAAATCCAAACTGAGACAGGACGTCCAGAAACTTCAGAATCTTGTAGTCAGTGAACGGGTACTTCAGTTTCTCCCAGTCTGTGCCGATCTGG
>Ga0315296_10000196_pt1 | contig 57877 bp, 46 predicted proteins | sample YL17G14_18_MG_FD_203921 | JGI IMG/M metagenome (GOLD analysis project Ga0315296, IMG submission 203921) | Sediment microbial communities from Yellowstone Lake, YNP, Wyoming, USA - YL17G14_18 | ecosystem: Environmental > Aquatic > Freshwater > Lake > Sediment | place: USA: Wyoming | collected... | reverse complement strand
GGAGCCCTGCCCGCTGCGCCTCTCATACGGCCTTCTTCGTTCATCCAACCCTCGACAGAATCGAAGGCCCTCATGCATTCGCTCTCATCACGGAAAAAGATATCCAATCCACAGGTTTTGAATCTTTGACATCAAATTTTTTCTATGAAATAATCTATCGCATAAGTAAAGCGCAGAAATGATTGACACATTTAAGGAGGGATTATCATGAAAACAATATCTGGTCCATTTGCTTTACTGGTATTGACTTTTTTACTCATTTCTCCCTGTTTGACAATTGCGCAGGAAACCAAAGATATCCAGCTTCCGAAGCCCCAAATGGATGGTGGTCGACCATTAATGCAGGTGTTGAAAGAGAGAAAAACTTCGCGAGATTTCAGTACTAAGAAATTGCCCTTGCAGGTGCTTTCCAATTTACTATGGGCGGCAGATGGAATCAATCGTCCGGAAGAAGGAAAGAGGACAGCACCGTCAGCAGTGAATTGGCAGAATATCGATATCTACATCTCCACTGCTGATGGCCTTTACCTTTATGATGTCAAGGCACATATATTAAAACTGATTCTGGCAGAGGATGTCCGAGCTATGACTGGAAGCCAAGAGTTTGTGAAGATTGTACCTGTAGACCTTATCTACGTCGCGGATTATTCGAAAATAAACAGGGGGACAGATCAAGATAAGAATTTCTACTCAGCTGCCCACACAGGCTTCATAAGTCAGAATGTTTATCTCTACTGCGCCTCCGAAGGATTGTCGACTGTCGTACGTGGGGCAATTGACAGGGAAGCCATGGCAAAGGTGATGAAGCTAAGACCTGATCAGAAAGTTGTCCTCGCTCAATCGGTAGGATATCCAAAAGAATAATTATCTAATTTCTTCGTTACTTGCGGCCCTTTTTTTATCTTTCTTCTTTTTTTCTTCTAATTGTTTTAGCTTCTCCAAAGCGCCTTGCTTGAGTCTTTCTAAAAATTCCTTAATTCACCCCTATTGACTCGGTCATTTTTCGTGTGATATGTTTCCGCTGGAATATTAGCGAGTGGAAATCGGCTAAAAGCGTGAGAAATTTGTCGATTACCTGCAAAAGCAATTTTCTAGAAATAATTGGAGACAAGCCATGAAGTCAATCATAGCAAGTTATCTTAACAAGTCTATCTCGAGACGTGGATTTATTAAAAATATGTTGGCTTCAGGTTATACACTGACATCAGCAAATTCGATTGTGAAATCCCTGGAAAGTTTAAGAGAGGAAAATTCTTTTAGTGAAGCCGAATACAGGACTGTGGTGGGAAGTGGCGGCGACCTTCTTGTTCAACAGATTAAAGAGGCAGGCATAAAATATGTCTTTACAAACACAGGCTCTTATGAGGTTGGTTTTTTTGATGCTCTAGTAAAAGAACCAGAGATTCAATTAATTTTGGGGCTTCATGAGGGAATTGTTGTTTCAATGGCAGATGGCTATCATAGAATTACCAAAGAACCGGCTTTCGTGAATGTCCATGTCATCGCAGGAACGGCTCAGATGGCCGGACAGCTCTATAATGCCCATAAGGATGATTCCTCCCTGATTGTCTCAGCAGGATTACTTGATAATGAAGTTTTCAGTGATGATGTCTCTCTGAGTGCGTCTCCAGGCTTTGACCAGAAAGAAATAAACAGACAATTCACAAAAATTTCCTGGGAGGTAAAGAATCCAGAGAGTATACCTGTATTCACAAGGAGGGCCTTTAAGGTTGCAACCACTCAACCGGGAGGGCCTGTTTATGTTGCCTATGCGAATTACGCCCTGGAGGCTCAAAATGTGAGAGGGAAAATCGTTCCAAAAGAGAATTTCATGATCTCCTCTGAAGTTAAAGGCTCCCCTGAGCTTATTGAAAAAATGGCAAAGCTTTTGGCGGAAGCGAAGAATCCCATCATTATTTATGGCGACGAGGTCTGGAAATCTGGTGCCCAGGATAAAGCTGTGGAAATGGCAGAATTATTAGCTTTACCGGTTGCATCTTCAAGAGACGCCTTCAGGAACTTTCCAACCCGTCATCCCCTATATATTGGAAGATATTCGCCTAGTATGACGGTACTAGGGAAGGAAGTTGATCTTGTCATTTCATTTGGAACAAAGGATTCTGGCAGAGACAAAATTACTTCTGAAGACAATCAAGCAAAATTAATTTACTGCGGCCTCAATACATCCAATATCGGTAGAGACTATCCATTTGATTTGGCAGTTGTTGGCAATGCAAAGGAAATTTTGGGTGATCTCATTGACTGTGTAAAGGGGATCTTAGCCCAGGGGAGAATAAATTCAATAAAGGCTTCTCGGTTTTCGGAGGTTAAGACGTATACTGAAAGTCTGTATTCAAAGTCTTTAGAGAAGGCAAAGCTCAATTTTAAAAAATCTCCTATTCATCCTGATCGTCTTGGGTATGAAATGAGTCGGTTATTGGATAAAGATGCCATTATTGTCAGTGAGAACTTTGGAGGAAGCAACCAGTTTTTTAATTTTGGCTTGAGAGACAATGAAACCATGTGGATGTCTAACACTAGCTTCTCGCTGGGCTGGGGTGTAGGCGCAGCTATGGGAGCCAAACTCGGCAGGCCTGCAAGACAAGTGGTTTCGAGTATCGGGGATGGCTCAGTGATGTACAGTGCCTCAGGTTTCTGGACTCAAGCACGGTATGGAATTCCGGTATTAACCATTGTCTGGAATAACAGAAATTACCAGACTGTTCGAACGAGCTTTGATAGATATCACGGAAAAATGGCTGAGACAGGTCAATACCTCGGCGTTTATCTTGGGAACCCTGATATTGATTTTGTAAAGCTAGCCGGGAGCCAGGGTGTTGAAGGTGAAACAGTGACTTCTCCAGAAGATATAGAACCTGCCTTAAAAAGAGCTATTCAAAAAACAAAAGATGGGAAACCTTACCTTATAGATGTTCTTGTGGCAAGAGTTGGCCCGGGTTCGGAATCTACCTGGCATGAGAAATTTAATTTAGCAGAAGCGTACTCAAAAAAATCAGGAAAATAATTTTTTCCCTAAAATATTTTTTTGGGAAAGGAGGTTTTCATGTCTACTCAAATGACCCGCCGACAATGGTTGGGACAAAGCAGTATCATGCTTGGCACCGCAGCTCTCGCCAGCTATTGGGGCGTGAGCCATGCTTCTGCTTTGCAGATACAAACAGGCTTGCGCTCTCCCATCCGAATGTTGTTTAACGAAAATCCATATGGGCCTTCTGAGGTCGCCCGTGAAGCAATGAAAAAAGCCTTTGATGAAGCCAATCTTTATTCATTTTTCGAAGGCGCTTACGACGAGCTTTGTGATATAATCGCTAAAAAGGTGGGCTTGACAGCTGATCATATTCTCATTGCCTCTGGCTCCACGGAAATTCTGAGAGTTTCGGCGTTACTCACAGGATTAGAAGGAGGGGAAATCATTTCGCCCCATCCAACCTATGATACTATGAACGCTTATGCAGAAACCATAGGCGTCAAAGTCCATCGAGTACCCCTGAAGGATGATTTCCATTTTGATCTCGAAGCCATGAGGCAAAAGATTACAGAAAAAGTCAAACTGATCTACCTTTGCAATCCGAACAACCCTACTGGAACAATCACGCCCTATGATGAATTTCGCCCCTTTTGTGAAGAATTGGCGAAGAAGATGTTGGTGTTCGTCGATGAAGCTTATTATGAATACGTCGCTGATCCTCAATATCGATCCATGGTGGAGTTGGTTCGCGAAGGACATAATGTCATTGTATCAAGGACAGCCTCAAAGATTCATGGACTTGCAGGATTGCGTATCGGTTTTGGGATTGCTGATCCTAAGCTTGTCAAATATTTGAAAGGACGAATAACTGGCACGAATAATATCATCGGGCTCCGTGCAGCAATTTCGAGCTACCAGGATGAAAATTTCCAGAAATTCTGCCAGCAAAAGAACAATGAAGCTAAAGAATTTTTATACAGGCTATTGCGCAAAACAGGACGCCGCTTTGTGCCGTCCCACACTAATTTTGTTTTGTTTCACACAGGTTTGCCAGTAAAGGAATTCGGGGATGCTATGAAAAAACGTGGTATCCTGGTTGGCCGTCCTTTTCCACCCTACCTTGATTGGTGCCGGCTGAGTATGGCAAAAGTGGAAGAGATGGAAAAATTTGCTGCTGCATTTCAGGAAGTAATGGGATACAACGCTGTCTCTTGAGTTCATAAACTTTCTGGACCATCTCTGCTCAGCCTTTACCTGAGCGCTCTGAAGATCTTCCTCAAATAAGACCTCAAAGAGCGGGGGAAATGCTCCCAATAATCCCAAGATTATAAGGATGAGGGCTATCATAAAGACTTGACCAAAATTAACCTCCCGTTCTTTCCAAATGCCTGTGTGTCTTCTTTAGTCTCTTGACCATTGCGCGCGTCAGCTTCCAGACAATGAAGATCAATAGGATAAGCAGCGCCAAAAAGACGACATAGGCAATGCCCATGCGTGACCTGAGCAGACTCAGCGCTGAAACATTGAAGAATTCGGTCTTAAGCCTGGGGAGGATGAGCAGGGTCTTAAGAGTATTCTTGTTCAAGCCGAAGGCTTCTACTTCGCCCACAGCCAGCGCGTATTTGCCTTGATTTTGTGTACTGAAGACCTCGATCTCGTAGCTGCCTGCAGCTACTTGCATTTTGAATTCTGGTCCTTTGAGATAACTGTCGCCAGCGAAGGGTTCATAGAATTCTGTCCACTCAACCGCATTTTGATCCAGCTTCCCGATAAGCAGACGCTGGTTATCTTTAAGCCGGTAGACATTCGCCGAATAACGGCCGTTTGGATTTGAGCTTTTAGGAACGAGAAGGTTTATATACAAATCAAAATTCTTTGGAGACTCGATCAGGTAAGTGTGCGGCGAACCCGTCAATCTGTCATAAAAAGCACGCGAGATTTCTGGATCTTTTATCAGCAATCTATCTCCCTTCACAATTACTGGAAAGTGTGCAAAGGCTTGAGTTGCAAGCATCAATAGCAGAAGCATAACCGAAAAAAGATTTATCATTTTATTTCGCATCTCTCACCTAATCATTCCTATGTAACCAGGAAGGCAAACAAGGGAGAGAAATTTCATCTTTGCCCTCATTTTTCATTAATTATACGACATGAAGCAAATCAATAAATCCTAGGGTGAACCTTTCTATTTGCTTCCAATCTCTTAAATCATTACACCCATCGAGACTTATCTGAGGGTCGTTTTTGGCAACAGATTTCAGAATTCTTTTGTCTAGCCAATTCATTCTTGAGGATTTTGTAAAATCCATCAGGCCTCCAAAAGCGTCAAAGGAATCAACCTTCACTCCTGTTTTCTCAAGAGCATCCTTTGTATATTCGTTTTTTACCTTCTCGTACATCTTTGGATTAGCGGCATATCCTGAACTCACGAAAAAGCCTTTGGGACCATTAAATGAATTTAATTCTTCTTTTTTCTTTGTAACGAAGTCTTTTACTTCTTTGGTCCACTGACCCATTTTGATACCTGTTCCAATGAGAATACCATCATAGTGATCAAATTTCGGGATTTCTTTCTCAGCTGTTGTTTTAAGACTAAAAATGTCGACTTCTGCGCCTTTTCCCCTTAAGAGCTCAGCCATCTTTTCCGAAATTCCCTCGGTGCTTCCATATCGAGTGCCATAGACTATTAACACTTTTTTACCAGCCATAACATTCGCCTCCAAAGTCTTGAATTCAAATTAATATAAACGCAATAATAAAAGTGTCATCGCGGGGAGCGAAGAAGATTCCTCGCTTCGCTCGGAACAGGCTGTGGCGCTCTCACAAAATTACTCTAAAGAGATTGCCATGCTCCCCTCGGTCGCCGCAATGACGATGTAATAACATATACTACGTTTGTATTAGTAAATCCACTCTAGCAGTTTATCAAAACAGAGTGAAATTTGTTTGACGAATCTCACATCCTATTTCCCCCACCTACGTATAAAACTTGACCTGTAATCCAGTCAGCCTGTTGAGAAGCAAAAAAGAGCATCGCATTCGCAATATCTTCTGGCGTGCCAATCCTGCGCAGCGGATAGATTTCTGTGAGACTTTTCTCAACTTTGGCTGGCATCCACCCAGTCTGAACCGCACCCGGCGAGATCACGTTTACCGTTATTCCATAAGGTCCAAGCTCAATCGCAGCGGCTCTAGTGTAGCTCTCCACCGCATATTTACTTGCCCCATAGGAAGTATTGGATGCATGCCCTCTCGCACCGTCTGTACTGATATTAATGATTCTTCCCCATTTGGCTTTTCTCTCAATGTGTCGTCGCGCGAACTCTACCATCATGATAGCAACAGCTCGACTGTTTACGGCAAAATGCTCATCATGCGAGCACGCAGTTATTGTATTCATGGGATATTCATCTACAAATAACGGATTTTTCCGTAACTCACTTTGAGGAATAAATGTGTCACACTTGTCATGTGCTGCATTGTTGACCAATATCGCAATATGCCCAAATTTATTTTCTGCTCTATCGAATAATCTTGGAATATTGTCGTGATCAGCCAGATCTGCTTCCCAAGCATAGCACTTGCCACCAAGATCACGGATGGTTTTTACCACATTATCCGCCGATTGTCTCAGCATCCCATAATAGTACGCTCTGCCTGGCTCTGTTGCTTTATCAGCCTCTTCTTAGTAAATTTTGTTTTTGTGGTCGAGAATGATCGCTCCCGTCTGGACTCCAAACCATGCTGCTCAGCAGGAAAAAAACATAACTCCGGCTAATGACCGATGTCAAGGCAATGATAATAAGAAATTATAATAGGATTGAGGGGTTTTTTTATATAGAGATTAGCTTGAGCTTAATTCTCAGAATTCTTATCTCTAGAGCTCTCTTTGCTCAATTAAAAGCTTGAGCCCTTCGACAATTTCATTAATCCTTATCTGAGATAACGTGGCTATTTTTTCCAATAAGTCTGATTTGTCTGCAGTGATAATCTGAGAAATATTAACCACGCTTGTCTTTTTGAGATTACCTTCTCCTTTTCGAAGCAGCACATTTCCAGGAGATTTTGCCCTCTTGAGGTTTGATGTTAAGGCACAGAGAACAACCGTGTTAATCTTGCTCGCATTAAAGATGTTATTTTGAATCACGATGTGGGGATGTCTATAGCCTGGCTCAGAACCCCTCGGACTAATTAAGTTAACCCAGAAAATATCACCTTGCTTGATGACCACGACCTTTCCTTAAGACTTTGCGGGCATAGTATTTCTTGCTTATTTCTCTCAGTGTCTTTTCTTCTCGAGACTCCATTTTTACGTCAGAGTAAGCCTTGTTGAGAGCTCTCAACATCTTTTGGGATTTCAATTTTTCAAGATAGTCCTTGACGGCCAAGACAAAAACCTCGCTTCGAGAATAATTATGTTCTTCAGCGATTTTCTTAACTTCTTTGAAGATTTCGTCTGGGATAGATATGGCTGTTTTCATACCAAAAGTATAATAAAAGGTAATCCCTTTGTCAATACAAAATACATGGAGCACGGAATGTGCCTCGGAAGCTACTCGAAATGACGAAAGAACCGGTAATCAAACAGAACCCTTCTTTTGGGGAGAGAGAAGTTCATGAAAAATAATCACCGCTCGTCTGGCTCACAGAGACAATCTTCCCCTCTTGCCTCTCTTTATGATAATGTAACAAAATTAATTGCGTTTGTATTAATTTGGGAGGAAAACAATGTTTTTGAAAAAAAGATTTATCATAACGACTTTAATTGCCTGGCTCTTGTTTTTGATGCTGGATTTTCTGGCGAATGCTTCATTATTGAGAAATTTTTGGGATCAATAATATCCTGCTCTGAAATCAAAAGAAGAGCTTTTCAGGCTGATTCCCTTTGGCTATATCAGCTTTTTGATTCTCACATTCCTGGTAGGATGGGTCTACGCTCAGTTTTACCCGGAAAAAGGAAGCGCCAAAAAAGGACTGTGCTTTGGCTCAATCTTCGGAGGACTTTTAGCCTTGTCTTTGTTCCTCGGCACATATTCAGGTCTCAATCTGCCTGTTGTCTTTATCTTGCTCATGAGTGTTGTTTATTACATAGAGATTGTTGCCATTAGCTTCTGCTATGGGTATCTTATGCATCCTGTCGTCTCCATAAAAAGGCGCATTTGGATTTTATTCGGAATTATTGTCGCCGGTTTCGTTCTGGGAATAATTGTTCAAAACCTGTAAAAAAACTAGACACTAACTTCGCTCTGCTGTCTTTTCACAAAAATGGGAAGCCATGTCTTCATGAGCACTGACTTCCACTCGCCTTTTCTACTTCTATAAATTTGCCATATTAAATCATCTTTTTATTCTTCAGCTCTTAAACATCTAATCCAACTTCCATCAAACATTACAAGGTCCTTATTATAATCATTAGGACTATATATATGAAAAAGACCTGCTTCTGGATCTGAAGTATCAAATAACCATGATTCTTTTTGTCCATCTAGTCCATAAGAAACTACTAGAAAATCATCTAGCGAGCACCCTGAAATGCCATATTTCTCATTACAAGCCATGCCACAATAAACCAGATAATTATTTCCCCAGGGATCCTTAATGGGGAGGCTCTTTAAATAAGATGGACTTAATGATTTAAAAAATTCGCTATTTTCATCACAAATACCTTCTTGTTTAGGAGCGTATCCATTGTCGGTAACATAATCTGCAAGGGCTGTGGAGATGATAGTAATGTCCTTTATAACAATTTTTAGTTTTTCTTGCTGACTGAACAATCCAGTTATATTTTTTGCAGGTACCCACATTCCTAAATCATTTTGAATTTCATCTAATTGCCATCCCTTATCATACCTTCTCATTTTTGATGATATTTGAACTCCATTAAGCTTAAATTTGACCAGAGCAACATCTTTTGATTCTGCCGAAAATCCCAAAATTTCTAGCTCATCTTTTTCAGTTAATTCAAATGATTTCTTAATGACTTCTGTAGCTTTAGTGTCATTAAATTTTGGCCCGCAGCTAAATAAAAATAAACAGAATAGTACTAAAGTTAAAATTTTGATTTTCATTTACCCCTCCTTTCTTAAAACATGTCAGCTGAAAAAATCCTATTTTATTTTATATAACCTGTCAATATAAAATTGTGGGAGTATTTAAATTAGTTTTGCCACTATCTCTTATGAGTCAAATATATCTCATTTTTTAAAATAGCCGTTTACAAATTTTATTTGAAATCCCTAGAAAAAGTATGTTCATATCCAGATCTGAAAGACGATGAGCTATGCCCATACCCCCTCAGCTTTATAGATTTAAGAATATATGATAAAGAAGTTCCGGTAGAATGAATATGTCACAGAATTTGCTTAAAGTCGCCTAATTATGGCTAATGGTGCTCAAAGGAAAACAGGATTTTAAGGGGAAAAAAGGAAGTGCGCCCGGAGAGATTTGAACCCCCGACCTTCTGATTCGTAGTCAGACGCTCTATCCAGCTGAGCTACGGGCGCACACAGCAAGTTTCTTTTCTAATCTGGTCGTTCGGTAAATTCTGCCTAAAAATATAGCGCAATATCTTTTATTTTTCAAATTTCTCTTTCTTTGAGATACCTGCGCTTCCCTTTGCTGTCCGCAATAAAAAGCAAAGAATATTACACAAGAGAAAGTTTTCTATAAAATGCAATTGTTATCATCGGAGATTGCTCGAGCGCAAATCCTTCTTTAAAGCAAGTACTTAATTAATTACTTCTTCTCTGTACCTCAAGTCGAGTTTCTGCTCAGGCCGTGCGAATTTCGCAGCAGCAACTTGCGGGTTGAAATTGACCTCAGAATAAGAAAATTCCGCTTGCTTTTTCCCATCCTGATAGATTGTCATTTTTGTTGGGAAAAAGACACCATCCAATTTTTTATAATCCCCGTATCTGACACTCCGCTCCAGTGTCTCTTTTGTGAACTTGTCTCCGAAGTACAAATCCTTGTAAACCATTTCCAAGATAGTGTAAGTCTCAGGATCGATGAAAAGAGTCGTCTTTTTCCCCTTAAAATCAACCTCTACGCCAATGGCTCGCTTCCCTTCTATCTCCTTCTCTTTTGCAAAAGAAAGGACTGCATCTTTTTCGAACAAGAGGAAAAAACTGTGGTCTGAATCCGACTCATAATTGAGAGTGGGCTGGTCGACGATTGTGCCGAGCCTGTCCATCCAGGCAGCTTTACCATCATAGGCCTGGGTCATTGTGTAGATTTCTTTTCCAAAGGCAAGCTCAACTTTTCTCCAGCTTTTTATTCCTGATTGGATGGCATCGAGTTTGCCTGCAAGTTCTCCAGTGCCGCGCATGGCCAGTTTTATTTCCCCTTTTGCCTGATAATTTGAAAATTTCTTTAATGCCTCTTCTCCTCCGAGAGCACTCACACATTTTTCAACGATTTCTTTTGGGTTCTGAGCAAATACATTTATGGTGAAAAGAAAAATTAAAATAAATACGCTAATTTTCTTCATAATCCCCTCCCCTATTACCTCAAATTTGTTTTTGGTGGCGAATTGGCAATCTTCCAAAGAGAAAGGAAAACAACCTGGGCTGCCTTTTGAGTTTTCTCTGGAATGATAAGGTCAGATGTGTCTTCGGGCCGGTGAAGCGTTTCATGCATTCCTGAATTGAAGAAAACTGTGGGGATATCCTTTCTCATGAAAGGAAAATGGTCTGACTGGCGGATAAACTCTTCCACGGCGAAATTGAGATCAAAGTTGACGCTTTCTCTATTTGTGCTATCGATGATCTCAAAGAGTTTGGGATACTGGAATCTTCCGATTAAAGACATCTGGTCGACATTATTTCGACCGATCATGTCCAGATTGATCATGGCCACTGTCTTTTCCAGAGGGAAAAGTGGATTTTCCACATAATATCTTGACCCAAGAAGACCTTTCTCTTCAGCCGTAAAAAGAATGAAGAGAATAGTTCTTTTTGGTTTTTCCTTAAGATTTTGAAAAGCGCGGGCAAGCTCCAGCACTCCGGCTGTTCCAGAGGCATCATCATCTGCTCCGCCAAAAACAAGTCCGCGATTGTCCTTTCCTGTGTGGTCATAGTGAGCACCGACAATAACCACTTCATCTTTCAATTCCGAGTCACGGCCTTCAACTTTAGCCGCTATGTTAAAAGCATCGACAGGTTCATTTTTAAAAAAAACTCCAATGGAGATTTTTTTGTTGGGGATGAGAAAGGAACGGGGTATCAAGTTTTTATCAATCTCTTCCTGAATGCGAAGTAGCGAAAGCCCCTCCTCTAAAAGCTCATCTGCAAGTTTCCCATCAATGGCCACTGCTGGAATCTTCACCCCAAAGTCATCGCCGATAATTCTCATCTGAGGTGAAAACTTCATAAATCTAAAATCTTCATCCTCTTTCATCCTCTCTGCTTGAAGCATGGGCCAGCCGGTCCCTTGAGTGGCAGAAGGCGAAAGGTCCTTATGGTTGAGAGGATCGGTGGCAAAAAGAATTCCCAAAGCCCCATGCTTTTGAGCATTCAGAATTTTGCTCAACAATGTTCCATAATTTGAGAGCCGCGCTCCATCAAAAGGACTTGAAGGATCATTCTCACCAGGTTCATGGCGCATGACAAGAACAATTTTTCCTCTGACATCTATGTTTTTGTAATCGTCATATTTATGCTCGGGAGCTGTTATGCCATAGCCAGCAAAAACAAGAGGCGCTGCGACCTCTTGCTCATCTGAGATGAGGACGGGAAGAAAATCCCATTCAAGTTTTGTTTTAAGAACGAGCTTCACTCCGTCCTTTGTTTCCTCAACTTCAAGATGAATTCCCTCACTGAGTGAAACTTTTTTTAGTCTAACAAACTGAAAATAGCTTCCGTATTCGCCTGCAGGCTCAAGGCCTGCACCCTGGAGGATCGAAGTGATGTATTTGGATGCGACTTCCATTCCATTATCACCTGTTTCCCGGCCACGGCAGTAGCGGGAGGCAAGAAAGTCAATGTGAGAGACAATCATCTTGCCTGAGATCGAATTTTTGATTTTCAGAACTTCTTCTGGAAATTCTGAAGCAGCGAGGGAAGTAAACCAGAGAGAAACGAAGAAAAGTAGGAAGGCCAAGAATTTCATTTTTGCTTTATTCTTTCTCATTTATCCTCCTTTCCAAAAATAAGAAATAAAAAGCAAGAAGAGTTTACTAATACAAACGTAATAAATGCTATGACATTGCGAGCTCAAGAGGGCGTGGCAATCTCCTTAGATTAATTTGTTGAGATCGCCATGTCGCTTCGCTCCTCGCGATGACACTCTAATTATTACGTTTGTATTAAATTAGCAAAAAGCAGTTTTAAAATCCATCACTTGTTTTTACGCTTTTTATAAAAATTGGTTCATAGAGGCGAGATTGCTTCGCTTCGCTCTCAATGAGATGTTCCTTATTATTGGGTCAATAGCTAGGCCAGATGGGAGCTACAAGCTCTAAAATTAGGGTTTGATTAATCAAATCTCTGAATTACTCGATCATGGACGGCCCATAAATCAATCGGAGATTTTGAGGACAGCAGCGCCATTGATTTTGCCTTCTTTGAGGAGCTTCAAAGCAATGTTCGCTTCTTCAAAGGGAAAAACCTGAGTTGTTGTCCTGATTGGAATCTGGGCAGCAATTTGAAGAAGTTCCTCTCCATCTTTTCTTGTGGCGTTGGCTACGCTGCGCAGAGTACGTTCATGGTAAAGGTATTTTGTGTAGTCCATCTCCGGGATCGGAGTCAAATAGATCCCAGCCAGTACTACAGTGCCCCCTCGCTCAAGAACTCTTAGAGCATCTAACACTAATTCTCCTGCTGGGGCAAAGATGATGGAGCTTTGCAGCTTTGTTGGAGGCTCATCCTCAGCTTTTCCTGTCCAGGTTGCGCCGAGCTTGCGGGCGAGAGCTCGATGGGCCTCATTTCTTGAAAAAACATAAACCTCACATCCCCAGTGGTGAGCAACCTGGATGGCCACATGGGCAGAGGCGCCAAACCCGTATATTCCAAGCCTTCCCCCTGGCTTTATTTCACTCAAGCGCAAACCCCTGAAGCCTATGATTCCAGCACAAAGAAGAGGGGCAGCTTCTTCATCAGAAAATGCTCCTGGAATTGGATAGGCAAACTCTTCGGGAACTGCCACGTATTCCCCATATCCGCCATTGACATGGTAGCCAGTAAATCGCGCGTTCTCGCAGAGGTTTTCATTCCCGCTGCGGCAAAAAGAGCACTTGCCGCAGGCAGAATAAAGCCATGCTATTCCGACTCTGTCGCCTTTCCTGAATCGAGAGGCCTTCTCCCCTTTTCTCTCCACAACGCCAACAATTTGGTGGCCAGGAATAATGGGCAATTTCACCTGAGGAAGCTCTCCTTCTACAGTGTGGAGGTCAGTGTGGCATACTCCGCAGGCTTTAATCCGGAGGAGAATATCTTTCAAACCTAGTTCTGGCATGGGAAGCTCAGTCAGCTCAAGGGGACTTTGCTCTATAGAAGCGAATTTTTTAAGCTTCATTGCTTTCATGGAGGAACCTCTTCTTGCGGACAATCAGTCACTTTCTTTTTCAGCTTTCACTTTCTGCCTTCGAATCTTTCCTTTTAGCCTTTCCAGCCTGTGGGAAAAATCTTGCTGGTAAGTGAGAGAAATGCCCTGCGAAAGGGCAAGTCCTTCCTCAGCTATTTTTTTCGCCTCTTCATATTTTTTTTCTTTGTGCTCAAAGTACATGGCCAATTCTCTGAAGCAGAAAAGTTGATTCAAGGAGGTCATATCCTGCCAGATGGAAATAGCTTTATCCCAATCCTTGCTCTTCTTGAAATGATAGGAGAGCTTCTTTTTGGCTATAAGCGCTATTTCCTCAGACAATTTCCCTTCGAGTGCGCGCTGGAAAAAAAGAGCGGATTTATCAGAATGGCCAGCACTTTCGAAAAGCTTTGCCACTCCAAAAAAATCCATAGCATCTGCAGCTGCTTCCTCAAGCGTCTCTCTTTCTTCAGAAAAAAGCATTGCTCCCACAATGACAACCCCGAGGAGTGAGAGAATGTCTTCCTGGTTGTGGTAAAGAACAGATTCCATCAGGGAGAAATTCCCAGTTCGCAGATACTCAAAATATCTTATAGGAATCTCGGCTGCTGGGATATCTTCTGAGCGGTCTGCCTCGACGATTTCCTGGGCAAGATGAAATAGGCGGCAGCTTTCATATTTGTGCTTCCAGAGGCTTCTAGCAGAGAAGAGAAAATCAAGATGGGGAAGTTCGTTGAGAGAAAGAGGATGCCTGTGGAGGGTGAATCGCGTCTCAAGCAGCGGCATGTCGAAACCTTTGCCGTTAAAAGTGATGATGGACCGAAAATTCATCTGCGAGAAAAATTGACCCAGCTGCTGAATCAGTCTTTCTTCCTCGGCAAGGTCGCCAAGGAAAAACTGGACGACGTTGAATTTATCGTTCTTATAAAAGCCGAGGCCGACAAGAAAAGGGACAACGCCTGCTCCCCCTGACAGGCCTGTTGTTTCCAAATCAATGAAGAGAGAAGTGGAAAGATCCAGATTTTCAAATTCCCTGCTTCTGCTCAAATAGGAAAGAACTTCTCCCTTTATCTCAAGCCCCTTGGAGAGCGGAATCTTTCCATACTTTACGTTGAGTGGATAGGGATTCTCAAAAACCAAAAGAGCCTCCCTGGGCAGAGGTTCAAGAGGTGGAATCTCAGGCTTTCTTTCTTTTTCTTTTTTTCCTTTTTTGGTGAGGCTGATGAGCCTTTCAAGTTTTTCTTTAACTGATGCCTCTTCATCCTTGTCAATTTTTTCCCAGGTATCTCTTATTTTTTGCGACCGGCTGCGCACTTCCCTTTCCTTTTTGAGAAGCTTCAATTTGTCTTCAAGATCCATCTTCTTTCTCTACTCTCCCATGAACTGGAGAAGAACTTTCCTTGAGCGAGGACGGTTATCAAAATCGACAAAGACAATCTGCTGCCAGGTGCCAAGTCCAAGCTTCCCCTCAGAGAAAGGAACGGTCAGAGAAGGGCCAAGCAGAGAAGCTCTGATATGGGAAAAGCCATTTCCATCTCCCCAGCGCTTATCATGATTGTAGGGAACTCCGCTTGGAATTATTCTCTCCATGAGCTTTGAAAAATCTTCAACCAATCCTGACTCATATTCAATAGTTGTCAGTCCTCCTGTTGAGCCTGGCACGAAAAGATTGACAAGGCCATCTATCAATCGGCTTGAAGCCAATTTCTGGTTGACAAGTCCAGTTAAATCTTTCATATCATTGAAGCCCTTGGTTTGGAAACTGAGAGAATCGCTCATTATCTTCATGGCAGAATCTCCTTCCTAATAATAAGCCAACTGAATGGATTTTTCAAAATAAATTCTAAGCTTGGTTGATATTTTGCCCATGTTATATTATTCTTACAAAATAAATGCATAATTTTTGTGATTTATAAAGAATGTTAAGATCATTCCAGAGATGAAAGCGCTGCAAGCGAGCTAGCAAGTCCCATTCTGCCTAGAAACTAACTGAACATAAAAGATGAGAGAAAAAATTAAAAAATGAAGAATAAAGATAGTTCCCAAGAGAAGAAAGAAAGCAAGGTTGATCCAGAAAAATTAGAAAAAATTAAGGAAATTTTCCAGCTCATCGCCAACACTTTTGCCGTCATGAAAATCTTTCCCATAGAGCATTCTTCTGTCAGAAAGTTTCTGGATGAACTCTACGAGAAAATGAAGAAATTCCTCGATGAATACGAGACACTGGAAATTGGTATCGAAGGCTCTTCCTTTACCCACGAAGGAGAGGTTGTCCATAGAGATGAGAATCCGACAAAAAGTCTTCAATTCCTTTTGCTCAAAGATGGAGTACAAATGCTCTTCTTTTTTAAGGGACTGGAAAAGCAAGAAATTCAAGACTTATTAGAAATTTTAAAAAAGGATTCCCAGCTGCCTCCAGAAGAAAGTGACATCGTTTCTTTGCTCTGGGCAAGAGATTTTGCAAATATTCGCTACATTGCCCCGGATGATTTTCTCGAGACTAAAATTGGAATGCATAGGGAACCGATCGAAGTAAAAACCGAACCCTCAGAAGCAAAATTTGACCTAACTCCAGAAGACAAAACCGCAGTCGGCAAAGGAGTAAAAGAAAAGAAGAAAAAAGGAGGCAAAGGAAAAGACCAAAAAAAAGCTCAACTTGCTCAGGGAATTTCCGCAGGAGGAGAAGACAAAGAGGAAATGCCAAAGGTAGTGGATTTTGTCTCCAGAATCGCATCTCTTGATGAAAAGGAAATGAAGGAAATCGACTCCATGATAAGCTCTGACCGCCAAATTTCTCCTGAAGAAGACTTTCTCAATTTGATCATTGAAATGCTCTATTTAGAGGAAAGACTAGAACAATTCCAAGCCACCTTGAAGATATTGGAGCAGAACCTTAAAGACACTCTTCAGAAAGGTGATTTTTCTCAAGCCTCATTGCTTTTGAATTCTGTCCAGGAACTCAAAGAAATTTTCACCGGACAATCAAAGGAAAAAGCGGAATTGCTCGACAAGTTCATCAAAAATGCTAAGGACGAAAGCTCTCTGGCTATTCTCAAAGATCTGGCCTCAGGAGAGCAGATAAAAAATTTTAATTCTTTCTTTGAGTACCTGAAATTTCTTGGACAAAAAACCATGCCTTTTATTGCTGATTTATTTGAAGAAACAAAACATCCTGATTTCCGCTCAATGGCCTTGAATTCTCTTAAAGAAATAAGTCAAAACGATATGGCCTTGCTTTTAAACTTCGCCCATGAAAAAAGGCCCTCCTACACAAGGGAGATTATTTCTCATCTGGATGGAAAAGAGGTCAAAAGAAATCTTCCCTATTTTGTCAATTTTATTAACTCTAAAAACAAAGCCATCAAACTTGAAGCCATAAATGCCCTAGGCAAAATTGAGGATGAACAGGCTAATAAGATTCTCCTGGGTTTTCTCGCAGATGGAGAGGATGAAGTACGCACAAAAGCTTTGGAGAACATGAAATTTCTCGGAGATAAGGCCCTGGTAGAACATATGATGCAAATAGCCGCGAATAAAGCATTTTCGAAAAAAAACGTGAGTGAAAAAAAAGCAATTCTCAATTTTTTGGGAAAAAGCCGAACCGATGAAGCCTGTGGCTTTCTTCAGAGTATTCTGAAGAAATCCAGCTTATTTTTCAATCCAAAGCAGAATGAGATTCGCCTCTGTGCAATTTCTGCTTTGGAGGTTATGGCAACACCTCGAGCGGCTGAGGTTCTTAGAGCAGGGAAAAAGCTCCGCAACAAAAAAATAAGAGAGGCTTGCGAATCTGCGCTCGAGAAAATAGAATTCTCTGATACACCCCCTAAATCTCTGGATGGAGAGCAAAGTGCCTGAAATCGAAGAAGAAAAGCAGCAAAAGAAACTCTTAGAAGATCTTAAAGACGATAAAAAGGTCGCTCACAAAGGTGCCCTGGAAATATTGATCCGATTGTACAGTGCTTTCAAAATAGCCAAAATTTACGAACCTAATAACCTTTCCTTTCTTTGGCAGATTAAAGTTCTCTACAACCTGATTCAGAACACCCTAAAGAACGAAGGGGAAGTTCTCTTTGCCCTCAGGCAAGGCAGCATATTCTTCAATAGCATCCGGCTCAGGTTTAGCTTTGCCAACTACCATGTTTTTAGATTCATCGTTAGCGAATTCAAGAAAAAAGAGATTGGCTCGATGAGTTTTGAGCCAGAAGTTAGTGAAGAAGAGCTGACAAAATTCATGCTTCTTTTGGCCAAAGAACCACTTAAAGCTGAAATGCCCTTTGAAGAGTTTTTGAATGAAGTCACAAATCGTGGCATCGATCATGTTGCTTTTGAAAAAATCTCTCCCCTTGAGCTGACAGCGAGCAGAGAAAAGTTTGCTATAAAAGTCTATTTTATGAGTATCATCCATCTAAAGGAACTTTTTGAAAAAGAAAGGCTGAGAGAAAAGTTCAATTTGAATGTCACTCGGAGGTTGATGCAATCTATATTCAATCATATTGTCGAGAACGAATCTTTTATGTACGGCTTGACCAACATAAAAAATTTCGATGAATATACTCTCAACCACTCTGTCAATGTCTGCATTCTCTCCATTGCCCTTGGGAGAAGATTGGGTCTCAACAGAAATGAATTGGTGGATTTGGGCATCAGCTCTTTCTTCCATGATTTTGGCAAATTGGACACTCCCAAGGAGATTCTCGATAAGCCTGACAAACTGAGCGATGAAGAAAGAGGAATAATTCAAAAGCATCCTCATCAAGGTGCTCAAAAGCTGGTTCATCTCAAAGGCATAGATGATCTCCCGCTCCGAGCAGTCCATGTCTCCTTAGAACACCACTCAAGGCATGACCTTTCAGGATATCCCAAGTATTTTAAAAAACAATCGATCAACTTCTTCAGCAAAATCGTCAACATTACTGACTATTTTGATGCGATAACCACAAAAAGACCCTACCGCGAAAAAACCCTCACTCGCAGTGAAGCCTTAAGCCTCATGTTAGAGAAAAGCGGCACAGAATTCGATAAACTTCTTCTTAAAGTATTTGCCAACATGATGGGAGCTTACCCTGTCGGCAGCCTCGTTGCCCTTGATACAGGAGAAGTAGCGATTGTCTTTGAGATGAATCCTGAACCAACCTTTATGCTCAGACCTAAAGTGAAACTTATTGCAGATAACTCCGAAAATAGAATCGATGGAGATATTGTTGATTTGACAGAAATGGTTCCTGAAACAAAAAAATACAAGAGGATTATTGTCAGATCCTTAGACCCGCATAAATACAATATTCAGGTCTCAGATTATTTCCTGGCTTTGGGTGAATGAGTGCAGGCCTACCCATCATCTTTGAAAGGGTTGGATGCTGATACCACCTCTCCCAGTTTTGAGGTGTGAATATCTCAGAAATCCCCTGGGGGTTAATGACCCTTCTGCACGGCTTTCCTGGATTCTGAGCCACAAAGGCCGAATCGATAGAAGAACGGGCGGCAGATCTTCTCCTTCAAATGACAACAGAAGAAAAAATTTGTCTATCTTGTTGATTTTTCATGGAGATAAAGTTAAAATAATCAGAACAATTAAGGAGTAGATGAATGGAAATACTCAATAAAGAAGTCAAGGAGGCGACAAAGAAAAAACTTGATGAAGAAATGGAAAAGAAGGTTACGCTGCTTTATTTCACTCAGGAGCCAAGCCGCCTAATCCTCGCTGAACAGTACAAAGCACAGGAATGTCTTTTCTGTAAAGAAACAAAGCAGTTATTAGAGGAAGTGAGTACCCTTTCAGAAAAGATAGAGCCTCGGGTCTATGACTTTGTTGCAGATAAGGAAAAAGCTTCAGAGTACGGAATCGATAAAATTCCAGGGATCTCTATCCTTGGAGAAAAAGATTATGGGATAAAGTTTTATGGAATTCCCTCAGGATATGAATACACAAGCCTTATCGAAGCCATAGTGGATGTCTCAAGGGGAAAAACAAACCTCAATCAAAAAACAAAGGATTCTCTGATGGCTCTGGACAAGGATATCCACATCCAGATATTTGTCACCCCGACCTGCCCTTATTGCACAATAGCTGTGCGCTTGGGTCATCAATTTGCCCTTGAATCCTCACATATAAAAGCAGATATGATTGAATCCACTGAGTTTCCCCATCTGGCCCAAAAATACAACATTTTCAGCGTTCCCAAAACAATTATCAACGAGACCATAACCATAGAAGGAGCAGTGCCAGAGGAAATTTTTCTTGAGAATGTGCTAAAAGCCATAAATTTGCCAAAGGCGTAAGGAGAATTCCCATGAAAGAAATAAATGTTTCTAAAAAAAATATCAGTAAAGTCAATTCCATTTTTTACCCAAAATCAATCGCCATTGTCGGAGCGTCAAGGAGGCCAGGAAGCCTGGGCCAATCTCTCTTGGCCAATATTATCGGAAGCCGCTACCAGGGAATCGTCTATCCCGTTAATCCTAAAGCCAAAGGAATCTTGGGGATAAAATGCTATCCCCAAGTGATTGATATACCGGATGAGGTGGATCTGGCTGTGATCATCGTTCCCAACCATGCTGTCTCTGCTGTTATTGAAGAATGCGGCATGAAGAAGGTCAAAGGTGCCATAATCATTTCAGCCGGGTTTAAAGAAATCGGGGGAAAAGGCGCAGAGCTTGAGCGTCATCTACAGGATATCGTTCAAAAGTATGACATTTCCCTTGTCGGTCCCAATTGCCTGGGAATCATTAACACTGACCCTGAATCATCCATAAACGCCACTTTCGCCACAGAAATGCCCAAGCAAGGAAACATTGCTTTTATCTCTCAAAGCGGCGCGCTCTGTGTCGCCGTTCTGGATTATGCCAAAGAGTCGAACATTGGCTTTTCCAAATTTATCAGCATGGGGAACAAGGCTGGCCTCACAGAAAACGAGCTTCTGCTCTATTTAGAAGATGACCCCAAAACAGACGTCATCCTGATGTACCTTGAGGATTTAGTCAATGGAAGAGAATTCATGTCTATAGCTCGGCATATCACAAGCTCCTCTACTCATCCCAAGCCCATCATAGCCCTTAAAGCCGGCAGAACTCTTTTAGGAGCAAAAGCAGCCTCTTCACACACTGGTTCTCTGGCAGGTTCGGATACAGTTTATGACGCAATTTTTGAGCAATGCGGCGTTTTGCGGGTCGAAACTCTAGAGGAGCTCTTTGATTATGTCAAAGCTTTTTCCAGTCAGCCCTTGCCAAAAGGAAATAATGTGGCCATCATCACCAACTCTGGAGGGCCAGGAATACTGGCTACAGATGCCTGTATCCGGTACGGTCTGAATATTGCTCCTTTCAGCAAAAATACAATCATGAGGCTAAAAAAAATTCTTCCTTTTACAGCAAGTTTGAACAACCCTGTGGACTTAATCGCTGAAGCCCAGCACGAGCAGTACAAAGCTACCCTGAAAGAAATTCTGGGAGATAAAAAGGTCAACTCTGCTATCGTAATCCTCACTGCTACCGCTTTCAGTGATGTGACAAAAATTGCTGAATCAATTGTCAAAGCAACTCAAGAATTCAAGAAGCCTGTGCTCTGCTGTTTTCTTGGGGTTTATGATGTCTCTAAAGGAATAGAAATTCTAGAATGTAACAGAATTCCTGCTTACAGGTTTCCCGAATCTGCAGCCAGAGTCCTTTCCGAGATGACCAATTTTACCTTGTGGCTCAAGCGCCCCAAAACTGGGGTCAAGAAATTTAAAGTGAATAAAGCCAAAGCTCAAAAAATCATTGAATCCGCCAAAAAAGAAGGTCGTTCTTCCCTCCTCGAGCAGGAAGCCTACGAAGTTCTGAAAGCTTATGGATTTCCAGTGATCAAATCTGTTTTGGCCAAGAATGAAAACCAGGCTGTAGACGCAGCAGAAAAAATAGGTTTTCCTGTGGTCTTGAAGGTTGCCTCTCCAGATGTGCTTCATAAATTCGACTACGGTGGAGTGAAGCTCGACTTGAAAAATAGGAACGAGGTTCGTAAAGCCTATCATGAAATCTTAAAAAATGTCCTTGCCCGAAAACCCAAGGCTCAAATTACAGGGATGACAGTAGAAAAAATGGCTCATCAAGGAAAAGAGGTAATTCTGGGAATGAGCAGAGACCCTCAGTTTGGGCCTATCCTGATGTTCGGTTTGGGAGGGATTTATGTCGAAGCCCTGGAGGATGTCAGTTTCAGGCTTGCTCCCATTCGTGAGTTGACTGCAATTTCTATGATCAACAAAACCAAAACCCATAAAATTCTGGAAGGATTTCGGGGTGGCCCAGTTTATGATATGGAGGCCATAGCAGAGTGCTTGAAAAGACTTTCTCAACTTGTCATCGATTTTGAAGAAATCAAGGAACTGGATATAAATCCACTTCTTGTCTATGAGAAAGGAAAAGGATGCAAAATTGTTGATGCCCGAATAATTTTGTAGGGACGTTCCCCAAGGTGCCACCCTTCCCAAAAAAGTTAAGAATTTTTTCAGAATATATGATACAAATGCTATTTTTAGAATATGATAGGATGGTACTCGGGGCAGAATCTCCTAAATTGACAATCTGAGACTTGCTGTTATAATAGATTGGTTTTATGTCAATTTTCAAGAAAAAAAAGAAAACTCGTGTCTGCGTCATTGGCCTTGACGGTGTTCCCTATTCTCTCCTCCTGGATCTTTGCCGAAAAGGCATCATGTCCTCAACAAGCAGGCTCGTCGACTCAGGACATCTCCAAAAAATGAAAGCAAGTCTCCCCGAGATTTCTGCGGTGAGCTGGACAGATTTCATGACCGGAACCAACTCCGGCACTCATGGCATTTTTGGCTTCACCGACTTCAAGCCAAAATCTTATGAGCTTCGCTTTCCGAATTTCCTTGACCTAAAAAAAGAAACTTTCTGGGATATGCTCGGCGAGCAGAACAAAAAGTGTATCATCATCAACCAGCCTTCCACCTACCCTGCTCGAAAAATCAATGGAGTCTTAGTGTCAGGCTTTGTGGCTATTGAGTTGGCCAAAGCAGTCTATCCCCTTTTCTATAAAGCCCCCTTGGAACAGATGGGCTATCAGATAGATATTGACACTGTTAAATCAAGAGAAAATCCCTCTTTCCTCTGGCAGGAGCTGCAGAAGACCCTTTCCGGCCGCCAGAAAGCCCTGAATTACTTCTGGGAGGAGGATTGGGACTATTTCGAATTTGTCATCACAGGAACTGACAGACTGCATCATTTTTTATGGAATTCCTACAAAGATGAGAATCATCCCTTCCACCATAACTTTCTCGATTACTACCGCCAAATAGACCGCGTGATCAATAAAATTGTCACCTCCTTTCGAAAGCTAACGGATGGTGAAGAAAGTCTCTATCTCCTTTCAGACCATGGCTTCACCGGCATTGAACAGGAAGTCTATCTTAATGCTTGGCTTGAAAAGGAGAAATATTTAAAATTCAGTGGCTCATCCCCCAAAGGTTTAGAGGACATATCACCTAAAACCCTTGCGTTTGCCCTTGATCCTAACCGTATCTACCTCAACCTGAAAGAAAAATTCCCAAAGGGCAGCGTCAAAAAATCTCAGCAGAAAAGTTTAAAAAAAGAAATCTCCAGCAAATTGAAAGAACTGGAATATGAAGGCAAAAAAGTTGTAAGAGAGATATTCGATGCTGAAGAGCTCTACTCTGGACCTTATGTATCTAAAGGCCCGGATTTGATAGTCCTCAGCGAGCCAGGTTTTGACATGAAAGGCTCAGTCAAGAAAAAGCAAATATTCGGTCGCACAAGTCTGCAGGGCATGCACACCTGGGATGATGCTTTTTTCTGGGCCAAAAAAGAGCACGATCAAGACCTTTCTATCTCTGATCTAGCAAAAATAATCATGGAAAATTTTACATGATCCCAAGTTCAAGCAAAGACAAAAAGTTCATCCTGCTTATTGTTTTCTTTCTTTTTCTCTCTCTGCCTCTTTCGGCCTATATTGGTCCTGGAGCAGGTTTCGCTTTTCTCTCATCCTTTCTTGTCCTTTTTCTGACTTTTTTCCTAGCAATTTTTTCTTTTCTTTCCTGGCCCTTTCGCTTCCTTCTGCGGATCGTCAAAGGACAGAAAGCTTACAGAAAAAGCAAAATCAACCGACTGGTCATAATTGGCCTGGATGGGCTTGAGCCAACGCTTACTGAAAAATATATGGCCGAGGGAAAGCTTCCCCATCTTGCCAAACTAAAAAAAGAGGGCGCCTATTCGAGGCTCCAAACAACGACTCCCGCCATCTCCCCAGTCGCCTGGTCCTCTTTTATGACAGGGTCGAGCCCTTCCAAACACAATATTTTTGATTTTCTCAGCCGCGACCCAAGAACTTATCTCCCTGACCTTTCCTCTGCTCGGATTGGAAAACCAAAAAGAGTTCTCGCTCTTGGAAAATACAATATTCCTCTCTCAAAGCCAGAAATAAGGGGACTGCGAAAAAGCATCCCATTCTGGAAAATTTTGGGAGACCACGGCATTTTCAGCACCATCTTGAGAGTTCCCATAACCTTTCCTCCAGAAAAATTCTCTGGACACCTTCTCTCTGGCATGTGCGCTCCTGACCTCAAAGGAAGTCAGGGAACCTTCGCTTTTTACACCTCAGATAAGGAAAGAATAAAAAAACGGGAAGTGGGAATGAATATTCAAGTGGAAGTTAAAGATAACAGGATTGAAACCTACATCTCAGGTCCTGAGAATTCCCTTCTCAAAAGACAAGAAGAAATTCGCCTCCCTCTCAGAATCTTCATTGACAAAGAAAAGGAAGAAGTCTCAATCGAAGTTTCTGGCCAAAAATTTATGCTAAAAAAAGAAACTTTCTCTCCCTGGATAAAGCTGACTTTCCATCCAGGGCTGGGAATGAAAATAAAAGCCATCTGCCGCTTCTATGTCTCCCAGATTCATCCTCATTTCGAGATGTATCTCAGCCCTCTTAACATCGATCCTGAGAAGCCTGCCCTCCCCATCTCCCATCCTTTTATCTATTCTGTTTATCTTGGAAAGCTCTTGGGGAGTTTCATCACCCTGGGAGAAGCAAATGATACCTGGGCTCTCAATGAAGGCGTCCTCAGTGAACAGGCATTCTTGGAGTTCACTTACTCCAACCACAAAGAATGGGAAGCGATGCTTTTTAACGCTTTGAGCAAAATAAGACGAGGCGCTGCTGTCTGCGTCTTCGAGACTACAGACAGTATTCAGCATATGTTCTGGCGCTATCTGGATAAGGGCCATCCAGCCCTGAAAACAGGCCAGGCAAAAATGAGTCCAAAAGTTATCGAAGACCTTTACCAAAAAATGGATGAAATGGTTGGAAAGATCCAAGATATGATGGATAAAAGAAGTATCCTGATTGTCATGTCTGATCACGGTTTCAAATCTTTTCGCCGGGGAGTAAACCTCAATTCTTGGCTCTACCTCAATGGCTACCTTCGCCTCAAAGAAGGAAAAAAGGAGAGTGAAGAGTGGTTTAAGGACGTGGATTGGGAGAAAACAAGAGCCTATGCCCTGGGCTTGGGTGGGCTTTACATCAATCAGAAAGGAAGGGAAGAAAAAGGTGCTATCAATCCGGGAGCAGAGACAAAGGCTTTAAAGGCTGAATTTATGAGTAAATTAACAGGCCTTAAAGATGATGGAAATGGCTCGAAGGCCATCAACCAAGTCTATGACCGTGACCGCGTCTATTCAGGTCCATACAGGGAAAACGCGCCCGATCTTATCATTGGCTACAATGAGGGCTATCGGGCTTCCTGGGATTCCGTTACAGGAAAAGTCAACGAAACCGTCTTTGAAGATAATAGCAAAGCCTGGAGCGGAGACCATTGTATCGACCCTCAAGTTGTGCCTGGAGTACTTTTCTGCAGTCAAAAACTTAAGACAAAGACTCCCTCAATCATGGACATTGCCCCAACTTCACTTGAACTTTTTGGCCTCGAGGCTCCTGCCCATATGGACGGCCATTCCCTGATAGATGTCGATAATCTTTTTTCTGATCAAGAAGTAAAGAAAAAATGAATCAAATAAATCGAAGAGAATTCATAAAACGAGGTATAGCAACTGCCTCTTTTTTGGCTTTGGGAAAAGATCCCGGCCTTGTGACCAAAGTTTTTGGAAAACGAGAGACCGAAAAAAAAGTTCTTGTTCTCGGATTTGATGGATTGGACTCTATTCTGCTGCAGCGCTGGCTCGGCGAAGGAAAACTCCCCTCCTTTAAGCGCCTCATAAACCAGGGTGATTTCCGGAAGCTTCAAACAAGTATACCACCCCAAAGCCCTGTGGCCTGGTCTAACTTTATTGCCGGAACTGATCCAGGGGGCCATGGCATCTTTGATTTTATCCACCGAGACCCTAAAACCTACATCCCTATTTTTTCAGGCACAGCAACTGAAGAAGCTAAAAAAACGATAAGGCTTGGAAACTTGGTTCTTCCGCTTTCAGGCGGCGAAGTGAAGAATCTCCGCAAAGGGAAAGCTTTCTGGCAAATCCTGGAAGAGCACGACATTCCAGCCACTATTTTCAAGATCCCATCCAACTATCCACCTGTCCCGACAAAACAGAGGACTCTCTCTGGCATGGGAACTCCAGATATACTTGGGAGCTATGGAATTTTTAATTACTACACAACAGAACCCAAAGAAGTAAAAGAGGATATTGGGGGCGCTCGAATTCATGAAGTTTATGTCATCGGAAATCGTGTAGAGGCAAGCCTTCCGGGCCCAGTCAATACTTATAAGAAGGACAGGCCAGATTCAAAAATTGATTTTAGGGTTTTTTTAGATCCTGTAAACCCGGTGGCCAGAATCTCAATCCAGGGCCAAGAATTTATCCTAAAAGAGCGAGAATGGAGCGGCTGGAAAAGAATCCGTTTCAATCTTATTCCCACCCAGAGCGTTGGGGGCATTTGCATGTTTTACCTCAAAGAAGTCCGTCCCAACTTTAAGCTCTATGCGAGCGCTATCAACATTGATCCTCGAGACGCAGCACTCCCCATCTCCACACCAAAAGAATACGCGGAAGAGTTGGATAAGAAATTTGGGCCCTTTTTCACCAAGGGTCTTCCAGCTGATACCAGCGCCCTGGACAACGATGTCCTTGATGATGGGGAATTCCTTGAGCAAGACGACTTTGTCTTAAAAGAAAGCCTCCAAATATTTGACTATGAACTCGATAGGTTTGATTCTGGCCTCTTCTTCTTCTATATCTCCAGCACTGACCAGCGCCAGCATATGTTCTGGCGCCTGATTGACGAAAAGCATCCCTCCTATGACCCAGCACTCGCCTCTAAATACGGAAAGACAATCGAAAACATCTACATCGAGATGGATAAAATTCTGGCAAAAGCCATGGAAAAAGCAGATAAAGATACAATCCTTATTGTCATGTCTGATCATGGCTTCAATCCTTTTCGTCGCTGTTTCAATTTAAACACCTGGCTCAAAGAAAACGGCTATCATAAACTTATCAATGAATGGAAACAGACAGAAGAGTCATTTTTCCAAAATACAGACTGGTCAAGAACAAAAGCCTATGCCCTGGGTCTGAATAGCCTCTACATCAACCAGAAAGGAAGAGAAAAAGAAGGAATTGTTGAACCTGGCGCAGAAAACGAAAATTTAGTTCGAGAAATCGCTCAAAAACTAGAAAAGACCACAGATCCTAAAACTGGTGAACAAGCCGTATTGCGGGCATTTATTTCAAAGGATGTCTACCGGGGACCTTATGTGAATGAGGCACCAGATATCATTGTTGGCTTCAACTGGGGCTACCGAATTTCCTGGGGGTCTCCCTTGGGAAAAATCCCAAAAGATGTCTTCGAGGATAACACTGAAAAATGGAGCGGTGACCACATGGGAGCTCCCGAGATCATTCCTGCAATTTTGGTCACTAATCGCAAAATCAAGCTTGAGTCTCCAGCCCTTTATGACTTAACAGCAACAATCCTCAACATCTTTGGCATAGAAAAGCCAAAGGAGATGATTGGAAACTCGATATTATAAGGAAGCATTTCTGTGATGCTAACATCAAAAATGGGTCCTGTCGCGGTGTGTCCCCGTCCGTCCTCGCTCCGCACCCATCAAGAGAGGGGTCCCCTACGCTGCGGGCGTTGCAGGGTGCACACCGCGCCACCCATTTGCTCTTTTTTAAATTCCACTTATCCAAGAAAAAATGATTGTTAAAAAAGGAGGTAAGCTGGATGGGTAAAGCAAAAATAAAGCTGGATAAGAATTTGCTGGACAAGGTCAAAAAATACGCTGAAATGTCAGGCTATTCTTCCCCAGAAGAGTTCATCACCCATTGCCTGGAAAAAGAACTGGCAAAGATTGAAGAATCAGATTCTGAAGAAGAAATCAAGAAAAAGCTCAAAGGCCTTGGATATATATCCTGAACAGGCTTTGAGCGAAAGGCTTTGGCTTTGAAGCCCTGAACATGTGGATTTTTAATTCTTTTTTTAGCAAAATTTTTGAAGCTATTTTCCTGCCTTTTCGCAATTTTAGCCCTTGGGTCGGCATGATCATCATCTCTTTTTTAACAGGGCTTTTGATGCTTTTCATTTTTCGTTTTACCTCAAATCAAGAGGGTATTCATCAAGTGAAAAACAAAATTAAGGCTCACCTTCTTGAGCTTCGCCTTTTCAAGGATAGTTTGAGCCTTTCCCTCAAAGCACAAGGAAACATCCTCCGTTATAACCTGAAATACATCAGCTATTCGGCAAAACCAATGCTAGTGATGATTATTCCGATCATTCTGATCCTCGTTCAGCTTAACCTCTGGTTTGGCCACAAGTCTCTGAATCTGGAGGAAGCGGCAATTTTAAAAGTCAAACTGGAAGAAGGGCAGAATCCTCTTGATATCGACCTTGCGCTTGAACCTTCTTCTCCTTTCAGCATCGAAACTCCTCCCCTGCGAATTGAAGAAGAAAGAGAGATAAACTGGCGCTTGCGTGCCAAAGAAAAGGGAGTTCATCTACTGAAGTTTAAGATGAACAACAAGACCTTTGCCAAGAAGGTGGCTATAGCCCAGAAGCTCCTGAGCCAAATTTCTGCTCTAAAAGTTAAACGCAGTTTCATTGACGAATTATTTAACCCCGCGGAAGAGCCCCTCCCCCGAAATCTGCCTGTGAAGTCAATAGAAATTATATATCCCAGCCAAAGCATGAATCTTTTTGGATGGCACATCCATTGGCTGATTGTTTATTTTGCTTTATCTATTATCTCTGGTTTTGCCTTTAAAGGTCTTTTTAAGGTCGAAATCTAACCCCATCCTTAAAACCAAACGGCTTTAAAGCTTTTGACTATCTGAACAAGGTCATTCCCAACCTCTTGATCACGAACCTGGAGCAATCAGGCTATTTCTATGTGCCAACCTGTGAAAGTCTTCGCGACCTCCTCTATTTTTCTGAGGATGCGTCAATCTTCATTCTGGCATGCGTCATCCTGCTACGATGGACCTAAGGTGCCGGAGTCTTCCGTGCCTTACATTGTTGCTCAGTAAAGGAGGACATAGTGAGCAGAAATGAAAGCTATTATCTTAAATTCAACAGCCCCTTGGCTGATCGACCAAAAAACTCTAATGCAGATATCTCCCTTTTGTGATATATTGGGAAAAATTAGAGGAGGAAGTACTTTCCAAAAATGATCACAGGATGATAAAAAGAATTCTTTTTCTGCTTTGCTCCCTGTTTCATTTTTTATTCTTTTTGACCCTTTTATATACAAATGAAAGGACCGTCTCTAACCAACAGGGGCTCTTGGAAGAAATCGTTCTCTCCAGGACTCAGAGCACGCTTGAGGTTAAGATTCTTTTCAGCCCTTACTCTTTTTATCGCTCATTCGAGCTACCCTATCCTGACCGAATAGTTATCGATTTATTCAACATTGTGGATATTAGAGCCAACCGTTATTTTGATGTCAATGCTTTTGCCATCAATGCCATCAGGGCTGGCATGTTTAAAACCGATGTTGCAAGAGTGGTTTTCGATCTGAAAGCACAAATCCCCCTTTACAGAATCGAGAGAATTCATGGCGGATTGAAGGTATTATTTTGGGAAGAAACAATTCAGAGGAAAAATGGGGGTGTAGAAAGCAAGAGAATTCAGGCAGAAGAGACTGGGGAAGAAAAAGGAGTCCAGTCAACAGCTGTTTCTGGGAGGAAAACTTTTGAGAAATTCGACAGGCAGATAGAGGAAGTCAAAAAAGCTGTGGATAAAACAAATGAGAAAGTAAACATTTTAACCCACCCTCAAGCTCCGCCGGCTGCTCAACAAAGACAAAAACCCGGTTTAGACAAATTCTCTTTGGAAGAGAGAATCTGCCAGGTCAGTGCCTTGAATCGAGATCCCATTGAGATTGATGGGAAGCTCGATGAAGTCACCTGGAACAATGCTCCAGTCCTCACTGATTTCATTCAAAATGAACCCGATGAAGGAGCGCCAGCTACAGAAAGAACAGAGGTGGCGATACTCTACGATGACGATTCTCTTTATATAGGGGTTCGTGCATTTGATTCGGAAGCAAAGAAAATCAAATCCATCTTGGCTCGCAGGGATACCGAGTGTCCCTCTGATTGGATAAAAATCTGGATCGACAGCTATCATGACCATTTAACGGCCTTTGAATTCGCTGTCAATCCCAGTGGCGTCAAAAGGGACACCTACTGGTCTAATGATTACAAAAAAGATGATGACTGGGATGGAGTATGGGATGTTGAAGTTTCGGTTGACAAGCAAGGTTGGGTGGCTGAATTCAGGATTCCTTATGGCCAGATCAGATTTCCTGAGAAGGATGTGCAGACATGGGGATTTCAGGTAAGCCGTATTATTGCCAGGAAAAACGAAACAAGCTACTGGCGGCACGTTCCCAAAGGCGTCCAGGGGTTTGTCAGCCTTTTCGGAGATCTGAAAGGGATCTCAGGGATTCCTGCGCCGAAAAGGCTTCAGATTCTTACCTATATTATGGGAAGGAATTCTCTCCAGCCTGCCGAAGAAGGCAATCCATTCCAAAAACGCTCAGACTATTTTGCCAACCTTGGTCTGGATCTCAAATATGGATTGAGCAGCAACCTGACCCTGGATGCAACATTCAATCCTGATTTTGGTCAGGTTGAGGCAGACCCGGCACAGGTTAACCTTACTGTCTTCGAGACTTACTTTTCAGAGAAAAGACCTTTCTTCATAGAGGGAAAGGATATACTGAACTTTCCTCTCGGACTTGAGACGGGCAGCACGGGAAGCGAATCCCTTTTCTACTCGCGAAGGATCGGGAGGCCTCCTCAAGGATATCCTTCTTCAGCCAAATATGCTCGAGTACCTGAAAACTCAACTATCCTGGGCGCCTTTAAATTAACCGGGAAGTCAGCCAAGGGCTGGTCTTTAGGCTTGATGGAAGCAATAACAGGGAGGGAACAGGCAAGCTTGATTAGCTGGGAGGGGGAAAAGACCGAAGAGACGGTTGAACCTCTTACCAACTATTTTTTTGGAGGAATAAAAAAAGAATTCAGAGACGGGCGGACTACTCTGGGGATGACTTTTACAGCAGTGAACCGAAGGATTGAAAATGAGCGCTTAGATTTCCTCCGGAAAGCTGCATACAGCGGAGGTTTAGCCTTTCGCCATCGCTGGGCAAAGGACACATATGAGGCCGCGGGATTTCTCATTGGAAGCCATGTCCTAGGCAGCGAAGAAGCTATTCTCAGAACGCAACTGTCGTCCGTCCACTACTACCAGAGGCCGGACGCTCCTCATTTGAAAGTTGATCCCAGCCGGACTTCTCTCTCTGGATTTTCGAGCTCCTTTTCTCTCGCTAAAATTGGGGGAGCACACTGGCGATGGTCTTTATCGGGCATGGTGAGGAGCCCTGGATTTGAAGTCAATGATATCGGATATTTGAGATATGCAGACTGGATCACCTATCGCATTCAGGTGAGTTACAATGAATTTAAACCCGGAAAAGTTATCAGAGATTATGATATCAGCTTTAGCCTGTTTGACTCATATGATTACGCTGGCATCCCATTTACGCGCTCTATAAGCTTTAATTCGAATTTTCGGTTTCTCAATTACTGGCAAATAGGCCTAGACCTCAGTCGTAGCCCAGAGCATCTGTCACTCGATAATCTTCGTGGTGGACCCAATCTACTCATACCAGGAACCTGGAAATTAAATGGAGATTTCAGCACCGATTCTAAAAAGAAATTCTTCTTCAATCTCAATGGAAATCTCACTATGTCTGATCAAGAGGGAAATTCCTATACGCTATCCTCTGGATTCAACATTCGGCCTTCCAGCAACGTCAGTCTCACCTTTTCACCTAGCTTTAACGACAGTTTCAACATGCATCAGTATGTAGCAACAAAGACTGTTGATGGTAAAGAGCACTATATTCTCGGTCGAATCGATAGAAAGCAGGTCTCATTAACAGTAAGAGTCAATTACACGATCACGCCCACGCTCAGCCTGCAGCTTTACAATCAACCCTTTGTCTCTGCCGGAAAATACAGCAAGTTTAAGGAAGTTGTGCAACCTAAAGCCAAAAATTACACAGATCGCTGGCATATCTTTGAAAATCAGGAGATATCTCTCCAGAATGGCTACTATCGTCTTTTTCTGCCATGGACAGAGGGGAAAGACATTACATTTAATAAACCTGATTTCAATCTCAGGCAATTTCGCTTAAACCTGGTGATAAGATGGGAGTATCTGCCAGGCTCGACTTTGTTCCTTGTCTGGGCAAACGGGATAGATGATTCTGTTAAGATTGGCTCTCTTTCCTTAAGAAACGATCTTCAAAGCCTTTTCTCCTCGCCCTCAAATAATGTCTTCTTTCTCAAGATAAGCTACTGGTTTGATATCTAGGAGTTAATTGATCTTCTTTCAAAATATTTTCTAAATAGATTCTTTAACCCATATTCATTATTTGATATATATTATTGAATGAAAGGAAGGAACAATGAAAATCGAAACCTTTAAAATGGAACGTATGCAATCGACTTGGGAAAACGTCGTGGATTACAATCTCTCTGAGAGCGGCGTTCATCCTCTTTCCCTAAATGAACTTGTCAGTCCAACAGAACTCAAAGAAATTTTGAAGACAGGCTTGGGCTACATCCAATCAAACGGAACTCCAGAATTGAAAGAGGAAATCAGAAAGCTTTATTCTGGAGCGAACAGCGAGCAGATTTTTGTGACTTCAGGCTCCTCAGAAGCCAATTATCTCCTGATGTGGAGCAATATTGATCCAGGAGATGAGGTAATTTTCATGTTGCCCAACTACATGCAGATGTGGGGTCTGGCCAGAGGTTTCGGGGCTCGAGTGAAGCCATTCTTCCTCAGGGAAAGCCTGAACTGGGCGCCAGACTTAGATGAGCTAAAAAAGTTGGTGACGAAGAAAACAAAAATGATTGTTATCACCAACCCCAATAACCCGACTGGTTCGATCCTGAGCAAGGAAGCCATGGAAACAATAATCAATCTTGCAGAGAAAACAGGCGCCTGGATTCTTGCAGACGAAGTTTATCAGGGAGCAGAGCTCACCGGCCAGACAACACCCAGTTTTTGGGGAAAATACGATAAGGTAATTGTGGTCAATGGCCTCTCCAAAGCTTACGGCCTTCCTGGTCTCCGAGCAGGCTGGATTGTGGGGCCTGAGGATTTTATCAAAAAGACCTGGCCCTATCATGACTACACCACAATCTCTCTCAGTGTCTTAAGCGACAGGTTAGCGCGAATTGCCCTCTCCCCTGCTAATCGAGAGAAAATTCTCAAAAGGACGCGCCAAATTCTGAATACAAATTTTCCCATTATTGAATCTTGGTTTTCAAAACAAGACGGTCTCTTTCACTTCCTTCCTCCTCAAGCAGGCGCAATTGTCTTTGTCGGCTACAACTTAAAAATAAACTCAACTCGCCTTGTGGAAAAACTCATCCATAAGAAAAGTGTCCTGATTGTTCCAGGAGATCACTTTGAAATGGACTACTATCTCCGCTTCGGCTTTGGCTCAGAACAGAAATATTTGCTTGCTGCTCTGGAGCGAATCGAGGAAGCACTCAAGGAAGTCAGGATAAAGGAAAGTTAAAGTCCTCAAAGAAAGCAAAATCAGAAGAGTTCTCACGTATGTCCGCATCGCCAGTGATGAAAAGCACTGCCGGATATTTTATTCCTTTCTTCTCATGGTGGTAAGGCGAGTAGGCATAGATGAATTTGAATTGCAAAAGAAAAATTTGAAGTCAAATGCGAAAGGAAGAAGGAAAGCATCTTTTTCTGTTATTTGAGTGAGGGTTGGGGGTTCGCAGCACGCTTCTTTTCCCCGGCGAGGAAAACAAGCTCCCATTCGTCCTTCGCTCTTCTCTCCTTCGGAGAGAAACCGTGCCCGCTCAGTCCTCATAGGGGACTGCTCACCCCCAAACTCTCACCCTCATAGTCACTTCGCTATCAAGGATTTGGATGTGCTTCTAGGAAGAAGAATGCTATTTAAATTTCATCCTGATCTGCACAATCTCTGGCACACTGGCAATGCGCACTGGGGGTCCCCAAGTGCCTACTCCACAAGAAATATAATACTGGGTCTTCCCTTTGCGCAGATATCCCCAGTTCTTCTCATAAACGCATTTGTTTATCAGATTTAGAGGAAACACTTGTCCATTGTGGGTATGACCGGAAAGCTGCAAATCGATGCCATTCTGCTCCGCTTCTTCAAGATGGGAAGGTTGATGATCCAGGAGAATGAGTGGAAATTGAGGATCAACATTATACAAAATCTCCTGCAAGGGTTTGCGCCTTTCGCCCCATTGCATGGCGGTATGATCTCTTCGGCCGATGATGTAGAAAGAATTTCCTACTTTTATGGCCTCATCCTGCAATACTGTTGCTTTCCCATCGCGGAGATAGGCCAAATTTTTTTCAATCCCTCCATAATACTCATGGTTTCCGGTAACAGAAAACACACCGTAGTGAGCATGGATTTTCTGCAGCGTGGATGCCATTTTCTGGGCAGTGAGCGGAGCTATATCCTCATCCGCAATATCTCCAGGCATGAGCACAATATCTGGCTCAAAGGCGTTGATTGTCTCTACAATTTTTTCAAGGCGAGAGTTGCGGACAATCGTGCCCAGATGAATATCTGAGACAAGGACAATGTTCAAGGTACGAATCTCTCCTGCGGACTTGTCAACAGTCAAATCTAATGTCCGAAGCCGTGGATGTAAAGCGTTGATGTATCCGCTAAGTACAATCGCAAGGGTGATTACTATCACGGTGAAAAAGGCAATATGCCCTGATGTCTGCCTATGTTCAGTAATTGCGGCTGGGAAAAAGTGAAAAAATTCATTTCCAAGGCGCATCAAATCCACGAACAAGACAAGCAGAAACAAATAGACCATTATGATAAGATAAAAAGATCCGATGAAGACAAAAATTTCCGTCACACTGCTTCGGCAAAGCCTCTCTGCAAAGCGGCCAGCAGGGTAAGACAAAACCAAAAAGAGAAAGACAGCAAGGACGATATATTGTATTGTTCCCATTCCCATAGTGGCCTGCCAGCCGCGCCTAAAGATATAGAAATTTATCAGGGCATATATGGAAAGCACAATCACAAGAAAGACGATCATACTTGAACTCCTCATCTCTAAGGTCCTTTATTTGATCTCGATTATTCTTCGAGTTTATTGAACCAGGCTATCTCTTCGAGCTTCTTTCTTTTTTTCTCTGCTGAAGGTTTCCTCTCATAGTAGCCCATGGCCATCAGTGAGACAATTTTGTATTTCCGAGGAATATTGAAGAATTTCCTTGTTTTACGGGCATTGAACCAGGCAATCCAGCATGTCCCAAGGCCAAGCTCTTCTGCCTGAAGCACAATGTGCTCACCAGCTATTCCGATGTCAATCAAATAAAACTGGATATCTTGAATCTGTCTTCCGAGTCTGTTGGCTATGATATCCAGGCGAGCCAAAATAATAATGATGACTGGAGCTTTTTCAGCAAATTTTGAAATAAAATAAATACCTGAAAAAGCTTCCTTGGCAAACTTTGCTTTAAGCTCAGGGTCATCGATGATCAAAAACCTCCAGGGCTGAACATTATTGGCTGAAGGCGCACGCCTCGCAGCTTCGATACAAGCGAGAATCTTTTCCCTTTCCACAGGCTTATCCAGATAGCGGCGAATGCTTCTCCGGCTCAAAACAAGCTTTTGAAAAGGAGTTGGGTTCAAAATGCCTCTTTTTTTTCCTCAGATAAATTTGAGTTTAACCAGTTCTGCTTCCTCAAGGATTTTAAAGAAATCATAAACATCTTGAGTATCCACTGGGACAAACTCAGCCGAAACAGCCCTTGCTATGTCAAATACGCTTCTCTTCCCATCTACAAAATTTAGAGCTTCATAGGCAGCATTGCCGCGGAGCCTTATCCTGCTGAGTATTCCCTCTCCTAATTTTTCCTCAAGATAATCAGTCTGAAGAGGGCAGATAAAAGTTTCTGCTCTTACTGGGACTATTCGGCTCAGTTTCTTCTCTTCTGCAGTGAAAGTGATGGCTTTAAGTCTTATCCCAAATTTAAGGCAAAGGTTGCCGTAGAGCTTCGTAGCTTCATTTTTAAATGTTGAAGTCAATGTCTTTAAATTGTCTGTTGAGCTTCTAACCTCCTCTTCCAAAGCCTTATCCGTTGCGAAACGAAGAGCGGAAAGAACTGCCTCCATTTCCCTCTGACTCGAATGTTCGACGACATTCAAAACCTGCTTATAGGCGTTGTGAAGGTCCTCAGCGATCTCTGCAGCAAACATCGAGGAAAGACTATCATAGTAATCAGATGAAAGACGGGCAAGGCCATTTCGGGAAATGAGCCTGGACATATCCCTGGCTTCTTTCTCTGAAGCGTTGGCTAAATAATAAGTGGAGCCAAGGGCTATAAAACAAACGCGGCGAAGCTCTGATGGGTCAACCTTGTCAGGTGTATCAAGGCTTGTGTGGTGGAAGATATCTCCATGGCCAAACATAACCGAGGGAACTCGAAGGGCGCCATCGTTAAATACATAATGGTCGCTTCCCCCACTGAAAGGCAACACCCTATAGGCAAATGGATGATCGCTTCCATTAAGACTTTTCAAATTCAAGGAGTCTGCAAGTCGGGCAAAATTGACAACAACATCATTGAGATAGCTGGCCATGGAATCTGGCGTACAAGTGATGTTGAAAGTGCCTCCTGTCAAGTGTAAGTTTTCTCCAATCATGTCGCAGTTAATGACGGAAAGAGTATTCCTGGTTCTCTGGAGGTAAGCCTGAATATAGGGAATTGTCCCGTTAAATTCTGGGACCCAGAGAAAACGAATTGTCCTCCGGGGAGGGTCAATGAGCCCTTTATCGATCATTTTCTTCAAAGCTCTAGCCATCTCCAGCATGCCACCGCTCCCACTGGCATTGTCATTGGCACTCGGAGTTGGGTGGCAGAGATGCCCAATGATCATCACTTCTTTTTCAGGCTCAGCAGCACCAGGAAGAGACGCTGATAAAACTTCTAATTTTGTCTCATAGTACTCAGCTTCAACATCTGCCTTTAAAACAACATTTTTCCCTTCTTCAAGCATCTTTTTAAGCGATGAGCCCTGGTTTTTGCTGACATTAAAGGCAAAACCCAATTTCTCCCGCTCTTCCCAGCGGGGCCAGATAGCAGTATAGCGGATCATGTTGGGATAGCCAGGTCTTGTCTCAGGGGAATACCAGGTAATAACTCCCAGTGCTCCCCTCTTGATCACACCTACATTCATGACCTCGCCGCTCGAACCTGTGGCAAGGACAATTTTCTCTTTTACATTTTTGTTTTGATAAGATTCTTCTCCCACTCCGGTTCCGACATCCACAAGTTCAGCCTTGACATGGGCAGAGTTACTATGTTTGACAAGCGTGAGCGGAATCTCCTCATAAGAGCACAATCTTTCCTCTTTTGGAGAGATAAGCCACAATTCTCCCTTTCTGGCCCTCCAGCCGATAACACTCCTGAAAGTGTAATAGCGCCTTGAGCCATTGGAAGGCCAGCCTTCAAGAACAACTTCCTTGTATCCAATCTTTTCCAATTCTTCTTTTATCACCATTGCCGCATCATGCCATCCATCTGTACCTTGAACGCGATCAAAATGAGAAATCTTGACTGTGTAATTAAAAGCGATCTCTCCAGAAACTTCTTGCGCCAGAGCCTGGACAAGCTTTTTCGAAGCAAGGGGATTTTCTGCTGCAATTCCGGCAGAGACCAGAAATGCTCCGAGGAAAAAAATGAAAATTTTCTTCATTTCCATCTTTTTCATCTCCTTTTATCTTATTTATGAAATTTAACATTAATTTGCTCCCTAAAAAAAATCAACTCATTTTTTCATTTCTAGAATTATCTTTTTTTCATTAAAGAAACAAAGAAAATAAAATAATCCTCCGAATAATAAAATGGGATCAGGCTGGGTGATGAGAAATGCCCTGTGGAAGGCTGAGCGGGCAAGGTTTCTCGACAAAATGGAGAGGAGAGCGAAGCCTGAAACGGAGCGCACTTTGCCTCGCTGGGGCAAAGAAGCGTGCTTTCGATTCACCCTGCCTGATCCCTGCTTCTTGATATCCATTACAGAAAAAAATGCTTCCATGATTTCATTTTGCCTTGCTTTTAGAGCCAGGGTTGAAATATATAATTAATTTCGATAATCTTTTTCAGAGAAATTAGAGAAGAGTGGAAAAAAATGAAAAGGAGTCGAGATTATGAGAAAATCTATCATGGCTTTTGTTTTAATAGCCTTTTTATTCTGTGGAAATGCGATCGCCCAGAGTAATAGATACGGAATTGGCGTTATTTTTATCGAGCCAACTGGATTGAGCGCCAAGTTCTGGATGCAAAAAACAGCCATTCATGCAGCTTGCGGATGGTCATCACAAAAAGGAATCCCCTTTCTCCTTCAAGCAGATTACCTCTTTCCCCAAATCAATTTTTTTCAAGACGAATTGAGTAGGATATTTTTTTCTTTCGGCCTTGGGGGAAGAATGACGCTTAAGAATGACATCCATTTTGGACTTCGCTTGCCTTTTGCTATAGATTTCCTATCAAGAAAAGTGCCCCTCAATCTTTTTCTTGAACTTGTACCCGTTCTTAATCTAGAATCAAATCCAAATTTCGATTTAAAAGGAGCTCTTGGTATTCGATATCTCTTTAAATAGATTGAACAGAAAAATCCTTGCGTAATTTCATCTTCCAAACGAACAGAACAGAATCTTCATTAGCAATTATTTTATAAGGTGAAATTTGGTCTGGCGGCCATTGAGGAAATAAGTCCCTGCTCGAGTGAAGGCTGCATCTTGCTCCAAGGCGATAGTCACTTCTTGATTTCCCCATTCAGGAACATTGGCCCGGATATTGAGCTCTATGGAATGGCAGGTATCATAATAGAGAGGATAATCTCCTGTTCCAGGAACGCCGTCCTGTTTATCCCATAGCCCTATGGTTGGACCTGCGGCGTGGCCATGAAAACCCAAAGGATGGGTATAGATACTTGCTTTAAGCCCTTCTTCCTTGGCTTTTTTCAAGGCCAAAGAGAGAATCTCATTCCCAGTCCTACCCTCCTTGAACTCTCCTGTCAAGATATCTTGGAGACGATTTCCTAAGACCAGAGCTTCATTTAGGCCCTGAGGCGAGGCCTCTTCTCCTTCATGAAGCACATAGGCAAGCTCCTGGGAGTCTGTGTTTAGGGCAAGATAGGAAATTCCCATATCGCAGTGCAAAAAGTCTTCTCTGTGGATAACATCCCCTTTATATTCGCTCTTTTTTGGCCGCTGCAGAGAGATTGAAGGTTGAAACCAGGTCGCAAGACCCAGCTCTTTGATTCGTTCTCTCATCCACCAGACAACATCATCAGTCGTGGTTACGCCAGGAGTTATGACTTTCGAAGAGAAAGCCTCTGCAATGATGCGATGGGCTATAGCCACAATCTGTGAATAAACTTCAAACTCTTCAGGTATTCTCCTTTCCAACCATCCAACAGCAAGTCTTTCAGCTCCTTGGAGGCGTGAAACAAACTCTGGAGCGAGGACTTGGATAAGCTTTTTTTTGTGTGAAGCTGAAAGGCCATCACCAAAAGCGAAAGTCTCTGATTCATTTATGCCAATCCTTTTTGGATTTCTCTGCTTGATGACTTGAGCCAGACATTGCCATTGCTCTATTTTTTCGGGTTCCCAGACGGCCTTGTAAAAATCTTTGATCCCATAACGGCTGACAGTAAGTCTTTCCACGCCTTCTGCTCCTTTGTCATAGAAAACAAGTATGGTCAAACGCCGTGCAGAAAGAGAAGTAAACGGGACTAGGGATAAATAGACTGGATCCTCATTATATTCGCTGCAGATAACTAGCCACATATCAAAATTTTCTCTGCGCATCAACTCAGGAAGAACTCTCTCCAGACGGATCTTTAGCCAACTATCAAAAACCGAAGCCCTCTCTCTCATGCTCAGGATAGAAGGCATCTCTTTTGCATTGGAAAAGAATGGAATCAAAAGAAGACAAATTAAAAAGAAAGCGAGAATGAAAGATCTTCTTTTTTGAGCCATGAATCCTCCTTTTCGAAGCAAAAATGCATCCTTATCTTTTGTCCTTCAATTTATAGCAGAAAAAAAACTTTTACAACACAGTTTTTTATCAGCCAAAAAATATTTGCTTCGCCGCAAACTTTTCTGTTATATTCCCTGTGAATGAACCATAAAGAGAGAATTTCCGTAAGTAAATAAGGAGGAAATAAAATGAAAAAAATATCTGTTATTGGAATTGTCATTGTTTTTTCATTCTTCTCTTTCTCATCCTGTGCCAAAAAGCCATCTCTTCCCAAAGCGGGCTCGGCAAAGGCAGAAGATATGCTGACACTTATTCCCAAGCAGGCAAAAGGTATACTCATTGTCAATTTTCACAGGGCGATGTTAACTGAGGCTGCAAAAAAAGCCATAAAAGAAGAAGAGAATTACAAAAAATATCAGGAGTTTACCAAAATCACTGGTATTGACCCCGAAAAGGATATCTTCTTTATTGCTGGAGCTATGACAGGAAAACCTGGCCCAACTCAACAAGAAGGAGTGATTTTCCTTAACCTCAAATATAAGAAAGATGTTTTATTAGCCGCTATGAAAAAGCAAGAAGCAGCGATCAAGGAAGAAGATTATAACGGAATAACCATTTACAGTGGCGGAGAAGGAGCAGCCAAGAGGCCAGCAAACGGAGCTTTTCTTGATGATTCAAACATCATCCTTGGAAATAAAGAAGCTGTCAAAGCTGTCATAGATGTTTATCAGAAAAAGTCAGAAAATGTTTTGAAGAGCGAAGAACTTTCTTCCTTGATCAAGAATGCCAATAAAGATGCTCTTCTCTGGAGCGCTTTGCTTTTCCCTCTTGAAGCGATAAAAAAACTCACAGACCAAAACCCCATGCTCAAAAGTCTGGAAGGAATCAGCTCTCTCCTCATCTATTTTGATTATAAGAATAAAAGTCTCTTGGCTGAAATCAAGGCTATGAGCAGCGATGAAACCAAGAACAAGCAACTTGCCGCTCTTTTAAACGGGTTGAAAGTTGGGGGCACTTTGGCTTCTACAAAAGACCAAGATGTGGCGGATTTGATGAATAAAATCGAGATCACATCAGGGCCTGACCATATAAGAATTTATGCCAATATCCCAGAAGATCTCCTCACCAAACTGGGCGAGAAGATGAAAAAAGAAAAGAAAGGCGAGATTCGTTAATCCTCAAGAATATATTCTTTCTGAGAAAAAAATAAGCAGGCTAAGACGAGAAAAAAAGCCGAAATTAGGAAAAGAGCCAAGATTGCTATCCCTGGACGAGTTGGCTCCAGTCGAAACATCAGAAAAGAAAATTTCCCTCCTTTATAAGGCAGGAGGGATTTCAGATAGTGGACAATAGCGAAACGCTGAGTTGAGCCTGGAAAATACTGGATGACATTTTCCCAGCCAAAGCTGAAAACAAGCCCGAAAAGAATAGATTTTTTCAAAAAAGTCCCAAGAAAGGTAAAAAACGAGGCATAGCAGATAACCCCCAGCGTCAAAACTCCTATATCTCTGAGCAAAATCTTATAGATGGAAAAATCAAGGAGGTGGTTGACGTTGAGGATTAAGAATGAAAAAATTACTCCAATGTCCACCATCAATATGACCAAAAGAGTATGGCCAGCATATTTTCCCAAAATAACAGCTGATTTAGGGACAGGCCTTGTGGCAAGATAGGTCAGCGTCTTCCCTTCCACTTCCTCTGAACAGATTGAAGTTCCATAAAAAAGTGTCAGGATCAAAATAAGAAACTGAAGGTAAACAAGCATGATCAGGTTTGAAAAGATGGACATTTCATCAAATCCAGTCCGATGAGAAAAAATTTGATCAAATTTGACGACCATAGCCATAATGACTGGCAAGAAACTTAAAAGGAAAAAGAATTTTGTTTTATTGGCTCTCCTCCCAAAGAAAAAGAAGAAGGAAAAAACTTCTTGAATGGAATTCCACATCATTTTATTTTCCTACCAAGTAATCAAAAACAGCCTGCAGATTGTCATCAGGGGATGTAATCTCCTCTACCTCGATGTTGTTTTCAATCAAAAGAGAAGGAAGGAGGCTGAAAAACTTGTCCCTGTTTTTTGTCTCTACAAGTAGGGAATCCGCAGTTGCTCCAAAATTGACATTGACAACATAGTCTTCGTGAATGAATTTTGAAGCTAAGAGGCGAGGATTGGTACACTTAATCAAGATCATGTGGGGATGAGTTTCGATCAGGTCTCTAATGTAGTGAATATCTCCTTTGGCAAAGATCTTTCCCTGATGAATAAGGATGATATTCTTGGTCATGGCCTCAATCTCAGGCAAGATGTGGCTGGAGACAATGATTGTTTTTCCTTCGCCTTTATAATCTTTTATGAGGCGAATGATCTTTCGCTTGCCCAGAGGATCAAGGCCGTTTAAGGGTTCATCGAGGATAAAAATTTCTGGCGTATGAGCAATGGCCTGGGCAAATTTCAACCTCTGGCGCATGCCGCGGCTGTAGGCTCTAATCAGCCTATCTTTATCCTTAAGCAGTTCGACAATGCTCAGCGCTTGCTCAGCCCTAGTTTTGATTTCAGATGGGGAATAGTGATAAAGCTTCAAAAGGTTGGTGAGAAACTCCCAGCCTGTAATTTCTTCGTAAAAAGAGTCCTGTTCCGGGCAGAATCCAATTTTTGAAAAAAGGGAATAGTTGTTTCTTACCCTTTGTCCTTTGATGAAGACTTTTCCGATGCTGGGTTTTATCTGGCCTGTTATGAGCTTCAGAAAAGTCGATTTCCCGGCTCCATTCGGGCCTAAAAGACCAGTGATTCCTGGCTCAACCTGGAGAGAGACATCACTTAAACCTAGGACATTTCCGTACCATTTGGATAAGTTTCTAGTCTCAATGACAGCTGTCATTTGATGACTTCTACTCCTTTGATCTTCTTTTTCAAAATAGCTGAAGCCAAAAAGCATACACACAAAAGAATAAAGAAAGAATAGAGCCAAGGGACTTGAAAAGGAGGTTTCTGGCCAAAAAAGAGAGCCCCAACCTGCTGCAAATTGCCTTTTAGAGAGAGAAGTGAAAAATACTGGTTTTTAAAAATTCCAAAAAAAATACCAAAGAAAATATCTGAAAAAATGTAAATGGCAAAAATCAAAATTCCAACGTACCTCCTATTTTTACTCAGGGAAGAAATTAGAAGCGTGTAGAAGGAAAAAAAGATGGTCACAAGAGCCGAATAGCCAATGACAGAAAGGAGAAGCCAGGGATAAGTCCTGAGAAATTGGAAGCTTCCTGAAAAAATGAGTTTCATGACAAAGAAAACAATGCCAGGAACCAAAGTCAGCATCAAAAGGAAGAAAAAGATAACCGAGGCTTTTCCCAAAAAATAATCTTTTTTCCGCAGGGGCTTTGAAAAATAAAGCTGCAAGGAATTGTATTTTAAGTCATCTGAAATGAGCCCTGCCCCACAAAAGACCAAGATCATGACCATCATGAAGAGAAGGAAATCGCTGGTGAAATAGGATTTGAAATAGGCTGGATTAATCTGAAGAAACCGTTGAGACCCCCTGAGTATATAGCGGAAATCCTCTATCCTTTCCGAAATGTAGATTCCTGCAAGGTATGCGACTGCTGGAACGAGTGAGCCAAAAAACAAAAACTTAAAATGCTTTCTCTTGAAGGTCAATTTTATGCCAAGCCGAGTGATCGGCCACCAGGGATATCTCCTCTCTCTTAATATTCCATCCCAATGGGTATATCCCTTTTCTCGAATCATCATCAATCGACTCCTACTGTTTTGGCAAACAAGTCCTCAAGAGAAGTCTGGCTTTTAACAAAATGTCTTATCTGAATTTTCTCTTCTAAAGCCACCCTAAAAATTTCCATCAGATCTTGGTGGGAAGGCATATAAACTTTTATAAGTTTATCTTCAGTCTCATCCACTTTGCACCCCATGCGCTTGAGTTTCTCCAAAAACCTTTCTTCCTCGCCTTTGACTTTTATTTCATAGAGCCTGTAAGTGATTTCTTTGAGCTCTGAGATTTTGCCTTGGGCTGCTAATCTTCCTTTATTCAGAATAACAACATAAGAGCAGGTGGATTCAATATCAGGAAGGATATGGGAAGAAATCAAGACCTGAATATCTCGCTTGGAAGTAATATCTTCTATTAGCTCCAGGATTTCTTTTCTCCCTTGAGGGTCAAGGTTGCTCGTGGGTTCGTCAAGAAAAAGGAGCTTTGGGTCATGGACAATAGCCTGGGCAAGCTTGAGTCTCTGCTTCATGCCTGCTGAATACGTCTCAAGGAGTCTGTAGCGCGACTCTCCTAGGCCTACATAGAAAAGGACTTCGTGCGCTCTTTTCATAGCTTCCTGGCGTGGCATTCCAGAGAGCTCACCAAAATAAGAAGTAAAGGAAACTGCATCCATCCCTGGAATTAAGCAATCATCTTCAGGCATATAGCCCACATAGCGACGGATAAAGGACTGCTCCTGCTTGATATCATAGCCTAGAACTCTCCCCTCTCCCCTATCCGGGGATAAGAAGCCAAGAAGAATTCGAAGCAATGTGCTCTTTCCCGCGCCGTTTGGGCCCAAGAGGCCGACTGCTCCTTCACTTAAACTCAGGTCTATGCCTTCTAAGGCTTTAACTTTTCCGTAGCTAAAGTGGATGTTTTTAAGCTCTATACTCATCTTCGCCTATTCATTCTCATCTCTTCACATATGACTCAATCATCTTATGCATACGTTTATTTTGCTAAAAAAGTTTCTTTATTTTTTATCCCTAGGAGATGCATAGACTCTCGTTCCTTCTCCAAAAACTAAGGCCCTGTAAGCCTTTTCAACCCGATCCCAATTCTCTTCTCTATCCAAAGCCCAGAATCTTCCTATGACTGTTACAACCTCGCCGAGAGATAAAGCCCTGCACATCTCCTCCACCTTCTCCAAATAGATTGCTCCACTCTCCGGTCTCTCTCCTCTTCGGCCAATAAAAGAATGAACATAAACTTTCTCTAAACCCAAATCTTTTGCCAAGCGAAGAAGGGCAAAAAGATGCTTGATGGTGCCATGAGAGCTATAGTGGGAAACGATTCCTAAAAGATGAAGAGATTTGTGCGCGTTCTTTGCTCCCTCCATCGCCCAGAGAAAGGCTTCATTGCGAAAATAGCTTCCATCTTCAATGGCCTTGTCAATCTTAACCCGATCAAGAAGGATGCGCCTTCCTGCACCCAGATGAAGATGCCCTGCTTCAGAATTGCCAACAGCACGGGGAGGCAAACCCACTGCTTCTCCTGAAGCCTTTAGAGCAGCATTGGGATAGGTTGCCCACAACTTATCAAAGTTTGGAGTTTGGGCCTCGGCAATCAAATTTCCTTCTTTTTCCTCTCTTAGCCCCCAGCCGTCTAGGATGAGAAGCAAAACTCTCCTTTTTACATTCTGAGCACGGAGAGGATTAATGATTAAAGTCTGGCCAGTCATCTCAGAAGGCTTTGCTATGCCTAACAATTCAAGCAGTGTCGGAGCAACATCAGAAAGCTCCCCTTCCTCCTTTATAGTCCATGCCCCAGGGCTCGAGGCGGAAAAATCAGCAAGGATAAAAGGAACAGGATTTTTGGTGTGGCCAGTGTTCACCGTCCCATCTGGATAGAGCCATTCCTCGACAGTCCCATGATCAGAAGTCACAAGGAGTGTTATTCCCTGCGATCGCGAATTCTCGACAATCTTTCCCAGTTCCCTGTCAACAGCATCAATGGCTTTAAAAACAGAAGCTTTATTCTCGATATGCCCGACCACATCCACATTTGCCAGATTGGCGACAATAACATGATAAGCGGGATCTTTGAGCTTGGAGAAGATTTGCTCGGCTACGAGGTTGGCACTCATTTCTGGCTTTAGAGCATAGGATGAGATTCCTTGAGGAGAAGGAACTATCACTCTCTCCTCCCCTGGAAAGGCCTCATCGCTTTTCCCATTCATAAAAAAACCAACATGAACGGCCTTCTCCGATTCAGCAATTTTTGCAAGGCGCATGCCTGCTTTTGAGAGAACTTCAGCCAGAGTATTTTTTATTCTACCATCTGCAGGAAAGGCAACTTTCACTTGAAGTGAAGGGTCATAATCAATCATGGTCACAAAGTTCAACTGCAAATTCTTTTTAATTGGAAAATGAGGAAAACTTTCTTCTGTAAGGCTCCGAGTCAACTCGATTTCCCTTTCTCCACGAATATCATAAAAAATGACAGAATCTCCGTGCTTAAGCCTTCCCACAGGTTGGCCCGAAGGACTGAATTTGATAATAGGCTCCAAAGCTTCATCTTCTTCCCCCGCTTGATACGCTTTTCTTATAGCTTCTGGGAGAGGAAACTTAATATCGCTGCTTTTATCTTCTTCCATTCGTTGCCGTTAAAATTAAGCTTATACTATAGAAACGATGAAGAAGGTTGTCAATTTCCTTTTTATATTGGCAAATGGTTTATGTCGGGGAACTCTGCCCGCTCCGCCTCTCATACGGCCTTCTTCGTTCATCCAACCCTCGCCAGAATCGAGGGCCCTCATGCATTTGTTCTCATCACAGAAAAAGCAATGTTTCCTATAAAGGAAAAATGAATTACAAACTTTTATGAATTTGTTAAAATATAGATGCTTTCAATTGACTATTCAAGAAAAATGAAATCATGAGGAGGCAAGAAATGAAAAAACATGTTTCCTATTCAAGGCTATTCATTTTGGTCTTAGTGCCAATTCTGGCAACTTTGCTTATTTTTTCTGATGTTTCTGCCAACTATCAAATAATCAAAAAAAAAGCTCCTGTTTTATTAATGAATTTACCTGATTTAATCGTCGAGTCGATTGGAACAGATCCCAAAGAGATTGTTGAAGATGGCACACTTGAACTAAAAAGTGTGATCCGCAACATTGGAACGGTTGAGGCGAAGGATTTCGCTATCGATTTTCTTCTTGATGGAAAAGCCATTCATAGATGGCCCAAACTAATTTTGGGTCCGAATCAGATTTTTACTGCCCAAATTCCCAAGCAAGTCGTTCGAGGCATTGGAACTCATAATTTTGCCTGCCGCGCTGATGCGGAAAATAGGGTTCGAGAAAAGAATGAAACAAACAATGAAAAGACCGTTGTTTTTACAATCAAAAAAAAGAGCGAAGAAGTATCTCCTCCTGATATAGCTGTCACTTTAATATCCATTAATCCTCTTAATCCTACTACAATTGACTCGATAAAATTTTCAGTGACTATTAAAAATGTCGGCCAGAAGGTTTTGGAAGATGTTCCTGTGAGTGTCGGCTGGAGGTATAAGAAAAAGGGTGAGACAAGTTGGAGAGATAAGTCCATGTTTAGTAATAATATTGGGCGCCTCGCACCCGGAGAAACAATGCAAGTAAAAGAAGACACGATTTCCTTTAGGATTCAAGTCAAAAAATCCATTGACTCTTCGCTGGGGAAAATGCTAAAAAATGGAAAAAAAGAACAAATGCTGAGTTGGGCCGAAAATAATCCTGACTTCGGAATTCGTCTTTTTCAGTTCATCTATCTTCAGGGGGAGCATTCATCATGAAAAAATGCCTGATCCTCTCTCTTCTGTTTTTCTCCGCTTTGAGCCTAGCCGTTGCCGCCGAAATCAAGGGCAAAGTTGTAGGCTTGGACGGTAAGCCCATTGCCGGCGCTGTAGTCCTGGAGCCCGCCTGCGGGGCAAAAAGCGAGAGCGATTACCAGGGAAAGTTCACACTCAGCATTCCCGAAGCTAAGAGCGTGAGACTGGTCGTCTTTCACCCGGATTATTTTGAAGAAGAAGTCCGGCTGAGCGCCCGTCAGCTCAGCGCAGAGGTCACCGTGACCCTGGTCCCGCTGATCCGCCAGCGGCAGGAAGTGCTGGTCACGGCCACGCGGTTTCCGGAGCCCTCCGCCCAAGTCCCCGCAGCAGGCACAGTGATGCTCAGGGAGACACTTGCTGAAAAAATGCCGGCCAATATCACCGACGCCCTGAACAACCTGCCGGGTGTGGTCAGCCTGGGTTCGGGCGGATTCTCTCTTGTGCCCTCCATCCGCGGCATGTCCCGCCGCCGTGTGTTGCTTATGATCGACAGCGCTCGGCTGGTCAGCGACCGCAGGACCGGGCCCAGCGCTTCGTTCCTCAGCCCAGAGGACATTGACCGGGTCGAGGTCCTGCGCAGCCCCAACTCGGTCTTCTACGGATCGGATGCCATCGGCGGCGTTATCAATATGTTCACAAACGGGCCGGATGTCCAAAAGGGAATCCGCGGACGGCTCCACGGCCGATACGGGACGAACCAAGAGGAAAAGGGGCTCGGGCTCTCCCTCCAGGCCTGTACGGGCAGGCTTGGGTTCTTGCTCTCGGCCCAGGGCGTGGATGCCGAGAACTATTCATCACCCAAGGCCGAAGTCCTTCAGTCTCAGTACACGCAGAAGAGTCTGCAAGGCAAGCTTGTCTACCGGTCCGAAAAGCGGGACATTGAGATGAGCTTTCTTGGAGCGCGGGGCACCAACATCGGAAAGCCCAACCGCACCAGTGCGTCGAAGCCCACCTGGTATCCCAAAGAAAACCAGAACCTCGCCCAGCTGCTCTGGAACGAGCGGAGAATCGGAGGCAACGGCGACCTGACGGTCCATTTCTACATCAATCCCAACTTTCTCGAGACGCGGACAGATACGAAGGAAGCCGCCGGCTATGTCTCCAAGGTCTCTCTAAGCAAGACAGAAAGCACGGAAATGGGTTGGCAGATCTCCTTCAGAAAAGAGATCGTGCAGTCCTTCCGCGTGACGGCTGGATCTGATTTCTTCGGTCGTTCTGGCGTCCAGGCCAACAATCAGGACACCTCCTACAATTCCTTGGGCGCGGTGACCAAGATCTTCAAAGAGACACCTTACATTTCGGGCCGCAGGAATGATTTCGGGTTCTTCCTGTCGGGCGATTACTATGGCCTTCCGAACCTGGACCTGACCGGAGGGGTCCGGCTCGACGTTCTCCGCCAAAAGGCGAACCCTGGCGGGAAGAGCGAGGTCCAGGAAAACAATACCAGTGCGCTGACCCGGTTCCTGGCTGGCTCGTGGAGAATCTCCGAAGATCTCACCGTGTTCGCTAACGCTGGCCGGGCCTACCGCGCGCCCGAGCTGAGCGAGCGTTTTTACTCCGGAATCACGGGCCGCGGATATATCATCTCCAAGCCCGACCTCAAGCCGGAGACCAGCTTCAACCTGGACGCCGGCGTCAAATTCATCCGGAAACGGGTGTTTATTGGTCTTTACGGCTTCAGCTACAAGATCGAGAACATGATCGACAGGGTCAAGGTAGTGGGAACCGCCAGTACCTACGCTTACCAAAACGTGGACAAAGGGGTCATCAAGGGTGTGGAGACCGAGTTCGAGGTGTTCCCGGTAAACGCGCTGAGCATATTCGGCAACGCCGCTGTGCTTAAAGGAAAGATCGATACCAACGACGCACCCCTGAACGACATCCCATCGGCCCGCCTCTACGTGGGCGCCCGGAGCTGGCTAGGCCGCTTCGTCTTCGAGGTCAATGGCACGTTCATGGCGAAGAAGGATAACCCGGGACCGGCCGAAATCGCCATCCCGACCGCGGAGTGGCTGAATTTCAAGGCCACTTACAACCTAGGGAATAATATCCGGTTCTATGCCGTGTTCAACAACGCTCTCAACAAGACTTATTATGGCCGGCCAGACCCCGAGGCTATGGAAGAGCCGGGACGCAATTTCGTCTTCGGATTTTCTTGCGGATTTTGAATGGCGATGTCTTTTTTCTAATCGTCTCAGCCCAGCCTTTGCATGGAAGGGAAAATCCCTTATTCTTGCCCGTCCTCTGCGTAATTTTTGGCGATCTCAACAGAGCCCATAGACTTGACTTTTTTTTATTTTTATGTGTTATAAATTCTTAAAGAAATCAAAGGGAAAAAGGCTAAGGATATGAACAAAAAGACAGAGAATGTCCTTTATGTCAAGGCCTCGAGCTGTTTCGATAGCCTCAAGCTGGCCAACATAAAAGTGCGCATTACCCTGGACAAACTTTTTGAGCTTCTCAGTCAAGCCCAAGATCTCAAAAAAAAGTCCATGGAGGAATTTCAAGCGCGCGCCTGAAAACTCGGAGGCATTAGGGCTTCTATTTCTTAATCTCTATGTCATCTTCTTAATCTCTATGTCATCCTGCCAGTGACAGAGGTTCCCAATCCCAGGGCCCTCGGCGCTTGAATCATAGACCAGGTCACTCCACTCAGGACATCAAAGCAAGTCAACGTCTTTTTTCTAAAAAAGAAATTCTCCAGAATAAAAGTCTTTTCTATTTTATTGTCTTTTTAGCGATGGTTATCAATTGAACAAATCGAATTATTAAAATATAATTTGCATCAATGCCTGACTTTCTTAAAGGCATTGATGAACTCCAAGGAAGGAGGGAACTTTATGAAAAAATATTTTATTTTTGCTGCTTTCCTGATAGCTGGAGCCATGATTCTCGCTGCTTCTGAGCGCCAGTCGATTACTTTTGATGATTTTATCCAAATAAAACGCATCAGTGACCCACAGCTTTCTCCAGACGGAAGCTTCATTGCCTTTGTGATAACGGTGATGGATAAAGAAGCTAACAAAAGTAATAGCGATATCTGGATCGTCCCATCCAGTGGTGGCGAAGTGCGAAGAATAACCTCAAATCCTGCTGCTGATTTTAATCCACGCTGGTCTCCTGACGGGAAAAGGATTGCTTTTATTTCAACGCGCGGAGGTTTTCCTCAAATCTGGATGATTGACCCAGGTGGAGGGGAAGCCTTTGAACTTAAAACACTTTCAACCGGCGCTTCAGGTGTCATCTGGTCTCCAAGAGGCACGCATCTTGCTTTTGCCTCCTCTGTTTATCCTGATTGCCCTGATGATGAATGCAACAAGAAAAAAAGTGAAGAGCAAGAGAAAAGTAAAGTTAAGGCCAGGATATATGATGAGCTTCTCTTTCGCCACTGGAACTCCTGGTGGGATGGGACACGAAGTCATCTTTTTGTCATTCCTTCAGAAGGTGGAAACTCGATTGATATCACACCCGGCGACTTGGACACTCCTCCCATTGCCTTAGGAAGTAGCGCTGATTATGCATTCTCTCCTGACGGGGAGGAAATATGTTTTGTTCGAAATATGGATCCTGAATTTCAGTTCTCTCTCGGAACAAACAACGACCTTTTTTTAACTTCAATAAAAGGAGGCCAGATAAAGCAGATCACAGCCAATAAAGCCAATGATAATTTCCCTCTGTATTCTCCTAACGGCCAGCATATTGCTTATCGAGCCATGTCAAGACCTGGGTTTGAAGCTGACAAATATAATCTGATTCTCTATGACCGTAAAGTTCAAAAAATTACAAACCTCACAGAAAAACTGGACTGCTCAGTCAATGAAATTCTCTGGTCCCATGATAGCAAAGCCATATACTTTAGCTCTGAAGAAAAAGGGCGGACTGCACTTTTTAGACTTTCCCTCGAAAATACAAAGATTGAAAAAATTCTCGAAGGCCATACCATAAGTTCTCCGAGTATTTTTCCCGACGGGAAAAGGATCGTTTTCCTCAAGCAAGCTGTAAACTACCCAGCCGATATCTTCTCGTTCGATTTGGAAACGAAAAAGATTGAGCAGTTGACAGATATCAACCAAGATCTCCTTTCAAAACTCGAGATGAACGAAGCAGAGGAGTTTTGGTTTGAAGGCGCGGGAAAAGAAAAAATCCATGGCTTTTTGCTCAAGCCACCCTTTTTTGATCCTTCAAAAAAATATCCTTTCGTCATGCTCATCCATGGCGGGCCTCAAGGGAACTGGAGTGACAATTTCCATTATCGCTGGAATGCCCAGATGTTCGCTTCCCCTGGCTATGTAGTAGCGATGATCAATTTTCACGGGAGCACAGGCTATGGCCAGCTCTTTACTGATTCCATTAGCGGTGACTGGAGCGGAAAGCCCTACAAAGACATCATGCTCGGCCTGGATTATCTTATCACTCATTACAATTTTATCGAACCGAATCAGCTGGCCGCCGCCGGCGCCTCTTATGGTGGCTACATGATCGACTGGATTGAAGGCCAGACAGATAGATTCCGCTGCCTTGTTTCCCATTCCGGAGTTTTTGACCTGCGCTCGATGTACGGGTCAACTGAAGAGCTCTGGTTTCCTGAATGGGACTATAAAGGAACTCCCTGGACAAACAAGGAAATGTATGAAAAATGGTCGCCCTCAAGCTACGTCCAAAATTTCAAGACTCCCTGCTTGGTCATCCACAGCCAGAATGACTTCCGAGTCCCGCTCTCTCAAGGGCTTCAATTTTTCACTTCCCTCCAACGGATGAAAGTCCCATCAAAGCTTCTCTATTTTCCCGATGAAGACCATTTTGTGCAGAAGCCCCAGAATACAGAGCTGTGGTGGAAAACAGTTTTGGAGTGGCTTGAAAAATATTTGAAAGAAGAAAGATAAACTGAAGATCCACTCAGCGGAGAACAAGACTTAAGAGGGCGAAGGGATCGACGCGGCTTTCAAAAATCTTAACTCCCCAGTGAAGGTGGGGACCTGTCGCTCTCCCTGTTGCTCCGGCGAGGCCAATAACTTCTCCTTTTTTAATCTGCTCTCCTCTTTTTACCTTAATCTTTGAAAAATGACAGTAAAATGTAAATAGGCCAAGGCCATGGTCAATGATCACTGTCTTTCCTGAAAAATACATATCACTGGCCAGCACGACTTTTCCCGAATTGGAGGCACAGATCGGGGCACCCAACGGCGCTTCGATATCCACTCCTGTATGAATAGAACGAGGCAGGTTGTTATAAATTCTCCTTTCGCCAAAATTAGGTGCTGCTTCTCCAGAAAAAGGAAGGACGAACTCTCCTTCCCCTAACCACTCCGCAGATGGGACACTGTAGACTGCTTCTAGAATTTCTGCCTCCCTTTGAATTCTCTCCTGAACCTCTGGAGGAGGTGTGACAAACTCTTCTTTAACCCACAATTTTTTTATGGGAAATTCTTTAGCCAAGACAACGATTCTTTTCCAGATATCTTCCCTGCTCCCATCTTTCTTATCCACGGATATTTTCATCAGATAGGATTTAGGCTTAAGGTTGAGATCAAGACCGATAAGGGCGAAGGGGAGCCCTGCTATAGCGTTATTTTCCAAAAGGTATTTTTTCCCAAGAAATCGAATTGTCACTTTTTCTAAATTTGGATTTTCCTTTAAAGCGGCCAAGATTATTTCACCAGGCTCCAAAGCCCTAAAAGTCAATTCGAGGGTCTCTCCCGCGGAAGTCTGAAGTGTTTCGCTAGGAAGGGCTCGAAGGAATAAAGGATAGAGAAAAAAAATTAATAAAAAAACCAGTATCCTGGTTTGAACAATCACTTCTTTCCTCTTTGTCATCGTGTGATTATTCAAATCGCAAATTTTGGATGATAGAATTTTTTTCTATTCTGAACCTTATCATTGCAGAAATGCTTCCATTTTGGATTTGGATTATAGCTTTTTCTTCAATATTTTTCCGGGCAAGCTTCCTGTATGCTCCCCTCTTTCAATAACAACTTGCCCGTTTACAAGAACATATTCAACACCCAGAGGAAACTGATGAGGATTCACCCATGTAGCCTGATCGATAATTTTGTCTGGATCAAAGATAACAAGGTCAGCAAAATATCCATTCTCTACCACTCCTCTTTTTTGAAAGCCGAACCTTTTAGCAGGAATTGAAGTTATCTTTTCAAGCATTTTCTCGAGAGGCAGAATCTTTTCTTCCCGAACATATTTTCCTAAGGCTCTGGGAAAAGTTCCATAAAGACGTGGGTGAGGTTTGCCTCTTCCCAGCAGGCCGTAGGGCGCGACGGCTGAACCATCCGTGCCAACCCCTACTAAAGGATGAGCCAGAATCTTCCTTAAATTTTCTTCACTCATGGCAAAAGCGATTATTCCAACCCTGTTTTTTTCTTCTATTAAAAGATCTCTCATAAATTCAAAAGATCCTTTTTTTGCCTCTTTCGAAGCCTCGAGGATATTCTTTCCCTCAAGATTTTTATTCATTTCTGAAAAAACAGAAGATATCAATACTTTATCCCATGAACCAAGCTTTTTTTCTCCCTCAGCAAGATATGAACGGAACTTACTCTCAAGGGAAGGGTCTTTTAACCTGTTCAAAAAATCTTCGTCTTTTCCCTCTCTTGCCCAGAGAGGAAAATAGATATTAAGTCCTGTTGAGAAAGCGATATAAGGGTATCGATCGCAGAATATATCGATGCCTTCTTTTTTTGCCTCTTCAATTTTGGCCAAAGCTCGATCAATTTTTTCCCAGTTATGGGGATAGCAAGTCTTAAAATGAGAAATTTGAAGGCTGATTCCAGATTTGCGGGCAGCATCAATCGCCTCATCCAGAGATTCAAGGACAAAGTCTTCCTCATCGCGCATATGAGTCGCATAGACACCTCCATAGCGAGCAGCAATCTTGCTCAGCTCAATTATTTCCTCTGGCTTGGCAAAACCACTCGGAGTATATTGAAGTCCACTGGAAAGCCCCAGTGCTCCACCCTCAATGCTCTGGGCCACCATAGCTTTCATCTTTTCCATCTCTTCCTCGCTAGGTCTCCGGTCATTAAATCCCATTGCTGCTCCCCGAACCGAACCCTGTCCAACCAGAGTGGCATAGTTTAGAGAAATTCCTTTTTCTTCTAACCTCGAAAAAAAACCCTGAATATCCTTCCAGTTGAGTTCTATCTGGAATTCTTCCTTCAAGCTTTGCCTTTGTTCTTCATATGTTTCCTCAGCTACGGGAAAAGGAGAAGAGCCACAATTCCCGCTGATAAGAGTCGTAATTCCCTGATGGATTGAACTTTCTGCTCTGGGATTAACCAGAAGCTCGACACTCGTATGGTCGTGGATATCGATAAAGCCAGGAGAAAGAGCTAAATTCCTGGCATCGATAACTCTTTTTCCTTTGGAGCTTGAAATTTTTCCCATAGATTTTATCATCTCACCAGCAATTCCTATATCCGCCTTAAATCCTTGACTTCCTCGGCCGTCAAAGATAGTTGCCTCTTTGATTACAAGGTCAAAATCCTTTTTGGAAACGCATCCTTGAAGAAGAAACCCATAGCCAGCAGCTGAAGCCAAAGTAACAGCTTTCGTTGTCTTTTTGAGGAAATTCCTTCTTGTGATCTTTTTCTCCATTTTTCTCTCTCCTAAATCAAAAATGATGTGTTACTATATAAAACCAAATGAAATCTGTCTATAGCTTTCTAAAAATTGAGTGAAAAAGAGATGGCCTGTCTTTGGCCAGAAAATTGGAAAGAGACCTTGAGTTTTCCCAAATTCGTCTTTCGATTTAAAGCAGAAATCTTTCTGGCAACAAAGAAGCCAAGCGAAGAGCCGATAAAAGCATCAGAAGCCCAATGTTTGTTGTCATGAACTCTGTAGAAAGCAACCAGGCTTGCCAGGCTATAGGCGAAAATATCAACCCAAATCTTCTCAGATTGTTCAGCAATCATGGTCAAAACAGCCCAAGCAGATGCGGCATCTCCTGAGGGAAAAGAGGTGTGACTGGTCCTTATGGAAAAAAGGTGAAAACTATGGCTTGATTCTCCGCTTGAAGGTCGGGCCCTTCCGACCGCAAACTTCAAGCCAAGCACTAAAGCGCTTGAAGCAAGAAAGCTCCCAAAGCTCAGAAGAGCTGTTTTTCTCAGACAACTGTTTTTAGAGATCTCACCTGAAATATAAAGAGCAGCCATAAAACCTGTCAAATACAGTCCATTGCCACATTTGGAAACATAGGGAGAAACATCTTTTGAAAAAGAGGTGCGATTGTCCTCAACCCAGTCATGAATATTCCGGTCAAAGCCGCAGAGAAGAGCTCCTGTGCCCAAAACAGCAGATAGAGTTAAGAGGTCTCCCCTATCCCAATTTTTGGGTGAGGTCAAAACTTCTTTGAAATCATATCCAAGCCTTGGCAGAAATTCTTTATCAAACTTCCAATCATTATCTGAAGATTGCGCGAGGAGAGGATTTGTGTAAGAGGATAAAAAAAAGAGCAGGATAAAGAGAATGAGCAGTAAATAAGATCTCTTTTTTCTTTTATTTTCTCTTATCAATAAAATCTCAGATCGCCTCTCACTCTTTGGCCATCAAGGCTTCAATGGCCTTTATCGTTTTTTCTGTAGCTCCTTGTAATGAACTTAAAATCTCCTTAGCCTTGTTACCCATTTCTTCCAAAGATTTCTCATCTTTGAAGAGGAACATATGAACTAAGTCTTCCTTATTATAAGTTATTCGAGCGGCTTGAGAGCGGACAAACTTTTCGGCCAAAAAAGAAAAGTTCCCCATATGAGGCCCAAAAAAGATAGGCTTTCCAAAAAAAGCTGGCTCAAGGAGATTGTGACCTCCCCAGGGAACCAGACTTCCTCCGACAAAAGCAATATCTCCGAGCTCATAAAATTGAGCCAACTCCCCCATCGTATCGAGAATCAAGACATCCCATGCATCGTCCGGCTCAGTGAGAGTCCGTCTTTTGGCTTTAAAGTCAAAATTCTGACAGATCTTCTCCACCTCATGGAATCTTTCTGGATGGCGAGGAGCAAGAATTAGGAGAAGATCTTCTCTCATATTTTTTGCTGCCCTAAAAGCTTCGATGAGCAATTCTTCTTCTCCCCTGCGTGTGCTTCCAGCTACGATGATTTTTTTTATCTCTGCAATACACAGACTCCTTTTTAAAGCCGAAATCTCTTTTTCTGATAATAGAGGAAGGTCAATCTCTGTTTTAAGATTCCCAGCCACCTCCACTTGATCGGAATTCATCCCAATTTTTTCGAGCTTCTCTTTGTCCTGTTCTGTTTGCACCAGGAAAAGGTCCATATTTTTTAATACACTTTTCGCATAAAACTTAAATCGGCGGTATCTCTGAAAAGAACGCGAAGAAATTCTGCCATTGATGAGGAGAATGCCCTTGGCTTGTTTTTTTGCCTCTCTTAATAGATTCGGCCAAAACTCAGATTCAGCCAAAATAAGAACACGGGGCTTAAAGGAGGCAAAAAACTTCCGAACCACATAGGAAAAATCTAGCGGGATGAAAAAGATATTGTCCACGCCATTAAGCTTTTCCTTGGCTATTCGAAGGCCGGTGTTTGTCAGAGAAGAAAAATTTATCTCCCAAAAAGGATGTTTCTTTCTCAGTTGCCTGACCAAATTCTGGAGGGAGAGAACCTCTCCAACTGAAACAGCATGAATCCAAAGACTCTTTTCCTGAGGCTTCCTTTTGGGCAGTTCTAATCCTAATCTTTCTCGAAGATAGAGTCTCTCTCCTCTCAATATTTTTATTCGGAAAAAATAGAGAGGAAGATAAAACAGCAGAGCCAATAAAAGAAGGAAAGAATATAAGGTGTACACGCTCAATCGACTATACTAAATTCCCCACCTTCATGCAAGTTGGACTCCCTCATTTTAAGCATCCCAAATTTCGTCATAGATAGCAAGAAACGAAGCTCGGGTTGGATGACTCGAAGGCACGCTGCCTTCTCCCCAGCGAGCAGAAGTTGCTCGATTCGAGGCTTCGCTCTCCTTCTCCCTTCGGTCGAGGAACCCTGCCCGCTCCGCCTCTCATACGGCCTTCTTCGTTCATCCAACCCTCGCCAGAATCAAAGACCTTCATGCATTTGTTATCATCACGGAAATTGGGATACTTCCTCCCACGTGTCAAGTCATTTAAAAATGTAACCAAAACATGAATCATCTTATCACCTAAAAAACTAACCATGGCTGACTGTGACAAGTTCTCCTCCTTTCTTCGTTCTGGCACAGACATTAACTCCGAAAACC